>Ga0193751_1001785_pt1 | contig 13461 bp, 9 predicted proteins | sample L1c2metaG_FD_143050 | JGI IMG/M metagenome (GOLD analysis project Ga0193751, IMG submission 143050) | Soil microbial communities from a riparian zone of the East river system, Colorado, United States - L1c2 | ecosystem: Environmental > Terrestrial > Soil > Riparian zone | place: USA: East River... | reverse complement strand
GTCGTGCGGCGAGGCAGCGCGCTCGTGCCCGTGACGCCGCTTACGCCGGCGCGGAACGGCGACATCGTGGAGCATGTTTCGGTGCGCTTCAGAACGGTCGGCGACGTCACCTGCACCGCGCCCGTGGCGTCGTTCGCGGCAAGCGTCGAGGCGATCATCGCCGAAACCGCGGCGACGACGATCACCGAACGCGGCGCCACGCGCTTGGACGACCAGACCAGCGAGTCGTCGATGGAGCTGCGCAAGAAGGAAGGCTATTTCTGATGTCGGCGATCGACAAGCGCGATAGGCTAGATCACGGCGTTCTGCGGTTCCTGACCGCGGGAAGCGTCGATGACGGCAAGAGCACGTTGATCGGACGGCTGCTCTACGATTCCAGGGCGATCCTTGCCGACCAGCTTGCCTCGATCGAACGGACCTCACGGCAACGCGGCCAGACGCTCGACCTCTCGCTGTTGACCGACGGTCTGGTCGCGGAGCGCGAACAAGGCATCACCATCGACGTCGCCTACCGCTATTTCGCCACCGCCCTGCGGAAGTTCATCATTGCCGACGCTCCCGGACACGAGCAGTACACGCGCAACATGGTGACTGCGGCCAGCACTGCGCAACTCGCCATTCTGCTGGTGGACGCGCGCCACGGTGTCGTGACCCAGACGCGCCGTCACGCAACGCTGGCCCACTTGCTGGGTATTCCGCACCTCGTCGTTGCGGTCAACAAAATGGATCTCGTTTCCTATGACGAGAGCGTGTTCGCCGCCATCGTCGCCGACTTCCTTGCGTTTGCCGAACGCACCGGCATCGAGCATGTCCGCTTCGTGCCCATGTCCGCGCGGGACGGCGACATGGTGGTCGATCGAGGCGAAAACCTCCATTGGTACGAAGGCCCGACGCTGCTGCAGATTCTGGAAACGGTCGAGGTGCCGCAGACGCTGGGCGACGCGGCGTTCCGGCTTCCGGTGCAGTTTGTCACGCGCCCGGCCGGCACTTTTTCGCGCGGTTACATGGGGCGCATCGAATCGGGCTCGATCGCGGTAGGCGATGACGTCACTGTCCTTCCTTCGGGCATCCGCAGCCGGGTGCGAAGGATCGGCACGCATGAAGGCGCCAGGCAGCGCGCGGGTCTCCACGCCGCGGTGACGCTGGTCCTCGACGACGAGCTCGACGTATCGCGTGGAGATATGCTGGTGCGCACGGGCGCGCAGCCCACCGTTTCGCGCAGTGTCGACGCGACGGTCTGCTGGCTCTCGGAGACGCCGCTCGACACTCGGCGCAAATACACTCTACGACACACGACGCGGGAGGTCCGCGCGCGCGTCGACGGCATCGACCACCTCTGGAATGTCGCTACGCAGGAGAAGGAGCCGGCGCCGCCGGTGCTCAGCATGAACGACATCGGCCGGGTCGCGCTTACGCTGGCTCAGCCGGTGTTTACCGACGCTTACGCGGCAAATCGCGCGACCGGCAGCTTCATACTGCTCGACGAGGCGACGAACAACACCGTCGCCGCGGGGATGATCCAATGACCGGCACCGTCTATCTCGTCGGCGCGGGCCCCGGCGCACCGGATCTCCTGACGCTGCGCGCGGCGAAGTTGCTCGAGCGCGCGGACATCGTCTTTCACGATGCTCTGGTGCATCCGGATACGCTCGCTCTCGCGGCGCGCGCCGTGAAAATCGCCGTAGGCAAGCGCTGCGGCAAGCAGTCGACCGCGCAGAAGTTCATCAACAAGCGGCTCGTCGACGCTGCCAGCGCATACGACGTCGTTGTGCGCCTCAAGGGCGGCGACCCGATGCTGTTCGGCCGCGCTCATGAAGAGATCGCGGCGCTGGAGCTCGCATCGGTGCGCTATGAAGTCGTGCCGGGCGTGACCGCGGCGTTGGCCGCGGCGGCCGAGATCGGGACCTCGCTCACGCAGCGAGGCGTTGTGCGAAGCGTGACGTTTGCGACGCCGCGCGTCGGCGAAGGCGAAAGTGCAAACAACTGGTCGAACAGCATTGCTGCCGCCGATGCCGGCGCAATCTACATGGGAGCGGGCCGGGCAACATCGATAGCGCGCGAGCTGGTCGCCGCGGGCATGTCTCCGTTGCTGCCCGTGGCCATAGTGGAAAATGCTTCGCTGCCGGACGTACGCGTGATCTATACGACGCTTGCCGCGTTGCCCGCAATCGCGAATGCAGGCGTCGCCGGCCCCGCGCTTATTTTCATCGGTGCGCAGTTCCGCGCTCGCGCAGCGCCTGCACAGCAAGCCGGCGTATCGATCTCCCGCGCTCCTGCGCGCCGCCGCGGCTAGCTCAGGCGCTGACGTCTCTGGGCGCCGCCGCCATAGGCGCGGCTGCCCTCGCCCTACTCTACCCCGGGCTCGAAGCCGCCGAAACTGCGGGGAGCGATATTGCGCATGCGGTGCCACTTACCGGTGTTGCCGCCATCGGTCGTGCGTGGTTGGGCACGATCGACGTCTCGCTTCTCCTGGCGGTGCTTGCCGGCGGCCTGCCAGGAATCGTGCTTGGGAGCTTCGCATCCCGCCGCGTACCGATCCGCTCGTTGCGCGTGATGTTGATCGCGACTCTCGCCTTGGCGGGTACCAAGCTTCTGACCTGAACGCCTCGCCGCGAGAGTTGCGCGGCGCAATTCGTTCCACGGCTTGCGGTATGATCGGCTGAGCTGCGGAAATTCCTCGCGCCTTCCGCACTCGTGCCATGGAGCTACCGCTTTTCGATCTGGCCCCGCAGGCGCAGCGTACGTGGCTGGCCGAGCGCCTATCACGACCGGCGCCCGCTTCCGCACGCAACCTCTCCGACGGGTACCGTCTGCCCGGCCGCGAAGGCCAGCCTACTCCCGCGGCCGTCCTGGTCCCGTTCGTCAACCGTCCCGAAGGGCTCGCCGTGCTGTTCACCGAGCGCAGCGCCGATCTTCTGGACCATGCGGGCCAGATCAGCTTTCCGGGTGGCCGCGTCGAGCCCGATGACGTCGATATCGATGCCGCTGCGCTGCGCGAGGCGGAGGAAGAGATCGGGCTCGCGCGCGATCGGGTCAGCGTGCTCGGACGCCTCGCCGATTACGAGACGGTGACCGGCTATCGCGTGACTCCTGTCGTCGGTTGGCTCGAGCCGCCGTTTTCGGTCAAGCCCGATCCAGTCGAGGTTGCCGATATATTCGAGGTGCCGCTCGCATTCCTGCTCGATCCGGCAAATCAACAGCGACATTTCCGGATGTTGGGTGAGATCCGACGAGACTACTTCGCGATCCCTTATCGTGAGCGTTACATCTGGGGTGCGACCGCGGCGATGCTGATGATTCTCGATCGCACGCTGCGTGGCGAACACGCATGATCTGCGTCTCCCATTCCGTCGGAATTGCTGCGGGCGTTGCGATGGTATGGACCGGTAATTGGCGGGAACGCGTCCGATCACCATTCTCATGGCGACGGCCAGCGACATAACGGCGGTCGTCCTTTCCGGCGGGGGCGCGCGCGCCGCGTACCAGATCGGCGCGCTGCGTGGGGTGGCGCGCGTCCTCGGTCGGACCGCGCGTTCGCCGTTTCCGGTTATCACAGGAACTTCGGCGGGAGCGATCAACGCGGCAGCGCTTGCCGCGCACGCGGATTCCTTTCGCGACGGCGTGGCGCAACTGACGCGGCTGTGGCGAAGAATGGAAGTCGGGAACGTGTACAAGGCCGACTTCCGCACGGTATCCGCGCACGGGATGCACTGGCTTGCCGCGGTGCTTTCGCGCCGCCGCGGACCGCGAAACGCCGCATCGATGTTCGACAATTCACCGCTGCGCAAACTGCTCCGCCGCGAGCTCGATCGCGGGAGTATCGCTGCGCAGCTGGATAGCGGCCACTTGCGCGCGCTGGCGATCAACGCGACCAGCTACACGACAGGCCATGCGGTCACGTTCTACCAGGGCTTGCCTGCGATCGTACCCTGGCAACGCACGCGAAGACGTGGCGAACCCGCGACGATCAGCGTCGATCACCTGCTGGCCTCGACCGCGATACCTTTCATATTCCCGGCCGCCCGCGTCGGCGACGATTACTATGCCGATGGATCGATGCGGCAGATCGCGCCGCTCTCGCCGGCCTTGCATCTGGGTGCGCGACGCGTCCTGGTCATCGCGGTGGGACAATTCTGGGGCCAGGCCCCGTCGCGATCGGGACCGGCCCGCTACCCGTCGTTTGCGCAGGTGGCGGGTCACGCACTGTCCAGCATCTTCCTGGATAACCTCGGTGCTGACCTCGAGCGGCTGCAGCGAATCAACCAGGTGCTCAGTCTCGTCCCCCGGGAGCAGCAGCTGCGTCACCGCGAATTCATGCACGTCGACGCCCTGGTGCTGTACCCGAGCCGCGATCTCGGCGAATTGGCGACTCACTACCGGGACCGGCTGCCCGCCGGCGCGAGGTATCTGCTGCGCGGGTTGGGAAGCACCGAGGGCAGCGGCGCGAACCTGCTGTCTTATCTTCTCTTCGACCGGCAGTATTGTCGCGAGCTGCTCGCGCTCGGCTACGCCGACGCGCTCGTCCGCAGCGACGAGATCCAGGCTTTCCTTTCCGGCGACACCGCCAGCTTCCTGCCGCTGTTTCCGGCGGTGCTTCTGCGCTAAGGACCCGAACCGATTGACGCGTGAAGAATTTTCCCCGACGATGCGCTGCGGCACCCAATCGTCTCGGCCCGCCTCCGCATGATCGCCCCGCGAAGCCATCAATTCAAAAGCCTCAGCGCGCACGGATTTCATCGCGTCGTCTATCGTGAATGGGGAGAGTCCGACAACTCGCGTGCCGTGACGTGCGTGCACGGCCTGACGCGCAACGGACGAGACTTCGACGTGCTGGCGCAGCGTCTTGCCGGGCGCTTCCGCGTCCTGTGTCCCGATATGCCGGGCCGCGGCGACAGCGAATGGCTGTCCGATCCGAATGATTATTCGTTCGCAACCTATCTCCCGACGCTGACGGCTCTGCTCGCGCATGCTCGCGCCGATCGCGTTGCGTGGGTCGGTACTTCGATGGGCGGTCTGCTTGGAATGGTAATGGCGGCACAATCCGAGACGCCGGTGACCAGGCTCGTCGTCAACGATGTCGGGCCGGTGATCGAAGGGGCAGCGCTTGCGCGCATCGCCGCCTACGTTGGCCTCGATCCTGTATTCGACTCGTTCGCCTCCCTCGAAGCGCACATCCGGGAAGTCTCGGCGCCGTTTGGTGCGCTTACCGACGCGCAGTGGAATACCCTCGCAAGAACCACCGCACGAGAGTCGCCGGATGGCCGCTGGCGGCTCAAATACGATCCGCGAATCGCCGTGCCGTTTCGCGCCGCCGCCGCGCAAAATTCCGATTTATGGGCGATCTGGGATGCCATCCAATGTCCGACGCTGCTGCTTCGCGGCGCGCAGTCCGACCTCTTGTCGAGCGCGACCGCGGCGGAGATGGGGTCGCGGGGCCCGAAGCCGGAGTTCGTCGAGGTGCCCGGCGTAGGTCATGCGCCAATGCTCCTCAGTGAGGAACAAATCGCTCCGGTGGAGGCATTCCTGGACCGTAGTTGAGGTAGAAAACGTTTCAAATGGGGCTGCATCGTCTACAATGCCGATGCTACTCAAAAAGATTCCAACGTCATGGCACTTGCGCTGAGCCTCCCCCGCATCGATCAACGTCCGACGAACCCGCCGGAGACGCGACCGGCACGCGTGGTGCCGTGGCTCAACGAGATGCTGAAGCGGGACCCGATCGAAGCGGCGGCAACGATCGGCGACGCCCTCGCGGCGGTCAATCGCGTTGCGATCTCGGGTTCGCGCCGCCTGGAGCTCGCCGAAAAATATTACGACGCCGCGCTGACGCTGTGGCCGACGCTGGAGCACCATTTTGCGAAGGCTTCGCATCCGCTGTCCGGCAATGCCCTCGAAGCGGCCAAAGCGTCCCTGATCCTTGCCGCGGAGCTGGCCACTGCCTATAAGCACCTGCTTGCACACGAGGCCGACAAGCGAATCCTTCTCACCGGCAATCGCTTGCTGGTGGCGCTGATGCATCGCTGCCTGCAGTGCACCGCGAGGGTTCTGATCAACAGCTACCTTTCATATGCGCCGGTGCCCCCTCGCACCTGGCACGACGCGCACGCGATCTACCTGTTTGCTCGCTCGCGCAAGTTGCATCAGTCTACGGTTGCCGGCGACAACGCCGAGGCTACGCCCGAGCGGATATACGTCCAGGCGTTGCTTCTCGCATTGGCCAATCCGTATGGATTTCTGCCGGGCCAGCTCAGCCTGGTATTGCATTATCTGCAGGAATATTCGCACTGGGCCAAGCTCACCGACGTCGCGCCGGTTCATCGTCTGGCGAAGGCCGTGGCCATTGTCCCGGCGGGTCACGATTTCCCCCCGTTCTCCGCGAACAAGGGCGGGAACATGGATGGAAGCAAACTCTTTTTGCTGACCTTCGATCTCGCGTTCCAGATCCAGGAGCAGTTGCGCGGGCTGGACTCGGGCGGCCGGGCACCGGCAGGCATCGGCACCAGCGCGGCCGCGATAGGCGAATACACGAATCTTTTGCGGCGGCTTCTGCGCCAATGGGCGATTCCGCCGGCGCGCCAATTCAACCGTGTGCCGTCCCGGGCAAGGGTGGTGATGTGCGCAGGCCTGGCCGCGGTGTGGCAATACAGCCGCGGCACACACGCCGATGTCACGAAGGCCCCTTCCGGGCTGCCTCCGATGCATTCGTGCCAGGTGGTCAATCACACGCCCGCAGGCTATGCGCTTCGGCAGATCGACGCGTCGAATGCATCGTTACGCATCGGCGATCTCATCGCGTTGCGCGTCGAGGGTCGAAGCGCGCTTCAAGTCGCTGTGATCCGGTGGTTCCGCAACACGCTTCGCGGGAGCGGCCTTGAATTCGGATGCGAGCTGCTCACCGACACACCCGAAGCGGGCGCTGCGCACGCCGAAGGAGCCGACGGCGCTCCCTATGTCCATGTCGTCCTGCTGCCCGACGAGGGTGAGGATGGGTCGCCGCCTATGGCGCTCGTGCCCGCGGGCGCCTTTCAACTGGAACAAGCCGTCACCCTGCGTAAAGCCAGTGGCACCGGGACGGTGGTGCTGACCAAGTTCGTCGATCAGGGCCCCGGGTTCGAGCTTTTCGAATTCATTGCTGTCAGCTGACGAAGAGGGTTGGCGGCGCGCTGCAGCCGCTGCGCTTGCCGCACTGGCGCTGCTCGAAATATTGTGGGAACTCTGGCTCGCTCCGGTGCGGCCCGGCGGATCACTGCTGGCGATCAAAGGCGCGCCGCTCCTCGCGCTGTGGATCGGGGTCGCGCGGGCCAGGCTTCGTGCGGCTCAATGGGCGCTGCTCCTGCTTCCCTGGTATTTCGCGGAAGGTCTTGTGCGCGGCATCAGTGAAACCGGACGTCACGCTCTGTGCGCGTTCACGGCTTCGGCTCTTGCATTGACCGCGCTCGGGACAGCGCTTGCCTGGGTCCGGGTTAGACGCGGGACTTCAGAGAAGCTCTGAGAAGTCTCGCATGAATCGCTTCCGCGGCGGTCGCTCCGGTCGCCGGGTTCTTCGCCGCGACCGGCCGGAGAACTACTTAGGGACCTAAGATCGCGTCCTGACTCGCAACCACAATCTCGTCCGTTCCTGAAGTCCTAGTGGGTGGCCGCGGGCTGCGCAGAGCGGCTGCGAAATGCGTCGACGATAAGCAATGCGGCCCCGATGGTGATTGCGCTGTCCGCGACATTGAACGCAGGAAAGGGGTCCATCCATGCCAGCAGCGCGTGGCGAAACGGAAGGTAGTCGTGGACAAGGAGGAAGTCGACGACTCGACCGAGTCTCGCGCGATCCCATAAGTTCCCCAATGCGCCCCCCAGGATCAGGCTCAGGCCGGTGCAATAAAGCCGATCTCCGCCGCGGCGCAGGAGCCAGACGATCATGCCGGCGGCCGCAAGCGCAAACGCGCTGAAGAGATAGCGCTGCCACCCCGATGCGTCGCCTAGAAAACTGAACGCAGCGCCCGCGTTGAAGGCGAGCACGAGACTGAAAAATCGCGTGACGACCCGGGTCTCACCGACGTGCAAGCTCGAGAGCACCGCGGCCTTGCTGATCTGATCGGCGGCGATCACTGCTGCGCTAAGCAGGAGCCATGGCCACCATCGTTGCGGCGATGCTCGTGGCACGGTCTCTAGCGCAATCATGCAAAGGAGCGCGCTTCGCCTGCGCCGAACAGGTTGGCTACACAGCGGCCGCAAAGCGTCGGGTGGCGAGAGTCATTGCCGACATCGTCGCGCCAGTGCCAGCAGCGCTCGCATTTTGAATGCGCGCTTCGATTCACCGCGATTGCGAGCGTATCCGCCCGCTCGACGCGCGCCGCAGAGGTGATCATGACGAAGCGCAGATCGTCGCCCAGCGATGCCAGCGCGGCATAGTCCTCGTCGGGCGCGGCGATCGTCACCTCGGCCTCGAGCGACGAGCCGATCGATCCCTGTTGCCTTACCGTCTCGAGCTCCTTTTGCACCACGGCGCGGATCGCGAGTATGCGTTGCCATTTGGCGAGCAAGGCATCCGCTTGCGCAATCTCCGGCAATGAGCCCGACCAGACATGCGCGAACAGGGTCTCATCGCGTGGATAAAGGATGCGCCATGCCTCTTCGGCGGTAAAGGAAAGAATGGGCGCCATGAGCTTGAGCAGCGCGTCCCGGATCAACGCCAGCGCGCTCTGTGCGGAACGGCGCGCGCGGCTGTCGCGGCCGGCGGTGTAGAGCCGATCCTTCAACACATCGAGATAAAAGCCGCCGAGTTCCTCGGAGCAGTAGGTTTGCAGGCGCTGCACCGCGAGGTGGAACTCGTAGCGATCGTAGTCGCCCGCGATCGAGCGCAGCAGAGCGTCCGCCTTCGCGACCGCGTAGCGGTCGAGCTCGAACATTTCAGTCAGCGGGACGGCGTCTTTGGCAACGTCGAAATCCGCCGTATTGGCAAGCAGGAAACGCAGCGTGTTGCGAATGCGCCGGTAGCTTTCGACGACGCGCTTCAGGATTTCGTCGGAAATGAAGAGGTCGCCGGAATAATCGGTGGCGCCGACCCAGAGCCTCAGGATCTCCGCGCCCAGCGCTGTCCATACCTTTTGCGGCGCGACAACGTTGCCCCGCGACTTCGACATCTTCTTGCCCTCACCATCGACCACGAAGCCGTGGGTCAGGAGTGCCTTGTAGGGTGGGACCCCATTCAACATGCACGATGACAGCAGCGATGAATGAAACCATCCGCGGTGCTGGTCCGACCCTTCGAGGTAGAGATCCGCGGGGAACCGCGTCTGATCGGGATGCGAGCCCAGGTGTTTTTCGTGGCCGAGCGGCCCACCCATCACGGTCTGATGTGTCGCGCCGGAATCGAACCAGACATCGACCGTATCGGTGAGCTTGCGATAACGCGCCTCGTCGACGCCAAAATCCTCACAGCCCGCGTCGAACCACGTTTCTATGCCGCCTTGCGCGATTTTCGCAGCCGCCAGCTCGATCAAAGCGAGCGTGTCAGGATGCAGCGCGTCGGTGGTCCTGTCGACAAAGAATGGCAAGGGAACGCCCCACTGACGTTGCCGCGACAAGGTCCAGTCGGGACGGTTGGCGATCATCCCGTACAGGCGCGACTTGCCCCACGAGGGATAGAACGTGGTTGCGTCGACGCCGGCGAGCGCCGCTGCACGCAGCGTGGTCGGGGGTTTTCGACCGTTGAATCCGGGAACGTCGTCCATTCCCGCAAACCACTGCGTCGTCGCGCGATAGATGATCGGCGTCTTGTGCCGCCAGCAATGCATGTAGCTGTGCGAAAACTTTTCGGCGTGGAACAGCGTCCCTGCCTCGCGAATCTTGTCGACAATCCTCGGATTCGCATCCCAGATCCGCATGCCACCGAAAAACGGCAGGTCGTCCGCGAATCGCCCATCTCCCTGGACCGGATTGAGCATGTCATCGTCGCTCATCCCGTAGCGACGGCACGAAGCGAAATCGTCGACACCATACGCGGGTGAGCTGTGGACGATGCCGGTACCCTGCTCGAGCGTGACATATTCGCCCAGATATACCGGCGACGCGCGCTCGTAAAAGGGGTGACGGAAGCGAATGAGCTCGAGCGCATCTCCCCTCGCGCTTGCGACGACGCAGCCTTCCAGCCTGAACCTCGCAAGGCATTGCTCGACCAGTTCTTGCGCGAGCAGGAGCGTGCCGCGCTGCGTCTCCACCAGCGCATAGGTGAAATCCGGGTGAACGTTGAGCGCCTGATTGGCCGGGATCGTCCATGGCGTGGTCGTCCAGATAACCGCATAGACGGGTCCTTCCGCGAGAGTGGATATGCCAAATGCGGCCGCAAGCTTGCCGCGGTCCGAATCGTCGAGCGGAAATCCAACGTCGATCGCGATGTCCTGGCGATCCTCGTATTCGACCTCGGCCTCGGCAAGCGCGCTGTGGCAGTCGAAACACCAATTGACCGGCTTGAGCCCGCGGAACACGTAGCCTTTCTCGAGCAGCTTTCCCAGCAGGCGAACTTCGTCGGCTTCGTTGCCGTAGTTCATCGTGAGATAGGGATGCTGCCAATCGCCCAACACGCCCAGCCGCTGAAAATCGGCTTTTTGCAGCGCGACCTGCTCGGTCGCGTACGCGCGGCACAGCCTCAGCGTGTCGGCCGTCGGTAGGTTCTTGCCGTATGTTTTTTCGATCTGCACCTCGATGGGCATGCCGTGACAATCCCATCCCGGAACGTACGGCGCGTCGAAGCCGGCGAGCTGCCGGCTTTTGACCACGATGTCCTTGAGAATCTTGTTGACCGCGGTACCAATATGGATGGGGCCATTCGCGTACGGAGGCCCGTCGTGCAGCACGAAGCGCGGACGTCCGGCGCTTGCGTGACGAATCGCAGCATAGACATTGCGCTCCTGCCACTCGCGCACCCATGCAGGCTCGCGTCTTGCCAGATCGCCGCGCATGGGAAAAGGCGTGTCCGGCAGATTCAGTGTCGACTTGTAATCGTTCTTGGGACCGTCGGGCATCGCCGCTTTCGTAGGTTTCGTAGTTATTTCTGAGTTGCAAAATAATCGCGCGCCCTGGCCACGTCATCGCGTATCTGGCGCGACAGGCTTTCCAGGTCGGGATAGCGCTCTTCGTCGCGCAGCTTGTGAATAAACTGGACGGTCACGCGCCGGCCATAGATCGTCGCGTCGAAATCAAACACGAACACCTCCAGCAAAGGCTTTGCGTCGGCCTTCACCGTCGGCCGCACACCAAGGCTCGCGACCCCCGCTCGCGGCGCTTTATCCAGCCCCAGAACGCGCACCGCAAAGATTCCCGACAACGGCGGCTTGCGCCGCAGCACCACATTCGCGGTGGGAAAGCCCAGTCCCCGCCCCAGCTTGTCGCCATGCGCCACATGGCCGCTTATCGCATACGGGCGGCCGAGGAGCCGCGCTGCGTGCTCGACGTCGCCAGCCGCCAGCGCGGCGCGCACGGCGGTGCTCGACGCACGCTCCCCTGCTATGCTCAATGTCGGCATCGCCTCGACGCTGAAGCTTTTCGCCTTCGCGCGCAGAAGCGCAAGATCACCTGAGCGGCCGCGGCCAAATCGAAAATCGTCACCGACGAGCACCCAGCGGGTGCCCAGACGCGACACCAGCACCTGATCGACAAAATCTTCGGCGGACAAGCCGGCAAGCCTCTGATCGAACCGGGCGATGTACGCGTGCGCCACGCCATGTGCCGCGAACTGCTCGAGCTTGTCACGCACGGTCGACAATCGCGGCGGCGGGTTGTCGCGGGAGAAAAATTCCCGCGGATGCGGATCGAAAGTCAGCACGGCGGCCGGTAGCGCCAGGTCCTCGGCCGCTTCCACAAGGCGGACCAGCATTGTCTGGTGGCCGCGATGGACGCCGTCGAAGTTGCCGATCGTCAGCGCGACCCGGCTCGTGGCCACGTCGGGGAGTCCGCGAAAAACCTGCACTTAGAGGTAGCCGATAAAGAAGCTGAAGCGCTTGAAAAAATTGAATTTTAGCGTGGCAGCCCGGCTGCGTATAGGGGACAGACCACGGTTGTCTGGGTCTTGCAGCGTGGGCCGTGCGACAACGCAGCCTCCGATGATCGGCTTAGCCGAGTCGCCGAACTCATTGTGTTGTACCGCCGGGAAACCGTGGTCTGTCCCCTATTCCCACTCGCGCCATCCACCGAGCAGTGGAAAGTAGAGGCCCAGGCGGATCGGCCGGGTCTCCATCGCGCGCATCGCCTGCGCGTACATCTCGAGCTGTGCCCGGTAGCGCTCGCGCTCTCGGTCGAGGAATGCGGCGCGATCGCCACCTTCGTGGCGCGATAATTTGAAGTCGACGATCCACCGTACGTTCTGATCGTCGACAAAAGTGCGATCGATCACGATGTGCTTGAATTGGCCGTCAAGCCATGCCGTAAGCGCACATTCACTATTCGCGTGGAGATGCGTCGGGGCAAAAAGCCAGCGGCCGCGCGAGTCAGAGAGGGTTGCAGTGATGGCTGCCACGACCTGTTCGACGGCCCCGGATACTTCGTCTGCCGTGAAGGCGACCGCGGCCAGTTCCCGCGCAATTTGCTTCCGATGCGACTCGATGCGAGATTCACTCCAGGCGTCGAGCCCTTCATCGGCGATCCTGTGCAATACCCGGTGCGCGACAATGCCTATCTGACGCGCCGTTTCGCGCGCCCAGTCGAATTCGACGCTTTCCTGCGAAGACGCGATCGGCACGGCAGGCGTGATGGCGAGGGGATCCGGAAGTACCGGTGCGCGCCACTCGAGAGGAAGACGCGGCAGCGGGACACCATCGACACGCGTCCGAGCGACCGGGACCGTTCCGGGATGCGGCGGCACCGAGCCTGCCTCGTGCAGCGGCTCCCAAAGCTTCGCCAGGGCCGTTCCTTTCGCTGGCGGTTTCCAGCGGTGTTGCGGGCCATCGCCCCGCTCGCTGGCGAGCACTGCGGTCAGGTGCACGCGTTGCCGCGCACGCGTACATCCGACGTAGAGCAGGCGCCCCAGTTCGGCTTCATCTTCATCGGCGGCCAACCGGCGCAAGTACGCATGCACGGGGTCATCTTCGCCCGGACCGATGTTGCGTGCCTTGATCGGCGCAAGCAGCCATCCGTTCCTGCGCCGCCGCCAGCGTAAAAGCTGCGGCTCGTTCTTGCCAGGCCGGCGTCCCAGTCCCGGCATGACGACGACGTCGAACTCGAGTCCTTTGGCCCGATGCAAAGTCATCAGGCGCACCCGCGCCAGCAGGTCGGGCTCGTCTTCCGCGTGGATGGCTTCGAACGCCTGGACAAAGGCCGGCCAGTCCGGCACATCCGCGCCGGCGGCACGCTCCCCCAGCAGAGCGAAAAAACAGCGCGCTCCCGCGAGGTCGATCGATTCCGCAATGCACGCCGGCCCGCCGAGTGCGATCCAAACGCCACGAACAAGCGCGTGCAGCGGCATTCTTCCGCGGT
>Ga0193751_1001784_pt1 | contig 13473 bp, 9 predicted proteins | sample L1c2metaG_FD_143050 | JGI IMG/M metagenome (GOLD analysis project Ga0193751, IMG submission 143050) | Soil microbial communities from a riparian zone of the East river system, Colorado, United States - L1c2 | ecosystem: Environmental > Terrestrial > Soil > Riparian zone | place: USA: East River... | reverse complement strand
CACGCTCAAGGCGTCTTTGACGACCGCGGCCTCGATCTCCGGCGTGGCCAGCGGGCCGGAGTTGCCGATGCACGTGGTGCATCCGAAACCGACGAGATAGAAACCCAGCTTCTCGAGCGGCTCCATCAAGCCCGCGGTCTGGAGGTAATCGGTCACCACTCGCGAACCGGGGGCCAGGCTCGTCTTGACATAAGGACCGGCCTCGAGCCCGAGCTCGACGGCCTTCTTCGCGAGCAGTCCCGCGGCGACCATTACTGAGGGGTTCGAGGTGTTGGTGCAGCTGGTTATCGCGGCGATGACGACGCAGCCGTTCTCGAGCTTCTTCGCCGGCTTCGCTGCGACCGCGATGGCAGAGCGTCCGTTGACCGGGCCGCCTTCCTCCGACAGCTTCGACAGCGCATCCGGATCTGGACGCGGCCCATTCCCGAATGCCGCAGTGAAGCTCTCCCACACACGCGGCAGGGACGCGCGGTCCTGCGGGCGCTTCGGGCCCGCGAGGCTGGGCTCGATCTTCGTGAGGTCCAGCTCCAGCAGCTCTGAGAATTGCGGGATCGCGCTGCCATCGACACGGAAGAGTCCCTGCTCCTTCGTGTAGCGCTCGACGAGCTCGATCTGCTCGCGGGGTCGACCGGTGACCTCGAGGTATCGGAGGGTCTGCGCGTCGACCGGGAACAACGCCGACGTGGCGCCGTACTCGGGGCACATGTTGCTGAGCGTTGCGCGATCGGGTACCGAAAGGCTCGAGAGCCCGTCGCCGCAGAACTCCACGAACTTGTCCACGACGCCATGCTTGCGGAGCATCTCGGTGAGGGTCAGCACGAGGTCGGTGGCCGTCGATCCGGCCGGCAGCGCTCCGTGGAACCGCACGCCCACGACAACGGGTGTGCCGAGATATGCGGGCTGCCCGAGCATCGCCGCCTCGGCCTCGATACCGCCGACTCCCCAGCCGAGCACACCGAGTCCGTTGACCATCGTCGTGTGCGAGTCAGTGCCCATCAGGGTGTCGGGGATCGCGACCTTGCGGCCTTTGATTTCGCGCACCTGCACGACCTTGGCGATGTATTCGAGGTTCACCTGGTGGCAGATGCCCATGCCGGGCGGCACGAGCGAGAAGTTGTGGAAGGCCTGCTGAGCCCAGCGCAGCAGCGAATACCGCTCGCGATTGCGCTCGATCTCCTTTTCGATGTTGCGCGTGTAGGCGTCGCGGAAGCCGAAGGCATCGACCTGCACCGAGTGGTCGATGATCAGATCGACAGGCACGAGCGGGTCGACCTTGCCGGCGTCCTTGCCGGCACGCTTCATCGCTGACCGCATTGCCGCCAGGTCCACGACCGCGGGCACGCCGGTGAAGTCCTGCATCAGGACCCGTGCGGGGAGGAAGGGCAGCTCCGCGTCGCTGGGCGGCTTCGCCGGCCAGGCAGCGAGCGCGCGGACGCTCTTTTCGTCCGTAGTCCCCGACTCGGCCAACCGGAGCATGCCTTCGATGAGGACCTTGACCGTCATCGGCAAGGCCGATGCATCTGGTACAGCGCTAATTGAATAGAACTCGAGGTCGGTGCCGGACAGCCGTGAGCGGGCCTCGATCATGATCGAATCGTACTAGCCTCACTCACAGCCGATCCCAAAGGCGCCAGATCGACAGGTTCCTCGAAACCGGGCAGCTCGCGGCGCTGTGGCTGATCGCTGAAGTTGAGCGCGACCACGACCCGGTCGTCGCCGGCGACGCGCTCGAAGGCGAACACATCGCTATCGGCGTGAATGGTCGCCCTCATCCCTCGACGCAGTGGTACAGATCCGCGCCGCAAACGACCGAGTCTGTGGAAGTGGGCGAGCAGATCCTGGTCCTGGTCCGCCCCCCAAAGCATCGGCAGGCGCGCCTCGGCGTTCTCGATCTCGCCATCATGGCGCTGGCTCAAGCCGACCTCTGTGCCGTAGTAGATCACCGGCATTCCCGGCAGGGTCATGATCAGCGTGGCCGCGAGCTTGACTCGATCCACGTTTCCGTTTGCCATCCACAGGAACCGATTCATGTCGTGGTTGTCGAGGAGCGTTGCCCGGGCGAGCCCTGGGTACGCGTTGTCGTGCTCGTCCAGCCAGCTCGCGAATGCGGCGGCGTCCATGCGGCCTCTCGCCAACGCTTGCCGTAAGTAGTACGCGAGGTCGAAGTCGAAGATCGCGTCGAGGCGGCCCGCGTAGCGGGCGAGCCAATCAGTCGTCCCCGCGGCTTCTCCGAGAATGAGCGCGTCGGGCTTGACCTGGCGCAGCCCGCGACGGAGCTCGACCCAGAAAGCGGGGTCGACCCCGGTGACGTGGTCGCAGCGGATGCCATCGACGCCGTATGCGGTCAGCCAGTGCTGGGCGGCGCGCACGAGGTGGTCCTGGACGATGCGATTGCCGGTATCGAGCTCGGGCAGCGCGATCACATCGGAGAAGCTGCGGTAGTAATGGGGCCACTGCCAGAACCGGTAGTACGCGGCCGCATCGCCGTTCTTTTCGATCGCGTCCCGGAACAGGTGGTGGCCGCGACCCGTGTGATTGGGCACGAAATCGAGAAGCACGCGAATGCCTCGACTGTGAGCCGTCTTGACCAGCTGGACAAGCGCTTCGTCTCCACCGTAGCGTGGCTCCACCTCCAGAAAGTCCTCGTGGTCGTATCCGTGATGCGAGGGGCTCTTGTGCACTGGACTCAGCCAAAGGACGTTGCAGCCCAAACCTTCGATGTGGTCGATGTGCTCGCGGATGCCGTCCAGCGTCCCGCCATAAAGCGCGGTCGAATCGCCCGGCGGTGGCAGGCTTTCGCCAGGCCGCGCGAAACGGTCGATCATGGCGTGGTAGCACAGCGCGTCACGCACCCAGTCGGGCGGCGCGGGCGGGGCTGCCTCGTAAACGAATTCCTGGCCGCCCGGCCGGGGATCGGAGCCGGATGCCCAGATGGAAGCTGCGTCCGGATCGCGCAGATGGACTTTGATGCAATAGCGAGCTACGTCGCCCGCTGCGAGCGCCGGCAGCCGGCCACTCCACGCAGCGGGTTGGCGGGGATTCTCCGGCATCGCTTCCATTTCCTGCGGCGGGCTATGTTCCATCTCCACCGTGACCGCCGAGACCTCAAGGTCGGAGCGCACCTCGACGATGATGTGCCCATCGCTTCCCGGCTCGGCCATTCCCGCGTGGAACGCGCCGCCGTACAGAGCACGGGCGCGGCGCGCGTTCTGCGCGCTTGCCTGGTGCTCGAAAAAGCCGTCCTCGGCGGCTCCCTGCGGTGGGATAAGGGCGTGCACCGTCAGCAGCAGCAACGCATGTGCGCGGAGGTCGACGCCTCCACCGCCCAGGAACAGCCGCAGCGACGATCGCTTGAGCGCTGCCGCCTCCAGCGCCGCGATCGCGCCGGCGCGCCGGCCTTCGACCGCATCCTGCCACGCGCCCCACAGGGTGGCGGCAGTCCCCGGGCCAGGCGGCGAGGGCGGCTCGATGCCCCCATCGGCCTGGATCTTGTCGAGCCGCACGCGCAGCGAAGCGTTGTGCGACCAGCGCAGATGGCGATCGAACGCCCATGCGACCTGCGGGTCGATACGTTGGTTGCCGAGAGCCCACTCGAAGAAAGCGCGCGCGGCGCCGCGCTCACCGCAGACGTCCAGCGCGTGGGCGATGAGTGCGCCGTCGACCGGGCTCGTGACGAACGTACCCGAGCGATCTTGATGCTGCGCGATCGCAAGCACGCTGCGGGCGTAGAGGCCGGTGACTGCGGCGCGGTCCGAGAGCTGCGGCACGCGGGCGACCACCGATGCGCGCGTAGCGCCGGCCAGCGGTGGGGGGGTCGAAACCTAGCGGCCATGCCACGTCCCACCGAACGCCTGCCCGGGGCAAGGCGGTTTCGAGCCCATGCTCCCAGCTCACGTCGGCCTCGCCATCGAAGCGGAATGCGAGGGCCAGAGTCTCATCGATGGCGGCAATTCGCCGTTCGACCTTGATGCCGCTGGCGTGGCGCGACATCACGCGCAGCACGTTCGTGCCTCTCACGTACTCACGACGGTGCTTCCAGGCACGGCCGCCGATGCGGCGCTTTCGGCCGGACCCTAGCTCGATCGTCGCGTGCACCGGCCTCTGCAGCAGCTCGCTGTCGAGATGGGGAGCGCAGAGGCTCAGCATGCTGCCATCGGCGCCGATCTTCGCGAGGAGCCTCCCGTTTCCGACGGTGGCGACAAAGCGCGCGCTCATGCGGTGCCTGAGAGGCTACGTCTGGCGCGCCTCATGACGGTGGCGATGCGCCGCGCGCCAGTTGACCTCTCGATCTCCTCACGCGTTTGGGGCAAGGCCAATCGCCAGTTCGGGAACTCGGTGGTGGTGCCAGGGACGTTGGGCCGCTCCTCTACGCCGAGTGCATCCTCCACCTGGGCGAGCACGATCCGCGAGCGCGCGCGCGACAGAGCGCGATAGGCGGCGACCGCAACGTCGATGGCGGCGGTTGCATCGGGCAACCGGGTGACGTCCTGCAACGGCCGGCGCAACCGGTGCAAGCGGTGGTCGGGCTCGGTCAGATTCCAGATCCCGGCGACCGTGGGGAGATCGTGCGTGCCCACGGCTCCGACGGATTCGCGCGGCCACCTTCCGGGCGACGCGCCTTCGAACCAGAGCAGGCGGTACGACAGGGCGCCGCACTTGCGCAGCCGGTGCCTCACCGATGGCTCGACCAGGCCGAGGTCTTCGCCGATGACGAAGGCGTTGGCGCGCCGGCTTTCCTCGGCAAGCCGCGCCAGGAGCTCTTTGTGTGGGTACCGGACGTACAGGCCTTGTGACGCGGACATGCCGGACGGAATCCAGAAGAGCCGGAACAGGCTCATCACGTGGTCGAGCCGGACGCCTTTCGCATGCCTCGCCGCGCTGCGGATCGCTTCGACGAACGGCTCGCAGCCTGCCGCCTGCAGCTTCCAGGGATCGAAAGCCGGTACGCCCCAGTCCTGCCCGTCCGGGAAGAACTCGTCGGGCGGCGCCCCGACCCGCATGCCTGGGGCGAGCAGGTGCTGCCACCTCCATGCGTCGAAGCCGTCCGATGCGAATCCCAGAGGCACGTCGGCGATGAGGTCGATCTCATCCGCCGCCATCTCGAGCTGGCGGTCGAGGTGGAACTGTAGCCATTGATTGAAGGCGACGCGCTCTTGCAGCTGCGCTCGACTCCTCGCGACCTCGTCGCCATTCGGATTTCGAAGTCCCTGAGGCCAATCGCGCCAGGCCGCGCCCATCGTTTCCGCCAGGGCATTGAAGCCGGCGAAGTCGAGCAGCGCGTCCCCTTCGCCTCTTGCCCACGCTCCGAGCCCTCGGGGCGTGGGCGCCGCTCGAAAGATGAGCTTCAGCGCCTTCGACTTGAGCTCGAAGACCTGGTTGTGATCGATGAGGCGGTTTGCGTTGAGCGCTTGCGCCGCCGCACGCAGCGGCTCGAGCTCGGCTGCGCAGCGCTCGGCCCCGGGCACATCCTCGATGCGGATGTAGGCGGCGTTCAAGAAGCGACGTGACGAAGAGTAGTAAGGAGAGGGCTCGTATGGGAGGGTCGGCGTCTGCGCGCCGAGCGGGTTGAGCAGCACGACCGACGCACCCTGGCGCCGCGCCCAACGCCCGAAGCGGCGGAGGTCGCCGAAGTCGCCGACGCCCCAGCTGTCCTTCGACCGCAACGCGTACAGCTGCACCGTCCATCCCCAAGCGCGAGCGGGAGCGGGAACGCATGGCCCTTCGGGCGTGTCGAATGGTTTTGTTCGAGGCGGACCCGGCCGGTCGGCGCCGAGACTAGTGAGGACGGCGGCCACCGCATCGTCGCGGGCGATGATGCGCTCGCCCGTGTAGCCGAAGTACTCGGGCACCACACCCCAACGAAGCCCGCGCTCATCCATGAATGAGCTCATCGTGGCGGAAGCGAGGTTCGGGTGTTCTAGGAGTGTAGGTAGGTGAGCACTGCCAGGACACGTCTGTGGTCGTCCTCAGCCGGCTCCAGCTGGAGCTTCATGAAGATGCTGCGCACGTGGGCTTCGACTGTCTTTGGGCTCAAGTGGAGCCGCGCGCCGATCGCCGAATTGGTGCGACCTTGTGCCATCAGATGGAGCACGTCGCGTTCCCGCTCGGTCAGGTCTTCGATGGCTTCCCTGTTGCGGCGTCTTCCAACGAGCTCCGCGACTACATCCGGGTCGATGACCGAGCCTCCGGCTGCGATCCGCCGGACAGCATCGCCGAATTCAGCAATGTCGCCCACATGATCTTTCAACAAGTAGCCGATGCGACCGCCGCTGGAAATCAGCTCCATCACGTGATGTGTGTCGACGTACTGGGAGAGGACGAGAACGCCGACCGAGGGCAGCGTTTCCCTCATCTCGCGAGCCGCGGCGAGCCCTTCGGTCGTGTAGGTCGGCGGCATTCGGATGTCGAGTACCGCGACGTCGGGAGGATCGGCGCGAATCAGCTCCATCAGAGACTGCGCATCGCTGACCTGGGCGACGACATCAAAGCCGAGGTCCCTCGCCACGCGAACAAGGCCCTCACGGAAAAGGGTCGAGTCATCCACGATCGTCAGTCGCAAGGGATTTCTGCGCGAATGTGCGTGCCTGCACCCTTTGGACTCGAGATCGAGAGCTTGCCCCCAACCGCGGCTGCGCGATCCTCCAGGCCCTGAAGTCCGCCACCCTTGATCGCGCCGCCTACCCCATTGTCACCGACGTCGATCAGCAGGCAGCTGCCGGACCGGGTCACCGACACGTTTACCGTCGAGGCGTGAGCGTGCTTGGCAGCATTGGCCAGCGCCTCGGCGACGACGTAATAGGCTGTCGCTTCGGCCTGCTCCGGCGGACGGCCTCCAAGCGAGACCTCGATCTCTATCGGCAGCGGCGACCGGTCGACGAGGGATCGCAACGCGGGCTCCAGCCCCCCGGTTACCAGGATCGTCGGATGGATGCCTTGAGCCAGCTGGCGCAGTTCTGCCAGCGCGGTGCGGAGCTCGATCTCAGTGGCGGCGAGAAATTCGGCCGGCTTGTTCGTGCGCTCAGCGTCGGCGCGGGCGCGCCCCAGCGACAGTGCCAGCGCCACCAAACGCTGCTGTGCCCCGTCGTGCAGGTTGCGCTCCACCCGCCGGCGCTCCTCGTCCTGCGCCCGAACGATGCGCTCACGCGAGGCGCGCAGCTCCTCGACCAGCCGCAGGTTGCGGAGCACAAGGCTGGTCTGTGAGGCAAGGTCGTCGAGCAGCTTGATTTCGGCCGGCGTCACACGGTCTCCACGGTGCTTGGTGATCGCGAGCGCTCCCAGTAAGGTTTGGTCGTCTCGCACCGGCATGCTGTGGTCCGTGTCTGGAAGTGACGGGAGGCGTTCATCTTGCAGGGCGACGGTGAGGGTAGTTTCTGAGAACGGGTCAACCGCTTCGCGCCTGAGCTCGGCGCCGATGCGAAGCCAGGCTTCGGCTCGCTCGGCCCCAGTCGCTTCTCGTAGCAACCGAGCGAGTCGTGGGAGCACGTCGACGGTCGAGTAGGAGATCGCGGCCTGGCCGGCGAAGCGGGACAGCGCCTCGTACGGTGTGCGCCTTTCTCCATACACCAGTCGGTTCGCAATCCCGCTCATGCCTTCGCGCACAGGCTGGAACGTCACGGCCACGATCGCAGTCGCCAGCAGGGCGAGGATTGGGTTGAGGCCGGCCCCAGCCCCGATCAAAGATCCGACGCCGAAAACGATTCCAACGTAGGCCAGGGTGATGAAGGTGGCAAGGCCGCCGAACAGGATGGTCCTGCTGATGACGAAATCGATGTCGTAGAGCCGGTATTTGAAAATCGCGAGCGCGATTGCAATCGGGACCAGGAACGAGATCGTCAGGTTTGACCCGAGCTGCCCCCAACGGGCAATCACCTGGGCGACCGTATCCGCGGACCATGGGGAAACCCGGTCGTCGTCGATGCGCCCCACCATCCAGAACACGGCGGTGATCGCGATCGCGAACGCGAGCCAGCGAAGCTGGAACCGCTCGTCACCCCGCGCCCGGCGTGTCCGCACCAGCACGAGTGCCGCAGCAGCGGGAGCGAAAAGAAGATTGGCCCAACCAATGACGGTTTGTGGAGCGCCGGCCAGTGCGAATCCATAGGCCCAGAGCGACGGCGGCATCGTTATGGGCAGCGAGCCGTCGCGCATCGGAAGGCGCATGGTCCATGGGTCGCCCACCGAGCTGACGATCATGGCCGGAGTCAACGCCGCGGCCACGCCCGCCAACGCCCACCAGGCGCGGCCGGGCAGGCGTCCGTCAGGAAAAAGCAGGATGGCGAGCACCTGTGGGAGGAGCGAGATGCTGGTCCAAGTGCCGAGCCAGGCCGCGAGGTCGCCCGCCGGCAGCGAGCGCGGAGCTACGACAAGGGCTCGCACTGCGTATTCCTGTGTGAGCATCGTGAACGCGACGAGGATGGCGATCGCGGCGAAAGCCCAACCCAGTGAGCTGGACGGACGCCGCGACAAGATGAAGCCGGCCAGCACGGACAGGACCAATACAGCGAAGATCGGACCCACCACATCGACGAGTGCGGTCACCCAGATCGGTTCGATGCGGCCGGGTTTAAAGGTCGGCCAGTCGATCACCAGCAGCGGCACGCTGGCAAGCGCCATCGACGATGACAGCAACGCAGGGCCCCATGGCCACACAACGCGAACCGGGGCGCGGAGTGAGGGCATCATCCGGGTCGCCATTGGGGTTCGAACTCGATGCTGGAGTCGTCGGTCAGCCGGGTGAGTCCCGAACCGTCCGGCCGAACAGCGTACAGGTCCCAGGGACCATCGCGCCGGCTCGCGAAAACAATCCACCGTCCATCCGGTGACCAGTCCGGGGAAAGGCCTACACCGTCCACCAGGCGCCGTTGGTCTGTTCCATCTGCATTCATAAGGTAGATGGCGGATTCGTAGCCGCCGGGGAAGTCTCGCTCGCTGTGAAATGCAATGCGTGTGCTGTCCGGCGACCAGCTCGGGCTCGCGTTGAGCGAGGGCCCATCGGTGATCCGCCGCACGTGGCTCCCGTCGGCGGCCATCACCCAGATCTCGCCTGGGCCTCCGCGGTCGGAGAAGAAAGCGATGCTTGTCCCGTCCGGCGACCATTCTGGATCGACGTTCAATCCGCCTCCTGAAGTCAGCCGCCGCGCGGCCTGGCCATCAGAACGCGCCACATATATGTCGCCAGGCGCGTGGATGATGCCCAGTGGGCCCGTTATTCCTGCCTCGCTGCTGGCATACGCGATCCGGGTGCCATCAGGCGACCAATCGATACCGCCTTTGAAACCAGGTGAACTAGTCAGCTGCACCACGCCGGTGCCATCGGCGTCCATGACGTACAACTGCTCAACTCCGCTTCGCGTGCTCATGAACGCGATGCGGGTGCCATCAGGCGACCATCTGGGATCGCGGTTGCCGCCCTCGCCGTGAGTGAGCATGTGTGCTCGCCCGCCCGGGAGCACGGCCAGGATGTCGCCGTGGTACCGGTTGCTCGGTTCCAGGTAGCACACGAACGCGATTTCGGCAGCTGGTCCTGGCAATGCTGTCGTGCCCTCGAGGCCACAGCCGTGCGGGGCTTCGTCGGCTGAACCGCACGCCCCAAGCATCAGCACTATGACCAGCCACAAGCCCGCGCCGCGAACCGGCGCCATAACGGTCTGCATGTTGCCACTGCTAGACATGTCCGTCGACAGGGTTATCCCTAACGCAAGTCGAGCGCCTGCACTGATGCCGGCGTGCTCTCGCCTCGATACGGTGCTGGACACGGCCGCTGGATGGCCGAGGAGGTGTCGAGGATGCTCGCATGGACCATACGGACGCTGGTGGCGGCGATGGTCGCGTTCCTGCTTGTTTGCGCGATGGGTGTACTGGCTTCCACGGCAACCGCGGGCGGGTCGCAAGCCACCCACGGGTCGCCTGTCGTCATCCCAAGCCCGGAGCGACCCTTGCAGCGCTGAACTACGATGCGTCGGGAATGGGACGGCTCTATCACGTGCCCTCCGAGGCTCGCACGGAATCCACGGCGCAGACGTCGGGGATGACGCGCACGGCGGCACTGTCCGGCGACACGGTGGGCAGCCGCGCGATCTGGATGGGCGAGACGCGTGTCGCGCCCGGCGTGTCGTCGGGACCGCATCATCACGGCGAGAGCGAGACCGGCATCTACGTGGTCTCGGGCAACCCTGAGTTCATCTATTCGGAGGATGGGCACGAGGTGCGGGTGATCACCAAGCCTGGCGACTACATCTACGTGCCACCTTTCGTGCACCACATCGAGTCCAACGCCAACTCGGACCAGGAGGCGGTGGTCGTGATCGCCCGCACGACTCAAGAAGCGATCGTCGAGAACCTGGAAGAGCTCTAGCTCATCGTGGCCGTAAGCTCCGCGCTCGGAGGCGCTGTCCGTAGGCGCGAGGACCCGCGCCTGATCACCGGCGCCGGACTCTACACGGACGATGTGCGGCTCGATCGATGCCTCCACGCCGTGTTCGTACGGTCGTCGATGGCACACGCCCGCCTGAAAAACGTTGATGTCACTTTCGCGGCCGCGATGCCTGGCGTGGTCGGGATCTTCGGCGCGGGTGACCTCGAGTTCGCGAGCGCTACGGCACGTCCGCAGCTGGCTTCAGATGTCGTCCTCTTCGTGGGCGATGCGATCGCGGTCGCGGTCGCTGAGACGCGAGACCAGGCTGTGGATGCAGCGGCCGCGGTCATCGTCGACTACGACCCGCTGCCTGTCGTGGTCGACAGCGTCAAGGCGCTGGAGCTGAACGCCGCCCTGGTGCAGGCGGACCGCGAGGACAACCTCATCGTCGACTTCGAGGTGGGTGAGCCGGGTGCGCTCGACGGCGCCGAAGTTTCCATCACGGCTCGCTTCATCAATCAGCGCCTGGCCGCGGTGCCGATAGAGGCGAACGCGGTCGCGGCTGAGCCGGACGGCGAGGGCGGAATTCGAATGTGGGCTTCAACTCAGGTGCCGTTCCGGCTCCGCACGCAAGTAGCGGACGCGCTGGGCCTCCCCGAGGCGAAGGTGCACGTGATCGCTCCGGACGTGGGCGGCGCGTTCGGCGCCAAGTTGATGACGTATCCGGAGCAGACCGTCCTGTGCGCCGCGGCTCTGAAGCTCGATCGCCCGGTGCGCTGGTTCGAATACCGCTCAGAGAACATGGTCGCGATGAGTCACGGCCGTGCGCAGGTCCAGGACGTGGCGCTCGGGGCGACGCGCGATGGCAAGCTCGTTGGCCTGGACCTCGACATCGTCGCCGACTGCGGCGCGGACGCCGGCCTGGGGGCAGCCCTGCCGGGGTTCACGATGCTGCTCTCATCGGGCGTTTACGACATCCCGAAAATCCGCGTGCGCACGCGCACCGCGCTGACCAACACCACGATCGTCTCCGCGTATCGAGGTGCGGGACGCCCCGAGGCGATCTCGATGATCGAGAGGGCGATGGACATGCTGGCCGTCGAGCTAGATCTTGATCCCGCCGAGCTGCGCCGGCGCAATTTCATTCGCGGCGACTTTCCGTTCACGACCGCGGCAGGCGCTACGTACGACTCTGGCGATTACGCTCGGGCCCTCGACGTGGCGCTGGAGGCGGTGGGATACCAGGAGCTGCGGCGCGACCAGCAGGCCCGGCGCGACCGCGTTGACCGGGTCCAGCTCGGGGTCGGGATCAGCAGCTACGTGGAGATGACCGCGGTCCAGCTCACGTCGGAGTTCGGGTTCGCGCGTGTGTCCGCCGACGGATCGATCACCGTCGGCGCCGGCACCAGCTCGAGCGGGCAAGGCCACGAGACCGCCTACGCACAGCTGGCCTCGTTGCTGTTGGGCGTGCCGATGGACCGCATCTCGGTTGTGCAGTCGGACACGAATGAGGTGCGGAGCGGAGATGGGACTTACGGATCTCGGTCGCTGCAGCTCGGCGGGAGCGCGGTGCGCGGGGCGTGCATCGCACTTCTCAAAAAAGCTCGCGAGGAAGCGGCGCGACGTCTGGAGGCGGGCGTCGAAGACATCCAGCGGACGGCCGATGGCGGGTTCGGTGTTCGCGGCGTACCAAGCTCTTCACTGAGCTGGGCCGACCTGGCGGCGGAGGCGATGCTCATCGCAGAGGAAGACTTCGAACAGGATGGGCAGACCTTTCCCTTCGGATGCCACATCGCTGTTGTAGAGGTCGACATCGAAACCGGTGAGGCGCGGTTGATCCGCCATGTCGCGGTCGATGATTGCGGCACGATCTTGAATCCGATGCTGGTCGAGGGACAGGTGCACGGCGGCGTGGCTCAGGGTGCCGCGCAGGCCCTTTACGAAGAGTTCGTGTACGACGCGGACGGAAATCCGCTGACGACGAGCCTGGTCGACTATGCGATTCCCACCATCGGTGAAATTCCTTTCATCGAGACGTTGCACATCGAGACTCCCTCGCCGCTCAACCCGTTAGGCGTGAAGGGGGTCGGGGAATCGGGGACGATCGGGTCGACGCCGGCGGTGCAGAATGCGGTGATCGACGCCGTTTCTAATCTCGGCGTGCGCCACATCGATATGCCGCTGCACCCGATGCGAGTGTGGGAGGCGATCCAGGCGGCTCAGAGAGCCTGACTTGGGCGGCGCGTGACGATTATGGTGTCGACGACGCTCGCGACTGCAAGGACCACCGCGCCTATCAGAAGAATCCACTCTGGCGCTCTTGTCGGTGGGTTCGCGGGTAGGTCGAGGTGGCCCGATATGGGCACAAAGATGGCGGAGATCGGTGAGGCGACCGACGAGAGGAAGACCGCCGTGGCTACCAAGACCGCCCAGATGACGCCCCTCGCGGTACGTCCGATGCGCATGAGACCCATGCCAGGCACAAGTGCCAGAAGCAAGACGTCGCTACCTACTGGAGTCTCGTCTGCGTGGAGGCGTCGGGCGACGATTGCGGCCACGGCGAAAAGACCGAGCGCGGCTGCATACCAGCCCGCCCCGATGAGGTCGATCCCTATGAATTTGAAGTCGACGCCCGCGTACTGGGCGGTCGTGGCCAGCCACATGACCCAGGCGAACCAGCCGACGAGGACGGCCTCGGCGGCGAGGAGGGTGGCGAGCCGGATCGTGGTGCTGGCGTTTACTACGGATGCGACGAGGGTGAGGACGACGAGCCAGCAGGCGGGGTTCTGAAAGCCGAAGTTGACCTCGGTGTGGACCTGGGTGATTCCGGCGAGCCAGGGGGAGATGAGGGCGAGGAACAGGAAGACCACGACGACGACGCCAAGGGGTGAGGCGAACGCTCGGCGGGGGTCGATCACAGGGCGGGGGAAGCTGGGAAGAAGGAGTTGGGGTTACGTATGGAGTCGCGAAAGCGTGTCGAGGTGGGGGTCACGGTAAGGCCTATTTTCGCACGAAATCTACTTGACACCGAACAGATATTCGATACAATACAAACATGTGTTCTGGTAGTGGGGAGAGGGGGAATTGGACCTCGGAGGATGGGTTCCAACAGGTCAATT
>Ga0193751_1001783_pt1 | contig 13484 bp, 10 predicted proteins | sample L1c2metaG_FD_143050 | JGI IMG/M metagenome (GOLD analysis project Ga0193751, IMG submission 143050) | Soil microbial communities from a riparian zone of the East river system, Colorado, United States - L1c2 | ecosystem: Environmental > Terrestrial > Soil > Riparian zone | place: USA: East River... | reverse complement strand
GCCAGACCTTCGACTTCAAGATCATCAAGCTCAATAAGCGCCGGCGCAACATCGTTGTCTCACGCCGAGTGATCCTCGAGCAGGAGAGAGCAGGCAAGCGCGAGAAGCTGATGAAGGAGCTCCAGAAGGACCAGGTCCGCAAAGGCGTGGTCAAGAACATCACGGACTTCGGCGCATTCATCGATCTCGGTGGTGTCGACGGACTGCTCCACATCACCGACATGTCGTACGGACGCATTCAGCATCCGTCGGAGATGGTGCACATCGGTCAGGAGCTGGAAGTCAAAGTCCTCGACATCGACTGGGACCGCGAGCGCATCTCGCTCGGACTCAAGCAGCTCCAGAGCTATCCATGGAAGGATGTCGCTGAGAAGTATCCAGTCGGCACGCGCGTCAGCGGAAAGGTGGTTTCGATCACGAACTACGGCGCGTTCATCGAGCTCGAGCCCGGCATCGAAGGACTCGTGCACATCAGCGAGATGAGTTGGACGCGCAACGTGCGTCACCCATCGAAGCTGGTGTCGATCGGTGAAGCGATCGAAGCGGTCGTGCTCAAGGTCGATCCGAACGAGGAGAAGATCTCGCTCGGCATGAAGCAGACAGAGCAGGATCCGTGGATGATGCTGCCGGAGAAGTATCCGGTTGGCACACGTCTCAACGGCAAGGTTCGGAATCTCACCAGCTTTGGTGCGTTCGTGGAAATCGAGCCGGGCATCGACGGACTGATCCACATCTCGGACATGTCGTGGACCAAGCGCGTTCAGCATCCTTCGGAAGTCGTGAAGAAGGGTGACTCGGTCGATGTCGTGATTCTCAACGTCGACGCCGAGAACAAGCGCATCTCCCTGGGCCTCAAACAGGCGACCGAGGATCCGTGGCTCCGTATCGGCGAGACCTATCCGGTCGGGACCGAGCTGAAGGGCAAGGTCGTGCGACTGATGGATAAGGGCGTGGTCGTCGACATCGGCAACGACATCGAAGGGTTTGTCCCGGTCAGTCAGCTCAACTTCGGTCAGCCGGTCAACAGCCCGGCAGACATTGTCTACGAGACGATGAATCTCGATCTCAGAGTTCTGGAGGTCGATCCGATACATCGCCGCATCGTTCTAGCGGTGACCGGAATTCCAGAGGAGCAGCCGCCGCGGCCAGAGACCCCGTCGAAGGTCATTCCGATGGAGTCAGACGATTACAACATGTCGGATCCGATTCCAACGCCGCCCGATTCTTACGTAGAAGAGCCGGCGTAGGCCCACTCAAATCAGCCAATTCAGCAGAAAGGCTCACTCCAGAAGAGTGAGCCTTTTTTTTTTGGCTTTTGCGGATTGTCCGCGCCGAATTCGGGCCCAGGGGTTGCACACTTTGCCAGCACCTGTTTCGAGAGAGCGACATGGCGGAAATCCTGGTGAAGTTCGACGAAGCGATTCAGAGCGAGGACGGCCGAAGGTATTTCGCTCAGGCGGCCGGAAGAGGACGCGAGGACGGACTTTGGGAGGGGTGGCTCGAGTTCCTACCGGAATCGGATGACATGGAGGCTCTCGTTTCAGAGCGCGAGACGACCCAGCCAAACCGGGTCGATCTCGAGTACTGGGCTCAGGGACTCTCCCAAGTTTACCTCGAGGGCGCTCTTGAACGCGCCGCAAGACAGGTGACGGGGAGCCAAGGCGAGCGCGTCAGCCAACATCCCACCGTTGACCGATAGGCGGTTCTGATCGCGGACTGCGAAATCGTCGCATCGGCGCCAGTAAACCCTCACACGCCACCGCCAAGAAGTTCGATACTCTGGGAGCGTTGGAATCGTCCAACATAAGCAGGATTCAGCCAGCCCTTCGCTCCACAGAGTTTTCCCATAAAACGACTAATGATCAGTCCCGGCTCCCAGCAGGAAGCGCTACTCGTTCTCGACGCGAAGCTCAAGGTTTGCGCAGCGAACAGGGCATTCTACACAATGTTTCGCCTGGCCCCCGAAGAGTGCGTCGGGCACAAGGTGTACGAGCTGGGTGGCAGAAGCTGGAACGAGAAGCTCAAGCCCATGCTCGAGACCGTCTTGAATGGCGAGCCACAGGCCGATCATTTCGAGTTGCTGCAGGATGACAAGGAGGGCGGACAGGCGGTTCTGTGGCTGAGCGCGCGCCTGGTGCCTTCCGCAGAGTCGGACGCACAGACGATTCTCCTCGCCATAGAAGACCTCACGACCGGGCGTTCGGTCGAAGAGGTTCTCGCGATGAGAACGCAGGAGCTGCACACCTTCGCTGATCTCGCCGGAAAAGTCGCCCACGAGCTCAATAACCTGCTCACGGTGATTCGCATGAACGCGGATCTGATCGAGTCGACGATGAAGGACGCGAATCTATCCGACGCCGAAGCAGTCGACATCCGGCTGGCGGCTGAGCGAGCAGAGATCCTTACCAAGAAATTGCTTCTCACCAGTCGCCGCACGCTTCCTCAGCCCACAGGGCTGGATCGCGGCACTGGCACGGTACCGCTCCCTGGTTCGCCGCTCAAAGAGTCTGACGCTGAGATCGCCGCACGTGAGTCAGCGAACGCCGGAGCGAATGGCGTAAGAAGCCTGAAGCACGGTTCGCCGACGGGCCGAGAGACCATTCTGCTCGTAGATGACGAGAAATCTCTTCGCAAACTGGGAAAGCGTGTGCTGTCCGAAGCCGGCTACCGTGTGCTCGAAGCCTCTGATGGAGCGATGGCTCTACGCATCGCTGCCGAGGAAGTGGGCGAGATCGATCTCGTTCTGACCGATGTCGAAATGCCGACGCTCGGCGGACGAGGAATGGTCGACGAGCTTCACGAGCTGAGCCCCGGCATCAGGGTGCTCTTCATGTCGGGATACACGGATAACGAAATCCTCCGGCGAGGACTTCGCGCATCGACGGCGGAGTTTCTGCAGAAGCCGTTTACCGCGGAGTCGTTGTGCGCGGCCGTGCGTGCCGTTCTGGCCAAGCCCTCGACCAACCTTGCCTAGGTGAGTCCGACACGGCCGCCGCAGGGCGAGAAGCCTGCACGCATACTCATCATAGATGATCAGGAGCAGAACATCCGGCTGCTGACGCGGATTCTGCAGCGTGCCGGTTATCAGAACATCGCGTCGACCACCAACCCGCAGGATGCGATTGTCCTCCAGACGCAATTCAACCCGGACCTCGTGCTACTCGATGTGCACATGGGTGGAAAGGGCGGACTAGAGGTGCTCGCCGAGCTCGTCTCGCCGGATCGCGGTGGCGAAAAGCTCCCCGTGATCATGATCACGGCCGACGACACCGCTGACATGAAGCGTCTCGCTCTCGCATCTGGCGCGCGAGACTTTATCGGCAAGCCGTTCGACACCGCCGAGGTCTTGCTCCGCATCAGAAACCTCCTAGAGACGAGATTCCTCTACCAATCGCTGCGCAACCAGAACTCCGAGCTGGAGCTGAAGGTGGCTGAGCGCACGCAGGAGCTGGAGCAATCGCAGCTCGAGGTTCTGGAGCGTCTTGCGGCGGCCGTCGAATTTCGCGACGACGATACTGGCGAACACACCAAGCGCGTAGGATTGGTGTCCGCTATGCTTGCCGACGCGATCGGATTGCCGATTGCCACCGTGCAATTGATCGGGCGCGGCGCGCCGCTCCACGACATCGGTAAAGTCGGAATCCCGGACAACATTCTATTGAAGGCCGGTCCACTCACGACTGAAGAGTTCGAGATCATGAAGGCGCACACCGTCATCGGCGCCAGAATGCTTGCGAACGGGCGCTCGGAGCTCGTACGTGTGTCGCAACGCATAGCGCTCAGCCATCACGAGTGGTGGGACGGGACAGGTTATCCGCACCGCACCTCGGGACAGCGCATTCCACTCGAGGCACGCATCGTCGCAGTCGCGGACTTCCTCGACGCGCTCACGCACGACCGGCCTTACCGACGGGCGTGGTCGATCGACGAGACGCTTTCGGAGATCGGCCGCCGCAGCGGAAGTCACTTCGATCCCCGCATCGCCGAAGCCTTGACTCTGATTGACTGGCGCAATCACCCTGCGCTCGTGGCGTAGGAGCAGTTCGGCGGGTTTTTTGCTTTAGGCAGTCTCCAAGAGGAATCCCCTTCCTGGAGGAGAGCAATGCTTTGGACACCCGGCGGACGCAGCCCCAACCTCGAAGATCGCCGCTCCAGTGGCGGCGTTGGGCGGGGCCTCGGTATCGGAGGCACAGTTGTCGTCCTGGCGCTGAGTCTGCTATTCGGCCGTAACCTCTTTACCGATCTGGGTGTCGAGCCTGCTGGTGTCAGCGCAGCATCGACTCCCATGACTCCGGCCGATTCGGCCGCCCAGGAGACTGAGGTTCAGTTCGTTTCCTTCGTGCTGGACGACGTCCAGAATACCTGGGCCAATATTCTACCGAAGGATGGCGTCGCGTTTCACCCGGCCAAGCTCGTGCTCTTCCGAAACTCAACAGATTCTGGCTGCGGGCCCGCACAATCGGTCATGGGCCCGTTCTACTGTCCCGACGACGAACGTGTCTACCTCGACCTCGGATTTTTCGACGAGCTGAAGCAGAAGTTTGGCGCGTCCGGCGATTTCGCGCAGGCTTACGTCATCGCCCACGAGCTGGGCCACCACGTCCAGCACCTTCTCGGTACCGACGCGCGGGCGCGCCAGGCGGCCGACCAAAACCCGTCGCAGGCGAACGAGTTGTCGGTCCGGATTGAGCTACAGGCCGACTGCTACGCCGGAGTCTGGGCGCATTCAACCGATCAGCGGCGACTTCTCCAGCAGGGAGACGTGGACGAGGCGCTCAATGCCGCGTCGTCGGTGGGAGACGATCGCATCCAGCAGCGAACGACCGGTCGCATCAACGTCGACTCCTTCACCCACGGCTCGGCTGCGCAACGGTCTGCATCGTTCAAGCGCGGTTTCGAGTCCGGCGACCCTAAAAGCTGCAACACGATTTGATCGCGCTCTCGTCGTGAGCACGCCTCGCGCATCAGCCTTTGCGCGCGCGTTGCCTTGGATCTCTGCGCGGGGTCGGCGAGGGGTGTCCTCTTCGGCGACAACGGTCGCTCTGGCGGAGCCCCTAACTGCGCTCCCTCGCTCTGCTCGGTCGCGGGTCTCCTTGGTCGCTCCCTCAAGTCGCCTGCGAGGACACGCCTCGCCTCCCTCGACGTAGCGTCGTGGGGCCGCGCGAAAGATTCATGCGCGTGTGCGTGCGGCAGCGCGCGCGCGATACTTGGTACGTGTAGCAGCCGAGCGCCGCCACGCTCTGATTCGGACTACGACGGGCGGGTGACTTCCGCCCGGACTGAGTTCGCAGTTCTAGATCCCGTTGGGGAGTCGGGCGGGGTATCCTCCCAGGCGACTTAAGGGAGCGACCAAGGAGACCCGCGACCGAGCAGAGCGAGGGAGCGCAGTTAGGGGCTCCGCCAGAGCGACCGTTGTCGCCGAAGAGGATGCCCCACCCGACGCACCGGCACTGAGATCAGACGCCAACAACGCAACCGAGGCGCGACGAAAGGACCATCAAGGCGCCCGAATTAGTGAAGAATCGAAGGTCGCGGCGATCTAGAGGTATTTCGTGCCGAGGATGTGCCGGTGGTGCAGCTCGTGACCGGCGATGATGTAGGCAAGCGCGCGGACCGTGACCTCGGCGTCGCTTGCAACGCCGCGACGCAGCCACGCGTCGTCGTCCAGGTGCTTGAAGAGACCGATGGTCGATTGGCGCACGCTCGCGAGCTCTGATGCCAGCTCGCTCAGCGGGTAGTAATTGAACGTGGAGTTCTTCACGTAATCGTCCTGCTCGAATCCCGGAAGCGGCTGCGGGTCGTTCCGCGCGAAGCGAAGCGCGCGGCTCGAGAAGATTCGCTCGGCGTCCAGCACGTGCCCCACGACTTCGTTGACGGTCCACTTTCCCGGCGCGTAACTATGCGTCGCGATGGTTGGCGGAAGGCCGCGCAAAAGCGTCTGCGTCGCTTCCATCTGCTTCGCGAGCGTCGTGAGGATGTCGCCGCTCGCTACCTGCTCAATGTATCTTGCATAGTAGGCGCGGAATTCTGTCGGTTCGGGCTTCGTCGTTCTCACAGCTGACACATTCTTTGCTCCGGTTCTGGCGTACGCGAGAAATAGAATGCGTGCCGGTTCTCAACGCTACCGTTTGATCGTTGTGTCCGCGTGTCGGACGCCACGTTTGCCTCTCTGAAATCTCGACATCGACCGGAATGGCAGAGCGACACGACCCCTACGTATCACTCCGCAATCCGAATTTTCTCTGGTACGTCGCGAGTCTCGTAGCGATAACACTGGGGACGCAAATTCAGGCGACAGTGGTTGCCTGGCAGGTGTACGCGCTCACCAAGGATCCGCTTTCGCTGGGAATGGTGGGTCTGGCCGAGGCGTTGCCCTTCATTGGTGCCGCTCTCTACGCCGGCCATATAGCGGACCGTCACAATCGAAAAATCCTTGCTGCAATCGCAATTGGCGTTCAGGTCCTTTGCGGCGTCGCGCTTTTAATTCTGACTGTGCGGTCAGACCGGTTTCTCGAGGATGGCATCTGGCCCATCTACGGTGTTGTGGCCGCCAGTGGACTCGCCAGAAGTTTTTTGCAACCGGCCAGAACGGCTCTGGGCGCCGAGATAGTCCCGCGCGAGACTTACACCAACGCTGTAACCTGGCGCTCGTCGCTGTGGCAGTTCGCGGCCGTGATCGGTCCCGCGCTCGGCGGAATGATCTACGGATTCTCAGGAGCACGCCTCGCCTACACCGTAGAGTCAGTGTTGTGCGCGATTGCTCTCGTACTTTTCGCCCGCATCGTCTACACGCGCCATCCACGAGTCGCTGACGGGGGCACCATCGGCGACAACCTGACCATCGGAATTCGGTATCTGCTCACCCAGCGCGAGCTGCTGGGCGCCCAGCTTCTGGATCTGTTCTCGGTACTTTTTGGCGGGGCGCCGGCGCTCCTTCCAATCTTCGCGTCGGAAATCCTGCACGTTGGACCGGAGGGACTCGGCGTTTTGCGCGCCGCGCCCGCCGCGGGAGCAGTCCTGATATCCCTGCTGCTCGTGCACCGGCGAATCCGCAAAGCCGGACCGACTCTCTTCATGTGTGTCGCCATGTTTGGAGTCTCGTGGATCCTCTTTGCATTGTCGCGTTCTTTCTGGCTGTCGCTGCTGCTGCTCCTGATAGGTGGTATGGTCGACAACGTAAGCGTCGTCATTCGCTCTACTCTTCTCACGCTGCGGACTCCGCAGCACATGTTGGGAAGGGTCTCCGCCGTCAACCAGATCTTCATTGGGTCGTCGAACGAGATTGGCTCGTTCGAATCGGGGGTCGCCGCGAAACTGCTGGGTACGGTAAGGTCGGTAATCGTGGGCGGCGTAATCACGCTAGGTGTCGTGGGCGTAACGGCTTGGAGGATTCCAGCGCTCAGGAAACTCGACGAGTTGGACTGAGTCGGGCCAGCGCAGAATTCGCTGTTCCGCGCGCGCAAAGAGTGCGACATTAGGGCATGGATCCCCTCGCTTCCATGCTCGACTCCATGACCTTGGCGCCATCCTCCGCGGTGCCGGGCTGGACTGCCGAATACGCTGTTCCGTTCGGCGGCCCAGGCCATCTACTGCTTGCAACCTTCGAGCAAGCCGCGATTGGAATCGCCCATCTCACGCTCGACGAGCAGTGGATCTCGGTCAACCAGCGGTACTGCGAGATCACTGGCTACAAGAGGGAAGAGATCCTCGAGCTCAAGGTAGACGATCTCACACACCCGGACGACCTTCCGGCGAGCCGTGAGTTCGTCGCCCGCATCCGCGCCGGCGAGCTGCCCGAATACAAGATGGAAAAGCGCTGTGTCCGGAAGGACGGCGCCATCATCTGGGTGCATCTCACCGTCTCCATCGTGAGATCAACGCACGGTGAGCCGCTGTACCTCGTGGCGTTCATCGAGGACATCACCGAGCGCCGCGTGGCCCAGCAGGAGGCGAGCAGATCCTTTTCGCTGCTGCGCGCGACACTCGAATCCACGGCCGATGGGATCCTCGTCGTCGATCTCAACGGAAAAATCCTCAACTTCAATCAGAAGATGAGCGATATGTGGGAGATCGAGCCGGAGGTGTTCAACTCCGGTGAGGACGACGCCGCGATCAAGGCCGTGATCTCGAAGCTCGTGCATCCCGACGAATTCATGGCGAAAGTCGCGGAGCTTTATGCAAAACCGGACGTCGCGAGCTACGATGTGCTGGAGCTCAAGGACGGGCGTATTTTCGAGCGCTATTCACAGCCGCAGCGCGTCGACGAGATACCGGTAGGAAGAGTGTGGAGCTTTCGCGATGTCACGGCACGCAGGCGCGCAGAGGAGCAGGGACGAGCGCTGGAGCGGGAGCATGCGGCGCGCTCGGAAGCAGAGAATTCGCAAAAGCGTGCTGCGCTTCTCGCCGAAGCGAGTAGAGTGCTCAGCTCGTCGTTCGACTATCAGACGACGCTTGCGGCACTCGTCCGTCTCGCGGTGCCAACTCTGGCCGATTACTGCGCGCTGGATATCGTAGTGGGCGACGGCTTCGAGAGAATCGGCGAGGCACACGTCGATCCCAGCAAGTCGATGCTATTGAGGGAAGTCGCGACTTTTCCGCGGAGCGCCCTGACCGCGAATCACCCTCTGATTCGGGTGATGACGACCGGACACGCAGTTCTCGAAGCCGACATCACACCAGCTTTTATCCGTGCGTCGTTTGCGGAGCCGTCGCAGCGCCGCACCGTTGAAGCGCTGGGTCCGCGATCCCTCATTTGCGTTCCGCTGGCGAACTCCGGAAAGCCGCTGGGCGCTTTGACGCTCGTGACAGCGGGATCGGGGCGACGCTATGACGAAGCGGATCTTTCGCTGGCCGCCGATGTCGCGCGAAGGGCGGCGATCGTCGTCGAGCATGCACGCCTTTTCCACGAGGCGGAACAGGCGACAAGAGCGCGAGACGACATGCTGGCGGTTGTGGCGCACGACCTTAGAAATCCTCTTCACACGGTCTCCATGGCTGTGAGCCTGATGCTCGAGAACACACCGGTCGAGCGGGCGCAGGAGCGCAGACAAGTCGAGATCGTGCGTCGAGCCGCAGACAGAATGAATCGTATGATACAGGATTTGCTCGACGTGAAAAGGATGGAAACGGGCAGGCTGGGGATCGACGTTGCTCCTGAGGCTGTCGATGAGATCATCGACGACACCCTGGAGATGCTGCGGCCCCTCGCATCGGGCAGCTCGATCGTGATCGACGCTGAAGTACCGGAGCAACTACCGCGAGTGCTCGCCGACGCCGCCAGAATTCAGCAGGTACTCTCCAATCTCGTCGGAAATGCCGTCAAGTTCACGCCGCGAGACGGACGGATTACTGTATCCGGGAAACACATCGGTGACGAAGTCAGATTTGGCGTGATCGATACCGGGCCGGGAATTCCCGCGGAGCAAGTGCCGCACATTTTTGGACAATTCTGGCAGGCGAACCCCTCCGACCGGCGCGGAATTGGGTTGGGACTCGCAATTGCGAAGGGAATCGTAGAAGCCCATCACGGTAGAATCTGGGTGGAGAGCCAGGTCGGCCTCGGCAGCACCTTTTACTTCACCCTTCCGGTCGTAACAGCCGCCTGAGGCCGCAAGTGCCTCTATTCGGGGCCCAGCGGTTTGGAAGGCGAGGTTCGCGTTGCCGCCCCCAAGCTCTTGCGTCCATACTCGACGCCCCCGCTCTCCGGCCTAGCCGGAGGCGTGTGTACCGGGCGCGGTCCAGGAGGACAAGCTGGGACAATCAGTATCTCAGGAATACGTCGATACCGCCCACGCGGCGGGACTTCGTTACGTCACCGATGCGATGCCGGGGATCCGCCGGAAGCGCAACGGCCGTGGCTTCGCGTATCTGGATCCCGAGGGCAACGTCATTCGCGAGCCCGGGCTGCTGAAGCGTTTTCGGTCGCTGGTGATTCCACCGGCGTGGACCGAAGTCTGGATTTGTCCCCACGAAGACGGGCACCTGCAAGTCACCGCGCGCGATGCGCGCGGACGAAAGCAGTATCGATACCATCCGGGATTTCGACAGCACCGCGACGGCACAAAGTTCGAGCGGATGTTCGAGCTGAGCGACGTGCTCTGGAAAATTCGAGAGCGCGTCGAGACGGACATCGAATTGGCGGGTCACCCACGCGAGAAGATCATGGCGACCCTCGTCTGGCTTCTCGAAACGACCCTAATCCGCATCGGCTCTGACGAATACGCGAAGGCGAACAAGTCGTACGGCCTTACGACTTTTCGCCGGCGGCACGTTGCCGTGGTCGGTTCGGAACTGCGGTTCGAGTTTCGTGGCAAGAGCGGAATTCAGCACGCGGTCGCGGTTACTGACCGACGGATCGCGCGCATTGTCCAGCGCTGTCAGGAGCTGCGTGGAGAAGAGCTCTTCAAGTACCTCGACGACGAGGGCAAGCGACAGATCGTGCAGGCCGAGGACGTCAACGCTTATCTACAGGACATAACCGGTCGCGAGGTAACGGCAAAGGATTTTCGCACCTGGGCCGGAACGATGCTCGCGGCGGAAGCCTTACGCGCTATGGGGCCTGCAGCGACCAAGCGCGAGGCGGAGAAAAACATTGTCGCAGCTGTCGATCTAACGGCGAAGCGCCTGGGCAATACCAGGAGCGTGTGCCGAAAGTACTACATCCACCCGACCCTGATCGAAGCGTACCTCGAGGGATCCGTGCTCCCGCCACTTCCCGAGCGGAAATGGAGCAACCGCAAATCCCAGGGCCCCACTCTGCGTCAACACGAGCTGGATGTACTGGCATTCATCAAGGCCAGACTCAAGCCGGAGAAGCGACGCATTGCCGCGAGCAGGTACAAGAAGACGCCAGCAGAGGGCGCAGCTCCGATCAAGACGAAGGTGGAGGCGCCTACCCCGCAGGAAGGCGACGAAGAGCCGACTGATAACCCCGCACTGAAAGAGCCAGCCGCCTCCTAGCGCCCGCTGGATCCACGGTCAGCCGCTAGTCGAGGTACGGGTAGTCGGGATCAGCCAGGCGCGCGGCACGAGCCGCCGCTTCAGGACCCGCAATCTCCTTCGCCAGATCGAGCAGCATTGGGCTCAGGTGCGCTCCGTACCGCAGCAGGCTAGCCGCGCGGGCTCGTCTCGCCAGGAGAAATGCCAGAAAGGGTTGATCTGCCTTGAGCGCATTGCACTCCGGACACGCGAGCACCAGGTTGTCGCGCCGATCGTAGGCCGTTTTTCCTTTCCTCGGCGTTACGTGATCCATCGTGATCGCCTTTGAGCTGACGCGGCGCTCGCAATAAGCGCAGACCGGGCCGTGCCGGTCGAGCAGCCACTGCCGCGTTTCCATGTACGCGTTGCGACTGGTTGGCAGTGAGGTGTGCTGATGCGCGGGACGTCGCGCGCGCTTGCGCGGCTTACGTGAGCGTTTTCGTGGTGGCGTCAAATTGAACGGGTGTGCAGATGCAAAACAGAAACTTCACAACGATAATAACTACCTCGTCAAACCCGCGGCGCTAGATGCTCATTCCGCGGGGCGTTAGCTTTTCGCTCTATGACGATGCGAGAGAAGCTGGAGCTGCTGGAACGGCGTCGCGCCGAGTCTGAGCAAGGCGGCGGCGAATCGCGGCTCAAAGCCCAGCACGAGAAGGGAAAGCTTTCCGCGCGCGAGAGACTCGAGCTGCTTCTGGATCAGGGCTCGTTCGTCGAGCTCGATCGGTTTGTAGTACACCGCTCGACTGATTTCGGACTCGAGAGCCAGAAATACTACGGGGACGGCGTCGTCACCGGTCACGGGAAAATCGACGGAAGGCTCGTCTACGTGTTCTCCCAGGATTTTACGGTCTTCGGCGGGTCCCTGTCGGAAACATTCGCCGAAAAGATCGTGAAGATCATGGACCTGGCGATGCGGAACGGGGCGCCAGTTATAGGGCTCAACGACTCCGGCGGCGCACGGATTCAGGAAGGCGTCGTCTCCCTCGGGGGTTACGCGGAGATTTTTCTGCGCAACACGCTCGCGTCAGGCGTGGTGCCCCAGATTTCGGCGATCCTCGGACCGTGCGCCGGCGGCGCAGTCTACTCGCCCGCAATCACCGACTTCACTTATATGGTGCGCGGAACGTCGTACATGTTTGTGACGGGGCCGAACGTCGTGAAAACGGTCACCCACGAAGACGTTACCATGGAGGAGTTGGGGGGCGCCGATACCCACTCCGCGACGTCGGGCGTGGCGCACTTCGCATTCGATTCCGAGCCCGAGTGCCTGCAGAAAATTCGTGAGCTTTTCCGATTCATCCCCTCGAACAATCTCGGCGACCCGCCGCGCGGGCCGGGCACGGATCCACGGAACCGACGCGACGAATCGCTGCTCGACGTCGTTCCGGACAACGCGAACAAGCCGTACGACATGCACGAGGTCATCAACCGCGTTGTGGATGACACCGAGTTCTATGAAGTACAGCGCGAGTACGCGGGAAACATCATCTGCGGCTTCGCGCATCTCGGCGGTTTCAGCGTCGGAATCGTCGCGAACCAGCCAGCGGTGCTGGCGGGCGTGCTGGACATCAACGCCTCGCTCAAGGCGGCGCGATTCATCCGCTTCTGCGATGCGTTCAATATCCCCCTCGTGACGTTTGAAGACGTGCCGGGATTTCTGCCCGGCGTCGCGCAGGAACACGGCGGCATCATCAAGCACGGCGCGAAGCTTCTGTACGCTTACTGCGAGGCGACGGTCCCAAAGCTCACCGTGATCACGCGCAAGGCCTACGGGGGCGCCTACGACGTCATGAGCTCCAAGCACATTCGTGGAGACTTCAACGTCGCGTGGCCTACGGCCGAGATCGCGGTGATGGGGCCCAAGGGCGCGGTGGAGATTCTCTTCCGGAAGGAAATCGCCGACAGCGACAACGAAGCTGCCGCCACTGATGCGAAGATCGAGGAGTACAGGGAGAAGTTCGCTCATCCCTACATCGCCGCCGGGCGTGGCTACGTCGACGACATCATCGATCCGCGCGACACGCGTCCCGCACTCATCGATGCTCTCGAGAGTCTGCAGACCAAGCGCGACAAGAATCCGCCGAAGAAGCACGGTAACATTCCGCTTTAGCCGGCAATTGTTTAAGAAGGTTCTAATCGCCAATCGCGGAGAGATCGCGCTTCGCGTGATCCGAGCGTGCCAGGAGCTCGGGATAACAACGGTCGCCGTATACAGCGAAGCAGACGTGCGCGCGCCGCACGTGCGCGAGGCCGACCAGGCGGTGCTCATCGGTCCGCCGCCGTCCAAGGAGAGCTATCTCCGCGGAGACAAGATCATCGAGGCCGCGCAGGCGACTGGCGCCCAGGCAATTCACCCCGGTTATGGATTTTTGTCCGAGCGCGAATGGTTCGCGCGTGCGGTGCGCGACGCGGGGCTGACGTGGATCGGTCCACCCGCCGAAGCAATCGCGGCGATGGGAAGCAAAACAGCGGCACGAACCCTCGCTTCCGCGAACGGAGTCCCC
>Ga0193751_1001782_pt1 | contig 13487 bp, 11 predicted proteins | sample L1c2metaG_FD_143050 | JGI IMG/M metagenome (GOLD analysis project Ga0193751, IMG submission 143050) | Soil microbial communities from a riparian zone of the East river system, Colorado, United States - L1c2 | ecosystem: Environmental > Terrestrial > Soil > Riparian zone | place: USA: East River... | reverse complement strand
GTGCCGCTTCGAACACGAAAGCCGCATCTTTCATGGCCGGCGCCAACTGATCGTAGGTTTCGATCCGTTGCAGCAGCGCCGGGTCGTCGCCGAAAAGCGCGGCGATCGCCGCCAACCGCTTCGGCAACGAATTGCGAATGTCCGCCATCGGCTCGAACAGGCCAACCGGATGCCCGGCCGCGGCGAACAGATAGGCGATGCCATGGCCCATCAAGCCGCCGCCGATCACGCCGATTTTCTGCTTTTTTTGCTCGCTCACATCGTCCTCACGCCACTGTGTTTCAAGGAACCGCACTGCAGCATAAACGTTATTGCGTCGCCGGTTTTGATTGACCAATTCATACAGGAGAAATGGTCATGCCTGCTTTGCTGTGGGTTGCATTCTGGTCTTCGATAATGGCGACTGCCGCATGTTTTGGCGAAATGCCGATTGCACCGAAGAAAGAAGATTTGCCAAGCGGCGATTAGCCCGCGGTGTAACCGCCATCGACATACATGATCTGCCCGGTGCAAAAATCGGACGCCGGCGACAGCAGATAGATCGCCATCCCGACCAAATCCTCCACCTCGCCGAGCCGGCCGAGCGGTATCCGTGACAAAGACCGAGCACGCGTCTGCTGGCCGAGCTCATTGTCGCCATACATCCAAGCCGTCAGCTTGGAGCGGAATACCGTCGGCGCAATCGCGTTGACCGTGATGCCGTGCTTGGCCCATTCGGTCGCCAGCACGCGCGTCAGCGAATCGGTGGCGCCCTTCGACGTGCAATAGCCGGTGTAGCCGGAAATATTGCCGTGCCGGCCGCGCACCGAGGACATCGTCAGCACTTTGCCTTTCACCTTCTCCTCGATCCAATAGGTGCCGACCGCCTTGGCCATGAACCAGATGCCGCGCACATTGGCATCCATCACCGCCTGCCAGTCCTCGTATTCCAGTTCGTGAATGAAGCCCGGCTTATTGAAGCCCGAGGCGACCACGAGCTGATCGACACGTCCGAATTTTTGCAGCGCGCCGTCGAGCATCGCCTGGGCATCGGCAAGGCTATCGGGGCGGCGGACCATCACGGCCGGATCGCCACCAAGCTCACGCACTTCGGCCGCGACCTCATCGAGCTCGGCTTTGCTACCGGAGGCGAGCAGCACCTTGCCGCCGAGCGCGGTCAGCGCCAGCGCGGTGGCGCGGCCGAAGGTGCCCGAGGCGCCGGTGACGATGGCAACCTTGTCCTTGACGTCGAACAGCGCCAGCGGATTGCGCAGCGGCTCGGAGATCATGGCTTATCGTCCGGTCTCGAAACGAAACGCCTGCTTCGGATCGAGCACGGCGACGACGCGCAGCGCGCAGCCCTCACCTTCCGGCCAGCGCCACGGAAACGCGAAGAACGTGCAGCGGCGGCCGGTGATTTGGTCGATATCGCCTCCGATATTCTCGATGCCGGGAATGCCGTTGGTCATCATGATCTTGTGCGCCGGCTCCCAGTACGGAAAATCCTCGATGATGTGATGGCCGGTCTCCGCCTTGTACTCGACATCGAGATGCGGCTGCGCCGGGCCCGGACCGTGCGGGCCGAGGAACGTGCCAAGCGGATGATCGAGCGCCTGCACGTCGATGCCGACAAGCTTTACGCCGCGTTCCACCAGCCATTCCGCCGCTTCCTTGTAGAGCCCGGGCGAGTAGGCGAAGTAGTCGGGATTGTCGCCGTAATTCCGGTGGCTCCCGGTGTTGATCATCACGATGTCGTTCTTCTGGATTTTCGGCTCGGCGCGTTCCAGATCCTTCGGCGTGACCACGCCCCACTTCCCCTTCGGGATCGACACCGCGACGCCGGTGCCGAAGAAGCGCCACAGCGGATAGCCGGTGAGCGTCGGAGTATTCTCCGCCACATGGATCGGCGCATCCATGTGGGTGCCGCGATGCATGATGCCTTCGAACTGCTGCACCAGAAGGCCGTCCTTGGCGTGAAACTCCACGACCCGGACGTTGAGATTGGCGCGCGACGGCCATTGCGGCATGCCGTGGCCCCAGGGATGGCTGAGGTCGAAGAATTGCAAACTGCCGGCGCCACGCGACGATTTGATTATCGGTGATTTTTTCGCTGCCGCCGCCTTGCGCCCCGCGCCACGCTCCAGCCGGCACGTGCCTTTCGGATCGAGCAGCGCGACCAGCCGGATCACGCAGGCATCACCCTCATGCCATTTCCATGGAAAGCCCTGGAACGTGCAGCGCTTGCCGCCGAGCGCATCAATATCGCCGCCGACATTCTCGATCGTCGGAATGCCGGCTTCGAGCAGCGTGCGATGCGCCGCATTCCATTCCGGAAAATCCTTGATTGCCTCGCGACCGGCGGCTTCCTTGTATTCCGGCAACAAATATTTGATCTGCGGACCGTTGCGGTGTGGCCCAAGCGACGTCGCCAGCGGATGATCGATGCAAGCGGTGTCGATGCCGACGAGTTTTACGCGCTTTTTGACCAGCCATTCTGCCGCGTGCTTGCTCAGGCCCGGTGCGTAGCCGAAATATTCCTTACTATCGGAATATTTGCGATGCCAACCCGTGTTGATGAGGACGATATCGCCGGCCTTGATCTGCGGCTTTGTGCGTTCCAGATCGGACGGCTCGATCAATCCCCATTTTCGTTTGGGGATCGAGACGACGACGCCGGTGCCGAAAAACTTTTGCAGCGCGAGATCGCCGACCGCCGGCGCGCCGGGCACCAGATGGATCGGCGCATTGAGGTGCGTCGAAGTGTGAAAAATCGTGGTGATCTTGTGCGTCATCACGCCTTGCTTGGCGTGATGGGTAATGCGTTCGAGCTTGATCTCCTCGTAGCCCGGGAAGATCGGCGTATACATGCCCCAGCGATGGCTGAGCTCGTAAAGCTCGAGCCCGCTCACGGGGTCGATCACGGCCGGCATTTCACACCCTCACACAACGCAACGACGCCGCGTCTGTTGATCGTCGATTGGGATCGTAATTTCGGCTGTCTGTATCACGGTCCAATATGACGTGACAATTCCGGCACCTGCGTCGCCGGACGCTTGCGACGATGCGCAAAAAAGCGCACGCTTGCGTTGAGCTGTCACAGTACAGCGCTCTAAATCGAAGGGGAGGAATTGCCATGCGTGAACGCGTGGGAGTTATGCTGTGTGTCGGCCTCGTCGGCGCGGCCGTTTTTGGCGCCATGACACTGTCGGTCAGCCAGGTTCAAGCCGACGATCCAAACAGCGCGCCAAATCCGTATCACGTCGTCGAGCATTGGGCGAAGCTGCCCGAAGGGCGGACGTGGGGCCAGGCGATCGGCGTCGATATCGATCGCGACGGCATCAGCCTCTGGGTCTACGACCGCTGCGGCGGCAAAACCTGCGTCGGCTCGAGCATCGCGCCGATCCAGAAATTCGATGCCTCCGGCCGGCAGGTGGTGAGCTTCGGCTCGCAGCTGATCAACTGGCCGCATGGCCTCGGCACCGACGGCGACGGCAATGTCTGGGTCACCGACGGCCAAGCCGGCAACGGCCGCGGCGAAACAGCGATAAAATTCAGTCCCGATGGGCGGGTGCTGATGACGATCGGCAAGCCGGGCATTGCCGGCAATGGCGATAACGAGCTCAACGGCCCGTCCGACGTCGTGGTCGCGCCGAACGGCGACATCTTCATCGCCGACGGCCATGGCGACAAGACCAACGACCGCATCGTCAAATACTCGCGCGACGGCAAATTCATCACCACCTGGGGCCACCACGGCTCCGGACAGGGCGAATTCGACGTCACCCACGGCATCGCCATGGATTCAGCCGGCCGGATTTACGTTGCCGACCGGGCGAACAACCGCGTCCAGATCTTCGATCAGGATGGAAAATTCGTCGCCGAGTGGAAGCAATTCGGCCGGCCGAGCGGCGTCTATATCCGCGACGACGTCCTCTATGTGGCCGATTCGCAATCGAGCGACAAAGTGAACGCGCCGTTCCACCAAGGCATCCGCATCGGCAGCGTCAAGGACGGCAAGGTAACGGCCTTCATCGCCGCGCCGGATCCCAAGTTGGAAATGCCGGAGGGCGTCACCGTCGACAAGGACGGCCACGTGTTCGGCGGCTTCACCGCCAACACCGACGTCAAGGAATACGTCAAGAATTAACCGCGTCCGGCACGCGCACGGCGCAAAGCGGGGTCAGGTTGCAGCCGCCCGACCCCGCCGGTATGTATGCGCCGGCGCCGCCGGCGCGTCCGTCTTTGAAGGCTGCGAACTGAAGTTATGGCCCGTCTGGTGATGAAATTCGGCGGAACGTCGGTCGCCGATATCGACCGCATCCGCAACGTCGCGCGCCACGTCAAGCGCGAGATCGACGCCGGCCATGAAGTCGCCGTCGTGGTCTCGGCCATGTCGGGCACGACGAACAAGCTCATCGAATGGTGTCGCGAGGCCTCGGCCCTGCACGATACCCGCGAGTATGACGCGGTCGTCGCTTCGGGCGAACAGGTCACCGCCGGCTTGCTTGCTATCGTGTTGGAAGGAATTGGCGTCAACGCGCGCTCATGGCAGGGCTGGCAGATTCCGATCCTGACCTCGAACGTGCACGGCTCGGCGCGCATTGTCGGTATCGATGGCGCCGAACTGATCAAGCGTTTCAAGGAACGCAAGGAGGTGGCGGTCGTCGCCGGCTTCCAGGGCCTGCACAAGGACACCGGCCGCATCACCACGCTGGGCCGCGGCGGATCGGATACTTCGGCCGTCGCGATCGCGGCCGCGATCCGCGCCGACCGCTGCGACATCTATACCGACGTCGACGGCGTCTACACCACCGATCCGCGCGTGGTGCCGCGGGCGCAACGGCTCGACAAGATCGCGTACGAGGAAATGCTGGAGCTCGCCTCGCTCGGCGCCAAGGTGATGCAAGTGCGCTCGGTCGAGCTCGGCATGGTGCACAATGTGCGTATCTTCGTACGTTCGAGCTTCGACCGGCCCGAGGACATCGACCCGCACAAGAATCCGCCCGGAACCCTCATCTGCGAAGAGGACGAGATCGTGGAACAGCAAACCGTCACCGGCATCGCTTTCTCGCGCGATGAGGCGCAAATTTCCATCCGTCAGGTGCAGGACAAGCCGGGCGTGGCCGCGGCGATTTTCGGTCCGCTCGCCGAGGCGAACGTCAACGTCGACATGATCGTGCAGAACGTCTCGGGCGACGGGGCGACGACCGACATCACCTTCACGGTGCCGGCCGCCGATTACGAGCGCGCGACCGCCGTGCTGGCCGGCTCCAGAGCCGCGATCGGCTACGAACGGGTGGATGGCGCCAACGACGTGGCCAAAGTGTCGGTGATCGGCATCGGCATGCGCAGCCACGCCGGGGTCGCCGCCCAGGCGTTCCGCGCCTTGGCCGAGCGCGGCATCAACATCCGGGCCATCACCACTTCCGAGATCAAGTTTTCGCTGCTGATCGACGCGGCCTTCACCGAGCTTGCGGTGCGCACGCTGCATTCGCTCTACGGTCTCGATAAAACGGCGCCATAAACGGCCTATTTCGCGGGTTTTGGTTGCGGCGCACAAATTTAGCCGCCGTCATAGCGCTGTCTCTGGCTTGCGGTTTGCATACCGCATTCGATATAGGCGAGAGGATGGTCGCCGCGGGACTGGGACCCGGGCGGACTTCTCTTTGAATAGGGCCGGCGCGACGCGAGCTGCGTTCGGTCAAAGCATAGCCCGAGGGACCCATGCGTGGCGCACTCGGCGGTCCGCGCGTGCTGTTGCGCCGGCTTCGCGAAGTGATGGCGGAGCCGGTCAGCGCGCAGGAACGCCTTGACAAGATCGTGGTGCTGATCGCCGCCAACATGGTTGCGGAGGTGTGCTCCGTCTATGTGCTGCGCGTCGATTCCACGCTGGAGCTCTATGCCACCGAAGGCCTGAAGCGCGACGCCGTGCACCAGACTGTGCTGCGTTCGGATGAGGGCCTGGTCGGCCTGGTCTCGAGCCAAGCCAGCGCCATCAATCTGTCGAACGCGCAAGCGCATCCGGCCTTCTCCTTCCGGCCGGAGACCGGCGAAGAAATCTATCACTCCTTCCTCGGCGTGCCGATCTTGCGTGCCGGCAACACGCTTGGCGTGCTGGTGGTGCAGAACCGGGCGCGGCGCACCTATTCGGAAGAAGAAGTCGAAGCGCTACAGACCACCGCCATGGTGCTGGCCGAGATGATCGCCTCCGGCGAGCTGTCGGCCCTGGCGCTGCCCGGCGCCGAGCCGGCGGCGCGGCGCACGGTCCACATCAAAGGCTCTGCTTTGAGCGATGGCATCGCGCTGGGGCACGTCGTGTTGCACGAGCCGCGCGTCGTCGTCACCAATTTCATCGCCGACGACATCCCAAAGGAACTGAAGCATCTCCAAGCTGCGGTCGAGACGCTGCGCGCCAATCTCGACGAATTGCTCGAACACGGCGACGTGGTCGAAGGCGGCGAGCACCGCGACATTCTCGAAGCCTATCGCATGTTCGCCTATGACCGCGGTTGGATTCACAAGCTCGAAGAAGCGGTGATGACCGGGCTCACGGCGGAAGCCGCAGTCGAACGCGTGCAGTCGGACACCCGCGCGCGCATGTTGCGGCAAACCGATCCATTTTTGCGCGAGCGTCTGCACGACCTTGACGATCTCGCCAACCGGCTGATGCGCCAGCTCACCGGCCGCGATCACGCGCCGTCGCGCGAAAGCCTGCCGGAGAACGCGATCCTGGTGGCCCGCTCCATGGGCCCGGCGGCTCTGCTCGACTACGACAGGAAGCGGCTGCGCGGCCTGGTGTTGGAGGAAGGCGGGCCGCATTCCCATGTCGCGATCGTCGCCCGTGCACTCGGCATTCCGGCGGTCGGCGAGATCGACAATGCCACCGGTGTCGTCGATCCGGGCGACGCCATCATCGTCGATGGCTCGGTCGGCGACCTGCATGTGCGGCCGCTGCCGGACATGGAGGCGGCCTATGCGGAACGGGTAAAGCTCGGCGCGCGGCGCCAACAGCAATATCTCGCGCTGCGCGACAAGCCGAGCGTCACCAAGGACGGCCAAGCGTTTACCTTGATGATCAACGCCGGACTGAGCGTCGACCTGCCGCACATTGCCGACACCGGCGCCGCCGGCATCGGCCTGTTCCGCACCGAGTTGCAATTCATGGTGGCGCCGAATTTTCCGCGCACCAGCGAGCAGTACACGCTGTACCGCGCCGTGCTCGACGCCGCCGGCGACAAGCCGGTGACGTTCCGCACCCTCGACATCGGCGGCGACAAGATTCTGCCCTACATGCGCAACGTCGAGGAAGAGAATCCGGCGCTCGGCTGGCGCGCCATTCGGCTCGGGCTCGACCGGCCGGGGCTTTTGCGCACGCAGCTGCGCGCGCTGTTGCGCGCCGCCAGCAGCCGAGCGCTGAAGATCATGTTTCCGATGATCGCCACCGTCGATGAATTCGACCAGGCCAAGGAACTGGTGGAGCGCGAGCTGACGCATCTGCGCCGCCACGGCCACAAGCTGCCCGACGAGGTCGAGGTCGGCAGCATGGTCGAGGTGCCGTCGCTACTCTATCAGCTCGACGAATTGCTCGAACGGGTCGACTTCCTCTCGGTCGGCTCGAACGACCTGGTGCAATTCCTCTATGCGGTCGACCGCGGCAATCCGCGGGTTTCTGGCCGATTCGACCCGCTGTCGGCGCCGGTGCTGCGGGCGCTCAGGGACATCGCCGACAAATGCCATGAACACAAAAAACCCGTGACGCTGTGCGGCGAGCTTGCCTCGCAGCCGATCGGCGCGCTGGCGCTGGCGGCCATCGGCTATCGTTCGCTGTCGCTGACGCCGTCGGCGGTGGGCCCCGTCAAGGCGATGCTGCTCGATCTTGACTGTCGCAAGGCGGCGGCGTTTCTTCGGCCCATCATCGACAAGCAAAATGGCGGTGCACCGATCCGCGAACAGCTGAAAGCTTTCGCCGCCCGCGAAGCGCTGCAAATTTAAGTCACACAATGCTGCCCGACCAGAAACTCACGGCCCTCGTCACCCGCCATGCCGCGCTCGAACGCGACCTCATGGCGCCGCTGCCGCCGGAGACCTATGTGAAGCTGTCGCGCGAGTTCGCCGAGCTTGCCCCAGTGGTCGAGGCGGTGAAAGCTTATCGCGACGCGCATCGCGAGCTCGACGGGCTGGCAAGCCTGATCGAGGATCCGTCGACCGACGCCGAGATGCGCGCGATCGCCGAACGGGAGCGGCCCGAGCTCGAAGCGCGCCGCACCGCGCTCGAGGAGGAATTACGCATTGCGCTCATCCCCAAAGATGCGATGGACGAGCGCAACGTCATTGTCGAAATCCGCGCCGGTACCGGCGGCGACGAAGCGGCGCTGTTTGCCGGCAATCTGTTCCGCATGTACGAGCGCTACGCCGCCAGCCAAGGCTGGAAGGTCGAGATCGTGACCGCCAGCGAAGGCTCGATGGGCGGCTATAAGGAAATCATCGCCGAAATCCGCGGCCGCGGCGCCTTCGCCAAGCTCAAATTCGAATCCGGAGTGCACCGCGTGCAGCGCGTGCCAGACACCGAAGCCTCCGGCCGCATCCATACTTCGACGGCGACCGTCGCCGTGCTGCCCGAGGCGCAGGACCTCGACATCGCTATCAACGACGTTGATCTGAAGATCGACACGCTGCGCTCGAGCGGCGCCGGCGGCCAGCACGTCAACAAGACCGAGTCGGCGGTGCGGGTGACGCATATTCCGTCAGGCATCGTGGTGACGATGCAGGAGGACCGCTCGCAGCATCGCAACCGCGCCAAGGCGATGGCCGTGCTGCGGACGCGGCTCTACGATTTCGAGCGGCAGAAACAGGACTCTGCACGTGCCGCCGAACGCCGCGGCCAGGTCGGCACCGGCGATCGCTCGGAGCGCATTCGCACCTACAATTATCCGCAGGGCCGCGTGTCGGAGCATCGCATCAATCTCACGCTCTACAAGCTGCCGCAGATTCTCGAAGGCGAAGCCTTGGGCGAGATCATCAATGCGCTTGTCGCCGAAAACCAGGCGGCTTTGCTTGCAGCTGAGGATGTGAATTGATGCTGCCGCGCGCCGAGACTGCCACTGTTGCAAGGCCTGACGGTGCGCGCACAGCTGCCGAGGTCAGGCGTGCGTTGACGGCAAAATTCCAGGTCGCCGGCCTCGACTCTCCAGACCTCGATTCCCGTATCCTTGTAGGCCACGCCCTTGGCCTCGATCATGCGGCGCTCGCTGCAGCCGCGACGCGCCGGCTCGGCGCAGACGAGGAAAATGTCATTACGACTTTGGCGAACCGCCGCCTGACCGGCGAGCCGGTCGCACGTATTCTCGGATACAAGGAATTCTGGAGCTTGCCGCTGCGGGTCGATGCCGCGACGCTGGTGCCAAGACCAGAAACAGAAACTGTCGTCGAGGCAACGCTCGCGGCGATCGATAGGGGCGGCCCGCGCTTGCGAAAACTGCGCATCGCCGACCTCGGCACCGGCAGCGGCGCGCTCATTCTGGCATTGCTGTCCGAACTGCCGAACGCCTTCGGCGTGGCTACCGATATCAGTGCGAAGGCGCTTGTGGTGGCGCACGACAATGCCCGTCGTCTCGGCCTGACACGGGCAAGATTCGTCGCCTGCAATATGGCGGCGGCGTTGCGTGGCCCGTTCGATGCGATCGTGTCCAATCCGCCTTACATCGCCTCTGGCGACATCGCCACGCTCGCATCGGACGTGCGCGATTTCGATCCCCATCTCGCGCTCGATGGCGGAACCGACGGGCTCGACTTCTATCGCGCCATCGCCGCGGCGGCCCCCACCTTGCTCGCGCCCGGCGGGGTTTTGGTCGTCGAGCTTGGCATCGGCCAGGCGGAACCGGTCGTCCATTTATTTGCAGCGGCGGGGCTTGCGCCTTCACCGCTGCGCCCCGACCTTAATGGGACGCCACGCGCCCTCGTTGCAAGAAAACGGGCATGAGCGCGAAGCATTGGACCCCGGCAAAAAAGCACTTGGGCCCCGGCAAAAAAGCACTTGGAATATCGGCCAGAACCGACTAGCTTGCGGCCACGGAATCGGCCCGAGATGATGGTGCCGCGCCGCCTCGAATGCCCGGAGCAGGCTTTTTAAGAGTTCGGCTCCCAGAGGTTGGCAGCGCAGGCCCAGCAAAGAGCGAAAGCCGGAAAGCGAAAGCCGGAACAGACGGCAGACGGGATCGCCACCATTCATACCGAGACGTTCATCGGTTGGCGCGCATTTGTACGAAGCAGTCGTGCGCATAACGGGGCTTTGCAACACCGCGGTCAAGCCGAGGGTGAGGGCAGCAGTTGCTGAGATTTTGTGAGGGCTAGACGAATGCGCTTGCAGCGGTTCACTGCGGTGAATCGGCGGCAAGAGTGACGCATGGTGAGAACGGTAAGCTTGAGAACAGTGAGCCTATGAAAAGAAACGGCGGCATCAGCGTCGCCGCAAACGGGGGTTGGCGGAACAGCAAGTCATGAGAAACGGTCAGAACAAGCGCATGCGGGGTCGCAACCGCGGTAAAGGCGGCGGCGGTGGTGGTCATCATCATCACCATCACCAAAATCCATTGTCGCGCATGTACGAGTCCAACGGACCGGACCTGAAGATCAGGGGCAATGCATCTCACATTGCCGAGAAATATCTCCAGCTGGCCCGCGATGCGCAAAGTTCAGGCGATCCGATCGCGGCAGAAAACTACTACCAGCACGCCGAACATTATTTCCGCCTGATCGCCGCCGCGCAGGAACACTTTAGGCAGACCCAGCCTTCCTTCTATCAGCAGCAGCCGCAGCAAGGCGGCAATGACTCCGACGACTCGTTTGATGACGGCGACAATGACCAGCCGCCCATGAGCGGCGAGCCGTTCGCGCCACAGCAGCAGCCCTACTATCAGCGCGAGCAACAGCCGCCGCAGCAGCAGCAACCGTCTCACAATCAGCAGCCGCAGCACCACCAACAGCCGCCGCAATACCAGCAACCGCATCAGCAGCCACAGCCACAGCAGCACTACCAGCCCCGGCACCAAAACTTCCAGCCGACCAATGACGAAGACGTCGAACGGCTGCCGTCCTTCATCACTGGCGGCCAGCCGCAGCCGTCGCCGCAACAGGGGCAAGGGCCCCAAGGGTCTAATGGGCCGAACGGTCCGAACGGGCAGAACAATCAAGGCGGCCAGAATGGCTACGACGGTTCGCCGGATCGCTTCCCGCTGCATCGCCGGCGCCGGCGTCATCGCGGGCCGCGCGACCACTCCATGTCCAACGAGGGCGATGCACCGATGCCGCCCGGCGGACCCCAGAGCGAAGATTGATCGGATGCCCGGCCTTGCGCCGGGCATCGCGTCTAAAATCTACGCTGATCAAAAGAACGTATGCGGGCGGCCTCGGGCCGCCCGGCGCTTATTGCCCGCGCGGCGCCTTGGCCAGCCGCACCAGGAACCAGATCGGCAGCACGATCACGGCACCGAGCAGGAAATACTGCCAAAGCCAGCGCACGGCATCGAAGCCCATATTCCAGATGTGGACGATCAGCCGGCGAACCGAGTCGATGATATTCCACGGGTCCAGCCCGATCGCCGCCAGGATGACGCCGACCAGGATCGACAGCAGGATCAGTCGGCCGACCACCGCCAACGGCCGGCCGCCGAAGAAGCGGTGAACGTAGTCGTGGGGTTTCTGCGATTCCAGGGATTGTTGGCTCATCGAAATCTCCCGCTAGCGTCAATTAGGAACTTACCCGATCCCGCGCAAGCCGCCCACCAGACCGCCTACCAGTGACATTGCCTCGCCTTCGCAAGTGGCGCTAAGTTGCCCCCGCCCCAAAGCTATTTTGGGCATTCCGAGGATATTCCATGGCCACTGTCGAGGATCGCGCGCTCGCGTCGAAGACGAGCCTGAACGACGATATCGGCGAGGAGACGCGGCTGCGCCTGTATCGCGTCCAGGTCGAGATCCGCGAGGCCGAGCAGCGCGCCTTCGATCTGTTCCTGCAAAACCTGGTCAAGGGGACGAGCCATCTGTCGCTCGGCCAGGAAGCGGTCGCGGCCGGCTTTGCCGTCGCCATGAAGCCCGGCGATCTGTCGTTCTGCACCTATCGCGGTCACGCCCATACGCTGGCGCGCGGCGTGCCGATCGAGAAGGTGCTCGGCGAGCTGATGCAGCGCGACAACGGGCTGATGCGCGGCAAAGGCGGCTCGATGCATCTGACCTCAACCGATCACGGCGTGATGGGCTCCTACGCCATCATTGGCGCGCACCTGCCGATCGCCTGCGGCGCCGCCTGGCGCGCCCAATACAAAGGCGCGAAGGACGTCTCCGTTTGCTTCTTCGGTGACGGCACCACCAATATCGGCGCTTTCCACGAAGCGCTGAATTTCGCCGCGGTGTGGAAGCTGCCGGTGATCTTCGTCTGCGAAAATAATCTCTACATGGAATATACGCCGATCGGCGACGTCACCGCCGTGCAGCACCCGGCCGCCGACCGCGCCTCGGCCTATGGACTGCCGCGCATCGTCGTCGACGGCAACGACGCCGATGAGGTCTATCGCGCCGCCGCCGTGGCTTATGAGAAAGCGCGCGCCGGCGACGGCCCGTCGCTGATCGAGTGCATGACCTATCGGCACAGCGGCCATTCGCGCGCCGACCCCGCAAAGTATCGCCCCGAGGGCGAACTGGAAAAATGGAAGGAGCGCGATCCGATCAAGATCTATCGCGAACGGCTCCAGCAATTCGGCATCGCCGACAGTGTCATCGCCGGCATCGATGCCGAGGTGAAGCAACAAGTCGATGAGGCGACGGAAAAATGCAAAGCGGCACCGATGCCGCCGCTCGATATCCTCACCACCGACGTCTATGCAGATGGAGGCTGGGCATGGCGGAACTGACTTATCGCGACGCCGTCGCCCGCGGCATCGCCCAGGAAATGACGCGCGATCCGGACGTGGTCTTCTTGGGCGAGGACGTGGGCAAAGCCGGCGGCGTGTTCAAGGCGACCGTCGGGCTGTTCGAGCAATTCGGGCCGCTCCGCGTGCGCGACACGCCGATTTCCGAGCAAGCGATCCTCGGCGCCGCCATGGGCGCGGCGATGACCGGGCTGAAGCCGATCGCCGAGATCATGTTCTCGGATTTTTTCGCGGTGTGCTTCGACTACATCGCCAACGAATTCGCCAAGAGCCGTTACATGTCGAACGGCCAGGTCAAATGCCCGCTGGTGGTGCGCACCGGCAATGGTGCGGGCTCGCGTTTCGGCGCCCAGCATTCGCAGAGCGTCGAGAACTGGTGCATGATGATTCCCGGGCTGAAGGTGGTCGCGCCGTCGAACCCGCGCGATGTCATCGGCTTGATGGCGGCTGCGGTGCGCGATCCCGATCCGGTGATCTTCTTCGAGCATAAATCGCTCTATGCGACCAGGGGCGAAGTGCCCGATGGCGAGATCGTCGACACGCTCGGCACGGCGAAGATCGTGCGCCCGGGCAAAGACGCCACCA
>Ga0193751_1001781_pt1 | contig 13495 bp, 17 predicted proteins | sample L1c2metaG_FD_143050 | JGI IMG/M metagenome (GOLD analysis project Ga0193751, IMG submission 143050) | Soil microbial communities from a riparian zone of the East river system, Colorado, United States - L1c2 | ecosystem: Environmental > Terrestrial > Soil > Riparian zone | place: USA: East River... | reverse complement strand
TTGCACGGTCCTCACCAGCTGGCGAAGAAGTTGATGATGTACCGCTTCTCGGCCCACTCGCGGCTCGTCCGCTTCTCGCCCGTGCGGAGGTCGACGAGCGCGAACTCCGGCAGCTGGTTGCCGACGAGCGCCGCGGGATCCTCGCGCGCCGGCGCAGGCGGCCGGCCCGCGAGCATGTCCTCGACGATCGTGAGCGTGCCGCTGCCCGCGTCGGCGACGAGCAGGCGTCCGTCGTGCGGATCGACGGTGACGCCGCCGGGACCGTCGCCGACCGGGATCTGCGTCCACTCGACGCCGTCCTCGACGCCGAGCACGCTGACCGTGCCGGCGCCGCGGTTGCTGACGTAGATGCGGTCGTGCGCAGGCGCGACCGTGAGGCCGACGGGTGCTTCGCCGACGCGCAGCTCCTCGACGACGCGCACCTCGTCGAGGTCGATGCGCGCGACCGTTCCCGCGACCGAGTTGACGACGAACGCCTCGCCGCGCTCGGGCACGACGCCGACCGCGCACGCGCCGGTGCCGACCTCGAGGCGTCCCACCGGCTCGTTCGTGTCCGCGTTCACGAGCGTGACCGATGCGGCGATGAAGTTGACACACAGGATCAGCCTCCGTGTGCGGTCGAGCTCGATCGCGCCGGCGCCGATCTCGGCCTCGACGGTCGCCACCGTCTCGAGCGTGTCGACGTCGATGACGCTCATCGTTCCGCCGAGCGAGTTCCCGACGTAGAGCCGCCGCGCCGCGGCGTCGTGCGCGAGGCCGGACGGATAGGCGCCGACGCGGATCGTGGCCGCGACCTCAAGCGATTCGGCGTCGACGACGGAGACCGAGTCGGAGTGCGCGTCGGCGGTAAAGATCCGGTCGGTCGGAGGGTCGAACACGAGGTCGATCGGCTCCTTTCCGACCGGGACCGACGCGATCGCAAGGTGCCTCTCCAGGTCGACGACGGTGACCCAGTCGCTGCGCGAGCAGGCGACGTACGCCCGGCGCCTGGCGACGTCGACGCCGACGCCCTCCGGGTCGAGGCCGACGGCGATCTCGGCGATCTTCCGCGAGTGCGCGGGCACGTCGATCCGGCAGGCCGCTCCGACGCCGAACTGGCTGGTCATCGTGCGTACCCGTATCACACGGCGCCCTTGCAACCCGCATGAAACCGCTTCGTCACTCCGGCCGGCCGGGAGTTCGTTAGCGTCGGGCCGACCGTCAGTCACCGATCGAAGGGGGAATCGTGAGGAGGCTAAGCATCCTGCTGGGCGCGATCGCCGTGGTGGCGCTCGCGTTCACCGCCGTCGGGTCCGCAGGCTCGACGCGCACCACTGCCGGACACCTGAAGCACGTGTTCGTGATCGTGCTCGAGAACCACTCGAAGAACGGTGTTATCGGCGATCCGAACACGCCGTACATCACGTCGCTGGCGAACACGTACGCGGTCGCCGGGAACTACTACGGCGTCACTCATCCGAGCGAGCCGAACTACGTCGCCATGATCGCCGGCGACAACTTTGGCCTCAACAGCGACGACCCGAACAACAGGTACTCGGCGCCGAACATCGTCGACCAGCTCGAGGCGTCGCATCACACGTGGGCCGCGTACGAGGAGTCGATGCCGTCCGCGGGATACCTGGGCGATTACTGGCCCAGTAGCGCCAACCCGTTGTACGCGAGCAAGCACAACCCGTTCGTGCTGTTCGACGACATCCGGTCGAGCCCGAGCCGGCTTGCGCACGTGAAGCCGTACGCGTCGCTCGCGTCCGACTTGAACGGACCGGAGCAGTCCATCCCGGACTTCTCGTTCATCGTCCCGAACCAGTGTCACGACATGCACGGCGGCGTCTACACGCCGGTGGCCCCCGACGGGAGCGACGGTACGCCGTGCCCGTACGGCTCGACGAACGACGACGCGAACGACGCTGCGCTGAAGCAGAAGGCCGACGCGTTCGTGCACCAGGCCGTGCAGACGATCATGTCCTCCAAGGCGTGGAGAGGGAACAGCGCCATCTTCATCGTCGCCGACGAGTCCGATTACAACGGCAATACGCAGAATGGCGGCTGGGCCGACCCGAGCGGCTGCTGCGACTCGCCGTTCATTCCTGCTGGGGACTCCCGCGTCTCGCCGACGTGGCCCGGCGGTGTGTATGGCGGCGGACTGTCGCCGGCGATCGTCATCACGACGAACGGCCCACGTGGCTTCATTAGCACGACGCCGTACAACCATTACTCCTTGCTCACCACCATCGAGCAGAACTGGCATCTCGGCTACCTCGGTCACGCGGGCGATACCGCCGGCGGAGTGCTGCCGATGAACGACCTGCTCGCTCCCTAGGAACGAGCGCGGATCACTGGGAGCTGGCGGCCACGAGGGCCGCCAGCTCCTTCCGCGTCCGGGAGAGGTCTCGCTTGTGCTCCCGGAGCGCGGCCCCCCGTGCTCCGCGCACCTTCAGCAGCTGAAGCTCTCGGACGCGCTCCCGAATCTGCTCCAGGAGCCGTTCGACTTCGCGCTGGTAGCGCCGTCGGTCGTTGGTCATGCTGCCTCCTCGATTGGTGCGAGCTCGCCGAGGAGGATCGCTTCCTCCTCGACCTCGGCCGGCTGCGACTCGATGAGCGCCGCGGAGATGAGGGCCCCCGCGAGCGAGATCGCCGCCAGCACGTAGAACCCGATCACGAAGCCGTGCGTCAACGCGGTCGGCGACGACGTCGTGACGTGATGATGCGTCGCGAACCGTGCCGTGTACGTCGTGACGATCGTCGTCGCGATTGCGACACCGATGGCTCCGCCGATCTGCTGCGACGTGTTCAGCAGGCCCGATGCGACACCTGCGTCGCGCTTGCCGACACCCGCAAGTGCGCCGATCGACATCGGTACGAAGACGAACGCCATACCGATCCCGCCGACGAGGAACGCGGGGAAGAGATCCCAGAAGTAGTGCCCGTGCACCGGCAGGCGCGTGTACAGGAGCAGCCCTGCGGTGGCGAGCAGCATCCCGCTCGGCAGGACGCGGCGGATGCCGATCCTCGTCACCACCGCCTGCGACACGCCGGAGAAGACGATGATCGCGAGCGTGAACGTGATGTACGCCGCGCCCGTCTGGAGCGCGGAGTAGTGCAGCACCTGCTGCATGTACAGCGTCAGCAGGAAGAACTGCGAGAAGATCGCGGCACCGGAGAGCAGCGCCGCGGCGTTGGAGCCGGAGAGCGTGCGCAGCCGGAAGATCCGCAACGGGAGAAGCGGCGCCGGCGAGCGGAGCTCCACGACGATGAACGAGGCGATCAGCGCAGCCGAAGCCGCGAGCAGGCCCGCGGTGGTCGCGGTCGCCCAGCCGTGCTGGCTCGCCCGCGTGAGCGCGTAGACGAGCAGCATCAGTCCGCCGGTGATCGTGGAGGCACCGGCGATGTCGAAGTGCCGATGGTCGAGCGCCGCCCGGCTCTCGCGCAGCAGGATGGGGGCGAGGACGAGCACGAGCGCGCCGACGGGGACGTTCACGAAGAAGATCCACGACCAGCTGAACGCGCTCGTCAGTGCACCGCCGAGCAGCACCCCGGCCGCGGCGCCGCTGCCTGAGACCGCGCCCCAGATGCCGAGCGCGAGGTTCCGCTCACGCCCCTCCTTGAACGTCGTCATCAGGATCGAGAGCGCCGCGGGCGCGACCAGCGCCGCGCCGAGGCCCTGGAGGGCGCGGAAGGCGATCAGGGAGGTCTCCGACCAGGCGAGCCCGTCGAGGAGCGAGCTGACCGTGAAGAGCGTCAGTCCGGTCATGAACAGGCGCCTGCGCCCGAGCAGGTCGGCCATCCGGCCGCCCAGCAGCAGGACGCCGCCGAAGAGGATGGAGTAGGCGGTGATGACCCACTGGAGGCTCTCCTGGGTGAAGTGGAGGTCGGTCTTGATCGTCGGCAGTGCGACGTTGACGATCGCGATGTCGAGGACGACCATGAACTGCGCCGCCACCAGGACTGCGAGGCCGAACCAGCGCTTCCGGTCGGCGGCGCTGTCTTCCGTCGTGTTTACAATCATCGTTGCGCTCATTCGATTTCCCCTCGAATCGTTGTGTGACTCCACGATACACGTAGACAACGATCCTGCGCTACACTTATTCCGCAATGAACCCTGAGATCTCCCAGAATTGCCTCCCGCTCGAGATGCTCGCGCGCACCGGAGTCCTCCTGGGCCGGGTCGGCATCGCCGTGAAGATGGAGACGATGGACCGGTTCGAGGAGGCCGGGTTCAGCGCGTACCACTACGGCGTCCTCGCAGTCCTGGACGAGAGCGCGCGCGAGACCCAGGCCACCATCGCGGACGCCCTCGGGGTCGACCGGAGCATGCTCGGCGGCCTCCTCGACCAGTTGGAGGAGCGAGGGATGATCGAGCGCCGCCGCGACCCGAACGACCGCCGCCGCCAGATGGTCAGCCTCACCCCGGCAGGCAGGCGGCAGCTGGGCGAGTTCCGCAAGATGGTCGAGAAGATCGAGGACGAGTTCCTCGCGCCGCTGGACGAGGACGAGCGCGCGACGCTGCACGACCTGCTCCTGCGGGTCGCAGCGCAGCGCGACAGCCGTTTCGTGCCGGCCCAGCCCGTCTAGCATCGCCTCCCGATTTGTGTTCGTCCGCCGGAACCGGCAGGGTTCGCCGGGTGAGCGGGTTGCTCGAGCGGGTCTCCGTTCCGCGTCGGCTGGAGGCGACGGCACTCTTCGTCTACGCCCTCGTCTTTGCGCTCCTCGTCGAGTACGGCCGCCCCGGGCTCGGCCTCTCGCAGGGCTTCTATCTCGCCATCGTCCTCTTCGCGCTCGCCGGCGGGCCAGTGAGCGGCGTCGCGGCCGGCGTGCTCGCCACGCTGCTCTGCGCGATCGCCTCGGCGATCCACGGCACCTTTTTCGGGGAGTCGCTCGAGCCGCTCGGCATCCGCCTCGCGGCGTTCACGCTCGCCGGCTTCGCGGTCGGCTACTTCGCGCGCCGCGGCCGCCAGATGCTGGCGGAATCACTGCACGTGCTCGACGACGTGCTCAAGATCGCGCGACGGGACGTCGCGACGGGCGTGCTCGCGCCCGAGGGGCTGTCCGCGAGCATCGCGCAGCACGTCGACGAGTCAGTGCCGTTCGCCGTTCTCGTCGGCGAGCTGCCGGCGTCATCCGACGCGGCACGGCGGGAGGCGCTGCGCAGGCTCGGTGGCGAGCTCGACGGCGACAGCGAGGTCGCGCGCGTCGGCCGTCTGCGCGTGGCGGTCGTGACGGAGGCCGGTTCGCCGGAGGATGCGTCGCGAATCGCAGCCGATCTGGAGCGCGTCCTCGGCGGCGTGAGGTTCGGATGGGCATTCCATCCGCTGGACGGCGACGAGCCGCTCGCGCTCTTCGGCGCGGCGAGCGAACGGCTGGTTGAGGCCGCCGTCGTCCTCGAATCGACGGGGTAGGCTCGCGGGCGTGGCGCTCGCGCTCATCTTCGACCTCGACGGCACGCTCATCGACACGGTGTACGCGCACGTGTTCGCGTGGCAGCGTGCGCTGGCCGAGGCCGAGATGCCGATCGACGGGTGGCGCATCCACCGCCGGATCGGCATGAGCGGCGGCCTGTTCGCGCGCGCGGTCGCGCGCGAAGTGGGGCGGGAGCTGACGGAGGCCGAGACGGAGGAGATCCAGCGCCGTCACGGCGAGATCTTCCGCGGCCTCCTGCCCGAGCGGCGCCCGTTGCCGGGTGCCGTCGAGCTGCTCGCGGAGCTTCGGCGGCGAGGGATCGTGCACGGGATCGCGACGTCGGGGCGCCGTCCGGAGATCGACGCTTCCCTGGAGGCGCTCGGCGTCGGCGAGGAGACGGTCGTGATCGACCGGGGCAACGTGGCGCGCGCGAAGCCGGCGCCCGATCTCTTCCTGGCCTGCCAGGAGGCGCTCGGCGTGCAGCCGGTCGACTGCTACGTCGTCGGCGATGCCGTCTGGGATCTCCTCGCCGCGCGGCGCGCCCGCATGCTCAGCATCGGCTTGCTCAGCGGCGGCTACGGCGTGGACGAACTGCTGGCCTCAGGCGCGTACCGCGTGTACGAGGACACCGCCGAGCTGCACCGCTCGCTGGACGAGCTCGGCTTCGAATGACCGATGAGTTCCGGCGCGCTGCGACGTCTGAACGATCGATGGCCGTAGGATTGGTCCCGATGGAACCGTCCGTCGTCACGACGCCGGTGTTCGGGGAGCTCGAGCAGCACCGCTCGCAGCTCACCGCGTACTGCTACCGCATGCTCGGCTCGCCCTTCGACGCCGAGGACGCCGTCCAGGACACGCTCGTCCGCGCCTGGCGGAACATCGAGGGCTTCGAGGGCCGCGCGGCCCTCCGGTCCTGGCTCTACAAGATCGCCACCAACGTCTGCCTCGACATGCTCAAGGCCGGCCAGCGTCGCGCGCGCCCGATGGATCTCGGCCCGGCCCAGGAGCCGCTGTTCGAGAACCTGAACGTGCCGTCCGAGGTGACGTGGATCGAGCCGATGCCGGATCCGGCCGATGCGGCGGTCGAGCACGAGACCATCCGGCTCGCGTTCGTCGCCGCGCTCCAGCACCTCCCGCCGCGTCAGCGCGCCGCGCTCATCCTGTGCGAGGTGCTGCGCTGGCAGGCGACAGAGGCAGCCGAGCTGCTCGACACGTCGGTCGCGTCCGTCAACAGCGCGCTCCAGCGCGCACGCGCGACGCTCGCCGACGCGAACGTGCGCGACGTCGACACGACCGACGTCGACGCGGCGCTGCTCGAGCGGTATGTCGCAGCCTTCGAGGCGTACGACATCGACCGGCTCACCGACCTGTTGCGCGAGGATGCGATCCAGTCGATGCCGCCGTTCGACATGTGGCTCGCCGGTCGCGACGACATCTTCACCTGGTGGTTCGGTCCCGGAATCGAGTGCAAAGGCTCGCGCGTCGTCCCCGTGCGGACGGCGAACGGCTCCCCGGCCTTCGGGCAGTACAAGATCGACCCAGAGGGCGGCTACGCCCCGTGGGCGCTGCAGGTGCTGGAGACCTCAGGCGGGCGCATCTCCGAGCTGACCTTCTTCCTCGACACCGAGCGGCTCTTCCCGCTCTTCGGGCTCCCACAGCACCTCGCGTAGCCCGGCGAGCTCGACCAGCTCGATCAGCTCCGCCGTCGGCGTGATGCGCACCTCGAAGCCGAGGCGCTTGCCCGCGAGCCGCAGCCGCGCGAGCGCGCCGACCGTCCCTAGATCGATGGTCATCCCAGTACAGACGGCTCCCGCGGGGCGAATTCATCGGCTACCGTGATGAATACATGGCCGGTAAAGAGGAGAAAATCGAGCTCGAGGGCGAAGTGATGGAGTCGTTCAAGAGCGGGATGCACCGCATCGCGCTCGACAACGGCCACGAGACCCTCGGCTACACCTCCGGTCGTATGCGCCGCTATCGCATCAGGATCAACCCGGGCGACCGCATCAAGGTCGAGCTCTCCCCGTACGACCTGACCCGCGGCCGCATCGTCTACCGCGAGCGCTAGTCCCCGCTACTTCTCGTCGAGCTTCAGTGCCGCCGAGTTGATGCAGTAGCGCAGCCCGGTCGGGTTTGGCCCATCGGGGAACACGTGCCCGAGGTGGCCGCCGCAGCTCGCGCACAACACCTCGGTGCGGACCATGCCGTGGCTCGCGTCGGTCTCCTCCTCAACTGCGGCCTCGCCGGCCGGGGCGGAGAAGGCGGGCCAGCCGCAGCCGGAGTCGTACTTCGCGTCCGACTCGAAGAGCTGCGCGCCGCAGCCTGCGCACACGTAGGTGCCCGGCTCGAAGACGTGGTCGTACTCGCCGGTGAACGGCGCTTCGGTGCCCTTCTGGCGCAGGACGTTGAACTGCTCGCGCGTCAGCTCCTGGCGCCACTGCTCCTCTGGCTTGTCGATCTTCGGCATGCTGCAACTATGCCGACGGGGACCGACGCTCCGCGCAAGCGGGTCATCTTCAGCGCGCTCATGCTGGTCGTGCTGCTGGCGGCGCTCGACCAGACGATCGTGTCGACCGCGCTGCCGACGATCGTCGGCGACCTCGGCGGCCTCTCGCACCTGTCGTGGGTGGTGACCGCGTACCTCCTGACGTCGACGATCTCTGGGCCGCTGTACGGGAAGCTCGGCGACCTCTACGGCCGCAAGATCATGATCCAGGCGGCGATCGTCATCTTCCTCGTCGGCTCCGCGCTGTGCGGACAGAGCCGAAACATGGCCGAGCTCATCTCGTTCCGTGCGCTGCAAGGGCTCGGCGCCGGTGGCCTCGTCGTCGTCGCGATCGCGGTGATCGGAGACATCATTCCGCCGCGCGACCGCGGCCGGTACCAGGGGCTCTTCGGCGCAGTGTTCGGCGTCGCGACCGTCATCGGCCCGCTCATCGGGGGCTTCTTCGTCGACAACCTCTCGTGGCGGTGGATCTTCTACGTCAACCTGCCCATCGGAGTGCTCGCGTTCGTCGTCATCGGCGCGACCTTCCACGCGCCGGCTGATCGGGTGCACCACGTCATCGACTACCTCGGCGCGGCGCTGCTTGCGGGTGGGCTCGCGTCCCTCGTTCTCTTGACGAGCCTCGGTGGGACGACGTACGCGTGGGGCTCGCCGGAGATCATCGTCATGGGCATCGTCGGCGTCGCGCTGCTGGCGCTCTTCCCCGTCGTCGAGCAGCGCGCGAAGGAGCCGATCCTGCCGCTTTCGCTCTTCCGGAACCGCATCTTCGTCGTCAGCTCTTCGGTTGGATTCATCATCGGCATCGCCCTGTTCGGCTCGATCACGTTCCTGCCGCTCTTCCTCCAGATCGTGCGCGGCCGCGGCGCGACGAGCTCGGGCCTCCAGCTCACGCCGATGATGGCCGGGCTCCTCATTACGTCGATCGTCGGCGGCCAGATCATCTCGCGCACCGGGCGCTACCGGCCGTTCCCGATTGCCGGGACCGCGATCGCAGCTGTCGGGATGGGGCTCCTCTCGCAGCTGAACGTGCACACGACGACGCTCACGACGTCCCTGTACGTGTTCGTCATCGGGTTCGGGCTCGGCATGGTGATGCAGGTGCTCGTGCTCGCCGTGCAGAACGCCGTCGAGCCGCGGGTGATGGGCGTCGCCACGTCGGGCTCGATCATGTTCCGCCAGATCGGCGGCTCCGTCGGCATCGCGGCGTTCGGCGCGATCTTCTCGAATCAGCTGAAGAAGAACCTCGCGAAAACGCTCCCGCCCGGAGTGCACGGTCCGAGCCCGGCGACGCCCAAGGCGGTGAACGCGCTGCCGCCGCACGTGCACTCGCTGTACGTCCATGCGTTCTCGAATGCGCTGCACCCCGTTTTCCTCGTCGGGGCGGCCATCTCCGGCCTCGCGTTCGTCCTGTCGTGGTTCCTGAGAGAGGTGCCGCTGCGGAAGACGACGGAGCAAGTCGTCACCGCGTGAACGAACTCGAGCTGCTCGACTGGAAGCGGCGCATCTTCGAGCTGTACGCGGAGGTGCGGGCGGCCGAGCCGCGCGCCGGCTGGGAGAAGTGGAAGGCGGTGCGCGCCGACCTGTTCCGCGACCATTCCCAGTCCCCCTCGCCCGGCTACACGTCCCTCGCGTATTTCGACTACGACCCGGCGCTCCGCTTCTTCGGGGACGTCGAGCCGGCCGAGGAGGAGGCGCTCGAGATCGACGGCTTTCCCTTCCGACGGTTCGCCGTCGTCCGCTTCGAGCTCGGGGCACTCGACGTCTACTGGCTCGAGGGCTACGGCGGCGGCGTGTTCCTCCCGTTCGCCGACGCCACACGTGGGACGGAGACCTATGGCGCCGGCCGCTACCTCCTGGACACGGTCAAGGGATCGGACCTCGGGAGGGAGGACGGGCGGCTCGTCCTCGACTTCAACTTCGCCTACAACCCGTCCTGCTCGTACGACGACCGGTGGGCCTGCCCCTTGACGCCGCGTGCGAACCGGCTGCCTATCCCCCTTCGGGGTGGGGAACGTCTGGAATAGCTGCTACCGTGTTTTCACGGACGGCAATGGGTCGTCCAGTGAGATTCAGCTTCTCGTTCCTCCTATGGCGGTTTCGAGTCGTGACATCTCGAACCGAACCATCAAAGGAGTCGAACACCACATGCAGCAAACCTTCCGCGCGCTCGGTGTGAGCGCGGCCGTCGAGCAGGCGCTCGCGGACCGCGGCATCACCGGGCCGTTCCGTATCCAGACCCTCGTCCTTCCGGACGCACTCGGCGGGCGCGACGTGCTCGCCAAGTCGCCCACCGGGTCGGGCAAGACCCTCGCCTTCGGCATCCCGCTCGTCGAGCGGGCGCCCGTCGACGGGAAAATGCCCAGCGCCCTCGTTCTCGTCCCGACGCGTGAGCTCGCGCTCCAGGTCACCGAAGACCTCGAGCCCCTCGCACGCGCTCGGGGCATTCGCGTCGCCGCGGCTTACGGCGGAGCCCCGGTCGGGGCGCAGGCCAAGCGGCTCAAGGGCGCGCAGATCGTCATCGCGACGCCCGGCCGTCTCCAGGATCTCGTCGAGCGGCGACTCGTCTCGCTCGACGCCGTCCGCACGCTCGTCCTCGACGAGGCCGACCGCATGCTCGACATGGGCTTCCGCCCGCAGGTCGAGCGCATCATCCGGCGGCTACCGGAGGCGCGGCAGACCATGCTCTTCTCCGCCACGCTCGACGGCGAGGTGGGCGAGCTCGCAGCCGCGTACACCGACGCGCCGGCTCGCTTCGAGAACGGCCGCGAGCAGGACGTGGAGGACAGCGAGGTCGAGCACAACTTCGTCCCGGTCACGGCCGCGGACAAGGTCGACCGCCTCGTCGAGCTGCTCCAGGCCGAGCCCGGCCTCACGCTCGTCTTCGTGCGCACCAAGCGCGGGGCGGACCGTCTCGCACAGAAGCTCTCGCGCCGCGACATCCCGGTGGTCGCCATGCACGGCGACCTGTCGCAGCCGCAGCGCGAGCGCGCTCTGGAGAAGTTCCGCACCGGTCGCGTGACGACGCTCGTCGCCACCGACGTGGCCGCCCGCGGCCTCGACCTCGAGGCGATCGAGCACGTGATCAACTTCGATCCGCCGGAGGACGACAAGGGGTACGTCCATCGCGTCGGCCGCACCGGCCGTGCAGGTGCCTCCGGGCGCGGCAGCACGTTGGTGCTCCCGGAGCAGCAGGCCGATGTCAGCCGCGTCGCGGCCCGGCTCGGTCACGGAGAGCAGTTCCAGAGCACGGGTATGACCGTCGCCAGGCCGAAGCTGCTATACACCAGCCGGCGTGGACGTCGGTCCCGCTGGTAATAGAATGTTCCAACCCACACAGAAGGACGAGTACCGGAGTGCAGCATCGCCGCCTCCCAGCTTGTTCGTGAAAAATGCAGGGAGGTGAGTTAGATATGGCAACCGGAACCGTCAAGTGGTTCAGCGACGAGAAGGGGTACGGCTTCATCACCCCGGACGACGGCGCGAAGGACCTGTTCGTGCATCACACGGGCATCACCGGCGAAGGCTTCAAGAGCCTGTCCGAAGGCGCCAAGGTCGAGTTCGAAGCGACCGAAGGCGCCAAGGGACCGCAGGCGACGAACGTCCGCGTCACCGCGTAGTCCGCGTCGCACGACGCTTTGGAGTGGAAGGGCCCCGCAAGGGGCCCTTTCTCGTTGAAGTTTGACGCCGGCTTCCGTTTGATATACAACTAAAACGATGAGAAAACTACTGATCACACTCGCACTCGTGCTCGTCCTGCCCTCGGCTGCGGCCGCGGGCCGGAAAGACACGACCCTCTCGGTCATCGCCTAACTCGATCCCGACCGCCGTCTATCCCAAGCTGATCGCCGCCTACCAGGCGACGCCGCAGGGGCAGGGCGTGAAGTTCCAGACCTCGTTCGCCGCCTCCGAGGTGCAGAGCAAGGCGGTCGCCGCCGCCTGCCCGCCGATGTCGTCAACTTCTCGCTGACGCCTGACATGGATCGGCTCGTGGGGACAGGCCAGGTGAGCAAGGCCTGGGACGCGAACCCGTACCACGGCATCGTCTCGAAGTCGGTGGTCGTGTTCGTGCTGCGGAACGGCAACCCGAAGCACATCCGCACCTGGGACGACCTCGTCAAGCCCGGCGTTCAGGTCGTCTTCCCGAACCCGTTCAGCTCCGGCGGCGCGCGCTGGGACGTCATGGCCGCGTACGGCGCGATGCTCCGCGAGCACAAGACGCCGAAGCAGGCGCAGGCGTATCTGAAGCAGCTGTTCCAGCACAACGTCTCGCAGGACACGAGCGCCCGTAACGCGCTCAACACGTTCCTGTCCGGCAAGGGCGATGTGCTGATCGACTACGAGAGCGACGCGAAGCTCGCGCAGTCGCAGGGCAAGCCGGTCTTCTACCTCATCCCGAAGGCGACGCTGCAGATCGAGACGCCGCTCGCCGCGGTCAACGGAAGCAACTACGTCGCCGCAAAGCAGTTCGTGAGCTGGCTGTACACGCCGGCGGCGCAGACGATCTGGGCCCAGAACGGCTTCCGCTCCGTCGTCCCGAGCGTCGAGAAGCAGTACCTGAAGCAGTTCCCGCCGCGGCCGCAGCTGTTCAAGATCGGCTACGTCGGCGGCTGGGACAAGGTGGACACGCAGTTCTTCGATCCGACCAACGGGATCGTCGCGAAGATCGAGCAGAGCCTCGGAGTCACCACTGGCGGTTGACGTCGCTCGGATGCCGGGAGCGCGGAAACGCGCTCTCGGCACTCCGGCGCTGGGGAGCGGGCTCGCGCTCGGCTACCTCAGCATCATCGTCCTCGTCCCGCTAGCCGCCGTCGCCGCGAAAGCGGCGGACGGCGGTTGGCACCACTTCTGGCAGGTGGCGTGGAACCCCGAGTCGCGGGCCGCGCTCGAGCTGACCTTCGAGCTCGCCGGCGGCGTCGTCGCAATCAACGCGGTCACCGGGACGGCGCTTGCGTGGACGCTAGTGCGCGACGAGTTCCCCGGCAAGCGCATCGTGAACATGCTCATCGATCTCCAGTTCGCGCTCCCTACGATCGTCGCCGGCCTGACGCTGCTTGCGCTGTACGGGCCAACGGGCGGCGTCGGGGTGAACGTCGCCTACACGCGCTGGGGCGTCCTGATGGCGCTGCTGTTCGTGACGCTGCCGTTCGTCGTGCGCACGGTGCAGCCGGTGCTGCTCGAGCTCGACCGCGACATGGAGGAGGCGGCCGCGTCGCTCGGCGCCGGGCGCTTCACCGTCTTCCGCCGCATCGTCTTCCCGCACCTGCTGCCGGCGCTCCTTTCGGGCGTCACGCTCGCGTTCGCGCGCGCGATCGGCGAGTTCGGCGCGGTCATCCTCATCGCCGGCAACCTCCCGTTCAAGACCGAAGTCGCGTCGCTCTACGTCTTCGAGCACATCAACAGCGACGACCCGACGGGCGCCTCGGCGCTCGCGATGCTCATGCTCGTGATCTCGTTCGGGCTCCTCCTCGGGGTCGGCGCCCTGCGCCGCTGGTCGACACGCCATGATCGCTAGACGCAGCATCCGCGCGTTCTCGCTCGGCTACCTGGCAATCATCCTGGTCGCGCCCGTGGGGCTCATCTTCTGGCGCGCCG
>Ga0193751_1001780_pt1 | contig 13495 bp, 12 predicted proteins | sample L1c2metaG_FD_143050 | JGI IMG/M metagenome (GOLD analysis project Ga0193751, IMG submission 143050) | Soil microbial communities from a riparian zone of the East river system, Colorado, United States - L1c2 | ecosystem: Environmental > Terrestrial > Soil > Riparian zone | place: USA: East River... | reverse complement strand
GCGACCACATCCTCAAGGTCTCGCGGGTGCCCGCCGCCGTCACACCCGCCGTCGCGGCCGAGGCACGGCGGATCGCCGAGACCATCGCGGCCGCGTTCGACTACGTGGGCGTGCTCGCGGTCGAGATGTTCGTGGTACGCGACGGCGCCGGGCACGGCGTGCTGGTCAACGAGATCGCCCCGCGGGTGCACAATTCCGGCCACTGGACCCTCGACGGCGCCTCGGTATCGCAGTTCGAGCAGCACGTCCGGGCGATCGCCGGCTGGCCGCTGGCGACGCCGGTGCGGCGCGGCCGGATCGAGATGATCAACCTGATCGGCGCCGAGGTTGACGAGCATCGCCAGTGGCTCGACGTGCCGGGCGCGGCGGTTCATCTCTACGGCAAGGCCGGGGTGCGCCCGGGCCGCAAGATGGGGCACGTCACGCGGGTTCTCCCCGAGTGAAAATCCCGAAGTGGACGCCCTGTCCACGCGCCGGCTGCGTGGACTTTTTCGGCCATTTCTGCTAGAGGGCGTCGACGCTAGGCAGCGTCGCATCCGCGGCGCGCGGATGTTTATTGCCGCCCACCGGCCGCAAACCCGATCGAGAGGAACGACGCGTGCAGGTTCTCGTCCGCGACAACAATGTCGACCAGGCCCTCAAGGCGCTCAAGAAGAAGATGCAGCGCGAGGGGATCTTCCGCGAGATGAAGCTCCGCGGCCATTACGAGAAGCCATCCGAGAAGAAGGCACGGGAACGGGCGGAGGCGATCCGCCGGGCCCGCAAGCTGGCGCGCAAGCGCGCCCAGCGCGAAGGCCTGCTGCCCGGAAAGCCCAAGCCGACGACGCTGACGCGCGGCGGCCCCGGCGGTCCCGGGCCCGGCGGCGGCCGCAACGGCGGCCCGGGAGCCCGCAGCGGACCCCCGCGCTGAGCCGCGATCGATCGCGCCTTCGCGAATTGTCGGTGCCGGCGGCGCCGGATCGCCGTTTCCGGCAGCGCTCTGACGCGCTAAGAGACTGGCCATGACACTGCCGCACGTCCATGCCGGACCAAGGCTGCGCAGCGCCGCGGCGCTCGTCGCGCTCGCGGCGGCGCTTGCCGCCTGCAGCACCGTCACCAAGACGACGAGTTCCGAGGAGGAGGACACCGCCTACTCGGCGGCGCCGGCCAACATCGCGTCGCTCTCCGAGGTGGTCCAGCGCAACCCGTCCGACCCGCAGGCGTTCAACATGCGCGGCACGGTGCTCGGCCGCGCCGGCCGCTACGAGGAGGCGCTCGCCGACTTCAACAAGGCGATCAACCTCGATCCGAACTACGCGCAGGCCTACGCCAATCGCGGGCTGATCAACCGGCAGACCAACAAGCTCGACCCCGCGCTCGCCGATTACAATCGCGCGCTGTCGATCGATGCAAACTACGCTGTCGCCTATATCGGCCGCGGCATCGTCTATCGCCAGCAGGGCCAGAGCATGCCGGCGCTTGCCGACTTCAACAAGGCGATCTCGATCCGCCCCGACAACTCCCAGGCCTATTACAATCGCGGTTTGCTCTACCAGGCGCAGAACCAGCACCAGTACGCGATCGACGACTTCACCACCGCGATCGGGCTGTCGCAGCAGCAGGCCGAACCCTACATCGCGCGCGGCCTGAGCTATCTGGCCGTGAAGGACTTCAAGGCGGCGGCGGGAGATCTCGACGACGCCGTCCAGTTCGAGCCGCAGAGCCTGCAGGCGTGGATGAGCCGCGGGCTCGCCTACGAGCGCCTCGGTGACAAGGAAAAGGCGGCCGGCTCCTACGCCAAGGCCCTCAACATCAACCAGAACTACGAGCCGGCCAAGCAGGCGTTCGCCCGCGTCGGCGGCAAGTACGGCCAGACCTACCAGACGTTCAATTGATCATTCCATCCGGCGCCGCGAGGAACGCACGCACCGCCGCGCTCGCCCCATAATCGTCGAGATCGCTGTGGTGCCCGTCGGGAAAGCGCACGAATTTCTTGGGCGTCCTGATGAGCGCGTAGAGCCGCTCGCCGTACACGATCGGAATGACCTCGTCGCGCGCGCCGTGCAGCACCAAGACCGGCGCCGTCACCTTGCCGATGCGCTCGTCGGAGCGGAACCGGTCGTGCATCATGAGCCGCACCGGCAGGAACGGATAGGCCGCGGCGCCGATGTCGGCCGCCGACGTGAACGGCGCCTCGAGCACGAGCCTGCCGATCTTGCGGTCGGCCGCGAGCGCCACCGCGACCCCGGTGCCGAGCGACTCCCCGAAGAGAACCAGGCGCTCGGCCGGATAGCGCGCCGCCGCGAAAGCGTAGGCCGCCTGCGCATCGCGCAGGAGGCCGGCCTCGCTCGGACTGCCGGTCGAGCCGCCGTAGCCCCGATAGGACAGCGCCAGCAGTCCGGCGCCGTCGGCGATCAGCCGGGCAAACCGCATGGCGCGCAGCGCCAGCGCGCCGCCATTGCCCTGGAAGTACAGCACCACCGGCTCGTCGCCGCGCGGCGCGACGTGCCAGGCGACCAGCCGCTCGCCGTCGCTGGTGGTGAGCGCGATCTCCTCGGCCTGCGGCAGCCCTGCCGCCGCCGGCGCGGTGCGGGTCCGGTCGGGGAAGTACATCAGCGCGCGCTGGGCGAAATAGGCGATCGCCACCAGGGCGCCGTAGCCGACGAACGCCGCGATCAGGAGCCACTTCAGGATCGTCACGGCTCGGCCGTCACAGCGCCTTGACGATCTCGTCGGTCATCTTCTTGGCGTCGCCGAACAGCATCATGGTGTTGTCGCGGAAGAACAGCTCGTTCTCCACGCCGGCATAGCCCGAGCCCATGCCGCGCTTGACGAACAGCACGGTCTTCGCCTTCTCCACGTCGAGCACCGGCATGCCGTAGATGGGCGATTGCGGATCGGTCTTGGCCGCCGGGTTGGTGACGTCGTTGGCGCCGATCACGTAGGCGACGTCGGCCTGGGCGAACTCGGAGTTGATATCCTCGAGCTCGAACACCTCGTCGTACGGCACGTTGGCCTCGGCGAGCAGCACGTTCATGTGGCCGGGCATGCGGCCGGCGACCGGATGAATCGCGTACTTGACCTCGACCCCCTCGGCCTTGAGCTTGTCGGCCATCTCGCGCAACGCATGCTGCGCCTGCGCCACCGCCATGCCGTAGCCCGGCACGATGATGACCTTGCTGGCGTTCTTCATGATGAAGGCGGCGTCGTCCGCCGAGCCCTGCTTCACCGGCCGCGTCTCCGCGCCCGCCGCCGCGCCCGCCACCTCGCCGCCGAACCCGCCGAGGATCACCGCGATGAACGAGCGGTTCATCCCTTTGCACATGATGTAGGACAGGATCGCGCCCGAGGAGCCGACCAGCGCGCCGGTGATGATCAGCGCCGTGTTGCCGAGGGTGAAGCCGATGCCGGCCGCTGCCCAGCCCGAATACGAGTTGAGCATCGAGATCACGACCGGCATGTCGGCGCCGCCGATCGGCACGATGATGAGCACGCCGAGCAGGAACGACAGCAGCGCCAGGATCCAGAACGCGGCGTAGCTCTCGCGGCGCACGAACCACACGATGCACAGGATGAGGAGCACCGCCAGCGTCACATTGATGAGATGGCGCAGCGGCAGCAGGATCGGCTTGCCGCTCATGCGGCCGTCGAGCTTGAGAAAGGCGATCACCGAGCCGGTGAAGGTGATGGCGCCGATGGCGGCCCCGATCGACATCTCGACCAGGCTCGCCTTGTGGATGTCGCCGACGCTGCCGATGTCGAAGGCGCGCGGCGCGTAGAGCGCGCCCGCCGCCACCAGCACCGCCGCCATGCCGACCAGCGAATGGAACGCGGCGACCAGCTGCGGCATCGCCGTCATCGGCACGCGCCGCGCGATCACCGTGCCGGCGCCGCCGCCCAAAGCGAGCCCGAGCACCACCAGCGTCCAGGAAAAGAATCCGGCCGGCCGGTGCGCGGCGAGCGTGGTCACCACCGCGATCGCCATGCCGACCATGCCGAAGATATTGCCGCGCTGGCTCGATTCCGGGCTCGACAGGCCGCGCAGCGCCAGGATGAACAGGACGCCGGAGACGAGATAGAGCAGCGCGACGATATCTTGGCTCATCGGGCGCTTCCTCTCACTTCTTCTTTTTCTGGTACATCGCCAGCATGCGCTGGGTGACCAGGAAGCCGCCGAAGATGTTCACCGAGGCGAATGCGAGCGCGATGAAGCCGAGCAGGCGCGCCCACACCGGCCCGGCGCCGCCCGCCAGCTCGACCCCGACCGCCAGCAGCGCGCCGACGACGATCACCGAGGAGATCGCGTTGGTGACCGACATCAGCGGCGTATGCAGCGCCGGGGTGACCGCCCACACCACGTAATAGCCGACGAACACCGCGAGCACGAAGATCGAGAAGCGAAACACGAACGGATCGATGCCGCCTGCGGTCGCGGTGTTGGCCGCGGTGGCGAGCATCGCCGCCGCGGCGTCGGCATAGCCCTGGGCGGTCTCCGCCGCCTGGCGCGCCGCCTCGGCGGCGGCCTGGGCGCGCTCGATCGCTTCCTGCGGCGTGATCATCGCCATGACGGTCTCCTCAGACTCTCAGGTCGCGCCGGGTTGCGCGTTCTTGGGCTGGAAGCCCGGATGGATGACGGCGCCGTCGCGGGTGAGGGCCGTCGCCTTGACGATCTCGTCGTCCCACTTCACCGCCAGCGTCTTGGTGGTCTTGTCGATCAGGATTTCCAGGAAGGCATAGAGGTTCTTGGCGTAGAGGCTCGAGGCGGTCGCCGCCAGCCGGCCCGGCATGTTGACGTAGCCGACCACCTTGACGCCGCCGACGTCGGCAACCTCGTCGGGCCTCGCGGCCTCGCAATTGCCGCCGCGCTCGACCGCGAGGTCGACGATCACCGAGCCCGGCCGCATGGACGCGACCATCTCGCGCGTGATCAGGCGCGGCGCCGGCCGGCCCGGGATCAGCGCGGTCGTGATCACGATGTCCTGCTTCTTGATGTGGTCGGCGACCAGCGCCGCCTGCTTGGCCTGGTACTCCTTGGACATTTCCTTGGCGTAACCGGCGGCGGTCTCCGCCTGCTTGAACTCCTCGTCCATGACGGCAACGAATTTCGCCCCCAGGCTTTCGACCTGCTCCTTGGCGGCCGGCCGCACGTCGGTCGCGGTGACGACGGCGCCGAGGCGGCGCGCGGTCGCGATCGCCTGCAGGCCGGCGACCCCCGCGCCCATGACGAAGACCCGGGCGGCCGGCACGGTCCCGGCCGCGGTCATCATCATCGGCAGCGCGCGCTCGTACTCGGCGGCGCCGTCGATCACCGCCCGATAGCCGGCGAGGTTGGCCTGTGATGACAGCACGTCCATCGACTGCGCGCGGGTGATGCGCGGCATCAGCTCCATGGCAAAGCCGGCAACGCCCGCCTGCGCCATCGCGGCCAGCGCGGCCTCGTTGCCGAACGGATCCATGATGGCGATGACGAGCGCGCCCTGCTTGTAGCCGGCGAGCTCCGCCGCCGCGGGCCGGCGCACCTTGAGGACCACGTCGGCGTCCTTGACCGCATCGCCCGCCGACGGCGCGATGGTGGCGCCGGCCGCCGCATAGTCGGCGTCGAGCACGCCGGACTTCACCCCGGCCCCGGTCTCGACCGATACCTCGGGGCCGAGGGCGCGGATTTTCTTGACGGTTTCCGGGGTGGCGGCAACCCGCCGCTCGGCCGGGTCCAGTTCCGCAGGTACGGCGACTTTCATGAGGCCTCCGGGGACCGCCGGCATTCGGACGTCAGGGCAGAAAGGTCGTCACCCGCGGCGGCGCGGCAGCCGAGCCGGGGCGTTTTAGGTGAGAAAGATGGCCATGCCGATCAGGATAATGACGACGATCGCCACGTTCCATTTCACCAATTTGAGGAAAAAACGATAGGTGCCTTCGTGCTCGTCGTAATCGTTGCCCGTCGCGGTCGCGTATTCGACCTCGCCATGGTCGGCCATCGCGGTCTCTCCAATCTAGCGGATTGTGCCGGTCGGGGCTTACCCCAATTGGCCCGGCAGGGCAATGCGCCCTGGCGCGCACACGGAAGCCCGCGCGATCATTCGGCCGGCGCGAGCCCGGCGGCGGCAAGCGCCGCGGCCTGGCGTTCCGCCACGCGCGCGAGCGAGAAGGATTCGATCGCCTCGTTGAACAGCCGATAGTAGTTCAGCTCGGCCCGCAGGTGCAGGAACACCCCGCCGAGCCCGATCGCGGCGCGGTCCATGAACACGAACTCGCGCGGCACCATGACGGGCCCCTTCTCGCGCAGGGCGCGATGCACCTCGAACGCCTGGCGGCGGCCGTATTCGGACGGCTTGACCCCGTCGGCGATGGTGCGGACCCGGTCGTCGAGCAGCGGCCCGTAGATGAACCGGGCCCAGATATTGAGCACGTCGATCAGGTCGCGGCTGAGCCCGCGAAAGCCCCACGTCTCGTAGGCGTGCACCACGAGATCGTGGTCGCCCCTGAGCAGGCCGTTATAGAGATCGACGACGCCGCCGACGAATTTGGTCGGGAAGATGCGGATGCAGCCGTAGTCCAGCAGGTTGATGCCGGCGGGCGCGCCGTCCTCGGCAAAGACCGTGTAATTGCCGAGGTGCGGGTCGCCGTGAATCACCCCGAACCGGCTGAACGGGAACCACCAGGCGGTGAACATGGCGGTGGCGATGCGGTTGCGCGCGTCGAGCGCCGCCTTCGTATGATCGAGCAGGCGCCGGCCCTCGAGCCAATCGAGCGTGAGGAGCCGCCCGGTCGACAGATCCGGCCACACGCGCGGCACCCGGATCGCCGGCACGTCGGCGAGCAGGGCGCGATAGAGGCTCACGTGCTTTGCCTCGCGCCGGTAGTCGAGCTCCTCGCGCACCCGCGCGCCGATCTCCTTGGCGATCTCGGTGGTTTCGATTGCCGGGTCCATGCGCCGGTGGATGGCGAACAGCCATTCGAGCTGCTGCAAATCCGCTTCGACCGCCGACTGCATGTCCGGGTATTGCAGCTTGCAGGCCAGCGGCGCGCCGTCGTGCGAGCGCGCGCGATGCACCTGGCCAAGCGAGGCCGCCGCGGCCGGCTGATGCTCGAACGCGGCGAATTTCTTCTGCCAGTCGCTGCCGAGCTCGGCGTTCATGCGCCGCTTGACGAACGCCCAGCCCATGGGCGGGGCCTCGCTCTGCAGCTTCTGCAGCTCGGCGACGTATTCGGGCGGCAGCACGTCCGGAATGGTCGACATCAGCTGGGCGACCTTCATGATCGGCCCCTTGAGGCCGCCCAGCGCCGCCGCCAGCTCGCCCGCGTTGCGGGCGCGGTCGAGATCGAGCCCGAAGATGCGCGCGCCCACCATCCGCGCCGCGACGCCGCCCATGTTGGCGCCGACCCGCGCGTAGCGGGCGGCGCGGGCGGAGAAGCGGTTGGCTTCGCGGTCGGTCATGGGCTCGTGCTCTCGCCCTCAGACATAGGTCGTTGACGACATAAAGGAAGACGGTTGGTCATCGGCGCCGCGGAACGGTCGGCACATTGTCGATGATCCAACGCGCAAACCCCGCTTCGTCTATTTCGCCCGACGCGAGCGCCAGCATCGCGGCTGTCGCTGCCTCCTGCGAGGGCGCGAGGCGAAGGCCATTCAGGCGCAGAAACGTCGCCATGGCGAGAAACGCGACTCGTTTGTTGCCGTCTACGAACGGATGGTTGCGAGCGATCCCGAATGCGTAGGCCGCTGCCAAGTCGACGATGTCGGCGCGCTCGTACTCCCATTTGTTGACCGGACGGGACAACGCGGACTCGAGCATCCCCTGGTCGCGAATGCCGGCAGCCCCGCCAAACCGCGCCAGTTGACGCTCATGGATGACGAGGACTTCCTTCAAGGAAATCCACCGCGGCTTCCTCACTTGGCAAGAGCCTTGAGGGTGTCGCGGTATTCCACCATCAGATCCTCGACCACCTCCATGGCTTTCTCGAAGTCCGGATCATAAGGCGTCAGTCGCACGCCGCCGTCCGGCAACTCGGTCACGTAGAGCCATTGGCCCTGCTTGAGATTGAGCTTGGCCGTGAGTTCCTTCGGCAGGATCACGCCGGTGGAATTGCCGATCTTCTTGACCTCGAGTTTCATGGCGGCCTCCGTGCCCGTTATACAGAATGTATAACGCAGATAAGGCCGATTTGCCAGGGGTCAAGCCAAAAATCATGCGTTCTTTTCCAGCGCCTCGAGCTGGTCGATCAGGCCGGCGATCACCGAAAGGCCGCGCTGCCAGAACGCGGGATCGCGCGCGTCGAGCCCGAACGGCTTGAGCAGCTCGGCGTGGTGCTTGGTGCCGCCCGCCGCCAGCATGGCGAGGTAGCGCTCGGCAAACCCCGACTCGGCCTTCTCGTAGACGGCGTAGAGCGAGTTCACCAGGCAATCGCCGAACGCGTAGGCGTAGACGTAGAACGGCGAATGGATGAAGTGCGGGATGTAGGTCCAGAACGTCTCGTAACCGGGCTTGATCTCGATCGCGGGACCGAGGCTCGCGCCCTGCACGGAAAGCCAGATCTCGCCCAGCCGCTGCGCGGTCAATTCGCCGTTCTTGCGCTCGAGATGGACCCGGCGCTCGAACGTATAGAACGCGATCTGGCGCACCACCGTGTTGATCATGTCCTCGACCTTGCCGGCGAGCAGCGCCTTGCGGACCTTGCGGTCGGTGGTGTCGGCCAACAGCCGCTTGAAGGTCAGCATCTCGCCGAACACGCTGGCGGTCTCGGCGAGGGTGAGCGGGGTCGATGCCATCAGCGCCCCGTTGGGCGCGGCCAGCACCTGGTGCACGCCGTGGCCGAGCTCATGGGCGAGCGTCATCACGTCGCGCGGCTTGCCCTGGTAGTTGAGCAGCACGTAGGGGTGCGCCGACGGCACGGTCGGATGGGAGAACGCGCCCGGCGCCTTGCCGGGACGCACCGGTGCGTCGATCCAGTTGCGCGTAAAGAACCGCTCGGCAATCTCGGCCATTTGCGGCGAGAACGCCCGGTAGGCGGACAGCACCCGCTCCTTCGCGTCGTCCCAGGCGATCGGGCGCGTGTCCACCTTGGGCAGCGGCGCGTTGCGGTCCCAATGGGCGAGGCGTTTCTTGCCGAACCACTTGGCCTTGAGCGCGTAGTAGCGGTGCGACAGCCGCGGATAGGCAGCCTCGACCGCCGCCACCAGCGCCTCGACGACCTCCGGCTCCACGCGGTTCGCCAGGTGGCGCGAGCTGGCGACGTCCGGAAAGCCGCGCCACCGGTCGGAAATCTCCTTGTCCTTGGTGAGCGTGTTCATGATGAGCGTGAACGGCCGCAGGTTCGCCTGGAAGGTCTTGGCGAGCGCCTGCGCGGCCGCCTTGCGCTTGGCCCCGCTCGTGTCCTGCAGCAGGTTCAAGGTCGGCTCGATCGCCAGCTGCCGGCCGCCCACCGAAAAGCGCAGCCCCGCGATGGTTTCGTCGAACAGGCGATTCCACGACGTCCAGCTCGTCACGCCCTTCTCATGAAACAACAGCTCGACCCGATCCTCCAGCTGATAGGGCTTCTCCTTGCGGACATCCTCGATCCAGGGGCGGTAATGGGCGAGCGCCGGCTCGGCCATGGCGCGCTCGATCAGCGCGTCGTCGACGCGATTGAGCTCGAGCGTGAAGAACAGCAGATGCGACGAGGCCGCGGTGATGCGCTCCTGCACGTCGCCGTAGAACTTGGCGCGTGCCGGATCGACGGTGTCGCCGGCACGGAGGAGGCCGGCAAATGAAATGAGACGGCCGAGCAGATCGTCGAGCGCCTCATAGCGCTTCACCGCCTCCGCCAGCGCGCGGCCCGCCGTGGGGCTCGCGGCGATGTCGGCGAGCTTGCCCTTGTAGGCTTCGGCGAAAGCGATGCACTCCGCATCGGCCCGCGCGAGGTCGCGCTTCACCTCGGAGGCATCGATCCCGGGATAGAGATCGGCGAGATTCCATTCGGGCAAGCGCCCGAGGCGGGCGGGCGCGCGCTTGACGGCACGCGCGGCGGCTTTGGCGGGGGCGCGAAGGGCAAGCGGCGGCATGCGGTCACTCGGGTTCCAAGGCGGCGGGAAGACCGCGCGGCCAATCGACCGTCGGCGGCAAAATGAGCGCGTACCGCGAACATATCATGGCGACGGCCGGCCCGTTCAACCGTGCGCCCCTCACGAAATCGCCAAGACCGCATCATCAAGACCGCAGCGGCGCCGGCACGAAGCCGTTTAACAGGCCATTAAGCGTCCGCGGCCAAAGTGGCCCGATTCGGCACAGCTTTTCCGAGGGCCCGAATGGCCGAGACCATCCTGATCGTCGACGATGACCCGGTGCAGCGCCGGCTGGTCGAGAGCATGGCGCGCCGCTTCGGCTACGAGGCGATCGCGGTCGAAGGCGGCGACGCGGCGATCAAGCTCCTGTGCGCGGCCGACGGGCCGCGCATCGACGGCGTCGTGCTCGATCTCGTCATGCCCGATCTCGACGGCCTCGGCGTCCTCGCCGGCATGCGCGAGGCGGGCGTGAACGTCCCGGTGATCGTGCAGACCGCGCACGGCGGGATCGACAACGTCATCTCCGCCATGCGGGCGGGCGCGGTCGATTTCGTGGTCAAGCCGGTCGGCGCCGAGCGTCTGCAGGTGTCGCTGCGCAATGCGCTGGCGACGAGCGCGCTGGAAACCGAGGTGCAGCGCTTCAAGCGCAGCCGCGCCGGCACGCTCACCTTCGCCGACATCGTCAGCCGCAGCCCGCGCATGACCGCGGTGCTCAAGACCGCCGAGAAGGCCGCAGGGTCGGCCATATCGGTCCTGATCGAGGGAGAGTCGGGCGTCGGCAAGGAGCTGATCGCGCGCGCCATTCACGGCTCCGGCGAGCGGCGTTCCAGGCCGTTCGTGGCGGTCAATTGCGGGGCGATCCCGGACAATCTGGTGGAGTCGACCCTGTTCGGCCACGAGAGGGGCGCCTTCACCGGCGCCACCGAACGGCACGCCGGCAAGTTCGTCGAGGCCTCGGGCGGCACGCTGTTTCTCGACGAGATCGGCGAGCTGCCGCTCGCCGCCCAGGTCAAGCTGCTGCGCGCCATTCAGGAGGGCGAGGTCGACCCGGTCGGCGGCCGCAAGTCCGTCAAGGTCGACGTCCGCCTCATCTCCGCGTCGAACCGCAACCTGCTCACGGCGGTGAAGGAGGGACGCTTCCGCGAGGACCTGTTCTACCGTCTGCACGTATTCCCGATCACGGTGCCGCCGCTGCGCGAGCGGCCGGAGGACATCGCCGACCTGGTCCGCCATTTCCTCGTCCGTTTCAACGCGGAGGAAGGCAAGCGCATCCGCATGGTGGCGGCCGACGCCATGGCGCTGCTCGCCCAGTGTTCGTGGCCCGGCAACGTGCGCCAGCTCGAGAACGCCATTTTCCGCGCGGTGGTGCTCGCCGAGGCCGATGAGATCGGGGTCGGCGAGTTTCCCCAGTTGGCCGGCCAGGCGGCGAGGAGCGTGGCGCAACCGGCACCCGCCGCGGCCGAACCCGAACCGGCCCCCATCGTCCGGCCGGACGAGCCCCTCATGCTGGACCCGTCGGCGCGACTGGGCGCGGCGGCGCCGGCGCCCTCCCTGCTGCCGCCCGGCGCGGCCCTGGGCCTGCTGGGATCGGCCGGCGACGTTCGCCCGCTCGCCGATATCGAGGCCGAGGTGATTCGCTTCGCCATTGCCCATTATCGCGGCCAGATGTCGGAAGTGGCCCGCAAGCTGCAGATCGGCCGCTCGACCCTCTACCGAAAACTCGACGATTTGGGGCTCGGGGACGCCGAGCACGCCGAGTCACGCCCCGATACCGTTGCGGCCGGGTAACACCCCGCGCAAAATCCGCCGGCCTCCGGGCCGCGCGGCCCGATTCCATTAGGATTTTGCAGGCGGGTGCGTGTAATTCTGGAGGCGTGGGCGGATGCCCTGCCGCGCCACGGAATAGGCTAGATTTGCGTGTGCAAGATTTGCGGGGGATCGGGGGGAGCGACCAATGCGCGGCCGTAGCATAGATCGTTTGTTGACCGGCACCGCACTGGCCCTTGCGGTCGCGCTCGCGGGTCCCGCAACCGCCGCTCCCGACCCGAATTCAGCCGCCATCGAAGCGCTGGTCCCGGTTCCGGAGCCGGCCAATGTGCCGCCTCCCTCGCTGGTCGACGTCGGCGGCGCGGCAACCGCGTCCGTGACGCCGCAGGCCGTCGAGCCCGGACCGGCTGCGCCGGCGGTGGCCGCCCCGGCGGCGAGCGCCCCGACCAACGAGGGCATTCCGCTGCCGGAGCCCGCGAACGTCCCGCCGCCCGGTCCGAAGGACGTGGCCGCGGCGCCGGCTTCGCCCGATGCGCCGGTCGCCGAGAAGCTGCGCGAGCTCTTCGCCGGCAAGGTCGACCGCATCATCGACCGCAAGACCGAGCGCAAGCCGATCGAAGGCTTCTATGCGGCGCGCGAATTCGCGCCGTTGTGGATCGAGAACGGCGCCGTCAATGCGCGCGCCAAGGCCGCCATCGCCCGCCTCAAGCAGGCCGACGCCGACGGCCTCGATCCGTCCGACTATCGCATCCCGGATTTTGCCGCCGCGTCGAGCCCGGAAGCCCTGGCAGACGCCGAGCTCAGGCTGACGATGGCGGTGCTCACCTACGCGCGCCATGCCCAGGTCGGGCGGGTTCACTATTCGCGGGTCAGCGCCGACATCGTCTACAACCTGGTGCCGCCCGAGCCCGCCGACGTGCTCGCCAAGATGGCCAGCGCCAAGGACGCCGGCGAGGCGCTCGAGTCGTACAACCCGCCGCACGAAGCCTACCGGCTGCTGCGCGAGAAGCTCGCCGAGGCGCGCGGCCGCACCGGCGACAGCGGTCCGGCCCGCATCGCCACCGGCCCGATGCTCAAGGTCGGGATGAGTGATCCGCGCGTGCCGTTGCTGCGCCAGCGCCTGAGCGTCGCCGGCGAGGCCGAGAACACGACCTACGACAAGCCGCTGGCCGAAGCGGTGAAGAAGTTCCAGCGCGCCCACGACCTGTCCGCGAGCGGCAACCTGAACTCCCCGACCATCGAGGCGTTGAACGGGCCGCGGCGCGACCGCGACGCCGACGTGATCGTCGCCAACATGGAGCGTTGGCGCTGGCTGCCGCGCGATCTCGGCAAGGCCTACGTGATGGTCAACATCCCCGAGTACACGCTGCGGGTCTTCAACAACGGAGCGTTGGCGTGGAAGACCAGGGTCGTGGTCGGCAAGCCGTCCATGCCGACGCCGCTGCTCAGCGAGACGATGAAGTTCATCACCGTCAATCCGACCTGGAACGTGCCGCCGTCGATCATCCAGAACGAATATCTGCCGGCCCTGCAGCAGGATCCGACCGCGCTCGAGCGGATCGGCCTCAAGGTCGAGCACAATCGCGACGGCACCGTGCACATCTATCAGCCGCCCGGCGACCGCAACGCGCTCGGCCGCATCCGCTTCAATTTCCCCAACAAGTTCCTGGTCTACCAGCACGACACGCCGGACAAGCACCTGTTCGCCAA
>Ga0193751_1001779_pt1 | contig 13499 bp, 17 predicted proteins | sample L1c2metaG_FD_143050 | JGI IMG/M metagenome (GOLD analysis project Ga0193751, IMG submission 143050) | Soil microbial communities from a riparian zone of the East river system, Colorado, United States - L1c2 | ecosystem: Environmental > Terrestrial > Soil > Riparian zone | place: USA: East River... | reverse complement strand
TCCTCCATGCTCGCCGTGAAGCCGTAGTCGACCAGACGGCTGAAATGCTCCTTCAGCAGGTTCACGACGGAGAACGCGAGGAACGACGGCACGAGCGCAGTGCCCTTCTTGAAGACGTACCCGCGGTCGAGGACCGTCCCGAGAATGGACGCGTACGTCGACGGACGCCCGATGCCGAGCTCCTCGAGCGTTCGCACGAGCGTCGCCTCCGTGTAGCGAGGCGGCGGGTTCGTCTCGTGGCCTTGCGGCTCGAGCTTTTTCAGCTCGAGCGCGTCGCCCTCGCTCACGTTCGGCAGGCGGCGCTCCTCGTCGTCCGACTCGTCGGTGTCGCGACCTTCCTCGTACGCAGCGAGAAAGCCGCGGAACGTGATGACGGTTCCGGACGAGCCGAACTCGGCCTTCTCGCCGGCTGACGACGCAGCGCCGATGCGAAGCGAGACCGTCTGCCCCGCGGCGTCCTTCATCTGCGATGCGATCGTCCGCATCCAGATCAGCTCGTAGAGCGCGTGCTCGTCGGAGGAGAGCTCCGAGCGGACGTCTTGCGGCGTGCGGAAGCGATCGCCCGAGGGGCGAATCGCCTCGTGCGCCTCCTGCGCGTTCTTCACCTTCCGCTCGTAGCGGCGCGGCTGCGGCGGGACGTAGTCGGCGCCGAAGAGCGACGCCGCCTGTTCGCACGCGGCCGTGAGCGCCGACTCCGACAGCGTCGTCGAGTCGGTGCGCATGTACGTGATGTAGCCGTTCTCGTAGAGGCGCTGGGCGAGGCGCATCGTCGTCTGCGCCGTGAAGCGGAGCTTACGGCTCGCGTCCTGCTGCAAGGTCGACGTCATGAACGGCGCGCTCGGCCGACGCGCGTAGGGCTTCCGCTCGACGCGCGCGACGTGGAAGCGAGCGCCCTCGAGCCGGGAGGCGAGCCCACGCGCCGCGTTCTCGTCGAGCGGTTGCGCGTCACCCCGGAGCTTCCCGTCCGGCCCGAAGTCGCGGCCAACCGCGACGCGCCGGCCGTCGACGGAGACGAGCCGCGCTTCGAACGAGTCCGGATCGAACGTTGCGAGGAGGTCCCACCACCCGGCCGCGCGGAAGGCGATCCGCTCCCGCTCGCGCTCGACGACGAGGCGCGTCGCCACCGACTGGACCCGGCCGGCCGAGAGCCCGCGCATGATCTTCTTCCAGAGCACCGGCGAGACCTCGTAGCCGTAGAGCCGGTCGAGGATGCGCCGTGACTCCTGCGCGTCGACAAGCCGCTCGTCGACGTCGCGCGTCTCGTCGAGCGCCCGCTCGATCGCGTCCTTCGTGATCTCGTGGAAGACCATGCGGCGGACGGGAACCTTTGGTTTCAGCACCTCGAGCAGATGCCACGCGATCGCCTCGCCCTCGCGGTCCTCGTCCGTCGCGAGCAGGAGCTCGTCCGCGTGGGCGAGCTGCTTGCGGAGGTGCGCGACCGTCTTCTTCTTGTCGGGGTCGACGACGTAGAGCGGCTCGAAGTCGTGCTCGACGTCGACGCCGAGTCGCGCCCACGCCTCTCCCTTGTACGTCTCCGGGATCTCGGCGGCGCTGTCGGGCAGGTCGCGAATATGGCCGACGGAGGACTCCACGACGAACTCCGGCCCGAGGTAGCCGGCGATCGTGCGCGCCTTCGCAGGCGACTCGACGATGACGAGACGCTTCGACACGGCCGGTCACGATAGCCCGCGCTACGGGCGGCGATACTCCGGGCGTGCGCCCGCCGCTCTCCTACCAGGTCGTCGCAGCGCTGAGCTGGCCCGTTCTCTACGGGCCGTTTCGGCTGCGCGCCCGCGGGCGCGAGAACCTGCCCGCGAGCGGGGGCTACGTCCTCGCGTGCAACCACCTCTCGAGCTTCGACCCGTGGGCGCTCGGGCTACCGCTCTGGCCGCGCCGCTGGCTCCGCTTCATGGCGAAGACCGAGCTCTACTGGTGGCCGCTGCGCCTGCTGCTCGACCGGGCCGGCGCGTTCAAGGTGCGGCGGGGTCTCGGCGACCTTGAGGCGATCGAGACGGCGGTCCAGCTGGCACGTGAGGGCCACGTGATCGCGATCTTCCCGGAGGGAACGCGGCGGTCGAAAGGGCTCGTCAAGAAGCACGAGGCCCGCACGCGCTCGGGTGCCGCTCGAATCGCTTTGGGGGCCGGGGTGCCGCTCGTCCCCGCGGCCGTCGCCGGCACGGACCGGCTCCTCGCGCTCGGACCGCTGCGCATCGCGTATGGCGCGCCGCTCGCGATCGAGGACCTGCGCGCGAGCGACGACCTGCGGCGCACGTCGCAGGAGGCGACCGAGCGGCTGACGGCGCGCATCTTGGAGCTCGAGGCATCCCTATGAGCCAGCTGCTTGCGGTCGACGGCGACTCCTTCGCGCATCGCGCCTACCACGCCCTGCCGAAGTCGATCCGGCTGAACGCGGTCGTCGGCTTCACGAACATGCTCGTACGGCTGTGGCAGGAGGAGCGGCCGGACGCCGTCCTCGTGGCGTGGGACACGCTGTCGGAGCCGACGTATCGGCACGAGGCGTTCACCGCCTACCAGGCCGGACGGATCTTCGACGACGCGTTGCTCGAGCAGCTCGAGATCCTCCCCGAGCTCGCGGCCGCCTTCGGCTTCCTCGTCGCCAAGGCGGGGGGCTACGAGGCCGACGACTTCCTCGCCGCGGCAGCGAGGGAGTGGCCCGGGGAAGTCATCGTCGCGACCTCCGACCGCGACGCGTTCCAGCTCGCGAGCGACCGGGTCACCATCCTCCAGCCCACGCGCGGGGTCAGCGAGCTTGCCCGGATCGGCCCCGCCGAGGTACGCGAGCGGTACGGCGTCGACCCGGAGCAGGTGCCCGACCTGATCGCGCTGCGCGGCGACCCGTCCGACAAGCTGCCGGGAGCGCGCGGCATCGGGCCGAAGAAGGCCGCGGAGGTGCTCGCGCAATACGGCTCCCTCGAAGCGGCGCTCGCCGACGGCCGTTTCGCCGCAGAGGCGGAGGACTTGAGGCTCTTTCGGCGAATCGCCACGATGGACGCCTCCGCTCCCCTTCCTCCCCTCGCAGAAACATCCCCGGCGTGGGCGGAGGCGTCTTCCTTCCTCGAGCGGCTCGGGCTCGGCGCGGTCGCCGGACGCGTGGGTGCGCTATCGACGTCCTGACGCATCCCGCCTTCGCGCGGCTGCACCCGACCGGCAACCACGCGGAGCGGCCCGAGCGGCTTGCCGTGCTCCTCGCCCACCAGCACGTCTGGAGCGAGGGCCGAGCCGCGGGGGACGAGGAGCTGCTCCTGTGCCACACCGCCGAGCACGTGGAGCTCGTCCGCGCAGTCGAGGATCCGGTCTGGCTGGACGGCGACACGGTCTGCACCTCGACGACGTTCGAGGCGGCCGCGCTCGCGGCGGGGACGGCGATCGAGGCGGCGCTGCGCGGCGGCTTCGCTCTCGTCCGGCCGCCGGGCCATCACGCGCTCGCCGGGCGCGCGATGGGCTTCTGCGTGTTCAACAACGTCGCCGTGGCGGCGCGTGCGGCGCAGCGTCGGCTCGGCCTCGAGCGGGTGGCGATCGTCGACTTCGACGTCCACCACGGCAACGGCACCGACGCGATCTTCCGTGACGACGACAGTGTTCTCTTCGTGTCGCTCCACCAGTGGCCGTTCTACCCGGGAAGCGGAGGTCCCGACGACCAGGCCGAGACGACCGTCAACGTGCCGCTGCAGGCGGGCTGTGGGGACGCGGAGTATCTCGAAGCCTTCGCGCGCGTCGTCGAGCCGGCGGTCGAGCGGTTCGAGCCGGAGCTCGTGCTGGTCTCGGCCGGCTTCGACGCCCATGCCCAGGACCCGTTCGCGGACATGCGCGTGAGCGAGGCCGGCTTTCGCGAGCTCGCGCGGCGCTGCCGGGCTCTCTCGGATCGAGTCGCGGCCGTCCTCGAAGGCGGCTACGAGCTCGAGACGCTGCCGCAGCTCGTCGACGCGGCGCTCGACGGCTTCACGCCCTGACGGGACACGTCTCGGTGCCAGGCACCGGGACATGACCGGAAGGGTCAGGTGCGCGCGAGAGCGAGTTGCTCAAGGGCTTCGCGACGCGACGAGACGCCGAGCTTGCGGAGGAGGCTCTTCACGTGGGAGCGGACCGTGTGCTCGGAGATGAACAGCCGGCTTGCGATCTCGTCCGTGCCGTGGTGCTCGTCGAGCAGGAGCAGCACCTCCAGCTCGCGGGCCGAGAGAACCGACGCGATGGCATCCGGCACGCCCGAGCCGCGCCCGCCCGACCGCACCTGGTCGAGCAACCGGCGCGCGATAGGCCCCGAGAGGGCGGCCTCGCCGTGGACGACGCCGTCGAGGAACTCCGCGATCCGCTCCGGTGACTCCGTCTTGAGGAGGTAGCCGGCGGCGCCGCCGCGAATCGCTGCGAGCAGGTTCTCCTCCGTTCCAGACGCCGTGAGGACTACGACCTCGCAGCCCGGAGCAGCTTCACGGAGGCGAGGGAGCGCCGACAGGCCGTCGAGGCCGGGCATCAGGAGGTCGAGGAGGATGAGGTCGGGCTGCGTCGCGGCCGCGGCCGCGATCGCCTCCTCGCCGTCCGCGGCGAGGCCAGCGAGCTCGAAGCCGTGCGAACGCAGCAGCGCCCCGAGCGCTTCGCGCGTGAGGGGATGGTCGTCGACGACGAGAACGCGTGCCGCCACACGCTCCTTATCGGCAGGAGCGCTTCTGCCGACAAGACCTGAATGAAAGCCCGGCGAACGGAGCTGCAGGCCTGGCTGTGGGGCGAAGTCGTCCTGTCCGGGCTGCTCGCGGCGAGCCTCGCGCTCTTTCTCGCGTATCCGGCCCTCCGCACGCAATACGAAAAGCCGCAACTCCTGCTGGTGCTCGAGACGACGACCGCGCTCGCCGGCGTGCTCGTCGCACTCCTCGCCGGCGTCCGCTTCTCGGTCGACGGGCTGCGAACCGATCTGCTGCTGGCCGCCGGCTTCCTCATCGGCTCGTTGTCAACCGTGGCCTTCGCGATCGTCCCGATGCTCGGCGGGGGCGCGCTGGACCGCGCGGACGGATGGGCCGTCCTTGCCGGCAGCATCGCCGGGCAGGGCCTCGTCGCGGTCGCACCGTTCGTCGGCGGCCGCAGCCGCGTCCGCGACCGCGCGCTTCGCGACATGGTCATCGCGGCGGCGATCACCCTCGTCGCCGCGTGGCTCCTACTGCGCGCCCACGGCGGCGGGCTCCCGGCGCTGACCTCGTTGCCGGGCGTCGCCGCGCGTCCCGGCCTTGCCTCCGCGCTCGCAGTGCAAGCGCTCCTCAACCTCCTGGCCGTCATCGGCTGGGGCCGCCGGCTCGCGAAGACCGGCGATGACCTCGCCCGTTGGCTCGCCCTCGGCTTCACGCTGCAAGGGTTCGCCGCCCTCCACCTCGTGTTCACGCCGCCGCGCGGCACGACGTATGTCGCCGCAGGAGACTTCCTGCGTCTGCTCGCCTTCGCGCTGATCCTCGTCGGGGCGTGGCGCGCGATCCGCTCGGCGGAGCTGGGACGTGCCGTCGCGGAGGAGCGGGCACGTGTCGCCCGCGAGATCCACGACGGGCTTGCCCAGTACCTCTTCGCGGTCTCGACCCACGCGCAGATGCTCGAAGCCGGGACCCCGGTCGAGGAGGTGGGGCCGCAACTGAAGCAGGCCGCCGCGCTCGCGCAGCAAGAGGCGCGCTTCGCCATCCTCGCGCTCTCGTCGGCGAGCGGCACCGCCCCGTTCGACTCAGCGCTGCGCCGCTACGTCGAGTTCCTGACCGCCGACGGCGAGCTCGAAGTGGACTTCGAGATCGATCCCACGATCCGCCTCGCTCCGGACGAGCAGATCGAGATCTTCCGCATCGTCCAGGAGGGGCTCGGAAACGTCCGTCGCCACGCCCGCGCGACGCGCGCGGAGGTTGTGATCGGCCGGCGTCCATCCGGCGAACGGTTCGTCGCGATCGAGGACGACGGCGAAGGCTTCCCGTCCGACCTCGAAACGGCCGGACAGGGGTTGCGGAACATGCGCGATCGGGCCTCGTCGATCGACGGCGGCTTCAGCGTCCGGAGCACGCCCGGCCTGGGTACCGCGCTCGAAGTCGTCCTGCGCACGTAAAAGACCCTTCCAGACAGCCGCCGTTCTGCCTAAAGTCCCGGACCATGGGTCGGCCTCTTGCACTGCTCGGCCTGGTCGCGTTGTGCTGCGCGTTCGCAGCGACTGCGGTCGCCGGAAGCAGGCGGCCGCTGCAGCACGTGACGATCTTCTCCGACTCCGTCGGGGCATCGCTCAACTGGGACTCGACGGCGAAGAGGATCGTCAAGCGCGGCAACCGTGTCCTCTTCGAGCTGCACCCGTGCGGCCGGCTGGTCCAGCCCGGCTGCCTCACCTCGGACCCGCCGCCGAGCGTCCTCGCAACCGTGCGCTCGCTGGGGCGGAGGATCGGGCCGACGGCCATCGTCTTTATCGGCTACAACGACGACCCGTCGACATACCGCCACGGCATCCCCGCCGTGTTGAGGGCGATGCGCAACCACGGCGTGAAGCACGTCCTCTGGCTCACGTTGCAGGCGGTCTACAGGCAGTACGGCGACATCAACCACGCGATCTATGCCGCCGCGCCGAAGTGGCCGATGCTGACGATCCTCGACTGGAACCACTACTCGGCGTCCCACCGCTCGTGGTTCGGACCGGACAGGATCCACATGACCGGCTCGGGCGCGGTTGGGTTCGCGACCTACATCCACCGGTCGTTGAAGAAGCTGGGCCTCACCGGCCGAATCCCGGCCAACTAACTCCCGCTCGGCGCGGCGCACGACGTCGCCCAGGTGCACGCGTTGAAGCCGTCCGCGTCGGGATCCGGCGCCGACGGAGTCCCGATCACGTTGCCGTTCGAGTCGATCAGCTGGATCTCCTCGGACGAAGTCAGGTTCGCCGGGTGCCCGTTGACCGTAGCGAGGTCGAACACCGGCGAGGTCAGGTTCGGCAGGGCACGAAGCCGGCATTCGTGCCGAGGATCAGCGGCGTCTCCTCGATCCACTCGGCCGTCGCATGGGTCGAGCTGTACGGGACTGTCTGCGTGAATGTCTCGTTCCGCGTCACGTCCTGAAGGGTGATCACCCAGACATTCGAGTTCGGCACGGTCTCGGCGATCGAGGAATGCATGTGGTCTCCGGCCGCGACGGTCATCGAGATCGAGATCGACGGGCCGGGGATGATCTCCCACCAGGCCGAGTACGAGGTCTGGCCGGTTGCGGAGACGTCCTGCTCGGTGCCCGTCTGGATCAGCGTGTTGTCGCCGACGGTGCAGTTCGCGTCGACGCAGCCGCCGCCGATCCCGAACCAGTCGGAGGAGAACTCGTCCTGGCCCGCCGTGTGCCGGCTGGCAGTCGGCACAGTCCAGTCGCCGGTGATCGAGTTGAAGAGGGTGCCGCCCTGCTCGAGCGTCCCCTGGTTGTAGCCGAACCAGTTCGAGCTCTGGTTCGTGTTCGCACGGATCTGGAGCAGCTGTCCGTGAGCGCCGGCGGCGGGCGCCGCTCCTGCGGAAGCGGCAAGTCCCAGCGCGGAGAAGAGAGCTGCGAGCGTCGCGATCGAGACGCGCATCTGGGCCTCCTGGGTCGCGGCGGACACCCCCACGCCGCCCGCGCACTGGACGTGTTGTCGAGTTCGGCTACCCGAGGAGCGCTCGAGCCAACGCCACGTTCGAATGGAGAAGCCCCGCCGGAGCGGGGCTTCTCGGTAGCAGGCCTGTAAGCCGGATTCTGTCGAGGGTGGCCATCCATCTGTGCGGCTACCCGGCTCCTCGGCGGGCCGCGTCGGCGGAGCCTGTTCGCCTTGCACCGGACGGGGTTTGGCGAGCCGGCCCTGTCGCCAGGGCCGCTGGTGGGCTCTTACCCCACCGTTTCACCCTTACCGGCCGCGACTCCGGAGATTCGCGACCGGCGGTCTGTTTTCTGTGCCACTTTCCGTCGGCTTTCGCCGCCTCCCTCGTGTCGATCAACACTGTCGGGAGCGTCCTGCCCTGCGGTGTCCGGACTTTCCTCGACGGCCCCACTCTTACGAGCAGAGCCCGCCGCGGTCACCCGGCCTGCGTCCCTGATTGTACCCCGGTCCCCGCGCCCTCGATCCGCCCGTGCAAGCGCATCGCGCACTCTGGACAGCGGACGAGCGCGCCCTCGTGGAGGACGAACTCGCCGCAGACCGGGCACTCGAGCGACGCCCCACGCAGCACCGCGAGGAGCTCCTGCTCGAGGGTCCGGTGGAGGGGCGTCGGGGTCACAGCTCGCGGAACACCCCTACGACCTTGCCGAGGATCTCGACGTGGCGGGCGTAGATCGGCTCGAGCGCCGAGTTCTCCGGCTGCAGCCGGATACGGCCGCTCTCGCGGAAGAACCGCTTCACCGTCGCCTCGTCGGCCGTCTCGTCGTCGCCGGCGAGGGCGACGACGATCTCGCCGTCACGCGCGTCCTGGGCCCGGCGCACGACGACGACGTCGCCGTCGAGGATGCCCGCCTCAATCATGGAGTCGCCCTTGACGCGCAACAGGAAGTCGCCGCGCAGGCTCTCGGGGACCGCGATCTCGTCCTCGACGTTCTCCTCCGCCAGCAGCGGTCCACCGGCAGCGATCTGGCCGAGCAGCGGCAGCTTCGGGAGCTCTGCGGCGACGTTCCCGGCGGCCTTCTCGCGTCCGACGAGCTCGAGCGCCCTCGGCTTCGTCGGGTCGCGGCGCAACAGCCCCGCGCGCTCGAGGTTCGCGAGGTGAGCGTGGACGGTGGAGGGCGAGGCGAGACCGACCGCCGCGCCAATCTCCCGCACGGTCGGCGGATAGCCGTGCCGGTCGACGTACTCGACGAGGAAGCTCCAGATCTCGCGCTGCCGGCCGGTCAGCTCGGCTGTCGTCTGCATCTCACGCTCCGGGGGTCGGGGACGGTGGCGAACACGTGTTCGCCAGCAGGGTACGGAATCCTCCGGACGGCGTCAAACGTGGCACGCCTTGACTGAACGGCCAATCGGGTTAGGGATCTTTCTGTGCCGGTGATAACAAGACGGACTTGTTCCGCGCGGTCGAGAGGAGCACGTAGCTATGGACTCACAACCAGCTCTGGACTCAATCGCAGTCTTGTATTCCGACCAGGACCAGCCGGTGCTGCACGGCGGGCGCCGTGCAACGTTTCTTCACATGAGCAGGGGAGCAGCGATCATCCGGTACTGGGGGGACAGCCACGCCGTTTCCGTCCCTCCCGAGGCTCTTTCGCTTCCGCCGATCAGCAGCGCCGCTAGGTCGAGGCGGCCCTTGGCAGCGCACGACCAACCCATCACTCGTGATCCGGCCGGACGCAACGACGGCCGGCATTAACGCGCCTCAGTAGTCGCAGCAGAAAGGCCCTGTTTCCAGGGCCTTCGTCCCGATGCGCTGGAGAGGACTTGAACCTCCACGGCCTATGCGGCCACTAGGCCCTCAACCTAGCGCGTCTACCAATTCCGCCACCAGCGCGAGAGCCCGCGCAGTGTAGCGGGGCGAACGCTCAGGTCAGATAGTGGAAGAGCGCGACGCTGTTCGCGAAAAAGAGCACCGTGACGACGACGGTGACCCGCGTGAGATTGCGCTCCACGATGTGCGTCCCGCCCTGCGACGCCGGGGTGAAACCCATCCCACCCATGCCCGCGTCGCGGCCGGAGTGCATGAGGATGAGCGACGTCAGCGCGACGACGATGAGCACCTGAGTGACGGCGAGGAACTGGAGCACGCGCTCAGGGTAGCGGGTGGTCGAATGGGGCCACCACTACCGTTGCCGCACTTCGACGATCGCGTCGACGAGCTCGGAGGCGATCCGGTCCTTCGTCACGTAGCCGGACGCGCCCGCCTCCCGCGAACGACCGACGTCGGCGCGCGAGTTCGAGCCGGTGAGCATGAGGACGCGGATCGCTTCGCTCGCCGCCCGGATCTCGCGCGTCGCCTCGAAGCCGTCGAGCACCGGCATGCTCACGTCCATGAGGACGACGTCCGGGTCGAGCTTCTCCGCGAGCTCGACGGCCTCCCCGCCGTCACTTGCCTGACCCACGACCTCGATCCGCTCGTCGGCAGCCAGGATCGCCTCGAGCGCCTCGGCGAAGAGCCGATGGTCGTCGACGATGAGGACGCGGACAGGCTTCGACTTCGACTTGCGGGCGCGCATCCATGCATCCTGCCCTGTTAGCGTCGATTTGTGGAAGAGGATGTCCGCGAGCGCATCCAGAAGCTGCTCGTGACGGGCGACAACCGGCTCAAGCAGGGCGTCGACCCCGCCAAGGCGCGCGAGAGCTGGGAGCAGGCGCTCGCGCTCGCACGGGAGGCGGGACTCGAGGAGCGGATCCGGCCCCTCGTCGAGGTCAGGCTCGCCGATTTGCAGCGGCAGCGCGACTGAGAATCGCTTCGATTCGCTCCGCCTGGAGGCGGACGTCGTGTTCCGCCGTCGCCTCGCGCGCGGCGTCGTTCGGGCACGGCAACCCGGCGGCCTGCTCGAGACCGCGCGCCAGGGCGTCGACGTCGAGCGGATCGACGAGCACGCCGGCCTCGGGCGGCACGAACTCCGGCGGGCCGCCGATCCGCGTCGCTACGACCGAGCGCCCGCAGGCCATCGCCTCGAGCAGCGCCTGGCCGAGCGGCTCGACGAGGCTCGGCTGGGCGAGCACCCGGCACTCTGCGAGCAGGCGCGGGATCTCGTTGTGCGCGACGCGCCCGAGCAGGCGGACGCGCTCGCGTCCCTCGAGCCGGGACCGGAGCGGCCCGTCGCCGGCGAAGGTCAGCGTCCCCTCCTCGAGCCGCGCGAAGGCGTCGGCGAGCCGGAGGACGTTTTTCCTCTCGTCGAGCGCGCCCACGCAGAGGAAGCCGGGCGGCCCGGACGGCGGCTCGGTGACCGCGAAGCGCTCGCGGTCGACGCCGCTCGAGACGACCTCGACCTTCCCGCGCGCCTCGGGCAGCTTCGTCTCGAGCTCGCGCCGCAGGTAGCCCGAGACACAGATCACCGCTGCCGCCCGGCGCACGACGAGCCGGGTCGCGGCCGCCACGCCGGGGATCGCGCCGATGTTGCGGACGTCCCTTCCGTGCGCGGTGACGACGAGCGGCGCACGGCCGGCGAGAGCGGCGATCAGGCCCGCGGGGACGAGGAAGTGCGCGTAGACGACGTCCGGCCTGCGCGCTGCGAGCGTCCGCCGCGCCAGCGTCAGATAGCGGAGCTTCCCGCCGGCACGGGTGTCGAGGACGGCTAGCTCGATCTCGTGGCCCCGCGCGGCGAGCTCCCGCTCGATCTGCGCGACGAACGGGCCGAGGTCGGGCGCGTCGGGCCCCGGGTACATCTGCGAGACGAGCAGGATGCGCACGCCGCCCAGCGTACGAGCTTCTAGGCTCCCGCCATGAGCGACTACACGATCGTCAACCTCGGCGACGTCGAGAACGTCGCCCCCAAGTTCCAGATGCCGGAAGGCATGGACGTCCGTTTCCCGAGGCGGACGCGCGGCTGCACGATCGGCGGCGTCGGCGTCGAGAAGCTGCCGGCCGGGTTGCGCATGCCGTTCGGGCACACGCATTCGCAGCAGGAGGAGATCTACGTGATCGCCGAGGGATCCGGCCGGATCAAGCTCGACGACGAGGTGCACGAGCTGCGGCAGTGGGACATCCTCCGGATCGGCCCCGGCGTGATGCGCAACCTCGAGGCCGGCTCCGACGGGATCACCCTGGTCGCTTTCGGCGCGCCGCTCGGAGAGGAGAGCGACGGCGAGATCGTGCCGGGGTGGTGGAGCGACTAGGCCCGCGCGCGAAGCGCGTCGTACATTCCCCACTCCTCGCGCAGCGTCTCGCAGATCTCGCCGATCGTGCAGCGCGCGCGTAGCGCCTCCCGAATCGGCGGCAGGAGGTTCGCCTCGCCGAGCGCGGCCTCCCGCACTGCGCCGATCGCCGCTGCCGCTTCCTCGGCGTTCCGCTCCGCCCGCACGCGCGCCGTCCGTTCGAGCTGGCGCCGCTCGGCGGCCGGATCGATGCGCAGCAGCTCGATGCGCTCGCCGCTCTCCTCCTCGAAGGCATTCACCCCGACGATGACGCGCTCGCCTGCCTCGACCTGCTGCTGGAACTCGAACGCTGCCCGCTCGATCTCCTCCTGCACGAAGCCGCTCTCGACGGCCGCTACGGCTCCGCCCGCTTCGTCCACCCGCTCGATCAGCTCCCACGCGAGCGCCTCGAGCTCGTCGGTCAGCGCCTCGAGGAAGTAGGAGCCGCCGAGCGGGTCGGCCGTGTCGGTCGTGCCGGCCTCGGCCGCGAGGATCTGCTGCGTGCGTAGCGCGATCCGCGCCGCGCGCTCCGTCGGCAGGGCGAGCGCTTCGTCGTAGCCGTTCGTGTGGAGGCTCTGGGCGCCGCCCGCAATGGCCGAGAGCGCCTGGATCGCGACGCGCACGATGTTGTTCTCCGGCTGCTGCGCCGTCAGGCTCGAGCCGCCGGTCTGGGCGTGGAAGCGAAGGGCGAGCGCGCGCGGATTCGTCGCCCCGAACCGCTCGCGCATGATCCGGGCCCAGAGACGCCGGGCCGCCCGGAACTTCGCCACCTCCTGGAGGAAGTTGTTGTGCGCGTTGAAGAAGAAGGACAGGCGCGCGCCGAAGTCGTCCGGCGACAACCCCGCCTCGACCGCCGCCTCGCAGTAGGCGATCCCGTTCGCGAGGGTGAACGCGAGCTCCTGCACCGCGGTCGAGCCGGCCTCGCGGATGTGGTAGCCGCTGATCGAGATCGTGTTCCAGTGGGGAATCCGCTCGGCGCAGTACGCGAACACATCCGTCGTGAGCCGCATCGAGGGACGCGGCGGGAAGATGTAGTTCCCGCGGGCGATGTACTCCTTGAGGATGTCGTTCTGGACCGTGCCGCGGAGCGCGTCCGGCGGCACGCCCTGTTCCTCGGCCACTACCTCATAGAGGAGGAGCAGGAGCGACGCGGGAGCGTTGATCGTCATCGACGTCGAGACCTCGCCGAGCGGGATCCCGGCGAGGAGGATCTCCATGTCTGCGATCGAGTCGATCGCCACGCCGGTGCGACCGACCTCTCCGAGCGCGCGCGGGTCGTCGGAGTCGTAGCCGAGCTGCGTCGGCAGGTCGAACGCGATCGACAGGCCGGTCTGGCCGCGGTCGAGGAGGTAGCGGTAGCGCGCGTTCGACTCCTCCGCCGAGGCGAAGCCGGCGTACTGCCGGATCGTCCACGGCCGGCCGCGGTACATGTCCGGATAAGGCCCGCGGGTGAAGGGAAACTCGCCCGGCGGCTCGAGCTCGCCCGGCGCGTCCTCAGCGGTGTAGACCGGCTTCACCTCGATGCCGGACTCGGTGCGCCGGTCGCCGGTGTCCGCCATGGACGGATCGTACGTCCGCCCTGCGCTAGACGAGAGCGGTTGGCTCGAGCTCCGCGTCGCGGCTGACGAGCGCGGCGTAGCGCCCACCGGCGCCGATCAGCTCCTCGTGGCGGCCGCTCTCCACGACCTGCCCGCGGTCGAGGACGACGATCTCGTCCGCATCCCTGATGGTC
>Ga0193751_1001777_pt1 | contig 13502 bp, 12 predicted proteins | sample L1c2metaG_FD_143050 | JGI IMG/M metagenome (GOLD analysis project Ga0193751, IMG submission 143050) | Soil microbial communities from a riparian zone of the East river system, Colorado, United States - L1c2 | ecosystem: Environmental > Terrestrial > Soil > Riparian zone | place: USA: East River... | reverse complement strand
TCGAGATCCTTTTTCTGCAGGTAGTTCAGGAACCTGCGCCGCCGGCCGACGAGCTTCAAGAGACCGCGCCGCGAGTAGTGATCCTTCGCGTGCGACCGAAGATGCTCGGTGAGGCCGTTGATGCGCTCGGTCAGCATCGCGATCTGGACCTCCGGCGAACCGGTGTCCGTCTCGTGCTTTCCGTGCGACTTTGTCGCTTGCTGCTTTGCTTCCTTGGTGAGGGCCATTCCGTCCTCTCTCTTCGTGGTACCTCGCCGAAGTCCCAGCAGCGCCGCGCAAGAAATCGCGAACGGCCGGGGCTCGGTCAATCCTCAGGGTAGCAATTTCCCCGTTTTTTGGCCGTTTCTCGGCGTCACGGCCGCGTGGCGGCCCGCGTCGCGGCCACATCGGCGGCGATCTGGGCAACGAGGTCGGCTTCGCTTTCGAACGCTCGCTCATCGCGGAGCCGCTCCCACAACTCGACCACGAGCCTCTCGCCGTAGAGGTCGCCGTCGAAGTCGAGCAGGTGCGCTTCCACCCGCCGCTCGACGCCGTCGAAGTGCGGGTTCGTCCCGATCGACACGGCTGCACGCTTGTCGCGGGTCCAGCCCGCGTACACCCCGTCGGGCGGGATCAGAAGCCCCTCCGGGACGTCCAGGTTCGCGGTCGGGAACCCGAGCTCGCGGCCGCGCCCGTCGCCGCGTACGACGGTCCCCTCGACCTCCGGCGGCCGGCCGAGCACCGTCGCGGCGTGCTCGATGTCGCCGGCGTGGACGAGCTCGCGTACGCGGCTCGAAGAGACGTTCTCGACGAGCGGCACCCGCCGCACGTCGAAGCCGAGCCGGTCGAGCAGGTCGAGGTCGCCCTCACGCCCGCGCCCGAAACGAAACGTCTCGCCGGCTGCGACTGTCTCGGCGCCGATCCCCCGCAGCATCTGTTCGGCGAACTCGACAGCCGTGAGCTCCGCGAGCCGCTCGTCGAAACAGAGAACCAGGACGTCCTCGACGCCCGCTCCCTCGAGCAGCTCGAGCCGGCGCTGGACCGTGGCGAGGAGCTCGACACGTCCGCCGAGCACGGCCCGGGGATGCGGATCGAAGGTCACGACGCTCGTCCGCAGACCGGCCTTCCGAGCTGCGTCGATCACCCGAAGATGGCCGGGATGGACTCCGTCGAAGGTGCCGACTGCGACCGCGCGCCGCTCGTCGGGCAGCTCAGCCGGCTCCCGAGCGACGTTCACGCGTCCGGCGCGCGTGCCGCCTCCACGCGCTCCAGCACCTCGGCTTCCGGCAGGAGCCGCTCGGCCGCGAACGCCTCCGGTGCGACGGCGTCGTCAACCGAGAACGGCCCCACCTCCGTCCGTCGGAGGGTCGCGCAATGCCCGCCGAGCGCGATCGCGAGCGACCGGACATATGTCCCAGAGCTGACGCGGATGTCGAGCGTCACCTTCTCGCCCGTATACGCGATGACGTCGAGCGCGTGCACTCTCGACCGGCGCACCGGCATCTCCACCTCGACGCCGCGCCGCGCGAGCTTGTACGCGCGCTCACCGCCGATCTTCACAGCCGACGCGGCCGGGATCGGCAGCTCGATCTCGCCTCGGAGGCGCTCGAGCCGTTCGCTGAGCTCGGCCTCGCCGGGAGGCGCATGGCGCTCGACGACCTCGCCTTCCGGATCCCCGGTCGATGTGCGGCATGTCAAGTCGATCTCGGTGCGGTAGCGCTTGTCCAGGCCAACGAGGCACGGTGCCAGCTTAGTTGCCCTACCGGACAACAGGAGCAGGAGGCCGGTCGCGAACGGATCGAGCGTCCCGGCGTGACCCGTCCGGGCGCCGGTCACCCTTCGGATTTGCGCGACGACGGCGAAGGAGGACGGGCCGTTCGGCTTGTCGACGAGCGCGACGCCGGCGGGCTCAAGTGCGCGAGGTGGCACGCTGTTCGAGAAAGCCCAGCCGGATGCGCTCGATGATCTCCTCGAGGGGAGCGTCGCTCGAGAAGCCTGCGGCCTGGCGGTGGCCGCCGCCCCCGAATTGCCTCGCGATCGCCGAGACGTCGAGCTCGTCGATCGACGACCGGAGCGAGACGCGCCGGATCGGGCCGTCGTCTCTCGGCGGTTCCCTGATCAGGACGGCCAGCTCCGAGCCCTCGACCGCGCGCAACGTGTCGATCAGCCCTTCGGCGTACGGCTCCGCCGCGCCCACCTCCGCGAAGTCGTTGCGGAGGAGGTGCGAGACGATGATCCGGCCACCCTCGAGCACCGTCGCGCGCTCGAGCACCCGAGCGAGGAGCTTCAGCTTCGCGAACTCGACCGACTCGTACACCTGCTGGAAGACGGCGTGGATGTCGGCCCCCGCATCAACGAGCTCGGCCGCGAGCCGGAGGGCCTTCGGCGTCGTGTTCGCGTATTGGAAGCGGCCCGTGTCGGTCACGAGGGCGATGTAGAGCGGCTCCGCGAGCTCGGGTGTCAGCTCGACCTCGAGTTCGGCGAACACGTCGCGCAGCACCTCTCCGGTGGAGGATGCGTCGGCGACGATGAGGTTCACGTCGCCGAAGCGGGTGTTGTCGTGGTGATGGTCGACGTCGAGGACGATGGGAGCGCGGGCCACGGCGGCGTCGTCACCGATCCGCTCCTCCTTCGCGCAGTCGACGGCGAGCAACACCCGCTCGGCCGCGTCGGCCGGCGGCTCGCGGACCAGCCCATCGAGCGGCATGAACGCGTACTCGCGCGGCAGCGGCGTGTTCCCGGCGAGATACATCACGGCGTCCTTCCCGACCTGCCGCAGCGCAAGCGTGGCCGCAAGGAGCGATCCGAGCGCATCGCCGTCCGGGTTCTCGTGGGTCACGACCAGGAAGCGGTCATGCCGCCGCACCGCGTCCGCGATCGCCTTCAGGTCAGTCGTCTGCGTCATCGTCGTCCGGCGCGAGCTCGTCGATCAGGTGGGTCATGCGCACGCCGCGCTCGACCGTCGGATCGTACTCGAAGGTCAGCTGCGGAGTGCGTTTCAGCCTGAGCTCCCGGGCGAGCCGCGCCTGGAGGACGCCGTGCGCGGCGTCGAGCCCGAGCAGGCTCGCTCGCCGCTTGCGGCTCGAGCCGAGCACGCTGACGTAGACGGTCGCGTACCGGAGATCGGGAGCGGTGTCGACCCCGGTCACAGTGATCAGGCCGATTCGCGGATCCTTGAGCTCGGGGAGCGCCTCTGCGAGCACCTGTCTCACCGACTCGTTCACCCGGCGCATGCGGTCGCTCATGGCCTTCATTCAAGCGCCTGGCGGCGCGGGGCGCGTTCCCAGGCGTGACGCCCGTGGCCTCCGGCGCGCTCGCGGCTCGCCGCGCCCCCGCCCAGGGTGGGGTTGCCTTCCCTCCGCCCTCGGCGTCGACGGTAACGCCGCAGGCCTCACGAAAGCCTGCCGATCGATCGCGAAACGCCGGCAACCCGGGAGTGCGGGACGCTCGGCGGGACAGCAGGCGAAGGACGCTCAGCGAATCACGTCGAGGATGAGCGGCCGCGGCTCCGGCTCGTCCCCGATCTCGTACGCGGAGAGCAGCGCCGCCGCGGCGGATTCGGCCGCCGCGTCGTCGCGCGCGTGGATCTCGGCCAGCGGCTCGCCCCGCGCGACGCGCTCGCCGCGCTTGGCTCGGCAGACGACACCCACCGCATGGTCGACTGGATCCTCCTTCCGCTCGCGCCCGGCGCCGAGATGCATCGCCACCGCCGCAACCTCACGCGCCCGCACCTCGCGCACATGCCCGTCCCTCGGGGCGAGCACCTCGAGCACCACGGGCGCGCGCGGCAGCAGCCCCGGATCGGGGTCGCCGCCCTGGGCACGAATCCAGCGCTCGTACGCAGCGAGCGCCGAGCCGTCGTCGAGGGACGAGGTCACGCGCCGGCGCGCCGCCTCCTCGTCGAGCCCGAGATCCGAGAGTGCGAGCAGCTGCGTCGACGCCACGACGACGAGCTCGCGGAAGTCCCCGGGGCCGCCGCCGGCAAGTGTCTTGCGCGCCTCCGCCACCTCGAGGGCGTTCCCCACCGCGCGGCCGAGCGGCTGGTTCATGTCGGTGAGCAGGCAGACGACGTCCATGCCCGCCTCCTCCCCCAGGCCGCGCATCACCTCGGCCAGGCGCCGCGCGTCCTCCAGCGTCCGCATGAACGCGCCTTCGCCGACCTTCACGTCGAGGACGACCGCGCTCGCGCCGCCGGCGATCTTCTTCGACATGATGCTCGCCGCGATGAGCGAGACCTCGTCGATCGTCGCCGTCACGTCGCGCAGCGCGTAGAGCTTTCGATCCGCCGGCACGAGGTCCGCGCTCTGGCCCGCCACCGCGAGACCGATCTCCCGCACCTGCGCGACGAGCTCCTCGGTCGACAACTCGACGCGGAAGCCGGGGATCGACTCGAGCTTGTCGAGCGTGCCCCCCGTGTGGCCGAGCCCGCGGCCGCTCATCTTCCCGAACGGCGCACCGCACGCGGCCACGACCGGGCCGACGGCGATCGTCGTCTTGTCCCCCACGCCGCCCGTCGAGTGCTTGTCGACCACGCGCCGGCCGAGGCGTGCCGCAAGGTCGATGGTCTCGCCGCTCGCGACCATCGCTTCCGTGAGCGCGAACGTCTCCGTCGGGGACAGGCCGCGGAACCAGACGGCCATCAGCAGCGCCGCCGCTTGGTAGTCGGGAACCTCGTCGCGCGCGTAGGCGGCGATGAGCTCCCGAAGCTCGTCCGCGGGGATCTCGCCGCCGTTCCGCTTCCGCTCAATGAGCTCGACCGCGTGCATGCGGTGCCGAGCCTAGTCCTCCGGGTCGACCACCACGCGCTCGGCGAGCGCGACCTCCCACTCCTGCCCGCGCAGCCAGCGCTCCGCCTCGTCGAGCAGCCGCTCCACCTCCCCGTGCTCGCGGGCGACGCACGCCGCCGTGATGCGCGCGCGCTGCCAGGCGTCGTGGTGGTCGACCTCGGCCACCGACGCCCCGACACGGTTCTGCAACTGCGCCTTCGCGGACCGCAAGTGATGACGCTTTTCCTTCAGCGAGTGCGTCTCGGGGAAGTGCAGCTCGCAGGTGAGGATCCCGACCCAGCCACTAGGCATGTCCGCATTTAAGCGAGCAAGACCCGCGGTCTCGCCCGCCGGCGCGCAGGCTGCGCGTGCGCGCTCGCTACTCCGCGGCGGCGTAACGCACCGTTACGCCGCCGCTTCGCCGCAGTCAGGCTCGAAGCCGCTCGAACCAGAACCTCGGCACAAGGCAGCCAACCCGTCCAGAGCATCGAAAACCAAAACAGCACGAAGCGGGACGGAAACCACGCTTTCCGGCCCGCGCAGTTCCTTATCCCAGCGAGCGAAGCGCAGCTTCGCGAGCTACGAGGCGGAGGGAGCTTCGTCGAGCGACGTCCGCTCGACCTCGCGCGTCTCGAAGACCTCGAGCACGTCGCCTTCCTTCACGTCGTTGAAGCCGTCGAGGAGGATGCCGCACTCGAAGCCCTCAGCGACCTCGCGCGCGTCGTCCTTGAACCGCTTCAGCTGCGCGATCGTCGTGGTGTAGATGACCGCGCCGTCGCGGATTACGCGGACGCTCGCACCGCGGCGGATTACGCCGTCGATGACCATGCAGCCGGCGATCGTGCCCAGCCGGGAGACCCGGAACAGCGCCCGCACCTCGGCCTCGCCGATCGTCTCCTCCGTCGTGACGGCGGCGAGCTTGCCGACGAGCGCCTGCTCGATGTCCTCGGTGAGCTTGTAGATGACGTCATAGGTGCGGATCTCGACGCCTTCGCGCGACGCGAGCTCCCGCGCCTCGGCGTTGGGGCGCACGTTGAAGCCGAGGATGAGCGCGTCGGACGCGGAGGCGAGCATGATGTCGTTCTGCGTGATCGCCCCCACTCCCTCGGCGATCACGTTCAGCCGCACCTCCGCGTGCTCGAACTTCGACAGCTCGGAGACGACCGCCTCGACGGAACCGACGACGTCGCCGCGCACGACGAGGTTGAGGTCCGAGACCTCGCCCTCCTGGAGCTGCTCGTACAGGCCCTCGAGCGAGACGCCGCCGCTCGGGCGCACGGCAGCGAGCTGCTCGCGACGGAGCCGCTCGCCACGCCGGTTCGCCACGTCGCGCGCCTCGCGGTCGTTCGCGACGACCCGCGCAAGCTCGCCGGCCGCCGGCGGCTTGTCGAAGCCGAGGATCTCGATCGGCTCGCCGGGCGCTGCGCCCTCGCGACGCTCGCCCTTGTAGTCGAAGAGGGCCTTGACGCGGCCGTAGGCGTCGCCGGCGACGACGGCGTCCCCGACCTTCAACGTCCCGCGTTGGACGAGCATCGTCGCGACCGGGCCGCGGCCGACGTCGAGCCGCGACTCGATGATCGGGCCTGAGGCCTCGGCGTTGGGGTTCGCCTTGAGGCCTTCGAGCTCGAGGTCGGCGACGAGAAGCACCTTCTCGAGCAGCTCCTCGAGACCCTGCTGCGTCTTGGCCGAGACTTCCGCGAACTGTGTCGTCCCGCCCCAGTCCTCGGGCTGGAGGTTCTCCTGGGCGAGCTCACCCTTCACGCGGTCGATATTCGCGTCGGTGAGATCGATCTTGTTCACCGCGACGACGATCGGCACCTGGGCGGCGCGGGCGTGCGAGATCGACTCCTTCGTCTGCGGCATCACGCCGTCGTCCGCCGCGACGACGAGCACGGCGATGTCCGTCACCTTGGCGCCGCGGGCGCGCATCGCGGTGAAGGCCTCGTGACCGGGCGTGTCCAGGAAGGTGATCTTGCGGCCGTCGACGTCGACCTGGTAGGCGCCGATGTGCTGCGTGATGCCTCCGGCCTCGGTCGCGACGACGCGGGCGTTGCGGATCGCGTCGAGCAGCGTCGTCTTGCCGTGGTCGACGTGGCCCATGATCGTCACGACCGGAGGCCGCGCCTGCAGCGCCTCCTCGGGATCGTCGAACGCCTCGGGCTCCTCCTCCTCGTCGGCGGCGTGCTTGATCGTGATCTCGCGGCCGACCTCCGTGGCGATCAGCTCGACCTCCTCGTCGCTCAGCGACTGGGTTGCCGTGCGCATCTGGCCGAGCCCCATGAGGAGAGTGATGATCTTCGGCATCGGGACGCCGAGCGCCTGCGAGAGGTCGCGGACACTGACGCCGGACTCGACGGAGACGGGACCGGTCGGCGGTGGCGCGGGCGGGCGAGGCTCGCGGCGCTGGCTATCCTGGCGCGCCTGCCGCTGCTCGCGCGAATTCGGCCGGTTCGTGCCCTGGTCGATGACGACCCGCCGCCGGCGTCCGCCGGGGCCGCCGCCGCCCCGCGGGCGGAGCGGACGATTCGGTCTGTTGCCTCCATTAGCCATGGCCGTCACCAGTGTAAAGGCGCTGCAGCTCCGGCCCGATTCGCACCTGCTGCCGCAGGATGCGCGCGAACATCCCGCGCGTCGCCGCGCGCTCGAAGCACGCCAGGCTGCGACAGGTGTAGGCGCCCCTACCGGGCGCCTGCCGGCCGGCCACAAGGACGCCGTCGCGGGCCGCGAAGCGGAGCAGCTCGCGCTGCGGCGCCCGCAGTCCGCAGCCGGCGCACGTCCGCAGCGGCTCTAGTGTCGTTTACTCCTCCGTCTCCGCGGACGTCTCGAGCGGGATGCCGTCCGTACCGTCCGCCTCGGGCGCCCGCTGCGGATGGGGCGCGACGGTGTCGAGGTCGACCTCGCCCTCTGCCTCCGCGACGGCGACCGCATCCGGCCCGTGCGTCGCGGCGACGTCGGCGGGGGCCGCGGAGTCGACTTCGCCGACCTCGAGCTCGGGCAGCGACGGGCCGACGCTTTCCGCGTCGGGCTCCATGGTGTCGGCGAGCGCCTCGAGCTCCGGCTCGGCCTCGGTGACGACCGACTCCTCATCGTCCGAGTCGTGGAGCGCGAGCTCCTGGTGCGCCGGCACGCCGCAGTACTTCGAGCCGGGCAGCGCGGCGTTCGGGCAGCGCTTGCCGTTGGAAAGGATCGCGGCGCAGCGACCCGAGTAGTCCTCGCTTCCCTCGCCGTCGCCGCCACCGAAGGCCGCCTCGGCCTCGGCCTGCGCGAACTCGGTGTCGCTCTGGATGTCGATCTTCCAGCCGGTGAGGCGGGCGGCGAGGCGGGCGTTCATGCCCTCCTTGCCGATCGCGAGCGCGAGCTGGTCGTCGGGGACGACGACGGTCGCCTCGCGGCCCTCGTCATCGAGGTAGACCTCGCGCACTCGCGCGGGTGAGAGCGCCTTCGCGACGAACCGCGCCGGCTCAGGGTTCCACGGGATGATGTCGATCTTCTCGCCGCGGAGCTCCGAGACGACCATGCGCACGCGCGAGCCGCGCGGGCCGACACAGGCGCCGACCGGATCGACGCCCTGGGCGTGCGACTCGACGGCGATCTTCGAGCGGTAGCCCGGCTCGCGGGCAACGCCGCGGATCTCGACGAGCCCGTCCGCGATCTCCGGCACCTCGAGCTCGAACAGGGTCTTGATCAACTCCGGGTCGCGCCGGGAGAGGATGACTTGCGGGCCCTTCGTCCCAGAACGTACCTCGGTGATGACCGCCTTGATCCTCGAGCCTTGCTCGTAGCGCTCTCCGTCGACCTGCTCGGAGCGCGGCAGTAGCGCCTCGACCTTGCCGAGGTCGACGAGGACGTTGTTGCGGTCGCCGGCCTGCTGGACGATGCCGGTCACGACCTCGCTCACGCGGTCGATGTACTCGTCGTACATCATCCGCCGCTCCTCCTCGCGGATCCGCTGCAAGATGACCTGCTTCGCGGTCTGCGCGGCGATGCGGCCGAAGCCCTCCGGCGTGACGTCCTCGCGGACAACCTGCTCGTCGGGGACGTCGGACCAGTCGATGTCGAGATCGTCGTCGGAGATGAGCGTGTGCTGGCGCTCGCCGGTCTCCTCCTCGAGCCGCTCGAGCTCCTCGAGCTTGCGCTCGCGCGCCTCGTCGATCAGCCGCTCCTCGATGTCGGCCGGGAGCTCGACGGAGAAAACGCGGAAGTCGCCCGTGTGGTCGTCCATCTCGACCGTGGCATGGCGCGACGCGCCCGGCGTCTTCTTGTACGCAGCGAGGAGCGCGTCCTCGAGGGCTGCGACGAGCGCGCCCTCGTCGATTCCCTTGTCGCGCTCGATCTCGCGAACGGCCTCGATGATCTCCTGGCTCATGTCACGCTTCCCTTCAAATCAGACATCGGGATCAGGTTCGCCCGCACGATCTCGTGGTACGGGATCTCGGTCTCGGCGCCGTCGGAGGCGGCCACCGTCACGCTCTGCTCACCGGCGGAGAGAACCTCCCCACGCAGCTTCCGGCCTGCGGTGCGGACGCGAACGGGATGTCCGCGCGCCGCCTCGAAGTGCTCCTGCCGGCGCAGCGGCCGGGCGAGCCCCGGCGACGAGACCTCGACGCTGTAGTCGCGCAGGTAGTCGCGCAGGACGTCGGTGACGCGCTTGCACAGGGTGTGGTCGACGCCTTCCGGATGGTCGACGTAGACGCAGAAGCGAGACGGCGTGAGCAGCTCGACCGCGAGCACGTCGACGCCCGGCAGGTCGCTCTCGACCCGCGTGGCGATCTCCTTCTGCAGCTGGCGTTCCTTCTCGAATGTCGTCGGCATCTCTGTCCTTGACTGCTGCTGGCTCTTTTCTTGATTGCTGCTAGCCCTGTCTCCGTCATAAAAAATGGGCCCGCAGGCCCATTTCTCCAAAGCGGTGAAATGTGGTGCAGGCAGTGTAGCTAACGGGGTGCAGCAACGCGCCGCGTCAGCCGACGAGGGCAAGGTGGCCGTCGACGCGGACGAGCCGTCCCGCGTGGACGAGCTCGTCCACGAGCCCGTCGTCCCAGTACCAGCGCCACGAGAACCAGCGCGCGAGCTCCCGCTCGGGCGCGACGACGGCGGCGCGGACGCCCGCGCAGAGGAGGTCTCCGAGCGCCTGCCGCGGGCCGGTCGCGACGCTCGGCTCCGGGTGCACCTGGTCCCAGCGGGCGAGGAGGCTTGTGTGCCGGTGGGCGTCGTCGTAGACGATCGACTTAGCAACGATCGCGCCGCAGCGCTCGAGCGGCGAGCGGAGGCTCTTCAGCTCCTTCGGCGCCAGCGCCAACTCCGTCTGGAGGTCCCCGAGCTCGGACGGGCCGGCGTCGGCGAGGTGGCGCAGGAGCCGCGCCCAGGCCTCGTCGTGCGCCTCCATCCGCGCGAGCTCCGCCCGGCAGATCGGGTCGAGCACGGCCGCGACCTCGTCCGTCACGAGGAGGCTCTTGCCGCGGTGGATCGCCAGGGTGAGATGACCGCGCGCGCCGAGCTGTCCAAACCATGGGAACTTCGTTGCCGGCCACTGGCCGAAGCCGGGGCTCTCGCGCGCGTACGGCTCCTCGTGACACGCCTCGAAGAGGCTCGGCAGCACCGAGTCGCCGGTGCGGGTGAGGAGGCCGCGGTCGCGAAGGAACTCATCCGCCTCGTCGAGAGTCTCGAGGGCGCGGTCCGGCGTGAGTCGGCACTCGTGGGCCCGTCGCTCCTCGAGCTCCGCGAGCGTCGTCATGCGTCGAGCACGATCGTGACCGGCCCGTCGTTGACGAGCTCGACCTCCATCTTCGCGCCAAACACGCCCGTCTCCACCGGAACGCCGAGCGCGCGCAGCTCGGCGCAGAAGCGCTCGTAGAGCGGCTCCGCCTGCTCGGGCGGCGCGGCGCCGGCGAAGCTCGGGCGGTTCCCTTTCGCCGTATCGGCGATGAGCGTGAACTGGGACACGACGAGTGCCGCCCCGGCGACGTCCACGACCGAGCGGTCGAACCGTCCGGCGCCGTCCGGGAAGACCCGCAGCCGCGCCACCTTGCCGGCGAGCCGCGCCGCGTGCTCCTCCCCATCCACACCCGCGACGCCGAGGAGCACGCAGAGGCCGCAGCCGATCTCGCCGCCGGGCGTGACCCTGGCACGCGAGACGCGTTGCACGACCGCTCGCATGGAGCGACGCTAGTCGAGCTCGCGGATGCGCGCCCGGTACTGGTCCGAGCCGGGCCGGAGCGAACTCGCGAGCTTGTAGTGCCGGTTCGCCTCGACGTCCCGCCCCTGCTTCTCGAGGCTGCGGCCGAGCGCGTAGTGCGCGTAATCGTTGACCGGCGAGAGCTCGAGCACCTTGCGGAACTCGGCCTCGGCCTCCGGCCAGCGCCTTATCCGGAAGTACGCGATCCCGAGCGCCTCGCGGATCGAGGCCTTGTCCGGCTCGCGCCTCCTCGCCTTCTCCAGCGAGACGGTGGCCTGCGCGGCCATGCCGGCGCGCAGATGGCCGCGGCCCCGCTGGAAGAGGCTGTACGTCGATTCGCTCATGACCCCGTGCTGCCCAGCGAGCGAAGCGAGAGGAGGCCGCGCAGCCGTTCCCGCCGGGTGAGGCTGCGACGGGCGTGCTCGAGGACGGCACGCAGCTCGCGCCGTGCGGTACGGGCTGCGGCCGGCGCGTCCTCGGGCGGACCGAACCGCGCAGCGGTCGCCGCAGCCACGAACGGCTCGGGTTCCACCCCGAACTCGTGCTGGACGAGCTCGCCGAGCTCGCGCAGCGTCGCGCTGCGCGGGGCCTCGATGCGCTGGTCGAGGAGGAACGCCGCGAGCTCCTCCCGGCAGGCGGCCGCGACGCCGCGCGGATCGCGGCGAACGCGTCGGGTCACGCGGAAGCCGGCCTTCGCCAGCACGATGCCTCCGCCCGCGGCCGCGAGAGCGAGCAGTAGGAGCGACACCGCCCGGCTCCGCTCGCCGCCCCCGCCGCTCCCGCCCCCGGGGCTCACGGCCGGGGCCGAGGACGTGCCCCCGCCATGCGGCCTGACGAGCCCGTTCTGACGAGCGAGCTTTGCGGCGATCGCCGACGTCCCGCCGCCTGCTGCGGCCTTGGACGACGCCGGGCCCTTCGCCGAGCTGCCGCCGACGACCACGGCCTTCGTTCCGGCGAGGGTCGGGCGCCGCGTCGATCCCGGCGCGGCGGGAGTCGGGTCGAACGGCAGCCAGCCGTAGCCCTTGAACCAGACCTCGACCCAGGCATGCGCCTCGCGGTCGGTCACGACCCAGGCGTGCCGGTGCGTGTCGTACGTCCCCCCGGCGAAGCCGACTGCGACGCGAGCCGGAACGCCGAGGTAGCGCAGCATGAGCGCCATCGCGCCCGCGAAGAACTGGCAGTAACCGGCGCGTGTCTGCGTGACGAAACCGACGAGCGCCGGCGCGATCACGAGCGGGTGGTTGGAGTAGCGGAAGCCGCCCAAGGCGACGAACCAGTTCTCGAGGTCGGCCACTGCGTCGTACGGAGTGCGCGCACGGCCGGCCACCTCCTCCGCGAGGCGCGCGAGCGGCAGGTACGGGCCGAGGTGCGGTTCGCCGGCCACGAGCGTCACGACCGCGGAGGCGCGGTTCGGGGTGCCGAACGGCGGCAGCGTCACACCCTCCCCGACCCCCAGCAGCCCTTCGTCAGCGAGCGCCGGTGGGTACTCCGGGGCCGAACGGCGCAACGCCGCCGCGGTCGGCCGCGGGCTGTAGCTCGACACGGTGTAGCGGAAGCCGCGAGGAAGGTCTTCTCCGAGATTCGCGAACCCGCGCTCCGGCGTGGCAAGCGGCGCGGCGCCGGCGTTGAAGCGGATCGGGATGCTGCCGCCCACGAGCCGCGTGTCGGCGAGATCCTCCACCGTCACGAGCTCGCTCGCCTGGTTCCGCGGCTGGAAGGCGGCCGCAGGCTCGAGGACGTCGGCCGGACGAGGCGTGCCGATCGACCACGCGTCGCCCACGAAATCGTCGAGGACCGCCGCACGGAGGTAGGACGGCGTGCGCGCCGACCGCACCTGGAGGACGACCGTGGGATTCGCGGGCCAGCGAAGACCGCCGTACTGCGCGTCCCAGACGAAGCCGACGCCGACGGGGCCGCCGGCGACGTGCGTCAGGTTCCACGACTGCCACTGCACGAGGCCGTGCCGTGCCGCGGTCGCCGAGCCGACCGCGACGGCGGCGACTGCGACGACCGCCGCTGCAGGCAGCGCGAGCACCGGCACGCGCCGCGAGCCGAGCCCCGCGAGTACGACGAGCGCGGCGCCGAGGATCGCCGCGCCCATGGCGATCCCGTGAGACGGCCCGAGCAGCGTCGCCGGCCAGCCTGCTCCCAGGAGAACCGCGAGCGCGGCTCCGACCGGCTTCCGCTCAGCCGCAAGCAGCGCGGCGGCGAGCGAGAACGTGAAGACGCCGGCGAGCACGAGCTCCCCCATCGCCACGTGCACCCGCGGGTCGAACGGCAGGTGAGTGCCGTAGAAGTCCGAGAAGCCGTTCCCGAACCGCGTCCCCAAGGTCGAGAACGAGCTCGCGAGGCCGAAGCCCGAGGCGGGATCGAGCCGCGTGGGGACGAACCAGACGCCGACCGCGATCCTGGCCGCAAGGATTGTTGCGACGAGGGCGGCGCCCGCGCGCCCGCGCCAGCGCGGAGGCGCGGCCGCGGCGAGGGCGAGCGCGAGGAGGGCGAGCACCCGCCACAGCGACGCAAGCGGGTGCTCGAGGCGGAGCCAGGCCGCGGCGACGACGACGAGCGCGGGCGCGATGACGGCG
>Ga0193751_1001776_pt1 | contig 13503 bp, 8 predicted proteins | sample L1c2metaG_FD_143050 | JGI IMG/M metagenome (GOLD analysis project Ga0193751, IMG submission 143050) | Soil microbial communities from a riparian zone of the East river system, Colorado, United States - L1c2 | ecosystem: Environmental > Terrestrial > Soil > Riparian zone | place: USA: East River... | reverse complement strand
TTGCGGTGATTGCTCCGCCGTGATCTGCCGACGTTGCGGAACGCCCCTGGAGTCTTCGGATGAATTAGGTATGGGATGAAGTGCCAAACGACAACTTGATGAACACTGCTCCCTCCTCCCTGCCCCCCGAAGCTGAAACATCCAGTCAGAAGCCGAGTCTCGTCCGCGGGTTGAGTTTGCTTGACTCCGTACTCCTGCTGGTGAGCGGCATCATCGGTTCTTCTATTTTTCTTACCGCCAAAGACATTGCCGGACCTCTACCGAATCCGACGTTGTTTTTCCTGGTGTGGGTGCTCGGTGGAGTGATTTCGTTGTGCGCCTGCGTCGCCTTCGCCGAACTCGGCTCCATGTTTCCCGACTCCGGTGGACAATATATCTACCTCCGCGAAGCTTACGGCGATCTGGTCGCGTTCCTCTACGGCTGGATGTTGTTCACGGTAGGGAATGGCGGCAGCATCGCGGCGCTCTCCGTCGCTTCCGCGGCTTACATGGGGAACATCATTCCCTTCATATCGCAGCGGCATGTGATTTTTTCGTTGGCAGGCATGCCGTTCACACGCGCGCACGCGATCGGACTAGTCCTCATCGCAATCCTCACTTGCGTCAACGTCTTCGGACTGCGCTGGGGCGCGCTTCTCACGAACGTCTCCACCTGGACAAAGTTCAGCGCCATGGCAGTCTTCGTTGTCCTCGGATTCGCCATCGGCAAGGGACATTGGTCGAACTTCAGTGCGCATGCGCCGGGCGGTTTGACCATGGGACTGAGCGCCGGGCAGTTGATCTCCGCTTTCGGCGTCGGCTTGATCGCTGTGTTCTGGGCCTATGACGGCTGGGTCTACATCACGTGGGTCGCCGGCGAAGTCAAAGACCCGCGGCGCAATGTACCGCTGGCCATGGTCTTAGGCGTGCTCGCGGTCGGCACGATTTATCTAGCCATGAACATGGTGTACGTTTACGCCATGCCGCTGAATGAGATCGCAAAGTACGAAACCATCGCCCACGCCGCCGCGACAAGACTTTTCTCGCCCGCGGCCGCAGTCTGGCTGTCGGCGATGATCGCAATTTCGTGCTTCAGCGCGGCGGCGGCCTGCACCCTGTCGGGTTCACGTGTCTATCTCGCCATGGCACAAGACGGCGTTTTCTTTCGCCGCATGGCCGTCATCCATCCCAGGTGGCGGACGCCCGCCTTCAGCCTAATCGGCCAAGGCATCTGGGCCGCGGTTCTCACCATGAGCGGACGCTACGACCAGCTTTATACCTACGTCATCTTTGGCATGGTGCTCTCGTACACGCTGACCGTCATCGGGCTGTTCGTTTTGCGCTGGAAACGACCCGACGTTCCCCGCCCATACCGCTGCACCGGATACCCATGGCTGCCCGCGATCTATATTCTGGTCGGGGTTAGCTGGATCCTCAACACAATTATCCAGCGGCCGACTGAGGCCTTCGGAAGCGCTGCGATTGTGTTGGTCGGCGTCCCGGGGTATTTGTATTGGAAGCGCAAGAGCCGGGGCAAACTCGCTGCTTGAGAATTCGCCTTGCTGAACCCGTGACTCTCTGTTAATCCTTAGCGCTCACCTCAACGGTGAAGAGACACTCGCGCGTGAGCGACCCAGGGCTAGAACCATCTTCCATCCCCACCGAGACAGGCGTCTCCATCGCCGAGACCGCTGATCCTAAGCGCCCCAAACGGGTCATGGGATTTCGCGACCTGCTGTTGTTCTACGTGGTCACTGGCATCAGTCTGCGATGGATTGCGACGGCTGCTGCCGCCGGCCCCAGTTCGATCGTCATCTGGATTGGCGCCTGGCTCGCCTTCTACACGCCGCTCGCGCTCTCGGTCATCGAACTTTCTTCACGCTATCCGAATGAAGGCGGCCTCTACGTCTGGTCGAAGCGCGCCTTTGGAGACTTCTCCGGCTTCATGGCCGCCTGGACTTACTGGACCAGCAACCTTCCTTACTTCCCGGCTGTACTGTATTTCGCTGCCAGCAATGTGCTTTTCATGCGGCAAGCGCAGTGGGGATATCTTTCCGCGAACCCCGCTTTCTACATGGCTTTTGCGCTGCTGACGCTCACCGCCGCCACGTTGCTGAACGTCGTCGGACTCAACGTCAGCAAATGGCTGCATAACATAGGCGCGCTCGCCATGTGGATTCCCGTTCTGATCGTCATCGGGATGGGCCTGCTCGCCTATCACCGCTTCGGATCGGCAACGACGTTCTCGATTCACACTATGACACCCAACGTGCGCTTGAACGACATCATCTTCTGGTCGGTACTGACCTTTGCCTTCGGTGGATGCGAAACCGCGTCCTTCATGGCAGAAGAAATCAAGGACGCGCGCCGCACCATTCCGCTGGCACTATTCTTTGGCGGACTCACCGTGGCGTTCTGTTACATCATCGGAACCGTCTGCGTGCTGCTGGCGCTGCCGTCGGCGGAAGTCAGCAGCCTGCAAGGTCTGGTGCAGGCAATCGCCAAGACTTCCGACCGTGTCGGCTTGCCCTTCTTTCTTCCGGTCGCAGCGTTTCTGATCGCGCTCAGTAACATCGGTGCCTCCGGCGCGTATCTCGCCGCCGTCGCTCGGTTACCCTTCGTGGCGGGCATTGACCGGTATCTGCCCTCTTCTTTCGGAGCGCTGCATCCGCGTTGGGGCACGCCCTGGATCGCGCTGCTTACCCAGGCAGTGATCGGCGCGATCTTCATTTTTCTTGGACAGGCCGGGACCTCGGTCAAGGGAGCGTATGACGTGCTGGTCAGTATGGGCGTCATCACTTATTTCATCCCCTACTTATATTTATTCGCGGCGATGTTCAAGCTGCAGAGCGAACCAGCCGGAGAAGAAGTAATTCGCGTGCCCGGCGGAAAGCCAGCGGCTTACGCGCTGTCGATTCTGGGATTCACGACGACGCTATTCACCATTGCCCTCTCTGTCCTGCCGCCGCCCGACGAACCAAACAAGCCCCTCGCCGTCTTCAAGATCGTCGGCGGCTGCGGCGCGCTGGTGCTAATTGGAGTTGGGCTGTATTGGGCGGGAAAACGGCGAGCGCAGCAGGCTCGGCGGAATCCCGATTTTTCGCGTTGACAAGTTTGCGGGACCGGCACAAACTTTCAGACGCCTGTTACCGGTCGCCACGTGCTGAACCCAGCTTGGGAAAAGGGTTTTCACCTGCGAAGAGGGAGATTCCAATGTCGAACGTCATGAAGCCTACCCTGTTGTCCGCGCTAACCGCCATTCTGATTGCCGTATTTTGCGGAAGCGCGGCGGCGCAGCAGCACATCACCGGCACCTTGCCGGACGGCGCAACGTACGTGATCGATGTTCCGGCAAACTGGACCGGCGCTCTGCTGCTTTATAGTCATGGATACGTCAATCCCGGATCGCCCAATCCTGCGCTCGATGTGAGCGATCCCTACACGGGCGGTTACATGCTGGCGGCGGGATTCGCGCTGGCGGGTTCGTCCTACGCGTCAACGGGTTGGGCAGTTCACGAAGCGATCCCGGATCAGATTGCAGTGCTCGATCTGTTTCAAAGCATGGTCGGCACCCCGATCCGAACCATCGCCTGGGGGCATTCCATGGGTGGCGAAATCACTGCCGCACTAGTGCAGGAATATCCCAATCGATTCAACGCGGCGCTTCCCATGTGTGGAGTCCTGGCGGGTAGCGTGGGCTTTTGGAACCAGTCGCTGGACGGAGCATTCGCCTTCAACACGTTGCTCGCAGGCGGGTCTTTACAGGTCGTCCATATCACTAACCCGGCGCAGAATTTAGGCACTGCGGAAGCGATTCTTGCCGTGGCCCAAACCAGTATGCAAGGGCAGGCGCGACTTGCGTTGGTCTCGGCTCTATTAGATTTGCCGGGCTGGTACGATCCTATTTCTTCGGAACCAGCCCCCACCGATTACAGAACCCAGGAGGCCAACCAGTTTCTATGGTTGCAAAACGACTCTTTAGGCACAGCTTTTGCAGCGCGCGCGGAGGTGGAGTTTCGAGCTGGAGGGAATCCATCGTTTAACACGGGGGTGAACTACGGATATAAGCTGAAGAATTCGCGGAATTATGCGGAAGTGCTAGCGTTGTACGCCGCTGCCGGGATGAGCCTGGACGCAGACCTCGCGGTCCTGAAGAGCGCCCCGCGAATTTCGGCCGATCCAGGCGCTTTGACTTACCTGAGCAGTAATGTCATCTTCAACGGCCAGCTCACGGTCCCGGTGCTAGCGTTGCACACAACCGGCGACGGTTTTGTTGCGGTGGAAGAAGAGAGAGCCTACAGATTTGTTGTCTACGAGGCGAATAACAGTCCATTATTGCGGGAGAGATTCGTGCACCGCGCTGGTCACTGCGAATTCAGCCCTGCGGAAATGATCACCGCGGAGCAAACGCTGGAGCTGCGCCTGGCAAGAGGGGAATGGAAAGACCTTGCGATTTCCGACCTGAACAACGAGGCGGCTGCGCTGGGTCCTGAGTTCAATATTATCGACGTCAATAATGCTCCGTATCCCGCGGAACCGGCTTTCATGTTCTATCAATCGCTGCAATTCCCGAGGCTATTCGACGCGTTTACACAGCAGTAGGGCCATCCCGAGAAGCGCGGCAGAAGACTCCAGGGGAAAACCGCGCGGAGTTTCTTGTCTCGCTGCGGCCTCGTTGGTGAAAGGTCCTACACCGGCACCGCCGTCTTCCGCTTCGGATTGAAGAATGGCAACGCCACGACCGTCGCCGTGGTCTTCATCCGTTGCGCTTCGATCGTCAACTCCATTTGCAGCTTGGTGCCAAGCGTTGAATACTCGGTGCCCACGCTGGCCAGCGCAATCAGTTTTTTCAGCAACGGAGAGAACGCCGTCGTCGTGGCCTTGCCGACGTGCTTGGCATTGGAATTGGCGGAATTGGCATAGACGGGTACCGCAACGCGCGAAGCCTGGCTGGGAGCTGCCGGAGAGAGTCCGAAATTGTCGAACTGCTCTTCTACTTCCACCCAATCCACTTCCAATCCAACCAACTGTCGCGCCACTCCCTGCTTGTTGTCTCGCGCCAGTGCGCGCTTGCCGATGAAGTTCTCTTTATCGAGATGCACCATCTTCCCGAAGCCCAACTCATAGGGCGAGTACTTCTGGGATGGAATCAGCGCCTTCTTGGAACTCGTGTAATCGACTTCGATCAGGAGCAGGCCTGCCTCCACGCGCGATACATCCAGCGCCAGCATTCCGGCGGCATGAATATCGAACTGCTTGCCCTTGTCCATCAGCGCGTCCCAAACCTCAACCGCATCATTCCATGGAATCCATATTTCGTAGCCGAGGTCGCCGGTGTATCCGGTGCGCGAAATGTCCACCGGCACGCCGGCAATCTTGCCGCTTGTCTTACGGAAGTATTTCAGGTTGGTGATGTCGGCCTCCGCGACCGTCTTCAAAAGTTTCGCGGAGGTCGGCCCCTGCAGCGCCAGAGCGGCCGTCTGCTCGGAGATGTCTTCAACCTGAACGTCCATGTTCAGGCCGTTCTGCCGGAACCAGCGTAGACTTGGATCCGCGGCCGTCCAGCGATATTTGTTTTCTTCGAGGCGCGTGATCGTTCCGTCGTCGATGACCTTACCGTCTTCATCGCACCAGCAGGCATAGATGACCTGCCCTACGACGACTTTGTTGATGTCGCGCGTAATCACGCGGTTTACCAGCTTGGTCGCGTCTTTGCCGGTGATCAGATACTTGTAAAGCGGCGAAATATCAATCAGCGCACACGCATTGCGGATCGCGTTGTACTCGTGCTCGTGATGCACTTCGTACACGCTGACCGTGTAGTATCCCGACCACTCGCGGTAATTCAGACTCTGGCAGAGGGCGAAAGTTCTCTCGTGAAATGCGGTTCCAATGGGCAAGGCGACCTCGTGTGTTTTTCCTCTGTGCGCTTTTCCCCGTGAACCCCTGTGTGCCCTGTGGCAGAGATTTTTATCACAGAGGACACAGCGGAAATGTGAACAAAGCCGAACGCTGGATTATATGCACCCCTGCGCTCTCGCGGCAAGCGTCGAAATGCACTGACCATGAGTCAGGAATCATACGTAAGTAGCGACAAAAGGATACTTTCTCGATAGAATGGCGAGTCATTTTCTGCGGGAAGTTAGCGTCAATCTGGATCAATCTATGCCTGCTGTTTCGAGCGGTACGAAGTATGACGTAATCGTGATTGGCGGAGGCCACAACGGCCTCACCAATGCCGCCTATCTGGCGAAAGCCGGAAAGAAAGTGCTCGTGCTTGAGCGCCGCCACGTCCTCGGCGGCGCGGCTTGCACGGAAGAAGTTTTTCCCGGCTTCAAGTTCTCCGTTTGCTCGTATGTGGTCTCGCTGCTCCGGCCCGAGATCATTCGCGACCTTGACCTTCCCCGCCACGGACTTGAGATCCTCCCACTCGACGGCACTTTCACCCCGATGCCGAATGGCGACCATCTGTGGCGCGTGAACGATCACGGCAAAACCCATCGCGAAATTGCCCGCCACTCCCGCGTCGACGCCGAAGCCTACGACGAATTCGGCAAGGCCATGCAGGCGATGTGCCGCTTCGTGAAGCCGATCCTCAGCATGATCCCGCCCGACCCGGCGACGCTGAATCCGAAGGAATTGATGAAGCTGCTCTTCATCGGACGCCGCTTCCAGGGCATGTCGAGCGAGGACAAGTACAACCAAGTCCAACTCATGACCATGAGCGCCATCGACTTTCTCGATCAGTGGTTTGAGACGGATGTGCTCAAAGCGACGATGTCAGCCTCGGGCATTATCGGAACATTTCTGGGAGTGCGCTCACCGGGTACCGCATATGTTCTGTTGCACCACTACATGGGCGAGATTGATGGCGCATTCCGTGCCTGGGGATTCGCGCGCGGCGGCACCGGCGCCATCTCGAACGCAATTGCCGACTCCGCTCGCGAGGCCGGAGTCGAGATTCGCACCGAGGCTCCGATTGCCCAGATCATGGTGAAGAACGGACGCGCGATCGGTGTTGTGCTCGGTAATGGCGACGAAATTTATGCTGACGTTGTTTCTTCCAGCGTCGATCCGCGGCTCACGTTTACAAAGATGATCGAGCCCGGCAATCTTCCCGATGAATTCATGGATGGCGTGAAGCGCTACAAATTTCGTGGGTCTTCTGGCAAGGTGAACATGGCGCTCGACGGGTTGCCGGATTTCAAGTGCATGCCGGGAGTCGGCGCGCACCTGCGTGGCGCAATGTCGATCTCGCCCAGCGTCGAGTACATGGAGAAAGCCTACGACGAAGCGAAATACGGGCACTGGTCGTCGCACCCGTATATCGACATGGTGATTCCGACCCTCACAGATACGTCGCTCGCGCCGCCCGGCAAACACATTCTCTCGTGCTTCGTGCAATATGCGCCCTACAAGCTGGCGCCCGGCCTCGACTGGGACACGGAAAAAGAAAAGTTCGGCGACAACGTGGTCAACACCATCGCCGAATACGCGCCGAACATAAAAGACATCATCCTTCACCGCCAGGTCGTCACCCCGCTCGATCTTGAACGCGAATGGGGCCTGACCGAAGGCAACATATTTCAGGGCGAACTCTCGCTCGAACAATTGTTTTTCCTGCGCCCGGTTGCCGGATGGGCGCAATTCCGGTCACCGATTAAAAACTTATATATGTGCGGATCGGCCACGCACCCAGGCGGCGGCATCATGGGCGCGCCCGGACGTTTGGCGGCGCTTGAAATTCTGAAAGACGGGGCCGCCTGATGTCCGCGGAGAAGCGTATGGCCGAAACGCACGACGTCATCATCGTCGGTGGCGGACACAACGGTCTGGTCGCCGCGTTCTATCTCGCCAAAGCCGGATTCAAACCGCTGGTGCTCGAACGCCGCGCCCAGGTGGGCGGAGCAGCGATCACCGAAGAATTTCATCCCGGCTTCCGTTGCTCCACGCTCGCGCATAACACCGGGCCACTCCGCGCCGACATCGTTCGCGACATGCAACTGGAGCAGCACGGCCTTAAGCTAACGACTCCGGACGTGAGCACAGTGTCGCTGTTGCCCGACGGCCGGGCGCTCGTCCTTTATTCCGACGCGAAGAAGGCAGCGCAGGAGATTGCGCAATGGTCGCAGAAAGACGCTGCTTCCTACGCGGACTTCGGCACCGCCCTGGGAAAGATCGGCAAGGTCATCGGCGAAGCGCTCCTGCTCACGCCGCCGAACATTGACAGCCCTAACAGCGGCGATCTTTGGGGAATGCTGAAGACGGGGCGGTCCATAAGGAATCTCGGCAGGAAAGATTTGTATCGCGTCCTGCGCTGGGGACCGATGGCCGCCGCCGATCTTGTCGCCGAGTTCTTCGACACCGAACCGCTGCGCGCCACCATCGCAGCCCGCGGCATCTTCGGAACATTTCTGGGACCATGGTCGGCGGGCAGCGCGCTCGTGCTGATGTTGCGCGCCGCTGCGGACCCATCTCCTGCCGGAAGCGTTCAGTTCCCTGCCGGCGGCGCCGGTGCCATCACTCTAGCCATGGCGGCGGCGGCGAAACAGGCAGGCGCGGACATTCGCGCCGGCGCCGACATTGCCGAGATTCGCGTGAAGGGCGGCGTCGCCACCGGCGTCGTGCTCACCTCCGGCGAAGAGATTTCCGCGCGAGCCGTCGTCTCGAACGCTGATCCAAAGCGCACGCTGATGCGCCTGGTCGACCCCGCGCACCTCACCCCGGACTTCGTTCAGAAGATCAAGAACTACCGCTGCATGGGGACGGTCGCGAAAATTAATCTCGCGATCTCCGCGCTCCCGGAATTTACCGCGCTGAAGACAAGAGGTAATAGCAACCTGCTTCATGGCCGCATCCAGATCAGCCCTGAGATCGACTACCTCGAGCGCGCGTTCGACGAATCGAAGTATGGCAACTTCTCACGACATCCGTACATTGAAATTACGTTTCCGTCTCTTTCGGATCCATCGCTCGCCCCGGCGGGCCAGCACGTGATGTCCATCTACATGCAATACGCGCCGTACAAATTGAAAGACAGTGACTGGGAGAGTCAGCGCACCGCACTCGGTGAAACCGTGGTGAAGACGATCGCGCAGTACGCGCCCAATCTGCCGCGGACCATCCTGCGCCACCAGATCATCACGCCCAAGGATCTCGAAGAGACCTACGGCCTCACCGGAGGCCATATCTTCCACGGCGAACTTGCACTCGATCAGTTCTTCACCATGCGTCCTCTTCTTGACTGGGCTCGCTATCAGACGCCGATTGAACGACTGTATTTGTGCGGCAGTGGAACGCATCCCGGGACAGGGCTCACCGGCGGCTCCGGAGCTAACGCTGCCCGCGAGATTGCGAAGGCACTGAAGAAGTAGCGCCGCCGTCCCGGCGGCCGAAGCAGCCGACGAGGACGCCGGCGCTACACTTATCTATCAGCTATGCACAACTCCGCAATCCTTCTCGTCTCCTGCCCCGACCGCAAAGGTGTCGTCGCCTCGATTGCCGAATTCATCTTTCGCCACAATGGCAACATCCTCTTCGCCGATGAGCATGGAGACGAGGAATCCAATCTCTTCCTCACGCGGGTGGAGTTCGATCCCACAGAGTTTGATTTTGACCTTGCGCAGTTTTCCGAACGCTTTGCTCCCATCGCCCGCGACTTCCAGATGAACTGGCGTCTCGCCCACTCCACCGACCGCCCCCGCATTGCGATCTTCGTCTCGAAGTATGACCATTGTCTCCAAGACCTGCTCTACCGTCACCAGAGCGGCGAACTTCGCTGCGAAATCCCGTTGATCGTTTCCAATCATCCCGATAACCAGCGCATCGCCGACTTTTACCACGTCCCCTACTTCGTCGTACCGGTGACTAAAGAAAATAAGCGAGAAGCGGAAGAGAAACAAATTGCGCTCATCCGAGAACACAAATGCAGTCTCGTCGTCCTCGCCCGCTACATGCAGGTGCTGTCGAACGAGTTCATCGACACCTCGGGCTCCGAGAACCTGATCAACATTCACCACTCTTTCCTGCCCGCGTTCGTCGGATCCAAGCCCTACCACCAGGCGTTTCAGCGGGGCGTCAAGCTGATCGGCGCCACCTCTCACTACGTTACTCAAGTGCTCGACGATGGCCCCATCATCGAACAGGATGTTGTCCGCATCTACCACCGCGACACCATCGACGATCTGGTTCAGAAGGGCCGCGACATCGAAAAAGTCGTCCTGTCGCGCGCCGTCCGCTGGCACGTGGAAAACCGCATCCTGCTGTATGGGAATAAAACTGTGGTTTTTCAGTAGCCTCTAAACACGCAATTGACTCGCGTAGGGACGCGCATTGGCGCTCCTCGGAAGACGGGGCAAGGCCCGTCTCAACACGTGGGTAGGAGTGCTGACACTTCCGTAACCAGGTAACCAATTGCGCTGCCGTTCCCTTTCGGTTTTACTAAAAGAGCACCCCATTTGGAAACATTACCCGTTCGATCTCGAAGGAGCTGACTTTGGTTGAGGATCCCAAATGGGAACTGGCGTTGCTCGCCACCGTGCAGAGCTTCTACCAGCGGCTGCTGAGTGACCAACTTGGCGGAGAGCTGCCCGCGCCCGCCGAACTCGCCCCTGACGTCATCAACCGCGCTGACGATGTGCGCTATACCCTCGGTCAAATGCACCTCTGGATCCAGCTCCTCGACATGGCTATCACTCCCGCCATGCTGCGACTCGGCGTTCAATCCGATCTTGATCCCGAAGTTGCGGAAGCCCTGCTGCGCTACTTCGCGCGCCACCGCGACGATTCCGGCGCCAATCGTGACAAGACCGATCTGGTCGCAACCTTTCTATTTCGCCATCCTCGTGTGGCTGGACAGTGGGAGCAGCGTGGCTACGGCCTCGATGGATCGATTCCTCTGTCTCCGTTTGAAATTGCGCTACTGGAAATCCTGTCTGAGTCCGACGTACCCGTGCTGCCGGAAAATCATGTGCAACTGCTGCGGGAATTCGGCCCCCTGCTCGACCAGGCGAATCGCTTTCAGGACTTCAGCACGCTCATGGACTCCGGCATCATCCCGCGGGTTCGGGAATTGAAAGCCTCGCTCGGCGAATCGATCTATCACCCCGGAGTGCTGGCCACGCTCGCGCCTTACAATGCCGCATTCGGCGATCGTTTCCACACGCTGTTCGCCGCCGCCACGGAAGAAATCAAGAATTTCGCCAACCGCCTCGAAGAACTCGGCGGCAGCATCCTCAGTACAGTCGACGGCGTCGAAGTTACCGTAGAGCATGTCGCCGCCTTGAACCAGGAAGCCTTGCTGAAAGTTGACTACGGCGCGGCCCTGGAAAAATTCCGCCGTGTCTCCCGGCTGAAGAAAGAGTTGGAGCGCAGGCCGCCAATCCGACGCGTTAACGTGGACTCCACGCCCTCCGTTCACGCAGTGGGTGCTGGCGCCGCGGCTGTTGCTCCGGCACTCGCCCCCAAGTATGTTCCCGCCGCCATCACCCCGCAGGCGCTTTCGGTCGAAGAAGCAAAGTTGCGGAGAGTGGAAGAATCGATCCGCGTCTTCGTGCGCGTCGCCGATCCCAAGTTCCGCCAGATCGTTCCCATGCGCTATTTCAACCTGATGCTAAGTTCCGCCGAGGTTGATGCCTACACCGCCGACTACCTCGAACAAGCGGGCCCGCGGGCGGACGCTGCGCGAATGCTGCTCCGCGTCGTCGCTGTAACCGCGCGCATCACGACCGAGATGGAGGAACTGAAGCGCTCGCGGAATTCCCGCTCCGTCTGGAAGTTGCACGCCGATTCTTTGGTAGTCCTCGTCGACCTCGCCAAGCGCCTCGCCGAAGCCGTTGACCGTCTGGCGTTGACCATCGGCCAGCACCCGGAAACGCAGGCCAATAGTGAGCCTCTACGCAGCTCACTCGAAAAACTGCGCGAACGCACCGGTGAAGCGGCAAAGCTTATCGATGCAGTATGAGAGTCCGCTGGACGGGCGAGACGCCCGTCCCTCCATCGACCCTCAGTGAATATCGAACTGCTCCTGGTGCAGCGCCGGATCCGACTTCACGATGATCGTCTTCTTCGTGAGCTCTTCCATCTCATTCAGCAGCTTCGCGTTGTTTGCCTTCAGCGCTTTCGCAACCTCCGGGTTCACTCGCAACATCACGTCGCTGTGCTCCAGGTGACTGGCGATCTTGCGCATCTCAACATAAATCTCGTTGCAGATGGTATTCACCGATTTCACGAAGCCCGTGGACTGGCAATAAGGGCACGGCGTTCCAATCGTCCGTTCGAGCGACTGCTTCACGCGTTTGCGCGTGATCGCCACCAGGCCGAAATCATTGAACTGCAGCACCTTCGACGGCGCTCGATCGAGGCGCAACGCCTCTTCCAGCGCCTGCATCACTTTCTGCCGGTTGCGGCGCTCGTCCATATCGATGAAGTCGATGATGATGATGCCGCCCAGATCGCGCAGCCGCACCTGGCGCACGATTTCCTTGATCGCATCCACGTTGGTCTTCACGATCGTGTCTTCCAGACGAGCCGTCTTGCCGACATACTTGCCGGTGTTTACGTCGATCGCGACCAGCGCCTCGGTCTGATTGATGACGATATACCCACCGCTCTTCAGCCAGACTTTCGACTTCAGCGCCTTGTTGATCTCCTCGTTCAGCCCGAACTGATCGTAGAGCGGCGTCTCCTTTGTGTAGAGCTTGACGCGCTTGACCAGCCCTGGCTGGAAGCGATTCGCAAACCGCACGATACGCTCGTATTCCTGCTCCGTGTCGACCCAGATGACCGAAAACTCCGAGCTGACCTGATCGCGCAGCACCCGTTCCACCACGTTTAGATCGTGATAGATCAAAGCCGGAGGCTTGCTGGTATCAGAGCGCGCCTTAATCTCATTCCAGAGGTTTTTCAGAAAGCGGATATCCGCTCGCAGTTCCTCGTCGGAAGCGCCTGCTGCCGCGGTCCGCACGATGAAACCACCGCCGCCATTTTCGCGTTCGCTCTGGATGATCCGCTTCAGCCGCTGCCGCTCTTCTTCTGACGCAATCTTGCGTGATACGCCTGTGTGGTTCACCGTCGGCATGAAAACCAAGAAGCGCCCAGGCAGTGCGATGTGACTGGTAATGCGCGCACCCTTCTTCCCAATCGGCTCCTTCGCAATCTGGATCAGGACTTCCTGCCCTTCTTTGAGCAGTTCGCTGATTTGCGGCACCACCTGGTTCTCGCGACTGCGGAAGCGTCGTCCACCGCGCCGTCCGCGGCGCCGGTCAATGTCAGAAGTGCGGTCAGAAGTGCGGTCAGAAGTGCGGTCCGAACCGCGCTCCGGTCCGCGACGCTGCGTCCGCTGCAATAACCTGGCCTCTGGTGCGGGACCGCGAACTTCCGCGCTCGCATCGACGGTACCTTCGCCAATCGCCTCGGCCTCCAGCAGCGCCTCAGCTTCCGCCTGCGCCTCTTCGAGTTCCAACTCCTCCGCTTCTCGCTCTTCGGCTTCAAGTAAGGCTTCAGGAACTGCCTCGCCATTTGCCA
>Ga0193751_1001775_pt1 | contig 13505 bp, 13 predicted proteins | sample L1c2metaG_FD_143050 | JGI IMG/M metagenome (GOLD analysis project Ga0193751, IMG submission 143050) | Soil microbial communities from a riparian zone of the East river system, Colorado, United States - L1c2 | ecosystem: Environmental > Terrestrial > Soil > Riparian zone | place: USA: East River... | reverse complement strand
TCCGGCGCGGGCCCGCGCCACCGTCTATCACCTCCTCGCGGGCGAAGCACAGGTGCCCGAGGTGATGGTGGAGACGGCCGTACCGAACCTGAGCTTGGTGCCGTCACACATCGATCTCGCCGGGGCCGAGATCGAGCTCGCGGCGCTCGACGAACGCGAGACACGCTTGAGCAAGGCCATCGAATCCGTACCCGACGGAATCGAATGCCTGATCATCGACTGTCCGCCGTCCCTCGGGTTGCTCACGCTCAATGCGCTCACGGCCGCGACGAGCATGCTGATCCCCACGCAGTGCGAATATTTCGCGCTGGAAGGCTTGCGGCATCTCCTCTACACACATCAGCTCGTGCGCTCGCGCCTCAACCCCAGGCTCGAAATCGCAGGCATCCTCATGACACAGTTCGACGGTCGCACCACTCTCTCCTGGGACGTTCTCGAAGAGGTGCGCCGCTCGCATCCGGCGCATGTGTTGAAGACACTCATCCCGCGCAACGTCCGCATCAGCGAAGCGCCGAGCCATGGCAAGCCGGTGATCCAGTACGACCCGTCATCACGGGGAACCGCCGCATATCGCGCCCTCGCAAAGGAGTTGTTGGAACGATGACCCCATCACGCTTGCGCGGCCTCGGCCGCGGACTCAACGCGCTCATCCCGATGTCACGCGAGGGTGAGGCGATCGTGCCGCAGATGATCGCCGTCGATCAGATCCGGCCTTCGCATCAGCAGGTCCGCTCGCGTTTCGACGCTGAGCCGCTGGGTGAGCTGGCTGAATCGATCCGGCAGCATGGCGTGCTGCAGCCGCTCCTCGTGCTCCGGACGATTGACGGCTACGAGCTCATCGCCGGCGAGAGGCGATGGCGTGCGGCACGGCTCGCCGGTCTCCAGTCTGTGCCCGCGGTGGTGCGGCATGACACCGGCGACGACGCGCAGCTGGTGCTGGGCCTGATCGAGAACCTTCAACGCACAGACCTCGACCCCATCGAAGAAGCCCGCGGCCTCAAACGACTCACCGAAGAGTTCGGGCTCACTCACGACGAGGTCGCGCAACGGATCGGCAAGCATCGCGTGTCTGTGACGCAGGCGCTCCGCCTGCTCGGTGGGTGCGCAGCCGTCCAGTCCTCGGTCGCGGCCGGCGCCATCTCCGCCGGCCACGCTCGCGCGCTGATCGCGCTCGAGAGCCAGGCTGCGCAGGAGCACGGACTCAAGGTCGTGATCGCAAAGCGGCTGTCGGTGCGCCAGACCGAGAACTGGGTGCGGACCTACAGGCCGCAAAGGCTGCCACGCAGCAGCGCCCCTTCCGAGCTTCGCCGCCTGGCTGCAACAGCCGAGTCGCAGCTCGGTGTCCCGGTAAAGATCACCGGCAGTCTCAAGCGCGGAACGATTGAGCTCCGGTACTCGAGTCAAGAAGAGCTGGAACGGGTCTGCGCTAAGCTCGTCTCCTAAAAATTAATGGCGGCCACCCAACAGCCCGCAGACGCGGCGAATCATTCGCGCGCATCGACCGGATCGTCGCTCCTTCGCGAGCTTGCCGAGGTCGTCGTGCTCGCGATCATTCTCTATTTCGGGATCAGCTTCGCGGTGCAGACGGTGCACGTCGAAGGCCTTTCGATGTTCGCGACCCTCGACAACAACGACTACCTCATCGCGGACAAGATCGACTATCGACTTCACGCACCACAGCGCGGCGACATCATCATCCTTCGTCCACCCACGGACAACTCGAAGGACTTCATCAAGCGGATCATCGCCGTCCCAGGCGAGCGCCTCCTCATCCGGGATTCGATTGTCTACATAAACGGCCATCGCCTCGTCGAGCCATACCTGCCCGAGGCCTGGACCGCGAACACCTCGTGGGATCAATGCGGCAACCCTGACGGCTGCCTTATGGCGTCGGATCAGTACTTCGTCATGGGCGACAACCGCAACCGATCGCAGGACTCGCGCATCTTCGGGCCTATCGGCCGCGACCGCATCGACGGCCGCGCGTGGTTCCGCATCTGGCCCATAGACCATTTCGGCAACATCTACGCTCAGATGCCCATGCTTCAGAGCGGCTCGGCCGCCGTGGGCTAAGCGCCGACCGCCGACCTGAACGCCACGTCCTTCGTGAACGGCCCGATCACCGCCATCTGGATCGGAGCCCGGAACACCTCGTTCGCGACGCGCCGCACCTCCTCCGCCGTGATCGCGTCCACCAGCGCCACCTCCTCCTCGATCGTCTTGATCGATCCGATCAACAGCTGCTGGTAGGCGAGCCAGAACGAGACCCCGTTCGTACTCTCAAGCTCGAGCCGAAGTCGGCCCTTGGTGAACTCTTTCGCGCGCTCGAGCTCTTCCGCGGTGAGCTCGTGATCGCACAAGGCATTCATCTCAGCGATGACAGCGTTGACGGCGGCGACCGCATTTTTAGGATCGACCCCGAGATAAATGGCGAGCAGCCCCGTGTCGCGATGTTTTTGCGTGAAGCTGTGGACGTCGTAGGCAAGTCCAAGCCGCTCACGAATGTTCAGGAACAGGCGCGAGCTCATACCCTCGCCAAGCACCGTGTTCAGGAGATCGAGAGCAAACCGATCCGGATCGAGATAGCTCATGGCGCGTACTCCCAGGCAGATGTGCGCCTGCTCCGTCTTCCGCCGGCGCATCAGCACCCGCGGCCCGGGCAGGGGTGATGGCATCAACGGCACGAGCAAACCGTTCGGGTTGGCGGGCAGCGTCAGGCGGGAACCAACCATCTCCAGAAGGCGGGCGTCATCAAACGCGCCGGCCGCGCCGATGACCAGGTTCGGCAGCCGGTAATGCGCGCTCGCGTACTCGAGGATGTCGTCTCGCGTCAGGCGCGCGACCGACTGCTCCGTGCCGGCGATGTCACGCCCGAGCGGATGATCGGGCCACATGATCTCCTCGAACAGGTTCTGAACGAACTCCTGCGGCTGGTCCTGGTACATCCGCAGCTCCTCGAGGATCACCATCCGCTCGCGTTCGACGTCGGCAGGCGCCAGCTTGGAGTTGGACACGATGTCGGCCAGCACATCCAGGCCGAGCTCCACATGCTCGGCCGGCACTCGCGTCCAGTAGGCGGTCAGCTCCTTGTCGGTGGAGGCGTTGACGAAGCCGCCAACACCCTCTATGGCGTCGGCGATCTCCTTCGAGGTCGGCCGGCGCTTGGTGCCTTTGAAGAAAAGGTGCTCGATGAAATGCGACACGCCGGCGTGGCGCTCGTCCTCGAGTCTCGAGCCGCTGCCAAACATGAAGACCAGGCTCGCCGAAAGGCGTTCGGGCATGGCCGCGGATACCAATTTCGCCCCGCCCGCCAGCCCATGAACTCGATGGAGTGTCAAGGGATTTGCCAGTATAGGTGCGGTCTTCAGGCCGTGGAGCGGCTCTCCCCGAGCGCGCCGAGCGCGGCATAAAGAGTCATTGCCACAAAGTCCGCGGGCATTCCGTCGGACACCGCGTCGAGCGCCTCACCCAGATACTTCCGGACATTCGATCCCTGTTCGATCTCGGGCAGCTCGAGGCAGTCTCGAATCGCCTCGGCGATCTCTGTCGGTGTGATGTCCTCGTCCCCCGCGCCATCGGCGACGGCGTTGACGAGCGCGATCGCCTTCCGGACCCGCTCAGCCGCGGCCCGGCCGGGCATGGGATCAGCTACCCGCGGGCTTGCGCGGTCCGACCACCACCCGGCGGTCCGGCTCTTCGCCGATGCTCGAGCTGCCGACGTCGGGATCGTCCTGCAGGGCGAGGTGAATCGCGCGGCGTTCGAACGCCTGCATGGCGTCGAGGGTGATGGCGTCGCCCGTCATCTTCACCTGGCGTGCGGCCCGCAGCGCGATCTCGCGCACCGTGTGCTCGCGGCGCTGGCGGTAGCGCTCGACGTCGACGATCACCCGCTCGCCTTCGGCCAGATGCTTGCCGACCATGACGTTGGTCACCGACTGCAACGCCCGCAGCGTCTCGCCACGCCACCCGATCAGCGCCCCCAGGTCGCGACCGCTGATGTCCAGCGTGATCGGGTCCGTGCCCGTGCGAACCGTGACCTGGGCTCGAACGCCCATGTGTTTGAGCAAACCTTCGACTAGCGAGCGTGCTACGTCCGCCTTGCCGTTCGTGGGCGAAGCGCCGGCCGCGCCCAGCGACGGCGCGGTGTGATCGATGACGCTGACCTCGACGACCGTCTCCTCGGGTCCCTCGCTGATGACGCGCACGTCCACGTTCCGCCTGCTCTCGCCAAGCTCGATCAAAGCCGCGTCAACGGCTTCGTCGAGGGTTCGGCCGCGGCCTTCTGCTGACTTCATCGGACTGCCCCCACGACTTTGCTCACTTTTTCGGCCTCCTGGGCCTCGGTCCGTTCTGCGGCGCGGGCTTCAGGCTCGGCCTCGGTCCACCGTTTTTGGGACCGCCTCCGCCTTTCGTCACGACCGCCTGCGCCGGCCCCCCGCCACCCCGTTTGGGCAGCAGGTTTCCCCACCCGACTACGAAGTACTGCTGAATGATACTGACCAGGTTCCCCACAAACCAGTACAGCCCGAGGCCGGCGGGAACCTGCAGCGCGAAGTAACCGATCATCAGCGGCGATAGCCAGACCATGGTCCGCTGCATCTGCTGGGTCTGAAGCTCCTGCTCTGTCGGGTTTGCCGGCGGAGGCTGCTGGAGCATCTTCGACTGCACGAAAGTGGTGATCGCCGCAAACAGCGGAAAGATCAGGAACTCGGGTGAAGGGATCGGCAGGCCCGTGAACAGCGTGTGGTGCATCGGGATGTCGTTGAGGTTGGGCACGAACAGGAACGGCTGCGGTGGATGGCCGGCCTTCGCGAAACCCTGGAACACGTAGTAAAGGGCCGTCAGGATCGGGATCTGGACGACCAGCGGCAGGCAGCCGACGAGCCCTCCGAGCGGGTTGACTCCGTGCTCCTGGTAGAGCTTCATCATCTCCGCATTCAACTTCTGCGGATCTTTCTTGTACTTCTTGCGCAGCTCACCGACCTGGGGCGCGAGCTTGCGCTGCTCAACCATCGTCCGCCGCTGTGTCACCAGCTGGAACTGAGTCAACGGCGACAGGGCCAGGCGGATGAGGATCGTCAGAATGATGATCGAGACTCCATACGCGCCGATCGAACTAATGATCGGAACGGCCGAAAGGTGCGTGAATAAATACAGGAGAAACGTCGTGAGCGGCTGCTCGACGAGCGTCACCCACAAATGGTTCAGGGGCAGGAAGATGTCGAAAATGCCGCCGAAGGCGGAGCTCAGGTAGATGTCAGTTTTCCCCCCGTAAACGAGCCATCAAGGAACAGGATCGTAGCCGCCCTTGGCGAACGGGTGGCAGCGCGCGATGCGCACGGCGCCCATCCAGCCGCCCCGGAGCCAGCCGTACCTCTCGACGGCTTCGTATGTGTAGTGAGAGCAAGACGGGTAGTAGCGGCACGAAGGGGGAAGGATCTTCGAGAAACTCATCTGGTAGCCGCGGATCATCGCGAGAAGGATCGTTGTCATGAATTTAACCTTGAGAGCCTGAGCGCAGCCTGCTCGACATCGTTTTCGAGGTCCGCAAAAGGCAGCTCGAGCGCCGCTGGGCGAGCGATCAGAACCACGTCATATCGTATTCCCAGTCCGTGGAGCGGCGAATCAGGGCCGAGCAATCGTTTTCGAGCCACCTCGCGGAGCCGCCGGCGGGCGCGATTACGGTCGACCGAGCCCTTGACGTTGCGGCTCACGGTCACTCCGACACGACTTTCGGCGGCCACCACCGGAATGGCGAAGGCGACGAGCGCTCGCCCCGAGTAGATCCGCTTGCCGGCGATTGCGGTTTGGAAGTCTGCCTGCCGGAGGAGACGGAAGCGCCGCTTCACCGCAACTACCGATTACGGAGTGAGGCGCTGACGCCCCTTGCGACGGCGGTTTTGCACCACTCGAGCACCGCCCACCGAGGCCATGCGGCGCAGGAAGCCGTGCACCCGGCGGCGGTAGCGCTTCTTGGGTTGATAGGTTCGCTTGATGGAGGGGTCCCCCGTGCCCGAAGCCTGACGGAACCGCGGTAGTGTAGCCGACGTGGGCTGTCCAGCCTATGATACCGCCTCTATCACCTCATCCATTGGCTTCGATGCCTTGCAGCACGGACTGGCCTTTGTTACAATCCCCGCCCGGAAGCAGACAGGCCCGAGACAGGCGAACCAATCCAGTACAGGTCGCGCTCAACGCACTCACCCACCATTCCAGGAACCGCACCAGTAACATAACAACACCGCTTCCAGATATCGGAACAGACCGGATGTGGGATTTCGAACAGGTCGGCGCCGCCAGCCTGTGGAAATCCGGTCCGTTCTTTTCCACAGGCGCCAAGGCGACGGAGCTCGGGATGGTGGAGCTTCGATTGAACCTGTGCTCGCGGGCACGCAATACAAAGATTGCCTCGCGGGCGAGGGAGCAGGAGGAGATGGGCGGTGATTTTGACCCCAGGTTGTCCACAGCATTTGCAAAAGGCCGCGGCCTTTTGCCCCCAGCCATTTATGGCTCGGGTCAGACATGAGACTGGCCCGCCGGCGCAAGGGATTGCGTGACGTGAATCAGGACCAGATCTGGTCGCAGGTGCAGGAGGAGCTCCGCTTCCAACTCGCCAAACGAACCTATGACATGTGGCTCAAGAACACGTCGGTCGTATCCGCTGATGGCAGCACATTCCGCATCGGCGTCCCGAGCAAGCTCGCCAAAGACTGGCTAGAGGATCGCTTCTCAGGGCTCATCCAGGAGACTCTGCAGGCAGTTACCGGATCCGAGGTCGACATCGATTTCGTGATCTCTCCGACCGGGCATCGCCCCCAGCTGGTCAACGCGGACGGCGATCTCGTTCCCAATGGCGACAACGGGCACGAGAACGGGGTCGAGGCGCCGGCGCTCGCAGACGCTCCGGTCATCACCCCGTCAGAGCTCAACGCCCGGTTCAAGTTCTCATCATTCGTGGTCGGGCACAACTCGCAGTTCGCCCACGCGGCCGCCAAGGCTGTCGCGGAAGCACCTGGCGACAGCTACAACCCGCTGTTTCTCTACGGAGGCGTGGGCCTCGGCAAAACCCACCTCATGCACGCCATCGGCCACGAGGTCCACGACCGCTTTCCGCGGAAGCGCGTCGTCTACCTCACCTCGGAACAGTTCACGAACGAAGTCATCAGCTCGATCGCGACCGCACGTATGGGAGAGTTCCGGCACAAGTACCGCACGGTCGACGTGCTGCTCATCGACGACGTGCAGTTCCTCGCGGGCAAGGACCGCACGAAAGAAGAGTTCTTTCACACGTTCAATGCGCTCCACGAGATCAACAAGCAAATCGTGATCTCGTCGGACCGCCCGCCGAAGGAGATTCCAACTCTCGAGGACAGGCTCCGCTCGCGTTTCGAATGGGGATTGATCGCAGACATCCAGTCCCCCGACTTCGAGACGCGCCTCGCCATCCTTCAGTCAAAGCTCGGCCACAACAGCAGCCTTGTCCCGGAGGATGTCTTGAGCTTCATCGCGCACAAGGTGCAGCGCAACATCCGCGAGCTGGAAGGCGCGCTCACACGTGTGCAGGCGTTCGCCGCAGTGCACCAACGTCCTGTCGATGCAGAAGAAGCGGCGCGGCTCCTCGCTGACATCATTCCCGCCGGGACCCGCAAGCCCATCAACGTAGAGCGGATACAGACCCTGGTCGCCGACTACTACAACGTCACGCTCGACGACATGAAGGGCAAGCGGCGTGACAAGCACATCGTTTTTCCGCGGCAGGTTGCCATGTTCCTCGTGCGCGAGGAAACCCCTTCTTCGCTACCCGCGATCGGCAAGGCCTTCGGAGGACGTGACCACACGACCGCTCTCCACTCCATCGAGAAGATCGCCAACGAGCTCAAGGAAGACGAGAGATTGCGCTACGAGGTGCAGGCGATCAAAGAGCGCCTGTATGCGCAGTGATGGAGCGCGGGGCGCCGCTTTCCACAGGTTGTTCCGGAAGGCACGGGAGAAGCCATGCATCACCGACCCCGGGGCGATTCTTCCCCAGGGGAACTACAGGCACCGCCGCCTTGGACCTGGCTTGTCCCGAGCTTATCCCCCACGCCGGCCGATCTGTAAAGCCTCTCGACATCCACAGTCTGCACAGCGCTTACTGTTATCGACTACGAGACTTCACTATTAAAAGAAACACTAAGAACGGGGGACAACTGTCTTGAAAGCCAAAGCCGTCGAAACCCAGATGAAAGTCACCTGCAGGCCGTCTGTTCTAGGCCAGGCGCTGCAGATCGTTTCTCGCGCGATCTCCAGCCGCACAACACTGCCGATCCTCAACAACATCCTGATTGAGACCACATCGGAGGGTCTCGCTCTCACCGCTACCAACCTCGAGATTGGGATCAGGAAGCTGGTGGCGGCGGAGGTCTCGATGGAAGGCAGCACCACCGCGCCGGCTCGCTTGCTAACTGATTTCGTGAGCACGCTTCCGGACCAGGACCTCGAGATGACCCTCGATGGAGCGACGCAATCACTGAACCTGCGTTGCGCGCGATTCGACACTCACATCAAGTGCATCGAGGCGGAGGAATTCCCGCCGGGACCGCGGCCCGACGAGGGCGATCGCATCGAGGTGGCGCTCGACGACCTGGTGACCGCTGTCGAGCAGACGCAGATGGCGGCCTCCACCGACGAGGCGCGCCCAGTGCTCACCGGAGTTCTCGTGCAGGTCCAGGGCGGCGGCCTGACGCTGGCGGCCACGGATGGTCATCGCCTTGCGGTCAGCAAGCTAGGCGCGTCAGGCGCGGGCGACCTCGAGGCGAGCCTCATCGTGCCGGCGCGAGCCCTGGCCGAGCTCTCGAGGGTGCTGAAGGGAGAACCCGGAAGGGTCGAGGTGATCATCTCCAAGGCCCGCAACCAGATCTTCTTCAAAGCTGGAAGCTCCGAGCTGACCTCCCGTCTGATCGACGGAAAGTATCCCAACTATGCACAAGTTATCCCCAACAAGAGCTCGACCACAGTTAAGGTCTCAACGGCTGAGCTCACGCAAACGGTGCGTGCCGTCTCGCTTTTCGCCCGCGACAGCGCCAACGTAATCCGCGTCAAGGCGCAACCAGGGTCCCTTGTGCTGTCGGCGACCACCAACGAGGTGGGCGACAGCAGGGCTGAGATGGCTGCCGACGTCGACGGCTCTGACATCCAGATCGCCTTCAACGCCCGCTATGTGCTCGATGCCCTGGGCGTTCTGGGCGAGAACGAGGTCGAGCTGCTGTTCGACGGACCGCTCAGCCCTGGCCTGCTGCGACCGCCGGGCAAGGAGCACTACCTCTACGTGATCATGCCCGTGCGGGTGGCCATGTCCTAGCGCGGTCCCTGGGTGCTCCTCCGGCGTCTACAGCTCAGGAATCATCGGAACTACGCCCACCTCGACATCTCGATGCAACCTGGGGTCAACGTGTTCGTCGGCGCCAACGGCCAGGGCAAGACGAACTTGCTCGAGGCAGTGGCGATGCTTGCCCTGTCGGCTTCGCCTCGAGCGCGCCGCGAAATTGAGCTGGTCGGCCCAGTGGCACCGGCATCGCGAATTGAGGCCGTAGTCGAGAGCGGCGGCCGCCCGATCGAGCTGACCATCGCGCTCAGCGTCGAAGCAGATCGGGCGCGGCGCACGATCGAGGTCGACGGTGCCCGGCGCCGGGCGTTCGACCTCCCAGGCCACTTCCGCGTGACACTTTTCTGGCCCGACGACCTCGGGCTGATCAAGGCGGGACCTGATCAGCGCCGGCGTTTCTTGAACCAGCTCCTGGTTCAGGTCGAACCGGGCTACGCGCGCGCTCTTTCGGGGCTGCGGCGGATCCTCGAACAGAGGAACAGCCTGCTGAAAAGGATCGCCGCCGGTGAGGAGCCGGCGGATGCGGTCGAGGTCTGGAACTCTGAGCTCGTGCGCGTGGGATCCGAGGTCGTGAACGCAAGGGCTTCAGCGGTCAACGAGCTGGCGCCGGCGGCCGCACGCTGCCACTCCGAGATCGGAGGCGGAGAGCGGCTCGAGATCGATTACTTAGGCCCACCTGAAAACCTGGCGGAAGCTGTGCATAACTCGCTCGCCGAAGATCTGCGTCGAGGCGTCACCAGCGTCGGTCCGCACCGCGACGACCTGCGGGTGCTGCTCGATGGTCAGGACGCGCGCGGCTATGCCTCTCAGGGCCAGCAGCGCACCGCGGTGGTCAGCCTCAAGCTGGCCGAGGCCGAGCTGGTCGCCAGGCGCACTGGTGAGCCCCCGGTGCTCTTGCTGGACGACGTTTTGTCGGAGCTCGACCTGGAGCGCCGGGGGGCTCTGCTGCGACACGTCGCCGGCGGCGGGCAGGTCGTCATCACCTCAGTCGACGTCGGTCCGTTTCCTCCGGAATTGATCGCCGGCGCAACGATCTGGAGCGTCGAGGCAGGAGACGTCAAGCCCTGTGGATAAGGTGGGCAATATCCTGCCGCGAGTGCTTCGGAAGCAGCCTGGCGGAGGACGACTCCTCGGGACTCAAGTCTCTGCCGCTTTTCGCGTCATGATCGGCTCGGAACCGGCGCGATTGTGTGACGAGGTCGAGCTCAAATCGGGGACTCTGCTCGTCACCACGTCGAGCCCCGCGCTGGCGCACCAACTGCGGCTTGATGGCGAGCTGATCGTCGAGCGACTCAACGGCATGCAGCTGGGACGTCGGGTCCGGGCGCTGCGCGTGCGGATCGGGCGTTCTTCGGCGCTCGAGTGATCCGGCTCGACGCCGAGCAGCGGGCCGCGGCGGCCATCGGCCGGGGCCCTGTCCGCGTGGTGGCAGGAGCCGGCACCGGTAAGACCGCTGTCATCGCCGAGCGATTCCGGCGCCTGGTGACGGGGGGCGCACCGCCCAGCTCGATTCTCGTCATGACTTTCACCGATCGTGCCGCTGCCGAGATGCGCGAGCGGATCGAGGATCTCGTCGGACAGTCAGCGCCGGCAGTGGGCACCTTCCACGCCATCGCGTTGTCGTGGCTGCGCGCGGATGGGCATGCGATCAGCGTGCCGGCAGGATTTCGAATCATCACCGGCGCCGATCGCTGGATCCTTGCTCGCGAGCTCATGTGGGAGCTGGGCGACCTTGCATTGACAGGCGACGAACGGCCCGACGACCTCGTGGCGCCGGCGCTGCATATGCTGGAGCGCCTCAAGCAAGAGCTGGTTCCACTCGAGCGCCTGCGCGCGTGGGCAGAAAAACAGGGGGGTGCGCCGAGATCTGGCTCCGCCAGGCTCGGCGCCTCAAGGGGGGAGTCCCCCCTCAGATCTGAGGACCGTGAGAAGGCAGACCTGATGCAAGCATGCGTCCGACTCTTTCGAGCGTACGAGCAAGCGTGTCGAAAGGATAGGCTGCTCGACTTCGAGGACCTGCTCACGCTGACGGTGAAGATGCTCACCGAGCGCCCGGCCCTTCTCGACACGTACCGCACGCGCTACCCGCACGTGCTGGTCGACGAATACCAGGACCTGAATCTCGCACAGGAGCGCCTGGTGGAGCTCATCGCAGGCGGGGCCGCACCGTTCGTCGTCGGCGATGACGACCAGAGCATCTATCGCTTTCGCGGCGCTTCACGCGCGAGCCTCGAGCGTTTCATCAGCGCCTTCCCCGCGGCGCAGACCGTGACGCTGGGGAGGAACCATCGCAGCTCGCGCCGCATCGTGGCAGCGGCGTCCGCGCTGATCGCCAACAACGACGAGCGTCTGCCGAAGCTGCTGCGGTCGAGCCGGTCCGGAGAAAAAGTGGAGCTGTGGTCGTGTCCGGATGGAGTGACCGAGGCCGACGCGATAGCTTCGGAAGCTTCACGGCTCATCGAGTCCGGCCTGGCAGCCGGCGCGATTGCCGTTCTCTGCCGCACCAACGCCATCGCGCGCCCGATCGCGGAAGCACTATCTAAGCGCGGGCTGCCACATGTCGTCACGGGCGGCCACGGGTTCTACGGCCGGCCCGAGGTCAAAGACGTGATCGCGCTTCTGCGCGTTCTGCGAGACCCGAATGACGTGGTGGCCGTCGCCCGCGCCGTGACGCGTCCTCCAGTGTGGCTGGAACCAGACGCAGCTCTGTCCATGGTTCGCGACCGCACCGAGTCGTCGCCACTGGATGCCATGGTGGCCTGGGGTCCGGCGAGCGTGTTCGCGAGACAGTTGCAGACACTTGGTGCGCTAGCTGCCAGGCTCGACGTGCGCGACCTGTTTTTCGAGCTGATGCAGACGACGCGGTACCTCGAGGTGCTTGCCCAGGGGCTCGAGGTCAGTGAAGCCGCGGGTGCTGTGGCCAACGTGAGCCGGTTCGCAGAGCTGATCGCGGAGTTCTGCGAAACGTCGGCGGACCGCTCGTTGGCGGCATACATGCGCTACCTCGATCTCGTCCTTCTATCTCAAGAGGACGAGCGGCCTGCGGACGTGGAGGGCGTCGGGGATGCGATTCAGGTCACGACGATCCATCAAGCCAAAGGGCTGGAGTTCGAAGCGGTGTTCGTCCCAGGTTTGGTAGAGGGCAGGCTGCCGCAGTCGGGGAGGTCGCCGCGGTTCGAGCTGCCGGCCGCGGTGCTGGAGCCGCTCGTCCGCGGGAAGGAAGACGTCATCGCCGAGGAGCGGCGGCTCCTTTACGTGGCGATGACTCGGGCGCGGCGCTTGCTCTACCTCACCCGGGCCTCGCACTACGAAGGAGGGCGCAGGTGGAGGGATTCGAGATTCCTCGAAGAGGTGCGGTCTGCGGGTCCACGCTCCGTTGTGCAGCGGGATGTGGCTGGCGCTCCCATCCCCCCACTCCTGACCCTCGCCACAAGTGGGGAGGCCCTACCCGCCCTCGTGCTTTCCTACTCCAGCATTGCCACGTATCTCGATTGTCCGCGGCAGTACTGGTATCGCCACGTCCAGCGCTTGCCCGCGGTTCAAACCGCCGAGGCCGTTCAGGGCGATGTCCTACACGAGACGCTGCGGCGTGTCGCAGAGGCGAGGCGCGTCGGTACAGAAGTCAGTGCGGCGACGCTGCGCGCGACGCATCAGCAGGTCTGGAACGAGACCGCGTTTCCTGACGCGCGTCGTGCCGCTACATTCGAGCGCAACGGCGCGTCGCAGCTGGAGGCGTATCGCGTGCAGGGCGGGCTGAACGCCCAGCCCGAGTATCTCGAGCAGGCGTTCACGACTTCGGTCGACGGCTGGACGCTCAAGGGCATCATCGACCGCATAGATCGCACGCCGGAGGGCTGGCGCATCATCGACTACAAGTCGGGCCGGCCGGTCAGGCGTGGCCGCCGCGACCTGCAGGTGGCGCTGTATGCGTTGGGCGCAGCCTCGGCGCTGAAGCTGGATTCGATCGAGCTCGAGATGGTCTACCTGGCTTCAGGCGAGTCGGTGCGCGTGGAACACACCCACGGGCTGCTGGCTGAAGCGACAAAGCAGGGAACCGAAGTTGCCGTAGGTGTGCGGTCAGGACGCTTCGACGCAAGGCCCGACCGGCGCCGCTGCCGGTTGTGCCCCTACCGTCTCGAAG
>Ga0193751_1001774_pt1 | contig 13507 bp, 10 predicted proteins | sample L1c2metaG_FD_143050 | JGI IMG/M metagenome (GOLD analysis project Ga0193751, IMG submission 143050) | Soil microbial communities from a riparian zone of the East river system, Colorado, United States - L1c2 | ecosystem: Environmental > Terrestrial > Soil > Riparian zone | place: USA: East River... | reverse complement strand
GCAAAAACTGCCGATCGACTGCGACGAGATGGCGGTCGCCGGGGCGCTTGCCGGCGCGCCAATCCGCACCATCAAAGGCGTCACGGTCGATCTCGACGTGCCGGCGGACGCAGAATTCGTGGTCGAAGGCCTCATCGACCCTGAACTGCTCGAACCGGAAGGACCGTTCGGCGAGAGCCACGGCCACGTGGCGCTTGAAGGCTATAACATGTCGATGCAGGTCACCGCGATCACGCATAAGCGCAATCCGGTTTGGCTGTCGATCTTAAGCGAGGTGACGCCGAGCGAATCGAGCGTGATGAAGCGGGTCGCCTACGAGCCACGTTATCTCGCGCACTTGCGCGATACGCTGGCGATCAAAGGCGTTCGCCGTGTCGCCATGCATGAGCCGCTGAGTAATTTGCGCAAGATATTGTTCGTGCAGTTCGCGCCAGGCGTGCCGCGCACCGAAATCTGGCGGGCCTTGCACGGCGCCGCGACGCTGCAAGCCGATATCGGCAAATATGTCGTCGGGATCAGCGAGGACATCGATCCGGAAAATCTCAATGCGGTGTTCTGGTCGCTCGCCTATCGCGCCAATCCGATCGAGGACGTGTTCATCGCGCCTTACCGCTCGACCGGCCACGGGCCGAAGTCCGAAGGCGGCGGCGAGGAATCGACCATGCTGATCGATGCCACCCAGAAAACGCCCGATCCGCCGATTTCGCTGCCCAAGCGCGAGTTCATGGAACGGGCGCTAGCGATTTGGCACGAGCTTAATCTGCCGCCGATCACGCCACGGCAGCCGTGGCACGGCTATTCGCTCGGCGATTGGGATTCGGTCTGGGACACCTATGCGGAGCGTGCGGTGAGCGGCCGGTGGGAACAAACCGGCAAGGAGAGCTTCGCCCACCGCCGCGCTGGCCTCACGCCAGAAACGCCGGTGAAAAACGTCAAAGAGTGATGCGGCGGCGGCGAAAAGCCGGCCTTAACGCCACACAGCTTGATGAGCGGCGGAAGCTTTACTCTACCGACACGCCGCTCGCCTTGATCGGCACCGCCCACTTCTCGATTTCGCTGCTGACGAAGCGATTGAGGTAGCCGGAATCGGTGCGATCGGCGCTCACCAAGTCGGTGCCGATTGCCTCCATGCGCGCCCGCAGCGACGGCACATTCATGGCCTTGATGGCGGCATCGTGAAGTTGGCGGACGATCGGCTCTGGGGTCTTGCGCGGGAAGAACAGCCCGATCCAATTGTTGGCCTCGAATCCGGCAAGCCCTTGTTCCTGCGCAGTCGGCACATCCGGCAGCACCGCCGATCTGTGGCGCGCCAGGACTGCTAGTGGTTTGACGGTCCCGGACTTGATCTGCGGCAGCGCCGTGGAGACGGCGTCACACAGATAGTTTATGCGCCCAGCGATGAGATCCTGCATGGCAGGAGCGGAGCCACGATATGGCACATGCTGGACGTTCACGCCGATCGCGGTATTAAGCAGCACGCACCCGAGATGGGTCGCAGAGCCGCTGCCTCCCGAGCCGAAAGACAATTTCGCCGAATTGGCTTTGACGTATGACGTGAAGGTTTTCAGCGAGTCGGCCGGAAAATCCTTGGGCACGACCAGTACCAGTGGCTGCTCGGCGATGAGCGCAACTGGCGTGAAGTCGTCGACTGCATTGTAGAGCGGCTTCTTATAGAGGGTCTGATTGTAGGCTTGGGTGCCCACGGTGCCGAGGAGAACCTGATAACCGTCTGGATTGGCCAGCGCCACGCGTTGGGCGCCGGTCATCCCGCCGGCGCCGCCGACGTTTTCGACGATGACTTGCTGGCCAAGAACGTCGCTCAACCTATCTGCGACGATGCGGCCGACAACGTCGGTGGGACCGCCTGCAGCGAACGGCACTATCATGGTAACTGGCCGGCTCGGCCACTGGTCGGCTTGGGCAACCCGCAAAGCTGCAAGCCCGACCGCGGTGAGCAAGCCCGCCACTACAGCGAGCAAGCCGGCGAACAGCAATAGGTTCCGTCTTAACATCTCACCCTCTCCTCACGCTCGAACTCGCGCTTGCCGCTCAGCTGCGCCAACGCGGCAGCTGCAATTTGCGCGATTGCAATTCGCACCGATTGCAATGCGCTCTGGTTGCATTCGCGCCAATTGCCCGCCTAAGGTTGCGTAACACTCTGGAATGCCAGGCGCCGATTTCTAGTCAGACCAGAAACCTCTGGTCAGAATGAGGCAAATTTTTTTCGCGACTAAACTTCTGACAAATAATTCTCAAATCTTCCGCCAAACAAATAGATCTCGAATCTTGTGAGATAAATGCGTCGCGCGCTCACATGCGCGACCAAATTGTGGCAATTAAAAATCCGTTCCGCGCATCGCGGTCATAAATAATTCCTGATCGTGTGCATGCCTGCGCCTCCTGGTCCCTATCAGGGCCGCATTGTGCAGGTTTGGGGCGTTAAATGCGTAATCGGATTGTTTTCGCCAGCGTCATGGCGCTGGCGATCGGTTTGTTCAGCGTCAATCTCGCCGCGCAAGTGGTACCGAAATCGATTCGCGAGGGCGGCACCGACGCTGCTTTGCGCGAGCGAAAGAATGCATGGACCGTCGGCATTGCCGGCGGCCTGCTTTCTGGAACCTACATGCGCTTCGTCGATGAAATGGCTTCGGTGTTAAACGACGGAGACAACTTACGTATTCTTCCGATCGTGTCCTATGGCGCGGCGTCCAATCTCGATGACCTACTCTATCTTCGCGGAGTGGATGCGGCCGTCACACAGTCCGACGTGTTCGAATACTTCCGCACCCAGCGCAAGACGCCGAACCTCGAACGCCGCGTCCAGTACATCATCCGGCTGCCGATCGCCGAATTGCACATTCTGGCGCGCAACGACGTTCAGTCGCTGGAGGATTTGCGCGGCAAGAAGGTCAATTTCGGTCCCGCCGGTACCGGCGCGAGCTTGACCGGAACCATTGTGTTCCAACGGCTCGGCATCAACGTTGAACAGGTGCTTATCGATCAACCGACTGCGCTGCAGAAGCTGCAGGCGGGCCAGGTCGATGCTATTGCGCGTGTTATCCCCAAGCCGATCGATTTTTTCGGCAAGATTCCGCAGAACTCCGGCCTGCATCTAGTGAATATTCCTTTCACCAAGACTTTCGAGGACCTCTATACGCTCGGCGAGTTCAACAAGCAGGATTACCCCAATCTGCTGCAGGGCCAGGATCGCATCGACACGATCGCCGTTCCGGCGGTGCTTGCTGTCTTCAATTGGCCGAAAAACACCGATCGCTACGCCAAGGTCGATCGTTTCATCCAATATCTGTTCAGCCGTTGGGACGCGCTCCAGCACCCGCCGTACCATCCGAAATGGCGTGACGTGAACCTGGCGGCGACCATACCGGGCTGGACGAGGTTCAGCGTGGCAGATGACCTGCTGCAGCAGATCCAAGCCCAGCAGCAGCAAAAACAGCAACAGCGCGCCGACTTCGACACTTTCCTGAGCCACCAGCCGAGAACGCCGGCCAGCGACGCTGATCGAGAAGAGCTGTTCCGTAAATTTATTCAATGGCAGGCGCAGGCGCGTGAACGCCATTAAGGAGAAAATCGAGACACGACCGATTCTGACCAGCTTTTAAGCACGAGAAGGCGACCATGAATTCGCCGAGTAAGGATCCAGTCAGGTCCAACCCCGAGCTGGACTACGCGCCGCCATGGGCGCGTGAATCGGCGCGTGAATCGGCGCGTGATCTGACGCGGCCGGTACTCGGAGAGCCTGTTGCACTACCGGCCGACAAGCGGGCGGAGAACAAACCCGTCAGCTGGGCAAACCGGAATTCCGGGGACGATCGGGCTTGGCAGCAGCGCGCGCTTGATCCCGAACTGGTCCCCGAGCCGCCGGCTGGCGTTTCGAATGTTTGGCCGACCATGCTGCGCCTGGGGATTGTCTGCACCATTGCGGCGATTGTCGCCGCCGCGGTGGTGCTGTTGTTTAATCCCAAGCAAAGCGTTCATCACACTGCACAGGTCAACGCCCCGCCATCTTCGCTGACATCCGATGACGGGACGTTGCCTTTGGTGGACTCCGCCCGAATTGTCCCAGGCTTGGTTGCACAAGGCCTGGCTGCACAAGGCCTGGCTGCACAAAGCTTGGCCGACGCAGGTTCGCCGATCGCGAGCACACCGCCACAGCTACCGCCCGCACAAGCTACTGTAGCAGCGCCGCCGCCACAGGCGATCGCATCGCTTCCACCGCCGAACCAATCATCGGCAAATGTCGAGACGCCGCCAGCATCAGCGGTGAATCAGCCTGTTGTGAACCAGCCGACCGTCTCGCCTGTCGAAGCAAGTTCGGCGGCAAGTGAGGCGCCATCGAAGGTACAAACCGCCGCGGTCCCGCCGACCCAGCCGGCTTCCTCCAGCATCGCCAAGCAGAGTGCGCCGAGGCCGCCTGTGGCGCCCGACGACAGCGAAATCGCTATGCTGATTAAGCGCGGCAACAATCTTCTCAAGGATGGTGACTTCGCCGCTGCGCGGCTGCTGTTTGAGCGTGGCGCTAACGCCGGCAGCGCCGAGGCCGCTCTGGCGCTCGGCTCCACCTATGATCCGCTCGTCATCAAGCGGCTTGGCGCCATCATGGTAAGGCCGGACGTCGAGAACGCTCGAAAATGGTACCAAATTGCTGCCGACCGTGGCTCGGCCGACGCCAAGCTGCAGCTGGCTAACCTGCCGCAAAGCCGTTGAAAAAGGGCCGTTCGTAAATTTTTCCACGTCCCTCCCCTAAATCTCCGCAATTGTTCGCTGTTGGTATCCGACGACACCGCCGATTGAGTGCGGATTTATTTCCAGGACCGGTTTTCGGGGCTGGTTTCTGGGCTGGTTTCTGGGCTGGTTTCTGGGCTGGTTTCTGGGCTGGTTTCTGGGCTGGTTTCTGGGCGGTTCACGGGCGGGGGAAAATGATCTTTAACCGAGGTGGCGCAAGATCCCGGGCAGGGCAGAAGCAATAATGAAAAGAGTGTCCCTCGCGCTTGCGTTGTGCTGTTCGCTGTTTTGCTCCGCGGCGTCTGCCAAGACCTTCGTCGCGGTGTTGTGGCCGATGTTCGGGCCCCTTCCCGCCATTGGATTGGTCGAACTCGTCGCCGAGCTGAAAGCGCTCCCGGATGTCGAGGTCAACACCTATCTGCATCAGTCATGGCCATCCTTGGTCGAGGACATCGATCGTCTTCCCGCAGGAACGCGAACCGTCGTTGTCGGCTATAGCTTAGGCGCGAATAGTTCGGTGTTTGTCGCGAACAAGTCCAAATACATCGATGTCATTATCGCGCTTCAACCATCGATGCTGAGTTGGAATCCGAGTGTTACCGGACGCGTTGGCAGGATGATCGAAGTCTATAATCCAAATCCATGGATGACCTTTGGCGGGATGGGATCGAAAAAATTAATCGGGCCGAACATCGAATACATCGCCAACAATGACTCGCATCCGGGAGCCCAGTTCAATTTGGAATTCCGCAATTTGGTGAAAAGCGAGATCAGCCGGGTTTCCGCCGAACCTGTTCTGGTGACAGCGCAAGCGCGAATTCCCAGCGCGCCCAAACCGGCGAATGCTTTGATGACAGCGCAAGCCCAAATCCAAGGCCCGCCTAAATCGGCGAACGCGTCTAGCCCAACAAAACTTGCGGCCGTCAAACCGCAGCCGGCAAAACAACATCAGCTAGCGGATGCCACTGCTTTTCTCGACAGCCTGACCAATACGGTGGATTCGGGAAACTTGTTCACGGAACGGCAACTGACGATTGCCGACCTGACCAATTATGCAAACAGAAACTATGGAACCTCGCGCACAGCCGAGGCCATGCCGACAGGCTCCCAATACAGATAGCCGCGCTAATTTGGGTCACGGGTAATCCGTCAGCGCGGCCGGAGCACCGTATCGACCAGCGCCGGCGTGCCGGCTTTCACTTGCGCGATGGCGCGGCGCAGCGCCGGCGCAATATCGGCGGGCTTTTCGATGGGCCCTTCCGCGTACCAGCCCATGCTTCGCGCCATGCCGGCGAAATCGGCATTTGGACCGGCGATGTCCTGCGCGATATAGGCACGCTCTACCGGCGTCCCGCGCTGCTGCGCGATATGAAGCTGATGCTCCCAATCGTTGTAATAGGCGCGATTGTTGTACATCACGACGAGCAGCGGAATCTTGTTCTTGGCCGCAGTCCACAGCGCGCCGGCATCGAACAACAGATCGCCATCGGGCTGGATGTCGACGACGAGCCGTCCGTTGCCGCGATGCGCCAATGCGACGCCGAGCGATAGGCCGATCTGAGTACCGGTACCGAGCGCCTGGCCAGGGTGACGATACGGCTTGTCGAAATCCCACAGCTTATAGGCCCAATCCTGCAGCGTGTTTGCGGTCAGCACCCAATCTTCGTCCTTGATAACGCTCCACAGCTCGCTGGCGAGCCGCGGCAGCGTGATCGGCACGCCATCCCAATCCTGTTTTGCTTGCTCGCTCCAGGCTGCAAACAACGCGTCGTGCTTTGCCGCGACCGCCTTGGCGCGCTCGGCTACGCGCGCGGCCAGCCGTTGGTCCCGGGCGAGCCGTTCGTGACATAGCTGCGTGAGCTTGGGGATCGCGGTGAGCGTATCGCCGAGCACGCGCAGGCTGCACGCTGGCATACGCGTATAATCCATCGACCATTTGCTCAAATTGATTTCACCGAACCCGATCTCGATCATCTCGCAATCGGGCGGATAGTGCGGCAAGACGCGCCGTTCGGTGCGGTCGATATAGTGAGTCGATTTTTCCCAGTCGCGGGTGTCGAGCGCGACGATGAGATCGGCTTCGCGGAAGATTTCCTTGTGGCAGCTCAGATTGAGCGGATGGCGGTTGGGGAAATTCAATCGTGCGTGGACGTCGAACACCGCGGCGCCGACGGTATCGGCGAGCGCGACGAGATTATCGAAACCGCTCGGGTTGCGCGCGACATATTCGGCCAACAGAACCGGATATTTCGCGGCCAGCAGGCGCTCGGCTACTTGGTCGAGCGCCATAGAATCCGCGGCCATCGGCACCGGAACTTTGCTGTGCGACGGCTTCGGCAGCGCTACATCGCGCTCGAGTGGCTGCTCCTGAAGCCAGGCGTCGTAACACATATAGATTGGCCCTTGCGGCTCGGTCATCATCGCCGCATAGGCGCGCGCAAAAGAATCCGGCACGCCTTCGATGCTCGCCGGCTGATAATCCCATTTCACGTAATGGCGAAGCTGTTCGCCGTTGACATTCGCCGTGTGGATCCAATCGATGAATGGCCGACGACGGCTTTCGTCCATTGGTCCGGTCGCGCCGATAACGAAGACCGGGCAGCGGTCGAGATAGGCGTAGTAAATTCCCATCGTCGCATGCAGCATGCCGACGACATCGTGCACAATCGCCACCATCGGCTGGCCGGTCGCCTTGGCGTAGCCGTGCGCGATCTGTACCGCGATCTTCTCGTGCTGACAGAGCAGAAGCGGCGGATCATTGCCGCCGTAATTGACCAGCGAGTCGTGCAGCCCGCGGTAGCTAGCGCCCGGATTAAGCGCAATATAGGGAAAACCGTAGTGCTTGATCAGATCGACGATAACGTCCGACTGCCAGGCTTTCTTGGCATAGCTCGCTGCCGGCTGCGATTTCGCGGTGACCTCGTTCATTGGCGCTGCGGCTAGGCCGCCTTTGCCGCGGCATGGATGGCCGCCCGAACCCGCTGATAAGTTCCGCAACGGCAAATGTTGGTGATCGCGGCGTCGATATCGGCATCCGTCGGCTTCGGCTTTTGCCGCAGCAGCGCCACCGCCGCCATCATCATCCCGCTTTGGCAATAGCCGCATTGCGGCACGTCGAGATCGATCCAGGCTTGCTGCACCGGATGCAGCTTGCCGTTTTGCGCAAGAGCTTCGATGGTGGTGACGGCGCGGCTGCCAAGCGTAGCGACCGGGACTTGGCAGGAGCGCGTGGGCTTGCCATCGATCAGCACGGTGCAAGCGCCGCATTGGGCAATGCCGCAGCCATATTTGGTTCCGGTGAGCCCGATCGTATCGCGCAACACCCACAGCAAGGGGGTGTCGTCCTCCACGTCGACGCTATGGGTTTTGCCGTTAACCGACAGGGCAATCATCGGCCTTCAGCTCCATATTTCCTCAAGAACTTTCCTCAAGAGGACGTTTCCTCAAGACGCATCTGCTGTCCCAGCAACGCACGCCGAGGCGACAAGTTTAACGCGATAATGCTTCAGTATAAATCATCAATCCCAATGAGCGGCAGTGAAGGCGCTGCGGGCAGATTGCCGCGTTATCGGCCGCTCTCTTTTCACGCCTGTCAAAGCAGGGCATGCTAAGGCCCGACGCTACCGGGTCATGCCCCCTGTTGGGCGGCCGGTCAGGTATGATGAATAGAGAATAGTGCTTTTGTGGAGGAAAACATGACCCATCGCATAACCCGGCGCGACCTCAATGCCGGCATTGGCGCCGCTCTGATTTCGCCCGCCGTTTCGCCTGCCTTGGGATCGACGGCTTTCGCGCAAGACGCCAGCGGCCCAATCAAGATCGGCTTCAGCATGGCCCTGACCGGCCCGCTCGCGGCGAACGGCAAACAGGCGCTACTCGGCGCCAAAATCTGGCAAGACGAGATCAACAGCAAAGGCGGCTTGCTCGGCCGTCAGATTCAACTCGTCAATTACGACGATCAGTCCAACCCGCAAACCGTGCCGGGCATCTACACTAAGCTGCTTGACGTCGATAAATGCGATCTCGTCGTCGGTCCCTACGCCACCAATATGGTGGCGCCGGCGATTCCAGTCGTCATGCAGAAGGGCAAGACCTTCATCGGTCTGTTCGCACTCGATGCCAACGGCGAATTTCATTACCCGAAATATTTCTCGATGCTGCCGTCCGGTCCGACGCCGAAAGAGTCGTTCACCGAGGGCTTCTTCCAGGTCGCAACGGCGCAGAATCCGAAACCGCAGACCGTGGCGATTGCGGCCGAGGATGCCGAGTTCTCGCGCAACGCTGCCGAGGGAGCCCGCAACAACGTCAAGACCTACGGATTTAAGAGCGTCTACGACAAGACCTATCCACCGAACACCACGGACTTCTCGCCGATCGTCCGGGCGATTCAGGCAACGAATCCGGATCTAGTCGTCTTCTGCTCCTATCCGTTGAGCTCGGTCGGATTGATCCAGTCCGCCAACGAGCTCGGCTTGAAACCGAAGATGATGGGCGGCGCGATGGTCGGATTGCAGGCCACCGCTTTCAAGGACAAACTCAAATCCAAGCTCAACGGCATCGTCAATTACGAAACCTGGGTGCCGTCGACGAAATTAATGGCGCCGGCGGCTGACTTCTTCAAGAAATATCAGGCGCGCGCCGCCGGTGAGGGCGTCGACCCGCTTGGCTATTATCTCGGCGGCTGGGGTTACGCCTATTTGCAGGTGCTGCAACAGGCAGTCGAGGGCGCCAAGAGCATCAATGACGACAAGATCGCCGACTACATGCGCAGCCACGCTTTCACGACGATCATGGTGGCCGACGTCAAGTTCGGAAAAAACGGCGAATGGACCAAATCGGGGATGCTGCAGGTGCAGTATCACGATCTGACTGACGGCGCGAATCTCGAGACGTGGCGCGGTATGAGCTATCAGACGGTGCTGACGCCGGCCGAAGAGAAGACCGGCAACATCATCTATCCTTACGAGAAGGCGTCGGGCTGAGCGTGTTAACCGCCCGCTTCGATCAATGCTCCTCCCCCGTTGCGCGGGGGAGGAGATGAAATGAGCGCGGTCCAATGCTGTTCCCTACCTCGCTCGTCGGCTCTTATCCGCAGCCGGATTGGCTGATCGACCGCGAAAAACTGTCCAAGCAAGTGCCGCGCGTGCGGGCGGGCGATCTGTGGCTGGTCGCGCCCGACAAGCTCGAAGCGGCGCAGGACGACGCAACGATCCTCGCCATCCGCGATCAGGAGCGTGCCGGCCTCGATATCATCAGCGACGGCGAGCAGCGGCGCGAAAGCTATTCCAATCGCTTCGCCACCGCGCTCGATGGCATCGACATCGAAAAACCAGGCACGGTGATCAACCGGAATGGACGGTCGATTCCGGTGCCGCGCATCGTCGGGCCGATCCGCCGTCGACAGCCGGTCGAATTACGCGACCTCAAGGTGTTGCGCGCCAACACCGATCGCATGATCAAAGCGACCGTGCCCGGCCCGTTCACGATGGGCCGCCAGGCGCAAGACGACTATTACGGCGATGAGGAGGCGGTGGCGATGGCGTATGCCGACGCCGTTAACGCCGAGATCAAGGACCTCTTTGCCGCCGGCGCCAACGTGGTGCAGATCGATGAACCTTGGATGCAGCAGCATCCGGATAAAGCGCGCCGCTACGGCGTGAAGGCGCTCGATCGCGCCCTCGACGGCGCGCGCGGCACGATCGCAGTGCATTTATGCTTTGGCTATGCCGCCGTGGTGCGCGACAAGCCGTCGGGCTATTCCTTTCTGCCCGAATTGGAGCAGTGCAAAGCGCAGCAGATTTCGATCGAAGCGGCGCAGCCCAGGTTGGATTTGAAGGTTTTGGCGCAATTGCCGTCCAAGACCATCGTACTTGGCGTGATCGATCTTGCCGACATGACGGTCGAGACGCCGCAACTGGTGGCTGACCGCATCCGTAGTGCGCTGCCTTACGTAAAAGCCGATCGCCTGGTCGTGGCGCCGGACTGCGGCATGAAATACCTGCCGCGCGCGGTGGCCTTTGCCAAGATGAAGGCCATGGCCGATGGCGCCGCGCTGATGCGCCGCGAGCTCGGTGGCGCTTAAGGCATGATCCCGAAAAGTGGTAACCGGTTTTCGGAAAAGATCATGCCCAACAAAAAGCTAGAGCGGGGATAACGATTCGACGAAATCTCATCCCGCTCTAGCGGCTGGCTTGAGTCCTTACAGGCGCCCGTTCCAGCGCCTGGCGATCCCATTTCGCGAGATCGGCCGCTGCTTCATATGTCTCCTGCAGAAAGCCGAGCAGCAAGGCGTCGGGATTGCTGGCTTGGCGCACGGCGTCGTAGGGCAGAATGAACTGCCCGAGATTTTTGTCGTAGAAGGCTTCGCCGGTTTTCAGCCGGGTGTCGCCATAGCCGGCGGGCTCCGGATAGGCATAGACGTAGAACGCGGCGCGGCCGTAGCCGCCATTGCCGGGCCAGAAGCCGCAGCTCGAAACTTCGTGCGAGTAAGCTTCCGTCATGACCCAGGCAGCGACATTTGGCGTGGCGCCTTTGAGCGGCGGCGCGGTGCGGCCAGAGAACCGGGTAACGGCAAGATCGAGACCGCCCCAGAAAAAGTGCACCGGACTGGCCTTGCCGATGAAGCGGGCGCGAAACTCGGTGAAGACGCGCTTGGCCTGCACCAAGGCCTGCCAGAACCTTTGCACGTAAACGCGATCATATTGGGCGTGCGTTCGGTCTTGCTCGAACGCAATCGCGCCTTCGATTTCGCTCGGCGTGGTCCAGATGTGCACGTCGATATCGAGCCGGTGCAAAGCCTGCATGAATGCGGCATAGAAATCGGCCACCGACATCGGCTCCAGCGCCAGCGTCTCGGCGCGACCGTCGCTCGCCTCAATGGAAAGCAGGTGCCGCGTGAAGTCAAAGACCACGTCGAAGCTGCGTCCGCGATACGGCATCGCCGGCGCCAAAAGCCCGCGCGAGGTGACTTCGAACGTCGCGTTCCACCAGTGACTGATCAGCGGCGTGCAAGCGATACGGACTTTGCCGACGATCTGCATCCAAAGGAGCAGCGTGTCGCAGCTTTCATGCCAAGCCGCGAACGGTAGATCGGGCCATTGCGCATTTGCGTTACCGTTCACGGCTTTGTTCCTCGCGACGAAATGCTTATAATGCTAAGGAATTATCCGCTGGCATTCTATCATGCAGGCAGAGTCTGGCTCAAAGCTTTTGCAAAACTGGATCGTGCGGGCGACGGCCCGCGCGCCGCGCAAGCCGTGGGTGATCTCCGCCAATGACGGGCGCCTCATCGATTACGCAGGCTTGCGCGAAAGCTGCGGCCGCTTCGCCGCGTTCCTGGCGCAGCGCGGCATTGGGTCGAACGACCGGGTTGCGCTTCTTGCCGACAATTCCATCGAGCAACTGCTCTGCTATTTCGGCGTCTTGGCGGCAGGCGCGACCGTCTGCACGATTCATGTCGAAATGAACCGTAATCAGCTTCCCGGCATTCTCGATCGCCTCAAACCGAAGCTCATTCTTCATCAAGACAGCTTGCGGCTCGACGATGCCTTGGCCAGCGCCGCCGCGCCGCGGCTTGCCATTGGACACTGCGATCAGCCAGGCGCGGAGACACTGTTCGGCGAACTTGCGCGCTGCGCGCCGGACGAACCGGCTCGCACGGCGCAGCCCGAGGACGACGCCGTTATCCTCTTTACCTCCGGAACCAGCGCCAAGCCCAAGGGCGTGGTTCTGAATTTTCGCGAATATCTCTCCAATATCGACCCGGTGGCTGAGGGTTTCGGCATCGGCGCCGACGATCGCCTCTACGATTTCCGGCCGTTCAGCTGGGCGTCGGCCCAGCTTCTGGGCGCGCTTGCGCCGGTCAATCGCGGCGCTACTTTGGTGCTCGCTGAAAAATTCTCGGCGAGCCGCTTCTTTACCCATTTGCGCGATCACGCCGTAACGATCGCCACCGGCAATCCCACCACGCTTGATATTCTGCTCAACAGCGAAACTCATCCCAAACGCGACGATCTGCCTAAGCTGCGATTCATCACCTCGAGCTCGGCGCCCTTGCTGCTCGATGAATGGAAGCGCTTCGAACAGAAATTCGGCATCCGCGTCGCGCAAGGCTACGGCGCCAGCGAGGTCAACTGGATCGCGGCGATTTCCGGCGAGCAGCGCCGGCTCGGCACGGTCGGCCGGCCATTCGCCTACCACGACGTTGCTATTGTCGACGGTGACGGCCGCCGCTTGCCGGCCGGCGAGATCGGGCACGTCGAAGTCGGCGGCTGGTCGGATCATCCGTTCCGTTATCTCGCCGAAGATGGCGAGGTAAGAACCCATGCCCGCGGCCGTATCCGCACCGGCGATATCGGCTGCCTCGATAGCGACGGCTTTCTCATCCTGAGCGGTCGGGAAAAGGAATTGATCATCCGCGGCGGCGCCAAGATCTCGCCGGTCGAGATCGACGCCTGCCTGATGCAATGCGCCGAAGTAGTCGAAGCTGCCACTATCGGCGTCCCTGACGCGATCTATGGCGAGGAAGTCGTGAGCTATGTGGTCGGCCGGCCCGGCGCCACGCTCGATACCGAAGCGCTGTTACGGCACTGCACGGCGATCCTGCCGGCGTTCAAGGCGCCGAAGCAGATCGTGCTCGCAAGCGCATTGCCGAAGACCGAGCGCGGCAAGCTCGATCGCAAGGCGCTGACGGAAAGTTGGAGAGTGAACGCGAAATAACATGTAACAATTCTGGAGGTTGCCAATGCTGCGGCACAAAATTTCT
>Ga0193751_1001773_pt1 | contig 13515 bp, 8 predicted proteins | sample L1c2metaG_FD_143050 | JGI IMG/M metagenome (GOLD analysis project Ga0193751, IMG submission 143050) | Soil microbial communities from a riparian zone of the East river system, Colorado, United States - L1c2 | ecosystem: Environmental > Terrestrial > Soil > Riparian zone | place: USA: East River... | reverse complement strand
CGCGGGATTCCCACTTTCCCACAGCCCCCACGGCGGCTGGTCGTTTAACTCAAACCGGACATGTCACGTGCTAAGAAAACCGGACATTTTAACTTGCTAACAACACGTAGTTCATTGGGAGCGGTCAAGCTTCAGCAGAAAGGTAGGTAGTTAAGGGAGGGATCGCCGGGTGCCCCACCCTTATCGCGCCACATTTTGGCGCGATAGGGTGTGGGGATTTCGACTTGATTTATCGGCAAGATCCGAGACATGCCTCTAGCTCTCGCCAAACTCCCGGTAGCGCTCCAGAACGTCGCGCTGCGAAATCACGCCCTCCAATTGCCGTGCATCAGCCCGGCTGACCACCGGCACTACCGGCCAACGGTCCACATACCGCAAGGCAGTCTCCAGCGGCAGGTCGGGATGTAAAGGAGGAATTTGTCGGATGGCCAGCAGCGGCCCCAGGCTCGCCCCGCCTTTCCCTTGCTCCGCCATCTCGCGCAGTTGCTGCCGGGTCACGCTCTTCCACCCACTGGGATTGAACCGAACCAGAAACTCCTCGCCGCTGGCAGATTCAGCCGCTCGCATTGCCTGATCCACCGTCTCCTGCGCATCCAGCACCGGACCCTCCAGCTGACGCATCGCATCCTCCACGCGCAGGATGCCTTCTTCTCTCTGCTCTTCCATCGACGGCAGTTCCAATCCATCCTGTCGCGTGAGAACGTCAAAAATCGCAATCGGCTGCAGGCCGCGAGAAATCACGTACGCGATCGTATTCGCCACAATCACCGGCAGAATAATCGAGTAGTTCCCGCTCACCTCCAGCACCATGAACACCGACGTCATCGGCGCCCGCAGAAATCCGGCGAACAACACTCCCATCCCCACCAACGCATACGTCCCCGGCGACCCGCTCAGATGGGGCAGAATCACATGCTCCGCTCCGCCCACCGCCGCGCCCAGCATCGCCCCAATAAATAGTGTCGGCGCAAACATTCCGCCCGGCGTTCCGCTCACGAACGAAAGCAAAGTGGCAACAATCTTCAGGACCGCCAGCACAGCCAGGAATTGCCACGTAAAGCGCCCGTGCATCGCCTCGTCCATCGCCTCGTACCCGGCACCCATAACCTGCGGCGCGCCCAAAACAGCGATGATCCCAATCAGCAGCCCCGCTACCGCCGGTTGAAAATATTGCGTCCACAGAGGCAGCGCCTTGAACTTGGGCCGCAACGTGGCGATGCCTGCCGAAAACAAGACCGAAGCCAGCCCGCCCACGATTCCGAGGATGGCGTACGCGATCAACTCCGAAGGCCGCTCTAGTTGCACCGACGGTATTCTGAAAAGAGATTCCGATCCCAGAAACCACCGCATCACCACTACGCTCGACACCGCGGAGAGTACTACTGACCCAAGAATCCCCGCAGTCCATCGCCCAATCACTTCTTCGATTACAAACAGCACCGCCGAGATCGGCGCGTTGAACGCCGCCGCCAATCCCGCCGCAGCGCCCACCGGCGCGATCAAACGCATGCGATCCCGCGACAACCGCATCTGCCGCCCCAACACCGACGCCAGGCACGCCCCGATTTGCAGCGACGGATCCTCCGGCCCCAGCGAATGTCCCGACCCAATCGCCAACGCCGCCGTAATGAACTTCCCGACCGCGGTGCGAAATGGAATGTAGCCGTTGTAGATATACAGCGCCGCCTTGGTCTGATTCACTCCGCTTCCGCGCGCCAGCGGGAAGACATGAATTACCAACACCGCAATCACGAATCCCGCGAGCGTAGGCGCCAGCAAAAGACGCGTCGGCGACAGCACCGCTCCCGAGCCCAACAAATAAAGCCGGCACCATCCAATCGCAAACCGGAAGCAGACGACCGCCAGCCCCGAATAAATTCCGATGAATACAGAGAGGATCAGAAAGAAACGCTCTTCGCGAAACACCGCTTGCAGAAGAGCCTTGGGAGAGCGCCCTCTGATCGGTCGGGCCGCCACGGCTTGGCCGCTGGGCGCCGCGACGTCCGAGGCAGCGCCAGCCTGAGAATTCAAGTCCAATCTAGTTTCCCTCGTGCAATTTTGCGATCAGCAGCAGCGCCAAGTCAGGTCCGGTTGGAGTTCCGCAAGTTGCATCGGTTTGGCGCTCGATCTCAAACACCAGTTCCATGGCCTGTTCCACCAGGTCTGGGTCTTGTCGCAATTGCTGTTCGGAGATTCGAGGCTTCAGCTTGGCCCAGCTGTCGGCCAGACTCGGTTGCGTCCCGGTTGATCCCGTAGAAGCCTTCGGCGTGGCGCAGGAACTCAGCCGTTGTCCTGCTATCGCAAACGCCTCAACGACGATTTGGGCGCGTTCTGCCGCTGAGATCTGCCGCCGGAACGGATCCGTGCGTAACACAAGTTCCGTGGTCTCCAACCGGTCCGCGCTCTGCTTATCGTTTGGATTGGCGTTCAACGCGGCTTGCAGATAGCGTTCAGCCAGCGGATAGCGCCCCAGTTGGAACGCAGCCCATCCCGCACCCGCCATCGCCGCTGCGTCGTGCCGGTCTGACTTCAAGCAAAGGCGATACGCCGCCAGCGCATGTTCGTAGTCCTGGGCGCGCAGAAAGAGATCGCCTACCCGTTTTTGCAGGCCCGGATCCTCGCCCAGATTTTCTTCGAGGGCAATCAATTCCGATTGCGCCTGCGCCTTCGCGTGAATGCTCAACAGATATTCGATCAACTCCAGCCGCGTATCCCGGCGCTTTCCCTCCTGATCGCTCGGCCACGTCGCGTAAATCGCATTGTGGAAGAAACGCTGCGCCTGGTCCGTTTGTCCTCTCTGCGCCGCGATCCGGGCCAGTTCCAGATTGACAACACCATTTTCTGGTTGCCGATCCCACAGGTTCACCAGATAGGAATACGCCTCGCTCGTTCGCTTCTCCCCAATCAAAGCTTCAGCTAGGTTGAGTTGGTAATCGTAGTTGTCACGCGAATAAAGCAGGGCCGCGCGAAAATCAGTTACCGCATTGTCAAAATGCCCCGCATTCAGGTCCGCCACTCCCCGGCTGAACCACCGGTTGCCCAGAGCGTCCCGCTGCGCATGATAGGCGCGAGACAATCCGGCGACGGCCAGAAAAAGTATCACTCCCAAGCCCGCCAACAATGCCAGCATCACCGGCTGTTGCCGGAGATAAGAACCGACGTCGAACCTGGTCGCTGCGGACCCGTTTACTGCAGAGTCTTTCGCTGCGGCTACATCTGTTCCAGCCGTTTTTTCGTTCGGCGATTGCTGCATCTCCTCAATACTATCCGGAAGCTCGAGGCGAAATTGCAATCACTGGGATTGAGTAAGCGGGCGGCCCGGGGCGTCAGGCCGCCCGTTACCTTTATCGGGCCATTGCGAAATGGTCGACCCGATTCTGTTGCCAGCACCGTTCGTTGTCTTGCGAACACAAGGTTTTTTCTTTGCCGTAGCTGATCGTCTTGATGCGATCTTCCGAAATCCCATGTTGCAAGAGCGTGTGCTTTAGCGATTCCGCACGACTCGTTCCCAGCGCAAGGTTGTATTCCTCCGACCCCCGGTCGTCGCAATGCCCTTCGACCACCACTTTGATCGACGGATGTTGCAACAAGAAGGCGGCGTCTCCCTGCGCATTCGGCGCTTGATCCGCTCGGATGTCCGCCTTGTCATAGTCGAACCAAACGTCCTTTACATTCCTCGCGAACAAGTCTTCCTCCGCCGGCGAAGGCGTCACATCGGCGGAGACCGCCGCATTTAGCGTGACCCGCGCCGACGCTTCGCGGGTTCCACCCGGCCCTTTGGCGACTAGCGTGTAAGTTGTGGACGTAGCTGGCGTGATAGTTTTCGTCCCGGATGGGTCGAAAATCCCGAGGCCCTCAATCGTAGCCTCGGTGGCGTTGTCGGGTTGCCAGGTCAGCACCGTTGTCTGTCCCTGCTGAATCACCGCAGGATTCGCCGACAGCGTAGCCGTCGGCGCGACCGGTGGCGGTGGAGGTGGCGGCGTTGCCTGTGCAGTTTTCTTGCTACACCCGGCAAACGACAACACCCCGGCGAGGGCTGCGGTCAGCGTAAATGTTTTCAATCTTGACTGTGACACTCGAATCCTCCTCATAAAAAAGTTAAGGTGTAAAGACTTATTGGGAGGTCGCAGCGATAAGGAGAAACGCCGTCGCTGCCCCATCCTATCCGCGCTTTTCGTGGCTAGGGTGGGGAGCCTAAAGCGAATCGCTCACACTGCGACTCAGAATTTGAAAAGATTGGGAAACGACAGAAGGGAATCAGCAGCGAAGATTAAGATCGCAGCTACTATCCACGCGAGCCGTGAACGCTAAAGTTGGAACTGCCGTCCAGGCCGACACCACAAACGCGAGACGCGCGAAGCCGAGACAATTCCGCACAGCATCCAGTCCCGCCCTAACAATCGCCAAGCGCAAACCCGCCGCTGCCCGCGCTGAAAGCAGCGCACTAACCGGGCCGTGTACCGCCGGATACGGTCCCTGCATCGCCGGAAAAAAGAAAATCCCCAGCACACCGAGAACCGCCAGAACCGCAATCACGCGTCCCGTCCGGCCAGAAGTCATAAAAGTATCCACGATTATACTTTCGGATACTCACAAGTCTAGCCGAGTGTTTCTACGAACCAAACTTACTAACGTAACCCTTTGTCTCATTCCCATTTGTGGAGGATCGCAACCAATCTACTCGCTGCGACGAGCCAACGTCGTTATGCAATCAAGTGAAGTGAGGCGGCGAGCGGAGTTAGGCGGCGAGCGAAGCGAGTCGACTTACGAAGTCGAAGGATCCCTACAGCATCCGCCTCAAAAGCCTTGGTCGACAGCAGAAACGATGACACAGCAAAAAGCTACCCGATCTTTCGCGACTCGCTCGGTTCCTTCCGCACCGCCGACTCCGGCTGCGGATATTCGATCGATCCCTTGAACGAAGAAATGTCTTCCTCATGGAAATCCGGGAAGGGCAGCTGCTTCCCGTCCCGCAATTCCGCAATCTTCTTGACTGCGTTGTCAGCTTTTTCTTTTTCGACGCCTGCATCGCGGCTCAGATAGAGCGTCTGAGAGGGAAGGGCCAGGCCGCCGCCGGAATCTTCCATTACATCCATCATGCGCAGCAACAGGTCTTCGCGAACGGCGGCGAATTCATTGAAGTCCCGCGTCAGAATGTAAGCCACCACCTCTACGGTGAGAGAGCTTCCGGCAATCTCGGAAAGGCGCACCCGCACGCTCTTGGTTTCTACTGCAGGATGGCTGTAGAGCAGCCGCCGGATTTCCGCCAGCACGAAGCGTACGTGGTCCGGCTTACTCGCAAGCCGCAGGCCCAGATTCGTCTTGAAAAGAATCTTGTCGCGGCGGCTGAGGTTTTCCAGGTTGATGGTCGCCACGGTGCCGTTCGGAATGGCCACCAGTGTTCGTTCGTCCGTGCGAATGCGCGTCGAGCGCAACCCGATGTCTTCAACGACTCCGGTGCGATCGCCGAAGCGGCAGACATCTCCAACGCGAAACACTTCATCGCCCAGAACAGAGACGCCGCCGAAAAGATTCTCGATGGTTTTCTGCGCGCCGAAGCCGATGGCGAGTCCGCCAATGCCCAGACCCGCGAGCGCGGTGCTCATGTTAAAGCCCAAGTTGCCGAGCACCGCCAGAACACCCGCACAAAAAATCAATGCTTTGAGAATGCGTGCACCCAATAGCATCAGCGAGCCCGTGCCCGCATGTCCGCGGGCCAGCGCGCGATTGCGGACGCGATGCAGGGACCATTGAACGACGCGCCAGAAAATCCAGGTTGCGCTGATGATCAGCGCTATGGACGTGATTTGAAAGTAGTAGTGCCGCGGCAGCAGCGGGATATGTAGATAGGCGGCGAAGACTTGATGAATGAGTGTACCCGTCAGCAGCCAAGCTGGACCAGAAACGGAGCGCCAATTCGCGACATCCAACTGGCCGCGCCGACGTGCCCACCAGCGTAACGGAATTTCGAGCAGCGCCAGCAACAGCCAGCCAAGCGCCGCCGCTACCGGCAACGCTACCAAGAGAGCCAGAAATTGCCACAGTGGCATTCCCGCGAATTCATGCTTGACCAGCGCATTTGGGAGCCGGCTCTCGACTTGGCGCGCCTGGACTTGTTCGTAAAGCTCAGGAACTTTCGCCAGCGTCTCGGACGAAATCAACCAGATCTTGCCTGCGCTGGGATCCGACACGCGCACCAAGTCCAGGTCGACCTCGACGTCGCCCGAAGACATGGTCCCAAGTTTCTGGCGGCCGAGCGGGACACCTTCTTGCGGGATTCCCTCGGCCTGCGTGAAGTTGTTGAACCGGCCGGTGAACGCGCGATCCAACACCACCTTGAGCTTGGTGGCCATCTGCTCGCCTTCGGACTGGCGGCGCGCGGGGCTCATTTGCAAGTATTGCGAGGCAATTCCGTAGTCCCCGGCCTGCGCCGCCTGTAGGAAACCAAGCATGGTGCCCGAGGGTGTTGTGCGTCCGAGCGGATCGGCCGAAGTATTCGGTGCAGACCGTGGTGTGGGCAGCGGCAGCGCCTGCCCGAATGCTGCATGGGCGGAAAACAGACAGGTCCAAAGGCACAGCATCCAAACGCATGTCGTGCGTAAAGATCGAAGCATAGAGGCAATCATTGTATCGAAATGTCGCGCAGAGGTCGGAGCGCGAGGCGAGAGGGAACTATCCCCGCTTCGGCCGGTAGATATGCGTGCTGGTGCCGAAGAAAACTTCAGCGGATTCCATCACCGTTTCCGATAGCGTAGGGTGCGGATGAATGGTCATTGCCACGTCGCTGGCGAGCGCCGCCATTTCGACGGCCAGCACACCTTCTGCAATCAGCTCTCCGGCGCCTGCGCCCACGATTCCGACTCCCAGCACGCGTTCGGTCTGCGGATCGATGAGCAGCTTGGTCATGCCTTCGGGGCGATCGAGCGTGACGGCCCGTCCCGACGCAGCCCAGGGAAACTTTGCGACTTTGATTTCACGGTTTTCTTTTTGTGCCTGCGTCTCTGTTAGTCCGCACCACGCAACTTCGGGGTCTGTAAAAACGACTGCCGGAATCGCGTTAGGCTCGAAGGCAACTTTATGTCCGGCTATGGCTTCCACCGCAACGCGGCCTTCGTGCGACGCTTTGTGCGCCAGCATCGGCTCGCCGACCACATCGCCGATGGTGTAGATAGACGGATCGTCGGTTTGCAATTGCTTGTTCACCTGAATGAAACCGTGCTGGCCGAGTTTTACGCTCGTCTTGTCGAGGCCGGGAATTTCGGAATTTGGCTTGCGTCCGACCGACACCAGTACGCGATCGAAAACTTTCTCGCGTTCTTTCACGTCCGGCCCTTCGAACGTGGCGCGAATGCCACTGCCTTCATCTCTTACGGCTGCGACAGTCGTGTTCAGCAAAATTCCGTCAAACATCTTTTCTAGCCGCTTGTACAGCGGCAGCACCAGATCTCGATCCGCGCCGGGCAGAAGGCCAGGAAGCATTTCCACGACGGTCACACGCGTGCCCAGCGCGGCATAGACCGAGCCCAGTTCGAGTCCGATGTATCCGCCGCCCACGACCAGCAAAGTGCCGGGAATGTCTTCCAGATTCAGGGCGCCGGTGGAATCCATCATCCGGGGCGTATCGAGCTTCAAAGCTGGAACGATCGCCGGGCGAGAGCCGGTCGCAATGATAATGCGATCGAAACTGAGCGATTCTTCCGAGCCATCGGATTTTGTGACGCGCAGCGTCGTGGAATTCTCGAATGCGGCGCGTCCTTGCACGTACTTCACCTTGCGTTGCTTGGATAGAACGCCCAGGCCGCCGGTCAGCTTCTTGACTACGCTCTCTTTCCATGAACGCAAGCGCGTAAGATCGATTTTCGGCGCGGCGAATTCAATTCCCCAATCCTTGGCCTGATGCGATTCCTCCAGCAGCTTGGCCACATGAAGCAGCGCCTTCGAGGGAATGCACCCGCGGTAAAGGCAGACTCCGCCTGGATTCCGTTCGGGGTCGATCAGAGTGACGGTCATGCCAAGATCGGCGGCCAGAAACGCAGCGGCGTATCCACCGGGACCGCCGCCGACGACTGCAATATTGAGGGTTGGAGTTTCTGACATTATCGGATGATTTGTGCCGTCCCTAAACGGGACTCCGTTCTGGTTTTGGCTTCGCGTTTCCTGCACTTCCGTGCCGGGCTTTCACGTGCCGCCGCTATGCGGCTGGAACCCGAGACCTTGAAACTTTGAAACTCTGCAACCTTGAAACCTTGGCTTTATCCCTGCACTGACAACAGGAACGGCTGTTCGAACGCTTCCGCAATCCATCGCACGAAGCGCGCCGCATCGGCGCCGTCAATCAGGCGATGATCGTAAGAAAGCGAGAGCGGCAGAATCAGCCGCGGCTCGAACTTGCCCCCATTCTTGTGTTGGATCCACTCCGGCTCCATGCGCGACCGCGAAAGACCCAAAATCGCAACCTCAGGATAATTCACGATAGGAGTGAAACCGACGCCACCAATGCCCCCCAGATTGGTAATGGTGAACGTGCCGCCTTCCATATCGGCGGGCGTAAGTTTTTTTTCGCGCGCCTTCTTGGAAAGCTGCGATAGCTCGACCGCCAGTTCGACGATGTTTTTCTTGTCGACCTCGCGGATCACCGGAACCAGAAGGCCACGATCGGTATCGGCGGCCACACCAATGCTGATGTATTGCTTGTAAACGATTTCTTCCTTCTCGATGTCGATGCTGGCGTTGAATTGTGGAAAGACTTTGAGCGCCGCAGCACAGACTTTCAGCGCGATGGCAGTTACCGTCATCTTGCCGCCGGCTTCTTCTGCCTTGGGCGCAAAGCGCGCGCGCAGTTGCTCGAGTTCGGTGATGTCGGCGCGATCGTGCTGGGTAACGTGGGGAATCGTGTTCCAGGCTTCGGCTAGATGCTCCGCCGTCTTGCGGCGAACTCCGCGCATGGAGACGCGTTCGATCTTTCCCCACTTGGCGAAGTCCGGAAGCTGAGGCTGCGCGAAGTGTCCCGCCCGCGGCGGAGCCTGGGCAGCGGTTGCGGCGGCCGACAGCAATCCTTTCGCGTAAGCCTTGACGTCATCTTCGCCGATACGTCCGCCGGGTCCGGTGCCCTTCACTTCGTAGATGTCAACGCCGACTTCGCGCGCAAATCGCCGCACATGCGGCGCTGCCGGAATAGCCTGGCGATGTTCGGTGCCGGCAACTTTTCCGAGTTGCGCGGGCATGGTGAACCCGGCCGCGGCCTGCTGCGGCTGGTCGGGCGGCAGGGCCTGTTCTTCCGTTTTGCCTTCCGCACGAATCGCTGCTTGAAACGCCAGTCGCGCTCCATGCTGTCCGGAAACATGTTCGACCGGAGCGTTTCGTGTCTGTGTGGTTTCCGCTTGTAGTGGCGCTCCACCTTCCAGCGTGAAGATTACCTGCCCAACTTTGATCTTCTCGCCTTCTTTTACTTTGACGTCCTTGACTACGCCGCTGACCGACGACGGCACTTCGACCACGGCTTTGTCGGTCTCCAATTCCATGACCGGCTGGCCTTCTGAAACTTTCGTGCCGGGCGCAATCATCAAACGAACCAGATCGCCCTGCGAAATGTTTTCCCCGAGTTCGGGGAGTTTAAATTCATTCGCTCCCGAGGGAGTCGATGTGGTTGAGGGAGAAGCGACTGGGGGACGAGTGCCGGCCGCCGGAGCTGAATTGGCCTTCGAAGGCGCCGTCGAGGATTCAGTCTCAGCAGGTTTTTGCCGCGCTTCCTCGAACTGAATTGGCTTCTGCTGAACCGGCGCCGGCGCGGATGCCGCGGTCTGCGCGGGAGGTTCTTCAGACGATTTACCCTCCGCACCATCCACCGTAAAGATCACCTGACCAACTTTAATCTTGTCGCCCTCTTTAACCCGAATTTCCTGCACCGTTCCAGTCACCGATGACGGCACTTCGACCACGGCTTTGTCGGTTTCCAGTTCCATGACCGACTGGCCAGTGCTGACACTCGCACCTGGCTGAACCATAAGGCGGACCAGATCGCCCTGCTCGATGTTTTCTCCCAATTCGGGAAGTTTGAATTCAATCACCGCGTCGTTCCTTTTCTAGATGTCATTTTCGACCCAGCGCCTGAAGGCGCGATCCTTAATGCTGCCCTAACGGCACGCCTGAAGGCGTGCCCTGATACGAACCGCGGACCCGATTTCAGCCGGACCCGATCCTAGCTGATCGCCGGATTCGCCTTCTCAGGATTGATCCCGAGTTCCTGAATCGCCCGCTTCACCACGTCACTGCCAATTTTTTTCTCTCGCGCCAGCGCTCCCAGCGTCGCCAGCACGATGTGCTTGGCATCCACTTCAAAGAAGTCGCGCAACGCGGTACGGTTCTCGCTGCGCCCGAAACCGTCAGTCCCCAGAGAGACGAGCTGTCCCGGCACCCATTTGCCCAAACTTTCCGGCAGCACCTTCATATAGTCGGACGCCGCAATGAAGGGCCCCGCAGCATCCTTCAAGGTCTGCGTGACATATGGAACCTTCGCCGGCTCGGCAGGATGCAACATGTTCCAGCGCTCACAATCGTTGCCGTCGCGATACAGCTGCTTGTAGCTGGTGACGCTCCACACGTCGGCGCCGACTCCGTATTTTTCTTCCAGAATCTGCTGTGCCTTCAGCACCTCGTACATGATCGTGCCGCTACCCAGCAGTTGCGCCCGCAACTTAGCATCGCTCTTTGCGGAGGTCTTGAAGCGATATAGCCCCTTCAGTACGCCTTCGCGAACATTTCCTTCCGCGGGCATTCCCGGCATGGGCAGAGGCTCATTGGTGACGGTCAAATAATAGAAGATCGACTCCTGATCCACGTACATTCGCTTGATCCCATCCTGAATAATGATGGCGATCTCGTAGGCGAACGCCGGATCGTAGGCCAGCAGGTTCGGCACTGGCAACGCGAGCACATGGCTGTGACCGTCCTGGTGCTGCAATCCTTCGCCGGCCAGGGTGGTGCGACCCGCCGTGCCGCCGACTAAAAATCCGCGGCAGCGCATATCGGCCGCGGCCCAGATCAAATCGCCGATTCGCTGGAAGCCGAACATCGAGTAGTAAATAAAGAACGGAATCGTATTGATCCCGTGATTCGCGTACGCCGTGCCCGCCGCGATAAACGAACACATCGATCCCGCCTCGGTGATTCCTTCTTCCAGAATTTGCCCGTTCTTGGCTTCTTTGTAATAGAGCAGGGTGTCCATGTCGACAGGTTCATAGTTCTGGCCCACGCTGGAATAAATTCCGACCTGGCGGAACAGTCCTTCCATGCCGAACGTACGGGCTTCATCCGGAACGATGGGCACGATCAGCTTGCCGAGTTCAGGATCGCGCAGCAACTTCGCCAGCAGGCGGACGAAGACCATCGTCGTGGAAACATCGCGACCGTCCGTGCCTTTGTGGAATTCCTCGAAGTGCGAGTCGGGAATGGATTTCAGCGCCGCGGCCCGCACTTTGCGCGTCGGCATGTATCCGCCCAGTTGCTGGCGGCGGGCCTGCATATATTTGATCTCGGCGCTGTCGTCAGACGGCCGGTAAAACGGCGCCTCATGCAGTTCGTCGTCGGGAATGGGAATTCCGAAACGCGAGCGGAACATCTGCAACTCATCTTCGTTCAACTTTTTCTGCTGGTGAGTGATGTTCCTGCCTTCACCGGCTTCGCCCAGCCCGTAGCCCTTGATCGTCTTGGCCAGGATGATGGTCGGGGCGCCGGTGTGATCGAACGCAGCGCGGTAAGCGGCGTGAACTTTGATTGGATCGTGCCCGCCCAAACGTAAGCGCGCCAGTTGATCATCGGAAAGATGCTCGACCATTTTCAACAGACGGGGATCGGTTCCGAACAAATTCTGCCGGAAGTAAGCTCCGCTCTCGACAAAATATTTCTGATACTGCCCGTCGCTGACTTCCCCCATCCGCTTGACCAGCAAACCATCGCGATCGTTCTGAATTAAGTTGTCCCAATCGCTGCCCCAAATAACTTTGATCACGTTCCATCCGGCACCACGGAAAATGGCCTCCAGTTCCTGAATAATCTTTCCGTTGCCGCGCACCGGGCCATCCAGCCGCTGCAGGTTGCAGTTCACAACAAAGATCAGGTTGTCGAGCTTTTCGCGGGAGGCCAGTGTGATCGAGCCCAGCGACTCGGGTTCATCCATTTCGCCATCGCCCAGAAACGCCCAGACCTTGCCGCCGGTAGATTGCTTGAGCCCGCGATTCTCCAGATACTTGATGAAGCGCGCGTGGTAGATCGATTGGATCGGTCCCAACCCCATGGAGACCGTGGGGAACTCCCAGAACTCCGGCATGAGCCACGGGTGCGGATAAGAACTCAGCCCTCCGCCGGGCTTCAATTCGCGACGGAAGTTTTGCAGCTTCTCTTTCGAAATCCGCCCTTCAAGATAAGCGCGCGAATACATGCCGGGCGCGGCGTGCCCCTGAAAGTAGACGACGTCGCGGTCTCCGCTCTCCGTTTGCGCGCGAAAGAAATGGTTGAATGCAACTTCGTATAACGTCGCGGCGGAAGCAAAGGTCGAAATATGTCCGCCAATGCCTTCCTGAATCTTGTTGGCCCGGACGACCATGGCCAACGCGTTCCAGCGAACCAGGCTCTTGATGCGGCGTTCCATCTCCTGGCTGCCGGGAAACGGCGGTTGTTGACGCGTAGGAATCGTGTTCTGGTATGGCGTGGTCGCCGAAAAAGGGAGATTGACGCCCGCCTCGCTCCGCGCGTGCAGCGCCAACTGCTGCAACAAACGTCCCGCCCGGTTGGGGCCGCCTTTAGATAGAACATAATCCAGAGAATCGACCCATTCCCTGGTTTCCAAAACCTCTAAGCCGTCGGTTTCCGTCTGAGCCACGTCTGGTTTCTCCGTCGTAGAATGCGCAATACTCCATCATAATTCAAACAGGATGATTCTTGCTGGCCCGGAAGGAACGGAGGGGCAAGTCCCGGGCGGGGCCACAATTCAGGATTGATTGCGGAAAGATTAGGCTGAAGGCAATGGTGTCGCGGCCGTTCTACGCATTCGCACGATCATCCCGCCCATAACGATCGCGATTGGATCATTGAGCTGCCATGTCAGGTTCCACAAGTACGAGGGGTCTCCAGTCACACTTACGGCCCACAGGGCACCAACGACAGCCATCGCGAAGAGGATGAGTCCCAGAGTCATCGTCGCCACCATCTCCCGTCCCTTCGCAGCCAACGCGACGAGACAACCAACCAATGCTGAGCCCATCAGATATTCGATTGGTAGCGCCTTGAGCACCCAAAGGTATGCTTGGAAATGATTCGACCAGTAAATCAGATATTTATCGGTTACCACCGTTAAGATCTTTCCGGGCAGGCCATGGGCAAATCTCAGCAGTAGAAATCCTACAATCACTGCCGCGGCCGTCGACCATGGCGCGCCTCGCAATCCCCTGCCCGCGAGATGCGCAATCGTACGCCAGGTCTGCCGCCAGTACCATCGGCGAGCGACCTTACGCCCCGATC
>Ga0193751_1001771_pt1 | contig 13522 bp, 12 predicted proteins | sample L1c2metaG_FD_143050 | JGI IMG/M metagenome (GOLD analysis project Ga0193751, IMG submission 143050) | Soil microbial communities from a riparian zone of the East river system, Colorado, United States - L1c2 | ecosystem: Environmental > Terrestrial > Soil > Riparian zone | place: USA: East River... | reverse complement strand
GAACATGTCCTGCCGGCGCACGGCTTCGGCCACGCCTTTGGCTTTGTGTTCCGTGAGGGGATGCTCGGGATCGGCGCTCGCGATTTCAAAGACACGCTCGTCGAGCATGACCACTCCCAACGACCCCAGGGTCACACCAGGCGTCACCTGAATGTCATCCATGTTGTGAATCTTGAAGTGGCCCGTCTGCTCGACCCAATCCTCGATGAATGGATCGCGCAAAGCGTGCTCGGCATCGCCTTCAGTTAGATAGGCGCCTTCGACAATCAGGCAATACTCGCGGCCTTTGTTTTCGGTCATTGTTTGGGAAAGATCCTAGTCGGAAAAGCGGGCATGATGTCCACCGGATCCAGAAAAGTGGGTTTTGCGGCTTTTGTAGCAGTCATGACAGAGGCCAACAAACAGTGCCATTGGCCTTAGGTTTTATGCCGCCTAACTTTACCACTGGGTCGGCGCTTAGCGCCAGAGTTTTTCGCCATGGTGGCACAGACTTTAGTCTGTAAACCACACCGGCCACAGACCGAAGTCTGTGCCACCAACAAAAACGCCGCGGGAGTTTACTCCCGCGGCGTCTTTAGCGTAAGACCTGCTCCAATTTACGAAGCAGTTGCGTATTGCCGGTTGAGTTCTGCCCGCAACCGGTTGAAGTAAGAATCAAATGTGACAAAGCCGGTGGTGCCCTGGAAGAAGGCCCGGCCGCCGGTGTCGTGCGACACGCGATTCAGCGAACTCTGGCCGTAACTGGCTGCGAGGTAGCTGCGGCTGGTCAAGCCGACCGACGGCGCATAGAACGAAAAGATCGCAGTGTTGCGGCGGTTTGCTTCGCTGATAGTACGGTCAATGTCGATTGTGTGGCCCGCGGCCGTCGCATCAAAACCGCGCGAGGTATCAAGTCCGTCGGAAATCAACAGCACCGCATTGTGTCCCTGCCAACTTGAATCGAACTTCTTGAGGGCCTCGATCACTTCGACGTATGGGTTGTAAGCCGAGGCCGAAGTGCTGGCAATCGGAATCCGCAGTGAGTTGGCTGCGCGGCTTAGATCGGTCGTAAACGGCTGTCGTACTTGCAGCGATCCGGCGGTGATGTAGCCCACCATTACGCGCGAGCCCGCCGGCAGCGAGCGAATGAAATCTCGCGTTACACCAAGTTCGTTGCCAACGCGGGAAATCAGATCATCCTGAATCAGGATGGCGATATTGAGCGGCTCGCGCACTCGCAGGGCTTCGGTCTCGTTTGTCTTTGTGGCGTTCACCAGCGAAGACGCGCCAACACTCATCATTACCATTATTGACACAACCAGGAACGCGGAAACTTTTCTTAACATTTTTTCACCTCAAAACTGGCGAAAACCCGCCAATCCAAAATTTAACTTTCTGCTGATGTTGGGGTCGGCATTAGGATGCTTACACGAGAAATAAGGTTGGCGAGAGAGCGCTAAAGCAGGTCATCATGACTGGACTATTCCCCCACAGTGAGGTCAATAACGGGGAGCGGCAGCGCCGGGGTGTCTTAGATCCGATCTCAGTTCGTCCGGAGTGTTGAGACCCGGTCGCTACCGCTCCTGGTACCGGCCTCATCGTGGATTGGCGCCATTGGCAGACCTTATCTATGCAATTGGCACACGCCGCTCGTATCGCATGGCGGAGGCACGCCAAACAAGGTATAGCGCCGCGCGGCGAGCCAGCGATAAAACATCGCTCCTGGTTTCGTGAACGGCCAGAGCGAAAGAATTGGCGCCAACCATTTCCAACGTGGCAGGACCCGAATGACTTCAATCCAGGCGAAGTAACCTTTGGACCAGCGACCGTCGGCAGTGCGCGCGTGCATCTCATCTGCCATCTCCTCCCGAGTGTGCGGCGCGGCTCGCTGCAGGATCTCAGGATCGTTGTAATCCAGCCACTCGATGCGCTGATCCCGATCCAAAGGCCCGACACGGGCGCGCATCCAACGACAGAGATTGCAATGGCCGTCAGTGTAGACTTCGATTTTCCGGCTTTGGGTGCTCATCTTGTGTAAGATAACGCGATCTGAAACGACTACTCTTCGTCTTGACCGAAACGATACAATACTGCCTCGCGCCGGGCAACGAAGTAAGGCAAGTGGTTAGTCTGCGTCCATTGAAGGAGGAAACGTGATCAAGAAGGTCTCTATCATTTGGCATCATCGCGCTCGTCGTCGCCAGCCTGGCAATCGTAGCGATCGCTAAGTACCAGCGCGTGGTGCCACCAGCGATCACGCACGCGCTTTCAGGGGCGACCGAAACCAATGGCGGTCTCGCGGACGTTGAAGCCGACGTGCTAATCGCCGCCGCCAAAGCCGGCGCCGCCCCTGAATTCGCTAAGGGCAACTGGATCAATTCCGATTCGTTAACCCTGGACAAGCTGCGCGGCCGGGTCGTGGTCGTCGAATTCTGGACCTTTGGCTGCTACAACTGTCGAAACACTTTGCCTTCAATAAAAGATTGGGACACGCGTTATCGTGATCGCGGCCTGACCATAGTCGGAGTCCACACGCCTGAGACCGACAGCGAATACAGCTTCGAAAACGTTCGCAAAGAAGTTCCGGCGCTTGGGGTCAAGTATCCCGTCGTCACAGATAATGATTACAGAACCTGGAAAGCTTATGGCGTGGAGGCGTGGCCCACAATCTTCGTGCTTGACAAGCAAGGCCGCATTCGCTGGGAGCATCTCGGCGAAGGGCGTTACGAAGAGACCGAGGGTGTGATTAAGACGCTGCTGGCAGAATAAGCACGTTTCGGGACATTTTTGAGCCGGTGTTGCCACGGCTTTGCCGCTTGATGTGCGGTAAGGCTACGCCTTACTGATCAAGTTCATTAATGGATTCCGGGAGGCTATGCCTCCGGGTTGAGCCGAAGGCTCTCAATTCCTTGAAGTACGGTTGACAGAAAGGCGAAGCTAACCCGCACATCAAGCGGCGAAGCCGCGAACACATGCTTTTATTTTTCTCCGCATGACCCTGCATAAACTGTGGTTTCAAAACTTGCCCGAAAGAACCGGAAGACTGAGGCGACCTTACTTGCCTTTAGCTCTCCCGCTCGGCTAAATTATCGCTCAACCCGCAGTCACATCCAGGCTCTTTCATTCGCAAATGAAACTGAGGGATGTCTGTCGCCGAAACATGATCTCTGAAAGGACTCATCCGCGCTTATGAAAGTCTACGCCACCGAAGCAATTCGCAACCTTGCGGTCATTGGACACGGCGACGCAGGGAAGACGCAACTGGTTAGTTCCCTTCTCTACGTCGCAGGCTCCACGCCCCGCTGGGGCAAGGTCGACGAAGGCACGACTACTACCGATCACGAAGAAGATTCAATTGCCCGCAAGATCACCCTCAATATCGGCTTGGCCCACGCCGAACACCGCGACACCAAAATTAATTTCATCGACACGCCCGGATACGCTGCGTTCGTTTCGCACGCGCGGCCCGCGGTGCGCGTGGCCGATTGTGGCGTGGTGGTTGTCGACGGTACCAAAGGCGTCGAAGTGCAGACTGAGAAAGTCTGGGGCTTTGCGAACGAGTTCATCCTGCCGCGCATGATGGTGGTAACCAAGTTAGACAAAGAGCATTCGGATCTCGGAATTGCGCTCGACAGCGCACACAAGGTTTTTAATCGCGCAATCATTCCTTTCACCCTGCCGATCGGAAAGGAACACGACTTCAAAGGCGTGGTCGATGTGGTGCACATGAAGGCTTATCAATTTGATGAGAATGGCAAGGCTAAGGAGATCGATATTCCCACCGAAGGCCGCGGTGTGGTAGACAAGACCAGAGAGCGTCTGGTTGAACTGGTAGCCGAGTCGGATGACGCGTTAATGGAAAAATATTTCGATCAAGGCACTCTGGATGACGCTGATGTCCTGCCCAATATCGGAAGGGCAATTGCCCAAAGCAAACTTTGCCCGGTTTACTCGGTTTCGACCACGACTCTGGTCGGGCTGGCGACTTTACTCGATCACATCGTGGAATTTGCTCCTGACCCCGCGCATCACGAAGCCGAGCACGGCAAAGACGAGAAAGGCGAACCTGCTTCGCGAAAATATTCGATCAGCGAGCCCTTCTCAGCTTACGTTTTTCGCACCATCGCGGATCCATTTGCCGGCCGCATCAATGTGATGAAGATTTTTAGCGGCAAGGTGGGAACCGACGCGACCGTCTATAACTCGACGCGCAGTGCCTCTGAGCGGCTGGGCGCGCTACACACTACGCAAGGCAAACAGCTCGATAAAGTTCCTGAGGCCAACGCTGGCGACATCATTGCCTGCGTAAAGTTGAAAGAGACCCAGACGGGCGACACGCTGTGCGACAAAGCCAAAGCGATCATCTACGATCCCGTGCAATATCCGGAAGCTGCGATTGCCTTTGCGATTGAGCCGAAGTCACGCCAGGACGAAGAAAAGATCAGTGTGGCGATTCACAAGATCCTGGAGGAAGATCCGGCACTGACCTTCACGCGCGACGCGCAGACGAAAGAGTTTTTGCTCGCCGGTTCGGGCCAGGTTCACGTCGAGACGATCGTCGAGAAACTAAAGAAGCGCTACAACGTCGAAGTGATGCTGCATCCGCCGAAGGTCCCTTATAAGGAAACGATTACGCAGCGTGCCGAAGTGCAGGGCAGGCACAAGAAACAGACCGGCGGTCGCGGTCAGTTTGGTGATTGCAAAGTGATTTTTGAACCCATGCCGCGTGGCGGTGGCTTTACTTTTGAAGACAAGATTTTCGGTGGCTCGGTGCCGCAACAATTTCGACCGGCGATTGAAAAAGGAATTATCGAGGCCGCCTCGCACGGCGCGATCGCGGGTTATCCGTTGGTCGATTTCAAAGTGCAACTGATCGACGGCTCTTATCACAACGTCGACTCAGACGAACACAGTTTCCGCGCCGCCGGGCGCAAGGCGTTTCGCAACGCGATGGAAAAGGTGAAGCCGGCGCTGCTGGAACCGATCATGGACGTGGAGATCGACGCGCCGCAGGAATGCAGCGGCGACATTATGGGCGACCTCAATTCGCGGCGCGGCCGCGTGCAGGGCATGGATACTCGCGGCAAGCAACAAGTGGTAAAAGCGCAGGTCCCGATGGCTGAGATGCTCAACTATCAATCGACGCTGAACTCGATCACTGCGGCGCGTGGCAGTTTCCACATGCAGTTCTCGCACTACGATCCGGTACCCAACCAGATTGCGCAGAAGATAATTCAGCAGGCGAGGGATGAAGGCAGGATTCGGGTGGCGGAAGAAGATTAATCCGCAGATTACACAGATTCCACAGATTGCGGGAAATTCGTAAAAAAGAAGAATTGCCTCGGCGATAGGTTTTGACGTCTGCGTAATCTGCGGATTAGGATCTGATCGGCAGTCTGATTTCCACAATCAATCCCCCGTCATTCGCGTTCGCGGCCTTGATCGTTCCGTGATGCAGGTGCACCGCGCGGGCGGCGATTGACAGGCCCAGACCGGCCCCTCCCGTTTTCCGATCACGATCATCTTCAACTCGATAGAAGGGCCGAAAGATCTCCCGAATGGATTCGTCCGGCACGCCTTTGCCATGATCGCGTACGCTAATCACTGCAAATCGATCTGGGTTGACCGGGTCGTGAGTCAATGAAATCTCAACCTGTGTTCCCTCGGCGGTGTAGCGCACGGCGTTGCGCACCACGTTTTCAATAGCGCTCCTAATAAGTTCAAACACACCAGTCATGGCCAGCGGTTCGTTTTTGATGACCTGCACCGATCGCTCGCGCCCGCGGGCTTCAAAGTCAGCGTCCTCAGCCACGCCGTCGACCAAAGCCGACAGGTCGATATCTGTGTTGTCCAACTGATCGGTTCCCGTCTCAACGCGTGACAGCGCGAGTAGTTGACCAATCATTTCGTTAAGGCGTTCCGCCTCTCTGCCGATCCGATCTAAAGAAGATGTGGCCGCGGCGCCTGCTGACCTACGGGCCAGGCCCAAAGCGACTCCCTGGCGCGCCAACGGCGAACGCAGTTCATGAGAAATGTCTCCCAGCAGCCTTCGCTGTGCCCCTACCAGAGATTCGATGCGGCCGGCCATCACATTGAAATCACGGCCCAGCTTTCCGATTTCGTCGCGACGTCTCAGTAGCTTTTCATCCACCCTTGCCCCCAGATTACCTGCGGACAGCTCATGCGTGGCGCCGCGTAGTTGGACGATCGGTGTCGACAGGTATCTGGCCAACCAGTAGCAGAACAACCCGCCCACGAGCAGCACCGGCAAAAAAGTCCTGCCCACGATCTGCAGACCAAAGACAAAAGAACCAGGTTCGCCCAACCGTGGAGGCGGCCGGGGAAAATCCGGCTTCGGCAACTCACCTGCCAGAACATACGTGACCCCCTGCGGTCCGCGTATCAGGTGAGCAGCAATCGGACGCTGCTGCTGCGGAAGAAAATAAAATACGTAAGGCGAATCTTCCGTGACCCGGCTAATCGCGTTCAAAACACCTTCGGGAACCGTTCGACCTGACACCTCGTTTCCCAGGCCGTCAAAGAGCACCGCGTGTATGTTCGACGCATGCTCAACTCGTTCCAGATATGAAGCCAATGCAGTCTTGCCGTCTCTTTCAAAAACTTCCACCGCTGATTGCGCATAGACACCAAACATCTGGCTCATTGGACCCTGGCGGGGGAATTGTGAACGGCGCTCAGTGACGATGCCGGTAACGAATGAAGCCACGTTGGCCACTACCATTACCAACCCGAACCAGATGAAGATTTTCAGAAAAAGGCTGCGCATGAAAACTATTCAACCTTGGCCTCGGGCGAAGCGTAAATGTAGCCGACGCTGCGGACCGTCTTAATTCGTTCAATGCCATCAACCAGATGGCCCAATTTTTTGCGCAGGTTGCTTACGTGGGTATCGATGCTTCTGTCGAATGGCGAAAGCTCTCGGTGCAGAACATCCTTGACCAGCTCTTCTCGCTCCACAATGCGTCCGGGCGCACGCAAGAATTTTTCCAGCAGCGAGTATTCAACCGCCGTAAGCTCGATTGGTTGGCCGCCACGACGAACCGCGCGCGTCCGTTTGTCCATTTCAATATCGCCGACGATGACGACCTGGGGCAGATGCGTCTGATCCGGCTCAGTATGCGCGCGCCGGAGAACTGCATTGATTCGCGCCACCAATTCCATCGGATTGAATGGCTTGGGCAGGTAATCATCCGCGCCCATCTGCAGACCGATGATCCGATTTACATCATCACCACGAGCGGTCAACATCACGATCGGTAAAGATGACTGAGCACGAATCTGCCGCAGCACTTCAAAGCCGTTCAATCCGGGTAACATATAATCCAGCACTACCAGCGCGTGTTCGCCGGAGAGCGACCGGGTCACTCCTTCAGGCCCCTGATGTACCGCCTCGACTTTGTAGCCTTCTGGTGCGAGGTACTCTGCGACCAATTCGCACAGTTCAATGTCATCGTCGATTACGAGTATTTGCTGCATAGCCCGTCTCGCTTCGGATTCCGGCCCTGGCGTCTTCACCAAACCATCTTAATTGCGATCTCCTTTTTGTAAAGCTCACCACCCGACGAAGCCTCCAACTTTGCAATATTTTGCAATCGCTTGACGAAGTCTTCACGTCCCAATGCATCTCCTGACGTCTAAGATGCGTAAGACCAGCAAGCCGTATTACGAGCGGTTATTAACGAATGACGGTTCAAAGGAGAAAGAAATGAAACTCAACTGGAAGAAATCGGGCGTGGTCATTGCTGTCGCCGGCGCGCTCTTATTGACAATCGCCGCGGTGGCCTTTTCACACGGGCATAGAATGCAGGATCCGCCGCGCGGTGGTGGCTTTCGCGGCGGGCCGGGGCCACGCGATGGTTTGGGACCGCTTCGCGATCTCAATCTAACAGACGATCAGAAAGCACAGATTAAGAAGATCAAAGACGGCTTTGAAGAGAGCAACAAAGCACTTTTCGATCAGATGCGTGCTTTGCACGGAAGCGAACCCGACCCGATGAGCGGCACCTTCGACGAGGCAGCCGTGCGCACGGCGGCCGAAGCGCGGGCCAAGATCCAGGTGGAGCTCGAGGTTTCGCATGCGAAGATGATGTCGCAAATCGCGGGCGTCTTGACGGCTGAGCAGAAAACTCAACTCGCCGCCAAACGGCAACGGTTTGAGCGTCAGGGACCACCGCCACCGCCTCCGGGTTCCGTGCCGCAACCATAACAGTAGCGCAGTTGATCTGCGGCGCAGGTAAATTGACTTGCGCGACGCGACCGGCGTCAACTGAAAGGAGCGCGAGCTGTGGGGGCGCTCCTTTCGTTGGGCCGGTTTTCTTATTCAAACTTCCTGCTCGTCTTCACAAAACTTCACATTCGATTAACCCACTCTTTGCGTCGCATCAGTCGCCGGCTGCGTCTTAGTCACCGATTCGGGTTTAATTCATCGTCACCCGAAGTTTATTCGCCAAGTGCCGGTGCCGCTTTTTTGGTGCCGGCACTTCAGGCCGGCGACTTCGAAAAGCTCTAAGACTGAGTTGCCGTGATTTGCCCAAAAATAAAAACAGCTCAGGGAGGTTCTTATGAAAAACTTTGCTCTCCTAATCATCACGCTGATTTCCAGCTATGCATCAGCGTTGGCGCAAACCGACAAGAAGCCGGAGTTCTTTGCCGGCTATTCATTTGAAAGCGTTAACACGGGAGTTAGTAGCGGTGACTTAACCGCTACGACGACCAGTCTTGATAATCGCTTTAAAGCTAACGGACTTAATTTGTCGGCCTCGGATTATTTCAGCAAACGCCTGGGCATAACGGCCGATTTTTCCGCCCACTTCAACAGTCGCAGCGATACGTTTGGCAGTACTGCCGGCCAGTCTAAGTTTTCGCTCTACAACATCACAGGCGGGCCGCAGTTGAGATTTCCGAGCAGCAGCAAGATCACGCCGTTCGCCCATGTGCTCGCGGGCATCGCGCGGCGAAATCTGACAGAAACATTTACTGACGGGACGACCAATTTCACCGACCACAACACCAGTTTCGCGATGAACCTTGGGGGCGGCGTCGACTATAAGCTGAGCAACCGCTTCGCCTGGCGCATCGCGCAGTTTGACTACAATCCGATCTTCCTTCGCGGACGCACCATCAACTCGGTGACTTTTCCGAACCGCACTCTAAACGGTTTTCGGTTCTCGACGGGAATCGTCATTAAGTGATTCGTCGTTTCGGCCCGGGTAGCGCAGACTGCCCAGTCCGTGCCGGACGCCGGCTTGCGCTACTCAAACCTGGACACCGTTCATCAGAAACTAAATTGACCACATCACTCCAAAGGAGACCAACGATGAAGGCACCCAAATTACTCTTCCTGGCGCTGACGATCATCGCCGTCAGTGCCGGCCTTGCCACCGCGCAGGTCACTGTCGACATTAGGCCAGGAGTCCCGCGACAGACAACCAAAATGGATGCTGAACAAGACAACGATCTTCTCAATGAAATCTTCTCGCCGATCACTGAACGCCTGAATCTGACCGCCAGCCAAAAGTTTCGCATCGCCAACATAGCCACGGCCACGATGCTCCAGGCCGAGCCGCTTTTTCAGGAGCTTGCCGACCTGGATGACCAACTTTCGGAAGCAGCCTTCACCGGACGACTGGAGGAATCAACAATCAGACAGGTTTCTGAAAAACAAGCGGCCGTGATGAGCGAGATTATCTCGATGAAGGTGCGCGCGAAGATGAGCTTCTATCGACTTCTCACCGCTCAGCAGAGGGCCGTAGTTGCCGATCAGCTTCGTTCACGTGGCGCTGAAAACAGCCTTGGATCAATTAGTAATTAGACTGGTAACAAATACGAGAGAGTTCAGATGACAGACTGGATTGTATGGACGGCGGCTCTACTGCGATTCTTGACGATCGCTGGGAAAGCTCTACTAAGCGCCATGCAAATCCCTTCATCATGAATCGACGCGTTCGTTTCCAAAAAGGGCGAGGTACCGGACGTCATGTCAACCAGGAAAACAATCTTGCTGGTCGATCAAGCGAAGAATGTTCGCAACGTTCTCGGGCGAAAACTGAAACCGAACTACGACGTGCTCTTTGCTGAAGACGGTGTGCAGGCTGTTCGCGTTTATGAGACATATGCTGAACGCATTGCGACTATAGTTATCGATCTGCGTTTACCAAAGCTCAACGGCCGCGCGGTTACCCAGTGGGTTCATCACATCCTTCCTGATCTCCCCGTTATCATAACGGGCAACGTAAATGATCCCGACGTCGAAGAACTGCTTGCAAATCCCGCCGTCACTTTCCTTCGAAAACCGCTTCACATATCGGAACTGCAGGAACTATTGCGGGAGATGCTTGGCAAACTGGAGTTGGCTGACCACCAGTGATCATCAGAACAGCAATCTTGATCGCGTCATTAAAGAGCGTATTATGCAAGAGATCCGCAAATGCAGATGTTCGTAAGACTCTTGACGATGAAACTCGCCGGACTGATTCTGTCTGCCCTGGCTCTAACTCTCTCTGCCGGCTGCCGATCCTCGAATCAAAACAGCCAGCACAAGCTCCTGGTCTACACACCACATGGGCAGGATATGCTGCGCGACTTTGTCGCCCGTTACAAACAAGTTCACCCGGAAGTTGACGTCCAGTTTCTTGATATGGGATCGCGCGAAGTGCTCGAGCGCCTGCGCGCCGAGCGCAATCGTCCGCAAGCGGATCTATGGTGGGGCGCGGCCCACACGACCTTTCAGACCGCGGCTGACGAAAACCTGCTCCAGCCTTATCGCCCTTCGTGGGCCGACAAAGTTCCCGACTTTGCCCGTGACGCGCAGGATCGCTGGTACGGCACCTACGAAACCCCGGAAGTGATCGTTTACAACAGCGACGCGGTGCGCGCTGAAGACGCTCCCAGGGACTGGGACGATGTGCTCGATCCAAAATGGAAGGACAAAGTCTTAATCCGTAATCCGAACCCTTCTGATTCCATGCGGGCAATCTTCGGCGGAATGATCTGGCGTTATTACAAAGACACGAACTCGCCCGAAAAAGGTTATGACTGGCTCAGAAAGCTGGATCTAAACGTTCACGAATACACGGCTGACGGAACTTTGCTGATGCAGAAGTTGGCGCGACAGGAAGGCGTTGTCAGTCTGTGGGACTTGCCCGACGTGCGTCTGTATCAGGAGCAAAAAAAACTTCCCGTTTCCTATAACATCCCCACCAGCGGTACGCCAGTCGTGATCGACGCGATCGCTCTTGTGCACGGCGCGCCCAACGAGAACGAGGCTAAACGGTTCTATGAATTCGTCACCACGCCTGAAAGCCTGATTCACTCAGGGCGCAACTACTATCGCCTGCCCGTGCGCAAAGACATCGATCGAACCCAACTCCCAGAGTGGATGAATGCGCCCTTCACGCGCATGCCGCTGGATTGGGAGTTGCTGCGCAAGCAGGGCAACGAATGGCTGCGCTACTGGGACACTGAGATTCGCGGGCGAGGAAAATAGTCTGTAGAGTCCGAATGATCGCGACCCGGCCCAAGTGAGCCAGGTTCCTTCGTCAAGTTACAGAGCTTCTTTTGGTGATGTTTTGTGTGATTTCGTGGATCGAGTCTTGTGAGCGCGGTGGACGATCCACGAAGTTACACGAAAGAGAAGTCATCCTCTTTGCGAACTTTGCGTCTTGGCGCGTTTGACAGAAATTGGTTCACGCCAAGTCGCAAAGATGCTGGCACTGTCTGACCAACTCACAACTAACTCGTCACTACAATTCTCTCGAAGATGCAACTGATCGGCATATCGCACTCGTTGCGCAAATGAAAGACAATCTCAAGATGGTTAGGCTTGGGTTCGTGGCAATTCTCTTCCCCAAAGTCGCTCGTCTCATGTAACCGACATCCGCCTGCCTTCGTCTTAATCAGAGGGGCAGAATACCGCCCACTTTAATAAAGAAAGCTAAGGAATCATCTGAATGGGACGTTTGTTATTGATTCTCGTTTTTTGTGCCGGCATTCCGCTCGGCCAGCAGGGCACGGGCACACTGAGGGGCCAGGTCTCGGACGAATTCGGCGGCGTCATTGTCGGCGCCACCGTAGTCGTCGTTAATGCCAGTGGCGTTGAGAAGACTGTCACTACGAATGGCGAAGGAAATTTTGTCCTCAACGGACTCGCCCCCGGCAAGTACACCATCAGAGTCAGGGCTATTGGTTTCGCTAACTACGAGAACGCGGACGTCGAATCGATTGCCGGACGCAGTGAACAGCTAAACGTTACCTTGAAAGTTACGATCGAACAGCAGAAGGTCACTGTGGCCGTCGATACTGCGGGCGTGAGTACCGAGCCCGAGAACAACCTCGGAGCCACTGTAATCAAAGGAACGGACCTCGAGTCTCTGCCTGACGATCCAGACGATCTCGTCGCGGCTTTGCAGGCGCTGGCCGGTCCCGCTGTAGGTCCGAGCGGCGGTCAGATTTACATTGACGGCTTCACGGGCGGAGCGATGCCGCCGTTGTCTTCGATTCGCGAGATTCGCATTAACGCGAATCCGTTTTCTGCTGAATATGATCGGCCAGGCTTTGGACGAATTGAGATTCTTACCAAGCCGGGCACGGACCGCTTTCGCGGACAGGCTTCCTTCGGCTTTAACAATCAGGCGCTAAACGCTCGCAATCCGTTTGCTCCTACGCGCGCGCCATACTTCTCACGACAATACGGCGGCAACTTGAGCGGTCCAATCTCGAAAAAGAAAGCTTCGTTCTTTATTGATTTCGAGAAGCGCGACATTAACGACGATGCCGTGATCAATGGGTCCACTCTTGACGCAAATCTGAATATCGTTCCCTTCAGCGATACTGATCCCACACCAAATCGCCGCACTGAATTCAGCCCCCGAATTGATTATCAAATCAATTCGAGTAACACCCTGGTGGCGCGTTACGAATACACGCACAACACAAGTGTTACGGGCGTGGGCGGCTTCTCGTTGGCATCTCGGAAGTACAACACGGCGAATACCGAACAGAATGTGCGCTTGACTGAAACCGCGATTCTCAGCAAGACGACCGTCAACGAGACGCGTTTCCAGTTTGTCCACCAAACCTCAGGCGATGACGCGAACAATACGATTCCGACGACTCAAGTGTCCGACGCATTCACCGGCGGTGGTTCTCAGATCGGCCTGGCTTCGAATAATCAGAACCGCTGGGAGTTGACCAATATCACGTCGCGTGTAATGGGCATGCACACTGTGCGCTTCGGCGCGCGGCTGCGAGACGTTCATATCACCAACATATCGCCGAATAACTTTGGCGGCACGTGGACATTCGCGAGCGGCCGGACCGGAACCGGTCTAACCAGCATTCAGGCTTATCAAATTACTGTGCGAGGCTTGCAAAACGGTCTGACGCCGGCGCAAATCCGAGCGCAGGGTGGCGGCGCGACGCAGTTCTCGATTTCTGCCGGAAATCCGCGGGCGACCGTGGGCCAGTTCGACTTTGGAGGGTTCGTGCAGGATGACTGGAAGTTTCGTCCGAACCTGACGCTCAG
>Ga0193751_1001770_pt1 | contig 13526 bp, 7 predicted proteins | sample L1c2metaG_FD_143050 | JGI IMG/M metagenome (GOLD analysis project Ga0193751, IMG submission 143050) | Soil microbial communities from a riparian zone of the East river system, Colorado, United States - L1c2 | ecosystem: Environmental > Terrestrial > Soil > Riparian zone | place: USA: East River... | reverse complement strand
AAATGATCTTCGCACGACGCGCAGTAGAAGAGGATGGAACCACTCCCCTCGAGAGATCTCCTGAAACGAGGTCAGACTTGCCGGCTTTCAAATTTTTCCCTGATTCAGATTCGCAATGAGATTAGATTTCCGCTCGAACGCCTCATGGAGTGCTCTGAGTCGAGCCATTCATGTCCCTGAGTTCGCGGCCTAACATCGCACGCGGGTAAAGCATGGCATTGAACTCCGCGCCCACCAGGATGATCAGCGAGATCATGTACATCCAAACCAGCAGCGCGATGCCCACACCCAGCGAACCGTAGATGATGCTGTAATCCGCGTAGCGCTGCAGGTACCATCCAAATAGCGCCGTAGCGCCGAACCAAACGGCCGTGGCCAGCGTGGCGCCCGGCAGCACGCTATGCCAGGGCTGAGTACGAGGTACGGCGTTGTGATAAATGAGTGCGATCACAGCGATGCTGGTCAGCCCGGCGATCAGCCAGCGCACCGCGGTCCACAGCAAGAGAATGTAGGGCCCGAATTCATGCCCCAGGTGAAACAGAATACGAGTTTCAATCCGGCTGCCAAATGCCACGAGGATGGTCGCGAAGGTCAATGGAATCCCGGCAAGAATCACCAGCGAAAACGCAATCATGCGTTCTTTGAACAAGCCCCAGATTTTGGGAAGCTGGTAAGAACGGCGAAATCCCTCCATCCACGAAATCATCACGCCAGACGCTGTCCACAGCGAAAGCAATGAAGTGGTGATCAACAATCCCACCGAACGCTGAGTTGTTCCTTTGAGATAAGCCACTGCCGTAGCGCTGCCCGCCGGCAAAATCCTGCCGACGGCGTAGGAAATTTCGCGAAGATATGCTTCCGTCTTGTGCGAGGTAGCGAGAACGGACCCAACTACGACCAGCGCAGGAAAGAATGTCAGGATGGATGAGTAAGCCGAGGCTTTGGCAATGGCGAACGCATCATGTTGAAACGCGCGCCAGAAAGCAAGCCGCAACAGGCGAAGGAAGCGCAGGAACAATGGCCTCAGGGTATCGCCCGCAGGCACTGCATGCAACTGGGAACTGCCGCTGCGTTCCTGCTTTTGCAATCGTTGGGGATTTGCGTGCATGGCAGCTAGAAAAGCTAGGGGGCGGGTTAGGCCGCCCCTCTGCTGTTCCTTCCGTTGTTACTCGGCCGTCAGTTCTTCGGTCTCGCCTTCGTGCCGCATGAGCTCCAGCGCGCGCTCGGCTTCTTCGTACGCGGCGGAGACTTCCTCCTGCACCTTGGCCGCGGCCTCTTCCATTTCTGGTGAGAGGCGCACGTTGCGGTAGTACTCCATACCGGTGCCCGCAGGAATGAGCCGCCCCACGATGACGTTTTCCTTCAATCCGCGCAGGTGATCCACCGCTCCATTGATAGAAGCTTCGGTGAGCACTCGCGTGGTCTCCTGGAACGACGCCGCCGAGATAAACGACTCGGTCGAGAGCGACGCTTTGGTGATGCCCAGCAACAATGGCCGTCCCGTAGCTGGCTTCCCACCTTGAGCAATGACGCGTTCGTTCTCCTCGCGGAAGCGGAACTTGTCAATCTGCTGTTCGAGCAGGAACGCGGTATCGCCCACATCCTCGACTTTGACCCAGCGCATCATCTGACGGACGATCACTTCAATGTGCTTGTCCGAAATATTCACGCCCTGCAGCCGGTAGACTTCCTGGATTTCGTTCACCAGGTAAGACTGCAATTGCTTTTCACCCAGCACAGCGAGAATATCGTGCGGGTTGAGCGGCCCGTCCATGAGCGGTTCTCCCGCCTTCACGCGCTCGCCTTCCTGCACATTGATGTGAACACCGCGCGGCACTGAGTATTCCTTCTCAGTTCCGTTGTCGGCGACCACGTATATCTTGCGCTGGCCTTTCGAAACCTCACCGAACTTTACCGTGCCATCAATCTCGCTGATGACCGCAGTTTCGCGCGGCTTGCGGGCTTCGAACAGTTCGACCACACGCGGCAAACCACCCGTGATGTCCTTGGTCTTGGTGGTTTCGCGCGGGATCTTGGCCAACACATCGCCAGGATGAGCCGTCTCCCCGTCCTGCACCATCAAGTGGGCGCGTGACGGCATCAGGTAACGTTTGCTGGTCTTGCCCTTGATGACGATCGCTGGCTGCCGCTTCTCGTCGGGGGAATCTCCCACCACGTGACGCGACAATCCAGTGACTTCGTCGACTTCCTCGTGCAGCGTGACCCCTTCCTGCAAGTCTTTGAACTGCACCGTGCCGCCAATTTCGCGGCCTTTTTCATCAACCACCGCGATCGAGCCCTGGCGGTTCATTACCACCAGATCGCCTGACTTCGACTTTACGGTCTGCAGGTTGATAAACCGCAAGGCGCCATTGTTCTTCGCATCCAACCGCGACTGCTCGGAGACTCGCGATGCCGTACCGCCGATGTGGAAGGTACGCATCGTCAACTGAGTTCCAGGCTCGCCGATGGACTGTGCCGCGATGACTCCCGTTGCCTCGCCAAGTTCGACCAGGCGTCCAGAAGCCAGGTTGCGGCCGTAGCACATCACGCAAACTCCGCGTTTGGACTCGCAAGTCAGCACCGAGCGAATCTTCACCCTCTCGATACCAGCAGCCTGGATCGAGCTGGCGAGCTCCTCGGTAATTTCCTGGTTGATGTCTACGATCACGTTGCCGTCGTAGTCTTTGTTCTTTTCGAGTGATACACGGCCCACGATCCGGTCGCGCAACGGTTCGATAATCTCGCCCGCTTCCACGATACCTTCCACGTAAATTCCGTCCACCGTGCCGCAATCGTATTCGCTGATGATCACGTCCTGCGCCACATCGACCAGACGCCGTGTCAGATAGCCTGAATCGGCCGTCTTAAGCGCCGTGTCAGCCAGACCTTTACGCGCGCCGTGAGTCGAAATGAAGTACTGCAACACGGTCAATCCCTCGCGGAAATTGGCCGTGATTGGCGTTTCGATGATCTCGCCCGAAGGCTTGGCCATCAATCCGCGCATTCCGGAGAGTTGTCGAATCTGCTGTTTCGATCCGCGAGCGCCGGAGTCCGCCATCACATAAATCGGGTTGATAGCGCCTTCCTTGTCGCGCTGCTGCATCTGTCCGAACATTTCATCGGCAACTTTTTCCGTAATCGCCGACCAGATTTCAATGACCTTGTTGTACCGTTCGCCGTTGGTGATTGCCCCGTCCAGATACTGCTGCTGAACGTTGAACACCTGCTTGTCAGCGTCGCGCACCAGCGTCTTCTTGTTGTCGGGGATAACCATGTCATCGATACCGATGGAAAGACCGGCTTTCGTTGCATAACGGAAACCGAGATCCTTCACTTCGTCCAGCATCTTGACTGTGACTTCCAACCCGAAACGCAAATAGCAGTAAGTCACCAATTGTCCGATACCCTTTTTCTTGAGCAGGCCGTTGATGTAAGGCATGCCTTCCGGAAGGTGATCGTTCAGGATGGCGCGTCCCACCGTAGTGTTCAGGAAGCTGCGCTCAGAGTTAATCGGCTCGGTGTGGATGACTTCCTGATCATCGTAAGCACTTACCAGGTCGATAACTTCACCGGTGTAACGCAAACGGATCGGAGAGAGCGTCTCTACTTCTCCGGCTTCCAGTGCCAAGAGCACTTCTTCGATATTGGCGAAAGCTCGTCCTTCACCCTTGGCGCCAGGCTTACCTTTCGTCAGGTAGTACAGACCCAACACCATGTCCTGCGTCGGGACAGTAATAGGCTGACCAGAAGCTGGAGAAAGAATATTGTGCGATGACAGCATCAGCACACTGGCTTCAACTTGCGCTTCCGGAGACAGCGGAATATGTACCGCCATCTGATCGCCGTCAAAGTCAGCATTGAATGCCGTGCAGACCAGCGGGTGAATCTTGATCGCCTTGCCTTCCACCAACACCGGCTCAAACGCCTGAATGCCCAACCGGTGCAATGTGGGAGCGCGGTTCAAGAGCACAGGATGATCTTTGATCACCTCTTCCAGGATGTCCCATACGATGGGTTCCTGCTGCTCCACCATTTCCTTGGCTTGCTTGATGGTGGTGCAGTGCCCGGTCTGCTCCAGCCGGTGATAAATAAATGGCTTGAAAAGCTCGAGTGCCATCTTCTTAGGCAGACCACACTGGTGCAACTTGAGTTCTGGACCGACCACGATCACGGAGCGGCCTGAATAGTCCACGCGCTTGCCCAACAGATTCTGACGGAAACGTCCCTGCTTTCCTTTTAGCGTGTCGGACAGAGACTTCAACGGACGGTTATTGGCACCGCGCAGCACACGGCCACGACGGCCGTTATCGAACAACGCGTCCACTGCTTCCTGCAACATGCGCTTTTCGTTGCGCACGATTACTTCGGGCGCGTGCAGATCCATCAACTTCTTCAACCGGTTATTGCGATTGATCACGCGTCGATAAAGATCATTTAAGTCCGAGGTCGCGAAGCGTCCGCCATCCAATGGCACCAAAGGACGCAACTCCGGCGGAATAACCGGGATCACATCCAAAATCATCCAGTTGGGTTTGTTCCCGCTCTTACGGAAAGCTTCGACAACTTTCAGACGCTTGGCATACTTGAGCCGCTTCTGCAGCGAGGTCTCGTTCTTCATCTTCTCCCGCAGTTCGCCGGAGAGACCCTCGATATCCACTCGCTTGAGAAGTTCTTTAATTGCCTCGGCGCCCATCATGGCCTTGAAGCCCGCGGGGCGATATTGCTGGTCGAGTTCCCGGTACTTGGTCTCGTCTTTGATGACTTCGTGGTCTTTTACCGGCGCATCGCCCGGCTCGACAACCACATAGGCTTCGAAATAGAGCACCGACTCAAGATCACGCAGAGAGATGTCGAGCAAGTGACCTATGCGGCTGGGCAGTCCCTTGAAAAACCATACGTGCGAACAGGGAGAAGCCAGCTCGATGTGTCCCAATCGCTCGCGGCGTACTTTCGACAGCGTGACTTCCACGCCGCATTTGTCGCAGATCACTCCGCGATGCTTCATCCGCTTGTACTTTCCGCAGAGACATTCCCAATCTGTCACTGGCCCAAAGATGCGGGCGCAGAACAATCCATCACGCTCAGGCTTAAAAGTGCGGTAGTTAATTGTTTCGGGCTTGGTCACCTCACCATGCGACCAGCTCCGGATCTTTTCAGGAGAGGCCAGGCTGATGCGGATTGCATCGAAATCAGCGATAGGATTTGCCATTTCAAAGGGGCTAGATCGATACAAGGTGTTCCTCCACTTTCCTGCGACGTATCGCCGGCGCCTGCGGCTCCTGGGTTCAAGTGGCCAGTGGTTAGCGACCAGTGGCCAGTCATTTCTGGCTCTAGAGCATCCAGGAGCACGCGCTCCGAGCCTTTTCCTTAAAAATCTCTTATCAAATCAGCCAGCCGTGGCTAGCGCCGGTTAAACTGGCCACTAGCCACTGACCACTGGCCACTTTCTCAATCCGCCGCGACCGTCGCTGCCACCGGTTTCTTCTCTCCAGCCTTGATGAGTTCCACATCCAGGCACAGAGATTGCAACTCGCGGATCAGCACGTTGAACGATTCCGGAACGCCGGGCTCCATCGCAGCTTCACCTTTGACGATGGCCTCGTAAATCTTGGTACGGCCATAAACGTCGTCGGACTTCGCCGTCAGCAGCTCCTGCAAGATGAACGCTGCTCCGTATGCTTCCAGCGCCCACACTTCCATTTCTCCGAAGCGCTGGCCACCGAACTGCGCCTTACCACCCAGCGGCTGCTGTGTGATGAGCGAGTACGGTCCGATGGATCGAGCGTGAATCTTGTCGTCCACCAGGTGCGACAGTTTCAGCATGTAGATGTAACCCACGGTGACCGGCTGTTCGAACTTATCGCCAGTCATACCGTCGTACAGGTTGGTCTTGCCTGACTCCGGCAGACCTGACTGCTTCAGCATTGCCTTGATCTCACCCTCACGCGCACCATCGAATACAGGTGACGAGATGAACACGCCACGAGTCAGGCTTTGCGCGACCGCTGGCAATTCTTCATCGCTGAGTGCTGCGATCGAATCGGCCAACGACGTGTCCTTGAACAAAGCTTTCAGCTCGCGCCGAATTGCGTCCTCACGCGTGTTCTCGGCCAGAAGCTGAGTCACTTTCTTACCCAGCTCATGTCCAGCCCAACCCAGATGGGTTTCGAGAATCTGCCCCACGTTCATTCGACTCGGGACGCCCAGTGGGTTCAGCACGATTTCCACCGGCGTACCGTCTTCGAGATAAGGCATGTCCTCGTCCGGCAGGATGCGGGCAATTACGCCCTTGTTCCCGTGACGGCCGGCCATCTTGTCGCCTACACTCAACTTGCGCTTCATGGCAACATAAACTTTCACCAGCTTGATCACGCCCGGCGGCAGTTCGTCGCCCTTGGTTAACTTATCTTTTCTTTCGTTGACGATTTTCTTAAGCACGTCGATCTGACGCGAAGTCATCTCTTCGATCTCGTCGATCTGCTCATTGACTCGCGGATCCTTGTCGGCATACTTGATGCGCTTCAAGTTACGAGTAGAAATACGCTCGATAGTGTCACGATCGAGGACGGTGTCCTTGGTCAACAACTTCTTGTTCGTGCGCTCGTCATGCAGATCGGCGAGCACTTCCTTGTTGCCCAGAATGTTCTCCAACCGCTTCAACCGCTCGTCGGTCAGAATTCGGATTTCATCCGAGAGGTTCTTCTCCAATTTCGCGATCTGAGTCCCTTCGATGAACTTGGCTCTCTCGTCCTTTTCCTGACCCTTGCGGGAGAAGATCTTCACGTCCACAATCACTCCCTCGATGCCCGGAGGGCAGTAGAGCGAAGCATCGCGCACATCGCCGGCCTTCTCCCCGAAAATGGCCCGCAACAGTTTTTCTTCCGGAGTGAGCTGAGTCTCTCCCTTTGGAGTGACTTTGCCCACCAGGATGTCGCCCTGTTTTATGGTTGCCCCAATGCGAATCACGCCTGCTTCATCCAGATTGCGCAGCATGGTTTCGCTGACGTTGGGAATGTCTCGAGTGACTTCTTCCGGACCAAGTTTGGTGTCCCGCGCCTCGATCTCAAATTCCTCGATGTGGACCGATGTGTAGTAATCGTCCTTTACCAGCTTTTCGGAGACCAGAATCGCATCTTCGAAGTTGTAGCCGCGCCACGGCATGAACGCCACCAGCACGTTACGGCCAAGAGCAAGCTCACCATGATCGGTGCAGGGACCGTCTGCGATGACCTGACCTTTCAACACCCGCTGTCCCTTAAGCACAGTCGGTTTCTGATTGATGCAAGTGTTCTGGTTCGACCGCTTGAATTTCGTGAGCTGGTAAATGTCGCTACCCACTTCACGAGAGAGTTGTCCAGGATGATGTTCCCCCTCGACGCGCACGATAATGCGCTCCGAATCCACCGAATCGATGATCCCATTACGTCGCGCCAGTACGACCGCGCCTGAATCTCGTGCAGTCACGCCTTCCATTCCAGTACCGACTAGCGGCGCTTCCGCTCGCAACAGAGGCACTGACTGCCGTTGCATGTTGGCGCCCATCAAAGCTCGATTGGCGTCGTCGTGCTCAAGGAACGGAACCAGAGACGCAGCCACTGACACCAGCTGTTTCGGGCTGACGTCGATGTAGTCCACTTCATCGCGACTCACCAGAACGAAGTTGCCGGCCTTGCGAGCGTTGACCAACTCGCCGACTATGCGGCCCTTCTCGTCCAGTTCAACGTTCGCCTGTGCGATAACATGCTTGTCTTCTTCCCAGGCTGAGAGATAGAACGAGAAAGGTTCAATCTCCGACGGACGCTTGCGACGTTCTTTCAGTTCGGCGTTAACTTTCTCGATCTCGTGCTTCTCTACGTGATCGCCTACTTTGTGATCACTGTCGCCCGCATTGACCACGCTGATGTAGTCGAGCACACGGCCACCCTTGACACGACGATAAGGCGATTCGATAAAACCGTAATCGTTGATCCGCGCATAACAGCTCAAAGACGAAATCAAGCCGATGTTCGGACCTTCCGGGGTTTCAATCGGACAAATACGTCCATAGTGTGTCGGGTGTACGTCGCGGACTTCGAATCCAGCACGTTCGCGCGACAAACCGCCCGGCCCCAGGGCCGAGAGACGCCGCTTGTGGGTTATCTCCGACAGCGGGTTGGTCTGATCCATGAACTGCGAAAGCTGCGATGATCCGAAGAATTCCCGGATCGCAGCCATCACTGGTTTTGCATTCACGAGATCATGCGGCATAGCCGTGGACATTTCCTGGTACACGCTCATCTTTTCCTTGATAGCGCGTTCCATGCGGACCAAGCCGATGCGGAACTGGTTCTCCAGCAGTTCGCCTACTGCACGAACACGCCGGTTGCCCAGGTGATCGATGTCGTCCACCGTGCCGATATTCTTGCGCAGCTTGAGCAGATAACGAATAGTCGAGTAGAAATCGTCAGGCTCCAGCGTGCGATTGTCCAGATTGGTGGCGTCATTCTTGTCATATAACTTGATGTTGAATTTCAAACGGCCCACGCGCGAGAAATCGTATTTGCGCGGGTCGAAGAACATTCCGTGGAAGAGCGCAGTCGCCGTATCCAGCGTCGGCGGATCACCCGGACGCAGTTTGCGATAAATCTCGATCAGCGCTTCCTGCGGCGTCTTCACCGCATCGCGCTTCAAGGTCTGACAGATGACAACTCCAACATCATCCCGCTCGGGGAAGAACACGCTAAGTTCCACAACGCCGGAATCCAGAATTTTCGACAGCTTGTCGGCCGTTAGCTCCGAGTTGGCCTCGAGCAGGACCTCGCCCGTAGTCGTATCCACGACATCGCCGGCTACCCAGGCGCCTTCGAGGTCGCTGATGTCTACCTCAATCTCGCTTACCTTTGCCTTTTGGATATCCTTCAAGATCGCGGCATTGATCTTGCGGCCGGAATGAGCGATTTCATCTCCCGACTTGTTCTTAATGCTGTGAGCCAACTTCATGCCCAACAGGTTGGTCGGCTTTTCGCTGGTGGGATCGAGCGTCCAGTAAAGTTTCTTGTCCTTAATTGTGAGGCGATCAACGGTATAGAACGTCCGCAGAATGTCTTCGCTGGAACGCAGGCCCAGGGCGCGAAGAAAAATAGTGCCCAGAAACTTGCGCTTGCGGTCAATGCGCACGTACAGAACGTTCTTCTGGTCGTACTCGAACTCTACCCAAGACCCACGATAGGGAATAATCTTGCCCAGGAAATAAGTCCGGTTACTCGCCGTCTCGAAGAAGACTCCCGGTGAGCGGTGCAACTGGCTGACGATCACGCGCTCGGTGCCATTGACGATGAACGTGCCGTTCTGCGTCATCAGCGGCACATCGCCGAAGAATACTTCCTGCTCCTTGATATCGCGGATAGAACGGTTGCCGGTCTCCGCGTCCTTTTCATAAATCGTCAGACGCATGGTGACTTTGAGCGGAGCGGAATAAGTCATTCCACGCTCTTCGCATTCGTTCACGTCGTACTTGAGTTGCAGTCCGACCGGGTCGCCGCACTTGTTGCAGAAATCAGGCGTGTTGGCGTTATAAGTTCCGCATTTGTTGCAAAGCACGTCGCCAGGATGAAACGGGTCAGTGATGACCGTCGATCCGCAATTCTTACAAGTGGTTCGCAGGTGATGCAGGCCCTTCAAGTGACCGCATTTGCATTCCCAGTTGCCAATGGCGTAATCCACGAATTCCAACTGCGACACATTTCGGAAGTCGCTGATCGGGAACACCGACTGAAAGACTGCCTGCAAACCGGCATCGTCGCGCTCACTGGGCAGACGATCCATTTGCAGGAAGCGCTCATAGGAACGCTTCTGCACCTCAATCAGATTTGGAATCTGGATGGTGGCTGGAATTTTGGAGAAATCAAACCGCGTGCGATAGACATCATTATGATTGTTCATTGCCATTCGGAAACTCCCAACTTTCAAGCGCAGCTGCCGGCTGCGACAAATCTCGGAATGTAGGGCGCGTCAGCCGCGCCATCGTGGTTAAGAACTCGTGGAACTTTGGAAGACACAGATGCGCCCTTGGGGACATGACTCCCCCAAGGCGCCGCTAGTGGCACTTGGTCTCTCTTGATTTGTATCTTTCCGCGCCAGTCTCTAAGGCCTGTTCCCGTCCCGCTGCCCGCGGAACAGTCTGCCAACCCTTACAAGCGACTCAACTCCGCTTCCCTGGGCCGTTGGAGTGGAGAGTCGCTGTAACCTCGATGAAGTGGGAAGCGGTATGTTATTTAGATGATAACACCGCTTCAAAAGCTTCACCAGATAAAGATCGTTCTTCCCGGCTGAACTTGCAATCAACCGGGGGATCGCAAATGGCACGGTTGGTGACGGATTCCCATCGCGCACGGGATCCCAGACCGTCTCCCAGCCGCCTGCCGCTTATTTCACTTCGACGGTCGCGCCGGCATCGGTGAACTTCTTCCGGATAGTCTCCGCTTCTTCCTTGGAAACACCCTCTTTCACCGCTTTTGGCGCGCCATCCACCAGATCCTTGGCTTCCTTCAGGCCGAGGCTGGTGACTTCGCGTACCGCCTTGATTACATTGATCTTATTGGCGCCAACGTCCTTCAAAATGACGCTGAACTCGGTCTTCTCCTCCGCCGGAGCTGCCCCTGCTGCTGCTCCACCGCCAGCCATCATCACCGGGGCCGCGGCAGCCGCCGAGACGCCGAGACGCTCTTCGAGTTTTTTCACCAATTGCGCCGCGTCGAGCAGCGACAATCCCACGATTTGCTCTTCTAACTGCTGCAGATCCGCCATGTCTGTTTTCTCCGTTTCAAGTTATCAGTTTGCTGATTCGTTATCTGTCGGCAAAGTTTCCAGTGCATCTGGGCTCCTGACCCGCCGCGCCAGACAACGCCGCAGTCAAAACCCCGCGCAACCCTCGCCTACTGATAACTAAATCGTTCCGGACAGCTCTAGCCGCCTCGAAATTCGTTTTGTACTTAAGCTTCTTTGAACTTCTTCTTTTCCACGCCCTGGCCGATTACAACGGCCAAATCACGCCCGATTGCGTTCAACACCGTAACCAGGCGCTGCGCCGGGGCATTGATAAGAAACAGCAACTTGGCGTGCAGTTCGCCCTTCGAAGGCATGGCAGCCAGCGCCTTGATCTCATTGATCGAGACCACGCGGCCTTCCACGATCCCCGACTTAAAGGTGAACTCGGGGTTGTCCTTGGCGTACTTGGCCACTGCTTTGGCCAGCGCTACCGGATCGCCTTCCGTATAAGCAATCGAGGTCACGCCCGAGAGATCCTTCAAGGCCTCTTCGACCTTGGTGCCCTTGGCAGCGCGTTCCGCTAAGGTGTTCTTCACCACCCGGTACTTGGCGCCGCTGCTGCGCAGCGACTTCCGCAGCTCGTAATCCTGAGCCACAGTGAGCTTGCTGTAGGTCGCAACGATTACGCTGGAGACGCTTTTCAGCTCTTTGCTCAGTTCCTCAACCTGCTCGAACTTCTTTGCTTTGGTGACAGCCATTTTCGAATCCCTTTAGAGTTCTAAATTGTCCGCAAGCTCGGTGGTTACGCCTTGGCCGCTGCCTCAACTGAAGAGGTATCGATCAAAATCCCCGGCCCCATGGACGAACTGAGCGTGCATCCCTTGATGTACTTGCCCTTGGCCACTGTGGGCTTGGCTTTAATTACGCTGGTGATGACAGTCGTGGCATTTTCCACCAACTTCTGCGCCGGAAACGAAATCTTGCCCACCGGCACATGAACGAGTGCAGTCTTGTCCGTGCGGAACTCCACTTTGCCGGCTTTGACTTCCTGCACCGCGCGCGCCACGTCAAATGTAACGGTGCCAGTCTTCGGATTCGGCATCAGCCCTTTGGGACCGAGAATCTTACCCAACCGTCCCACCGACTTCATGACGTCGGGAGTCGCGATCAAAGCATCGAAGTCTGTCCAGTTTTCCTTGGTGATCTTCTCCACCATATCTTCGCCGCCCACGAAGTCAGCGCCGGCCGCTTCAGCTTCTTTCACTTTTTCGCCACTGGCGATTACCAGAACTTTCTTCGACTTGCCCAGACCATGCGGCAGCACTACGGTCCCGCGAACCATCTGGTCAGCGTGCTTGGGATCCACTCCCAGCCGCATCGTGACTTCGACCGTCTCATCGAACTTGGCGTATTTAACTTTCTGCAGTAGAGGCACAGCATCCTGCAGGGGATACGCGCGTTTCTCCACTGCCTCGCGCGCCTTAGTAATGTTCTTTCCTGCTTTTCTCATTTAGGCTTTCCTTGTCTGCCACCGCGGCTCGTTCTTCCGGGCCGCCGTAGTCTTTGCGACTTTACCCAACTACATCAATTCCCATGGAACGAGCTGTCCCACGCACGCTCTTCACGGCGGCATCGACGGAAGCCGCATTCAAGTCCGGCATCTTCTGTCGAGCGATCTCCTCGACTTGCTTGGCCGTAACCTTACCTACTTTGTCTTTGTTCGGCGCTCCCGAGCCCTTGGCAATCCCCGCGGCCCGCTTGAGCAATATCGACGCCGGCGGCGTCTTGGTAATAAACGTGAATGACCGGTCGTTATAGACCGACACCACCACCGGAATGATCAAGCCTTCCAGTTCCTTCGCGCTGGTACGCGCATTGAACTGCTTGCAAAATTCCATGATATTGATCTGCGCCTGACCCAAAGCCGGTCCCACCGGAGGCGCCGGCGTAGCCTTCCCTGCCGCAATCTGAAGCTTTACCGACCCTGTGACTTTCTTAGCCATAATCTCAAACGAACTTAATTGTCGATTGGCGTTTCAATCGAAAATCGGCAATCGAAAATCGTAAATTTGTTTACGACACTTTCTCCACTTGATTGAACTCCAACTCCACCGGCGTCGAACGCCCGAAAATCGTCACCATCACCTTAAGCGTCTCGCGGTCTTCATTCACCTCATCCACGATGCCCGTAAAGCTCGCGAACGGCCCTTCCGTGATACGCACCGACTCGTTCTTTTCAAACTTGACCTTGAGCTTGGGCTTGTCCTTGGCCTCACCCACGCGAAACACGATGTGCTGGACTTCTTCTTCCGAAAGCGGCGTCGGTTGCTGACCTGTTCCCACAAACCCCGTAACCCGCGGCGTGGACTTGACCACGTGCCACACGTGATCATCCATATCCATTTCCACCAGCACATATCCGGGATAGAACATGCGCTCCGTGGTGTACTTCTTGCCGCCGCGCACTTCGGTGACGGCTTCGGTAGGGATGAGCACCTTACCGATTTTTTCTTGCAGGCCGAATGCCTGGACCCGCGACTCCAGCGACTCCTTCACCTTGCGTTCGAATCCCGAATAAGAGTGGATGATGTACCACTTCATATTCGGATTACGGGGAGGATCCGCAGCCGGCGTAGATTCGGCAGTTGCCTGCTCGTCCGTCCCGGCTTCCATGGTTCCGTTTTTCTCTTCTTCCTGCATATCGTCCAGAACTCCAACTTCCTTCTTGGCTTTCAACGATGCACCATATACTTGAACAAATAATTGATCCCGGTTCC
>Ga0193751_1001768_pt1 | contig 13530 bp, 8 predicted proteins | sample L1c2metaG_FD_143050 | JGI IMG/M metagenome (GOLD analysis project Ga0193751, IMG submission 143050) | Soil microbial communities from a riparian zone of the East river system, Colorado, United States - L1c2 | ecosystem: Environmental > Terrestrial > Soil > Riparian zone | place: USA: East River... | reverse complement strand
TCCCATCCCAACGAGGTTCGAGCGATGAATTCTCTCGAACGACTCGGCGATCACGGCGCGAACGCCGAGTAAGAGCGTCCCCTTTGCCGCCCAGTCCCGCGATGATCCCGTGCCGTATTCCTTCCCGGCAACGATGACGAGCGGAATTCCGCGCGCCTGATAATCCATAGATGCGTCGTAGATCGACATCGGGTCCGCTCCGGGCGACATGGTCGTCCAACCGCCTTCCTTCCCGGGCGCGAGCTCGTTTCGCAGACGAATGTTGGCGAACGTCCCGCGCATCATTACTTCATGATTTCCGCGACGCGCGCCGTAGGAATTGAAGTCCATCGTCTTCACACCGTGGGCGATCAACCACTTTCCTGCCGGACTCGCAGCGGGAATCGATCCAGCCGGCGAGATGTGATCGGTCGTAATCGAATCGCCGAGCAGCGCGAGGGCGCGAGCGCCAATAATCGGCTTCACGCCGGGCGGGGTGAGCGTCATCCCATCGAAGAACGGCGGATTCTTCACGTATGTGGACTCTGCGTCCCAAGCGTAGAGATCACCCTCGGGAACCGGCAACCCGCGCCAGCTTTCTTCGCCCTCGAACACGTTCGCGTACTGCTTCTGGAACATGTCGGCTTTCACCGATCGAAGGATCTCATCGGCGACTTCCTTCGGCGCGGGCCATAGGTCACGAAGGAAAACCGGACCGTCCTTTCCAATTCCGAGGGGCTCTGTGTTGAAGTCGATGTCCATCCGCCCGGCCAGAGCGTAGGCAACGACGAGCGGCGGCGACGCGAGATAGTTGAATCGCGTGAGAGGATTGATGCGCCCCTCGAAGTTGCGATTGCCTGAGAGAACCGCTGCAACCACGAGCTTGTTCTCCTCGACAGCGTCGGCAATCGGTTGTGGGAGCGGGCCGGAGTTTCCGATGCAAGTCGTGCATCCGTATCCGACGACGTTGAAGCCGAGCTGCTCGAGGTCGCCCATCACGCCGGCTTTATTGAAGTAGTCGGTGACCACCTTCGATCCCGGCGCGAGACTCGTCTTCACCCACGGCTTGCTCCGGATGCCCTTCGCGACTGCATTCCGTGCGAGTAAGCCGGCCGCGAGCATCACGCTCGGATTGGACGTGTTGGTGCAGCTCGTGATCGCCGCAATCACAACCGCGCCGTGCCGGAGACCAAAGGACTCTCCGTTCATCGTCACATGAACCGAAGAGTTTCCGCCTGCTTGCTCGTCCGGTGATGTGGCAACCACTGAGGGGGACAACTGCGGCGACGCTGCAACAGACATCGCCTGCTTTGCGGCAGCAATACCGGCCACCGTTCCCGTCCTCTCGAGATCAGCCGCGAGCGCCTCGCGGAACATTGGCTTTGCGAGCTTGAGCGGAACGCGATCCTGCGGCCGCTTCGGCCCTGCGAGACTTGGCTCGATGCTGCCGAGGTCGAGCTCGAGCGAATCGGTGAAGATGGGATCGGGGGTGTCGTCGGTGCGAAAGATCCCCTGTTCCTTCGTGTAAGCTTCGACGAGTGCAACCTGCGCCTCCTCGCGCCCCGTTAAACGGAGGTAGGTGAGCGTCTCCGCATCGACAGGGAAGAATCCCATCGTCGCGCCGTATTCCGGCGACATGTTGGCGATCGTCGCGCGGTCGGCGAGCGACAGCGAGGACAATCCGGCCCCGTAAAACTCGACAAACTTCCCGACGACTTTTTTCTGTCGAAGTTGTTGCGTGACAGTGAGAACGAGATCGGTCGCCGTTGCGCCCGCTGGAAGCTTCCCGTGCAGCTTGAATCCGACGACCTCAGGAATCAGCATCGATACAGGCTGTCCGAGCATTGCCGCTTCAGCTTCGATGCCGCCCACGCCCCAGCCGAGTACGCCGAGACCGTTGATCATCGTGGTGTGGGAGTCGGTGCCGACGAGGGAGTCGGGATACGCTGCGATTTCGTCGCCGTGGTCTCGCGTGAACACCACCTGCGCCAGATACTCGAGGTTGATCTGGTGAACGATGCCGGTTCCCGGTGGAACAACGCGGAAGTTCTGGAGCGCCTTTTGTCCCCAGCGAAGAAATGCGTAGCGCTCGAAGTTGCGTTCGAATTCGCGTCCGGTGTTGATCAGGAATGCCGCTTCGGTTCCATACTCGTCCACCTGCACCGAGTGGTCGATGACGAGATCGACCGGCTGAAGCGGATTGATTTTCTTCGGATCCGCTCCGAGCTTGGCGAGCGCGTCACGCATTGCGGCGAGGTCGACAACTGCGGGAACTCCGGTGAAATCCTGGAGCAGAACGCGTGACGTGCGAAATGCGATTTCCTTCTCGAGTTTTCCCTTTACGTCCCACTTCGCCATCGCTTCGATGTCCGCGGCTTTGACGAATTTTCCGTCTTCGTTTCGAAGGAGATTCTCGAGGAGGATCTTGAGGCTGACCGGAAGGCGGGACGAATTTCCGTTGGAGAGTGACTCGAGTGAGTCGAGGCGGTAGATGGTGTACCGCCGGCCGGCAACTTCGAGAGTCGCTCGGCTACCGAAAGAGTTCGGGTTGGTCATTTTTGTCTTTCTCTGGATCAGGCCGCGCTGTGCGCGTGCCGGTTATCCGCTGAGCCACTGCCGAACTGTGGAGAATTCCGTCCGGCAGGCTGACATAAATCTAGCATGAGTTGGCTCAGGGTAGGGAAGCGACCACGAAGGACACGAAGGACACGAAGAAAACCTTCTTTAAGGGAACTCACCTCGCGATTCGAATGCGTAGCCGCGGGAGCCGTTCCCCCTAGAAATGCAGTTCTTTGTGCGCTTCGTGTACTTCGTGGTCGCTTCCCTTTAGGCGGCGGGAGGATCGAGAGCTTCGGGCACATTCTCTTTCTCCCCGCCGAGTGGCGTGACTTCGATCGCGTAAGTGGGGCAGTGCTGCACGAAGTCTCCATCCGCGGGCGACCACTCGACATCCGGAGTCCATGGGTACGCCTTCCCGAATTCATCCATCGCCATCACCTGCGGCGCGAGGCAGGCGCACAGCGTGCACCCGATGCATTTGTCGCGGTTCACCGTCACGCGCATCGGCCGCAGCGGAAAAATTCCTGTCTCAGCGTCGAAGCACTTGTCGAAGTCATCCAATGCTTCAACCGCCGCTCGGTAACCCGCGTCGATTACTTCGTCCGCGTGCGAGAAGTTGAACCACCCAATGTGCTGCACCTTCGGACGGATCAGCGTCATCGGCGGCCCGGCCCAATGTTCCAGAGGCGCCAGCTGGAGGGCGTGCATCATCGTCGTCGCCGCTCTCATATAGATCGCGCTGAAGCCGTGCGTCTGGATGTCCTTGTCGGTGAGAAGCGCGCTCGTTCCGGTGTCAACCGCGATCACCGCGTCCATCTGCCGGCCGGCGACGCTGACCGGAAGGTTGTCCATCACTCCGCCGTCAACGCACACGCGATCGTCGATTATTCCCGGTGGAAAGAATCCGGGCAATGCGCACGACGCGTAGACCGCGTCGGCAATCGAAACGTTCTTTAGTCCGGGCAATCCCCACACGAGCTGAGTTCCGCGCTGAAGGTCGACCGTATTCACCAGCAGAGTAGCCTTCAAATCATTGAACGTTCCCCGAGGGGAAATTCTTACACAGATCTCCTTCAACGGCCCTTCCAGATAAATCGCCGGAAGCTGTAACCGGTTGAGGACCATTCCCAATCGGTTGATCCGAAAGAGATCGCGCTTTCTGAGAGAGCGCGCGTGCTCGGCCATTTCGGATACCGGCATGCCTCCCGCCGCAGCGGAAGCGATCATCGCTCCGATGCTGGTGCCCGCATACACGGTCGGCTTGATCTTTCGCTCCTCGAGAGCGCGGAGCACACCGATGTGCGCGAATCCCTTGAGTCCGCCGCCGCCGAGTACTAAAGCGACGCGCCTTTTGCTTGTTCGTTTCCTCTTTGGTTTCACACCGAGTCCGGTAGCTGGTTCAACACGCTATAATTTTACCAGCCAACACTCACCTGCGGATCAAAGGCTGCATATGAAGTCTTTACTCACTTACGCGCTCTTTCTCACAATCGCTCTCGCCGCCCAACCTGCCGGTGGACAAAGTCGAAAAATCGACTCACGCGAGATTGACGCCCACCTTCGTTTCCTTTCCTCCGATCTCCTCGAGGGTCGCGCACCCGCCACTCGGGGAGGACGCCTCGCCGCCGAATACATCGCATCGCAGCTCGAAACATTCGGTGTCGAGCCAGGAGTAAATGGATCGTACTTCCAGGAAGTGCCCATCGACGTCGTCCGCTCCAATCCATCGACCATCAGCGTCACTGCCTCAGGCAAGGCAAACGCCAACCTGAAGTTCACTGATGATGTCGTCGTCTGGGCGGGCGCGCCGTCGCCTGCGAGCGCTGCCAAGGGTGAGCTCGTATTTGTCGGCTATGGAGCCAAAGCCCCCGAGTATCGCTGGGACGATTTCAAGGGCGCCGATCTCAAGGGAAAAATTCTCCTCGTTCTCGTGAACGATCCTCCTGCACCAGCCAGCGAGCCGAATCTTTTCGGCGGCAAGGCGATGACTTACTACGGTCGCTGGACATACAAGTACGAAGAAGCTGAACGTCAGGGCGCCGCCGGAATGTTGATCGTGCATACCACTGATGCGGCCGGCTACCCATGGCAGGTGGTCGTCACATCAAACTCCACCAGTCACCGGATTCTTCCGCGCGATCCCAAGCTTCCGCCGCCGATCGCAGTACGTGGATGGATAACCGACCCGGCGGCGACGACGCTTCTTGCTCAAGCGGGTCTCAATCTCGCCGATCTCAGAAAGCAGGCCGAGTCGCGCGACTTCAAGCCGATTCCAACGGGCATTACTATCGACGCTCATTTCGACAACACGGTCAACCGGATGAAATCGGAGAACGTTGTTGGCGTCGTACGCGGCGGCGATCCCCGGCTCAGAAACGAATACGTCGCCTACAGCGCACACTGGGACCACCTCGGCATCGGCCCCCCCGATGCTCGCGGCGATTCGATCTACAACGGGGCAGCCGATAACGCATCCGGCGTCGCGGACATTCTTGCGATCGCGCACTCGGCTGCGCAATCGCCAAAGCCGCGCCGGTCTCAGCTATTTCTTTTCGTTACTGCCGAAGAGTCGGGCCTGCTCGGATCGGAGTATTACGGGCTGCATCCAACTGTTCCGGTTGCGAACATCATCGCCAACCTCAATGTAGATATCGGGAACATCCTCGGCCGGGTGCGCGATCTGACTGTGCTCGGCGCAACCAAGAGCTCGCTCGGAACTTCGCTTGCCGCCATGATCCGCCCGGATGCAATGCGCATCACACCCGAAGCACATCCGGAACGCGGACTCTTTTATCGCTCGGATCACTTTTCACTCGCGAAAGTCGGCATACCTGCGATCTCCATCGGGGCTGGAACCGATTTCGTCGGCAAAACGAAGGAGTGGGGGCTACAGCAGGGGGAGGACTACACGACGCACCGCTATCATCAACCGTCTGACGAGTACAAGCCTGACTTCGATCTGACAGGCGCGGTTCAGCTGTCGGAAATCGTCCAGCGATTCGGAGTGATGCTCGCCAACTCGCCTTCGGTTCCAACGTGGAATGCCGACGCCGAGTTCAAGGCGTTGCGCGACACTCAGCGCAGATAGAGTTGTCGACAGATCCGCTGCTTTCGTTCCGGGATGAGTTTCCAATTCTGGAGAAGACGACCTACCTCGTCTCCAACTCGCTCGGGCCCATGCCGCGCACCGTTCCCGAGAAGCTCGCCGAATATGCGCGCGACTGGGGCGAGCTCGGCGTAAAGGCGTGGCGGCGCGGCTGGTGGGAGATGCCGCTGGATGTCGGCAACGAGATCGCGCCGCTGATCAAGGCGGACCAGGGCGAAGTCGTAATGATGCCCAACGTCACCATCGCGCAATCAGCCGTCGCGTCTGCAATCGACTTCTCGGGTAAGCGCGATACGATCGTCATGACGTCGCTCGATTTTCCCTCGGTGAAATACGCTTACGAGGAGCTCGCGCGGAAATTCGGAGCGCGAGTGGTAGTTGTTGAATCGGAAGACGGCATCTCCATCGACGAGGAAAAGCTGCTCGCGGCAATCGACGAGAGAACGAAGCTGGTCGCGGTGTCGCATGTCATCTTCAAGTCGGCGTTTATCAATGACGCCGATGCCATTTGCCGCCGGGCACACGATGTGGGAGCGTTGGTTTCGCTCGACGCATTTCATTCGGTTGGAGTAATCCCGGTAGATGTAAAGAGGAGTGGCGTGGACTTCCTCACCGGTGGCGTACTGAAGTGGCTGTGCGGCGGCCCTGGTGGATGCTTCCTCTACGTGTCACCTAGGGTGCGCGACGAGCTCGCGCCGGCGATCACCGGATGGCAGGCGCACGCCCGGCCGTTTGCATTCGAGGAGCGGATGGAATACACGACCGGCGCTTTTCGATGGCTGAACGGAACTCCGGTGATCCCTGCTCTTTACGCTGCCGCGGAAGGTCCGAAAATTCTGCGACGAGCGGGAATGGATGCGATTCGTGCGAAAAGCACTCGACAGACGAGCCGGCTTATCGAGCTGGCGGGTGAGCGCGGCTATCGTGTGCACGCGCCGCTCGACTCGGCGCGACGCGGAGGCACCGTCGCAATCGACGTCGAGCACGGATATGAAGTTGCACAGGAGTTGCTCTACAGAGAGATCCTCGTCGATTATCGTGTAGGCGCGGGGATACGCGTTGCCCCCCATTTCTTCACGCGTGACGACGAGGTGGAAATGGTTGTCGAATCGATTGCGGACATTCTCGAGTCTGGTGCCTGGCGCCGCTTCACGGAACAAGCGGCCGTCGTAACTTGAGAACAGGCAGGCGCGTTGAACTTCGGAGGGAGAGTTTTTCGGGATCTCAATGGCAGTTTTGCCATGGGCGCGTCGTTTTTCGACGAGGGCACTCTGGCTGAAATGGCAAAACTGCCATTAGGATCCCGAAAAACTCTCCCTCCGAACTTCAACACAGATCTCTCAATTATTGTCTTGAACAAATCAGTGCTTCGATTGTACAATACTGCAACTCGATCAGTCGGAGGTAACGAAACGCCATGGCTACCCCGTTTCTGAGTTCCGAGGAGTATGATGAGAGAGCGCACCAGTTGTACAACGAAGGCCAGTACGACGAAGCGTTGGACGTACTTCGAGAGGGGCTCGCGCTTTATCCCAATGCGGTAGAGCTGCACATTGGCGTCGGTTACGCGTATCACGCACGCGAGGAATTTGCGTGGGCTCGAAGAAGCTTCGAGGAAGCCCTTGTCCTCGACCCCGAGCACGAGGATGCACTCGCCGGACTAGGCGAGACACTGCTGAAATTCGGACAGCAGGCGGCCGCGCTCAAGAGCTTCCACCACACGCTCGAGCTCGGCTACGAAGACGACATCGAGCTGATGCTCCAGATCGGTCGCGCCCTTTTCCGCGAAGGACTGATCGACGAATCGCGCAACTACTTCGAGATTGCCGCGCGACAAACACCTGACTCGGCAGAAGCCGTTTCATGCATCGGTTACGCCCAGCATCGCTCGGGCGACGACGACTCGGCAATTGCCACTCTCAGGAAAGCCCTCAAGATCGACGAGGACCATACCGAGGCCCGGATCTACCTCGGAAACATCTTCTACGACCGTGGGGACTACGAGGCGGCGCTTTACCACCTCGATCGCTCCGAGCCGGACGACCATTGGGACGAATTGGGCATCTGGCGTCTGATCGAATTGAAGAAGATGGTCTACCGTTTGCGAGACAACGACCCGGAGCTCAAGCCCTGGGAAGAGCGTTTAGCCGAGCTGGCCGGTGAACCCGACGACATCGACGAGATGCTGGCAGAGATCGAGGCGAGGGCGGCGGAGGCAGCCGATAACGACGCAAAGGGGCAGCTCGAGCTGTTCGGCGTTCTGCTCTCGAGTCTCGCAAAAGACAAACGGGCGGAGCAGGCGGCGGCGCATTGCGTCACAATCGACGAGGACCGCTCGTTCGAGGGGACCTGGGAGGAAATTCTGCTGAAGCTGAGCGAGTCACGGGGTGGAAGCGTTGGTGGGACCGTCAAGGATTTCATGGTGAACGAGGCGCGTCGCGGCTATTCACTCACCGGCTGCACCATTCCCACTGAAGATGCGGAGAGTTTCATTCGCGGAAGTGCCGATGCAGGGCTTCTGCGAATAGTGAGATGAACGCGAACCAGCAGTCCGCGCTTGCCGCGTTGAGGTCGGTCTCGCCGATCGCGGCGAAGCTCGACCGGTCGCGTGATGGCGAAGACCGGGCGGCCGATATCCTGGAGCTGTGGCAGGGCACGGAGACGGCGCTCCGCGCGCTGGCCGGTGGGTCGTCGCTCGGTGGCCAGGCGCTCATTCGCGAGCTTCGCCAGCAGGAGCTCATTTCCCTCGGCCAAGCGTACGCGCTGCTCGAGTTTCTCGGCGCGCGCGACCGCGCGAATCGCACGACGTATCGCGCCAGCGACAACGACGTCGCGGTTGCGCGCGAAGGATTTCGCCAGCTCGAAAGCGGCCTTGCAACCGGTGAGACCGAGGCGCCTCCGCTTCCGCCGCGACCGGTTGACGCTGGTGCCGGCGCTGCCGCGTCTCCCTATGCGCCATCGGGATCGTCATACGCACCGCCCACTTCGCCTTACGCTCCGGGCGCCGCGCGCGCGGCCCCAGGACCGGTGACACCGCCCGCCGCAGCGTATACGCCCACCGAGCCGGCGCCGGGCTACGCGACGGGAAGCCGCATGCCAGCGAATATGTGGTTCATCGTCTCGCTCGTCGTCATCGTGCTCGCCGCGATCGGCGGTTACTGGATGTTCAGCAATCGCAGCAACCCGGCAAAAGACCTCGACGCCGCAATCACGATGTCGCAAACCGGAAAGCGCGAGGCGGCCAAGGCAGAATTTTCGCGGATTGCCCGCGACAACCCGACACTCGCCGCGCCGCATGTATTCCTTGCGCGCATGGCTCGCGAAGACGGTGACGTAGCCACCGCCAGACGTGAAGCCGAGACTGCAATAAGGCTCGACGCAAAGGACGCCACGGCGTTGCGTGAAATGGGGCTGATTCTGTTTTCAACTGGCGACTACGAGCTCTCCCGCCGGTTCTTCGTCCGCGCAATTCAGGTCAATCCAGCGGACAACGCTTCGCAGGGATATCTTGGCTGCGCGCTGGCACGGCTCAACAGAATCGAGGAAGCGCAACGCTTCATCACTCGCGCCGGTAATGGCGTGTGGAGCACGTGCATGCAGCAGCCTCAGCGCCCATTGTGATCGAACTCCAAAACGCAACCAAAATTTATCGCTCTCCCTTCGGCCGCTCCGTAAAAGCGGTCGAAGATTTTTCGTTGCAGGTCGCGGAAGGTGAGGTGCTCGGAATCGCCGGACCGAACGGAGCGGGGAAGAGTACTCTGATCTCGTTGATGCTCGGGTACCTGCGGCCTACCGCCGGAAGCGTCCTCATCCGCGGCGTCGAGCCCCGGGCGTTCGTCGAAAAGAACGGCATCGGGTATCTCTCCGAGCTGATGACGATCAATCCGAACTGGAAGGCTGAAGAAGCGCTGGTTCGCTTCGCCACCCTCGCGGCGATTCCCCCCGCCGACATCAAGGGGCGGGTGAACGCCGTGATCGAGGAGCTTGGAATCGGCGAGCACCGAGACAAGAAGATCAAGGCGCTATCGAAGGGAAATCTCCAGCGGCTCGGCGTTGCCCAGGCGTTGCTGCGCGACGAGCAGGTCATGATTCTCGACGAGCCGACCCATGGACTCGACCCAGTGTGGACGCAGCGCTTTCGCGGAATCGTCGAAGGCCTCCGTAAGCCGGGCCGCACGATCATCATCGCATCGCACAACCTCGACGAGCTCCAGCGCCTTGCCGACCGCGTCGCAATTATCGATCGCGGGCGTCTCCAGCGCCTCGTGCAGACGGGATACGACCAGGCCACCGACGCAGGCGGCACGTATCGCATTTCGGTCGCCGCGGGTGCGGAGCATCTCAAGGCGATGTTTCCCCAGGCGCTCGATTCAGGCGACGGGGAGTTCGAGCTGACTTTCACCAGCATTGCCGAGCTCAATGGCGCGCTGGCGCGACTGATCGGCGGTGGCGTGCTCGTTGCCAGTGTTGTTCCGTCCCGATCCGTGCTCGAGCAGCAATTCCGCGAAGCGGTTGGAGAACAGAACTGATGGCGGCGAACCTCACTCGTTACTCCTACTGGCAGTTTCGCGACTTCATTCGAGAGCGGGGCATTGCGCTGATCATCACCAGCACGCTGCTGGGATTCACGGTCGTGGCGCCGATGCGGGCAATGATCGGATCGAACATCGATGAAGTGAACGCCAAGCGAATTCTCATCATGGCGCTGCCCCAGATTGTCTTCATCTCGGCATTCATTGCGCTCAACGGATTGATCTCGACCGATCGTAAGCTTGGCTACTACCGTTTTCTTTTCTCGAAGCCGGTGAGCATCCCGGCCTACTACGCACAGTACTTTCTCGTCTCATTCGTTGGTTTCCTGGCGGTGTTCGTCGTTCTGCTTGGGGCATTTGCGGTCGTCGTACGCCCGGTCAATCCAGTCGGTGCTCTCGCATTCTGCGCGCTCGTGTACCTCTCTCTCGGCGGAATCGCGTTTCTCATCTCCAGTTTGTTTCGCTATGACTGGCCGATCCTGGCCGGTGTTTATCTTGGATCGGCGCTGGTCAACGGATTATGGGCGGGCCGCGATGGTTTCCGAATGGTGATCCGCGACCTCCTGCCTCCAGTTCACAAGCTCACCCCGGCGATGAACGACATCATGAACCTCGGTACGGTAGACAGGAATTCGGTGCTGTGGCTTCTTGGCTACAGTGCCCTTTGTTTTGCCGCGGGTCTATTCGTGCTCTGGCGGCGGCCAATCGGTTGACCGCGACCGTGGCGACTTTGATCGACCCCGAGTCGGTTCAACGCACGGTCCTCCCCAACGGACTGACCGTGCTGCTTCGCGCCGATCGCTCCGCTCCGGTGGCAGCGATCGTGACGCACGTGAAGGCAGGTTACTTCGACGAGACAGAGGACATTGTCGGCATCGCTCACGTTCTCGAGCACATGTTCTTCAAGGGAACCGCCCGGCGCGGCGTGGGCGAGATCGCGAAGGAGACAAAGGCCAGCGGCGGTTATCTCAACGCTCACACGATCTATGACAACACGACGTACTTCACGGTGTTGCCGGCCTCGGGTGTCGCCGCCGGCCTCGACATTCAGGCAGATGCGTACGCCAATTCGCTGATTGATGGCGCCGAGCTCGCGAAAGAGCTCGAGGTCATAATCCAGGAAGCGAAACGGAAGGCGGACAATCCGGAAGCACTCACGGTCGAGACGCTGTACGAGCTGATTCACGATGTCCACCGGATTCGTCGCTGGCGAATCGGGCGCGAAGCGGGGCTGCGCAAGCTTACGCGCGAGCAGCTCGTTGGGTTCTACAGAAATTTCTATCGCCCTTCGAACACGATTCTGACGATTGTCGGCGATTTGGATGCAGATGCAACGATGTCGCGCGTCGTCGATCTGTACGGATCGCTTCCCGACTCCGAGCCTGTGCGTACGCCTGGGCCCGCCGAGGCTCAACACGACGATTTCCGTTACCGCGAGCTCGCCGGCGATGTCGCGCAGACTCAGCTCATGTTCGGCTGGCGGACGCCACGAACTTTGCACGAAGACACGCCTGTCCTCGACGTCGCCGGATATCTCCTCGGCACCGGCCGCGCGTCTCGACTCTACCGCGCTTTGCGCGAGAAACAGCTCGCTTCGTCGGTGAGCGCCTACAACTACACACCAACAGAGCTCGGCGTTTTTCACGTGCATGCGGAAACCAATCCTGACCGCGCGAGTGAGGCTGCGGCAGCGATCGCCGAGCAAATGCGCGCGTTGCGAGAGGATCCCATTCCCGCGATGGAGATGGAGCGCGCCCGTCGGATCTTCGATGCTCGATGGCTGCGTCGCATGGAGACGATGGAAGGTCAGGCGAATCACCTCGCCGAATGGGAAGCTCTTGGCGGCTGGGAAATCGGCGACGACTACAGGTCGCAGTTCATGTCCGCGACCGCGGCGGACGTTCAGCGCGTTGCATTGGAATACCTTTCGTGCGAGCGAACGGGAGTGGTGCTGTATCGTCCCGAAAGCTCTCCTCCCATTGCCGAGTCGGCCGAGGCGATGCGAAGGATTCTGGAGGATTCCAGCGTAGCGGCGCTCGAGCCGCTGCCACCGCGCGCGATTCCACCTCTCGCTGCGCGGGAGTCTGTGCCGTCGCTCGAGACAACCGAGGCGGGCGTTTCAGTGTATCGCGCCCGGACCGGCTTGCCGGTGCTGCTGCACCGAAAGCCCGGCTCGGCGATCGCGCATCTCGGGGTGTTCGCGTACGGGGGATCTCGCGATGAGCCGGAAGAGCTTTCGGGAATCACCACGCTCGTTGCCCGGTCGATGCTCAAGGGAACGAGACGGCGCAGCGCCGCACAGCTCGCCGAGGACGTCGAGATGCTCGGCGGTCACATCAGCGCGGGTGTCTCGCTCGAGGGTTTCGGCTGGACTATCTCCGTGCCGGTGCAGCATCTGGCAGCAGCGGCCGAGCTGGTTGGAGACGTGGTTCAGAACGCGGCCCTGGGAGGAGATGCGATCGAGACTGAGCGAGCAGTCGTCCTGTCGGATGTAGTCGCGATGCGCGACGACATGTACAGGTATCCAGTCCGTCTCGCAATGTGCGCCGCTTTCAAGGGTCATCCGTACGCGATCTCCGCGCTCGGCACTGAAAAGTCTCTGCGCGTAATATCGGTGCAGAAAGTTCGCGACTGGTATCGCGCGCGTGTTCTCAAGGGGACACTGGTCGCGGGGATCGTTGGAGACGTCGACGAGTCGGCAGCGGCGATCTTTGCGAGCGAGCTTGGCTCACTCACTCCGTCCACTCCGCTTCCGCTCCGTGCGCCCGAATGGCCGGCGGGGGTTGTCGTGCGCGCAGACTCGCGCGACAAGGCGCAGACTGCGCTTGCGATTGCGTTTCCCGGTCCCCATCGCACCGATCCGGATCGCTTTGCCGCGAGAATCGTTGCCGGCATTGGGAGCGGACTTGGCGGAAGATTCTTTGACGAGCTGCGCGATCGCCAATCGCTCGCCTATACGGTCCATGCGTTCAGCAGTGAGCATCAGCTTGCGGGGGCGTTCGTGTCGTACATCGCGACGTCACCCGAAAAGGAGGATGTCGCACGTGCGGGGCTGCTCGCTGAATTCGAGCGCCTGCGACAGGAGCCGGTTACCGGCGAGGAGCTGGAGCGCGCGAAACGTTACGCCATCGGATCGCACGCAATCAGGCAGGAGAGCGGCGGCGCGATCCTCGGCGACATGATCGATGCGTGGATGCTCGGGACAGGTCTGCATGAATTGGCCGAGCATGATGCCCGAGTCGAATCAGTAACTGCCGACGATGTTTTGCGGCTTGCCCGGGATTACTTCGACCCCTCTCGGCGCGTTGAGGGAATCGTCCGCGGAGTTGGGCGCACGGTCTAACTACAGGAGCT
>Ga0193751_1001767_pt1 | contig 13532 bp, 14 predicted proteins | sample L1c2metaG_FD_143050 | JGI IMG/M metagenome (GOLD analysis project Ga0193751, IMG submission 143050) | Soil microbial communities from a riparian zone of the East river system, Colorado, United States - L1c2 | ecosystem: Environmental > Terrestrial > Soil > Riparian zone | place: USA: East River... | reverse complement strand
GGCCTCTCATGGCAAAACGTTTTGAAACAGCCAAGACCCTGAGCGGACCTGCGGCGACGACATTGAAACCTATTTGGACAGCGCGACTATATCCCACCATGCCCAATCTAGTGTATTCTTAATCGGTCCGGGGCGGTTGTCGGGAGAGGAGGACCCATGGCGCAGGGCCTAGCGATTGCCGCAAGATGGTCCTGCATAGTAGCCGGTTGTTTGTTCGTTGCCGATGGACAAGCCCAAGCACAAACAGTCACCCAGTCGCCGCCTGCCCAGGTGACGCCGACGCCGGCACCCGCCGCGTCGACTCAGGCTGCGCCGCTATCGCCGATGCAGGAGAAGGCGCTGAAGCCGAAGGACACGTTTAAGGAATGTGCGAATTGCCCGGAGATGATGGTGGTGCCGGCCGGGAGCTTCACGAGGGGATCGCCGACAAGCGAGCCGGGGCATTCTGCCGACGAAGGCCCACAACATACGGTCACGATTGCTCGACAATTTGCAGTCGGCCGGTTTGAGGTGACCTTCGACGAATGGGATGCGTGCGCGGCCGATGGCGGCTGCAACGGCTACAAGCCCTCCGATGAAGGCTGGGGCCGTGGCCGCCGACCGGTGATCAACGTTTCCTGGGACGATGCCAAAGCTTACGTCGCTTGGCTGTCGAAAAAGACCGGCAAGTCGTATCGGCTGCTCTCGGCGGCCGAATACGAGTATGCGACGCGCGCCGGGACACAGACGGCCTATCCCTGGGGCAATGCCATCGGCACGAACAATGCCAACTGCCACGCCTGTGGCAGCCAATGGGACGCCAGGCAAACCGCGCCGGTCGGCTCGTTTGCCGCTAACGGGTTCGGTCTCTACGACATGGTGGGCAATGTCCGGGAGTGGACGGAGGATTGCTACCACGACAGATACCTCGGCGCGTCGGTGGACGGCTCGGCTTGGATCGAGGGCGCTGACTGTTCTCGCCGTGTCGTGCGCGGCGGGTCCTGGCTCCTCGCTCCTGCCTTCCTCCGCTCGGCGAACCGCTACTGGTTCAGCACCGACTACCGGCTCAACTACCTTGGTTTCCGGGTCGCTCGGACGCTTGCACCTTAAATTTTTGTTCCTTTGCCTCTTGTGACTTATTTCTCTTGTCTCTTTGGGGGTTTGGGGGCGAAGCTCCAATTTTTTGGAGAGCACGCCATGAACGCCCATCTCAAGCGCACCGGTCCGGCCATCGAAGCCCACTATCAATTCCTGCTATGGCTCGTTCCATCGGCACGCGCATGAGCGCACCCAGCAGCGTCGGCAGCGCGATCAACAAACCGATCGATGTGTTGTCGAGGTTGAAGTCGGCCTGTATCTGATGCGAGAGCGGCGAGATCATGCTCCACGCGGCGAACGCCACCGCGAATGCGGCGGTTGCCAACGCGAGATTGACGTACGCTTGCCGCGAGTTCTGCATACCGGCCCCCCAGTCCCGCTTCATCGCGATTCCTAGCGCCCTTAAGCGTGCCCGCCACGGGCCTTATGATTTTTTTCCACCAGATCGCGTCATTGTCCGATCAATGCACCAACGGGCTGAGTTTCCCCGCGGCATAGAGATCCGTTATTTTGTCGAGCGCAATAGGCTTCACCAGAGAGGCCTTTCCTGCGCTGCCAAAGGCCTCAAACCGCAGCTTCCAGATCTCGCGTGCAGCCTTGGTTGCATCAGCCAAGAATTTGCGCGGATCGAACTCGTCCGGCTTCTTGAACATCAGACGGCGCATCGCGCCCGTCATGGCTAAGCGAATATCAGTGTCGATGTTGACTTTGCGTACGCCGTGTTTGATGCCTTCCCGAATCTCTTCGACAGGCACGCCGTAGGTTTCCTTGATCTGACCGCCGTTCTCGCGGATGATGTCAAGCCATTCCTGCGGCACGGATGAAGAGCCGTGCATGACTAGATGCGTCATCGGAATACGCGCGTGGATCTCCTTGATGCGATTGATGGCCAGAATGTCGCCGGTTGGCTTGCGCGAGAACTTGTAGGCGCCATGGCTAGTTCCGATAGCAATAGCGAGCGCATCGACTCCCGTCTCTTTCACGAAATCGGCCGCCTGTTCGGGATCGGTCAAGAGCTGGTCGTGCGAAAGCTTGCCCTCGGCGCCTGATCCGTCCTCCTTCCCGGCTTCGCCGCTTTCGAGCGAACCCAGGACGCCGAGTTCGCCTTCGACCGACACACCGACAGCATGCGCTATCTCGACGACTTTTCGCGTCACCTTAACATTGTAGTCGTACGAGGATGGCGTCTTCATATCCTCGAGCAGGGAGCCATCCATCATAACGCTCGAAAAGCCTGAGCGGATTGCGCGCTGACATACAGCAGGGCTTGCGCCGTGATCTTGATGCATAACCACCGGAATATGCGGATAGGTTTCGACCGCCGCCTCGACCAAATGGCGCAGGAACGCTTCGCCAGCATATTTCCGCGCCCCGGCCGAGCCTTGCAAGATTACAGGACTGTCGCACTCGTCCGCCGCCTGCATGATCGCCTGAATTTGTTCCATGTTGTTGACGTTAAAGGCCGGCAGGCCGTAACCATATTCTGCTGCGTGGTCGAGCAATTGTCGCATCGAAACGAGAGCCATCCAGTGATCCTCCTTGGTGCTTGTTGGCCGTAAGTCAGTTTCTTCGCGCACGGGTCGCGGCTTGAAGCGCAGCAATCGCGGGCAGGGTCTTTCCTTCGAGGAATTCGAGAAACGCGCCGCCACCGGTAGAGATGTAGCCAATGTGCTTCTTGAGTCCGAACCGGCTGATCGCAGCGAGCGTGTCGCCCCCGCCTGCGATCGAGAAGGCCTTGGAGCTTGCGATGGCCTCCCCGAGGGCCTTGGTGCCGCAAGCGAATGCGTCCATTTCGAACACTCCGACCGGACCGTTCCAAACGATCGTACCCGCCTGACCCAATTGGCACGCATAGGCGGCGGCGGTGCGAGGTCCAATATCAAGAATGATATCGTCATCGGCGACTGCGTCGGACGCGACGATCCTCGATGGCGCGTCGTCTCCAAAGGTTTTGCTAACCACCAGATCGACTGGCATGGCGACCGCCCCACCCTTCTGGCGCATGATCGCTATGATCGTGGCCGCTTCGCCGACCAGATTTGGCTCCGCCAAAGATTTGCCGACATTGCAGCCGGCAGCACACAGAAAGGTGTTGGCGATGCCGCCACCAACGATGAGGACGTCGACCTTGTCGACCAGCGCACGCAGGATCGTGAGCTTGGTCGAAACCTTCGATCCGCCCACGATCGCGACGAGAGGGCGTTCCGGCAGAAGTAGAGCCTTGCTCAGTGCGTCGATCTCGGCCATCAGAAGGGGACCGCCGCACGCAATCGGTGCGAAACGCGAAATGCCGCAGGTTGTCGCCTCGACGCGGTGCGCCGTTCCGAATGCATCCATAATGAACACGTCGCACAGAGCGGCCATGGACCTTGACAGAGACTCGTCGTTTGCTTTCTCACCCACGTTGAAACGGCAGTTTTCAAGGAGAACCGCCGAGCCTGGCGAGACCTCGATACCGTTGAGCCAGTCGCGCGCGAGTGGCACAGTGCGCTCCAGAAGCTGCGACAGACGCTGGGCAACAGGTGCGAGCGAATCGACTTGCGAGAATGTGCCCTCACTCGGCCGCCCCAGATGGGACGCGATCATCAGTGCCGCACCGGAGCCGAGAGCGTAGTGGATGCCTGGCAAAGCGGCCCGGATACGCGTGTCGTCCGCAACCTCACCATCCGGTGCAAGCGGCACATTGAAGTCGACGCGCATGAAGACACGCTTTCCCCGAAGGGCGACGTCGCTCATCCTGGTGATCCGATCCATGGCGCTTTGCTCCGTCACCTCGCGTGCATGAGCGCGACGGTTGTGTTGAGCATGCGGTCGAGGCCGCGTAGACGATCGTCGCATCTCCAAGATCATTTACGGCCACGATTTCGATATCGTGGACTCTGCCCGCTTTCATAAAGGTGCACGGGACATTAGGGCCGATTCGGCCATATCCGTTAATCGCGACATCGATGGTCATGACTTATGCTCCACGAACCGGCTTTCAACCGTTGCTCAAGAGAGCCCATGCGCGCTGTGGACCAGCAACCTTGCCGTTTCGGCAATCCGTTCAGCTGTGAAACCGAAATGCGGAAATAGTGCACTGGCGGGTGCCGACTCGCCGAAGCCGTCCATGCCAATGACAGCTCCGTCGAGCCCGACATATTTCCACCAGAGAGCGGTGGCGCCGGCTTCGATAGCGATCCGCTTGACCCCATCGGGAAGCACGGAGCGGCGGTAGGCCAGATCCTGACGATCAAAGACCGTGGTCGAGGGCATGGAGACGACGCGCACCGAAACCCCTTGCCCGGACAGGATCTCCTTTGCCTTTATTGCCAGCGTGACTTCCGAGCCGGTAGCAATCAGAACGAGGTCTGGTTCTCCCGTCGGCGCATCCACGAGTACGTAGCCCCCCCTGGCGGCGAGACTGGCTCGATCGCCATCGTCTCGCTGGGCCGGGAGATTCTGACGCGACAACAGCAGACTCGTTGGGCCATCCCGTCGCTCGACGGCGGCCCTCCAGGAGACTGCGGTCTCCAAAAGATCACAGGGGCGCCAGACATCCATGTTGGGGATCAGTCGCAGCGACATCGCGTGCTCGACGGGCTGATGCGTCGGCCCATCCTCACCAAGCCCGATCGAGTCATGCGTGAACACGAATATCGAGCGCAGACGCATTAGCGCGGCCATTCGTAGTCCGTTTCGTGCATAGTCCGAGAATACAAGGAACGTGCCCCCAAACGGGATGTAGCCGCCGTGTAGCGCGAGCCCGTTAGTGATGGCTGTCATGCCGAATTCACGAACGCCGTAGTGGACATAATTGCCGCCTTCGTTACGACCGACGGTTCGGCTTGCCTTCCAGTTCGTTAGGTTGGAGCCAGTCAAATCCGCCGAACCCCCCAGAAGTTCCGGCAACATGGATGCGAGGGCTTCGATGGCCAATTGTGAAGCCTTGCGTGTCGCGATCGCTTCGGTCGCCCGAGCTACACCTGTCATCCAGGCATTGGCCTGCACGTCGAAGTCTGCCGGAAGATCGCCAGCCATGCGACGGCGGAACTCTGCGGCAGGCACCGGGTACTCGCCGGCGTAGACCTCGAACCGCTGTTCCCATTTGCGCTGCATGCGCTCGCCTTCGCGCCGTGCGTCCCACTCCGCGCGTATCTGCGCGGGGATCTCGAATGGCGCGTAAGCCCACCCCAACGCCTGACGTGTGGCAGCGACTTCTTCAGCGCCAAGCGGCGCCCCGTGAACGTCGTGCGAGCCCGCCTTATTCGGCGCACCCCAGCCAATCACCGTCTTGCAACAGACGAGGGTGGGTTTCCCGCAGGTTTTAAATGCTGTCCGGATTGCGGATTCGATCGCGGCGGGATCGTGTCCGTCGACATCGCGGATGACGCGCCACCCATAAGCCTCGAAGCGGCTGGGTGTGTCGTCGGTGAACCAGCCCCGAACATGGCCGTCAATAGAAATACCATTATCATCATAGAATGCGACAAGCTTCTCGAGGCCGAGCGTGCCTGCAAGCGAGCAGACCTCGTGCGAGATCCCTTCCATTAGGCAGCCGTCGCCGACGAACACGAAGGTTCGGTGGTTGACGATCGTGTGGGTCGGCCGGTTGAATTCCTCCGCCAGAAGCTTCTCGGCGAGAGCCATACCGACCGCATTCGCAAGGCCCTGCCCAAGCGGTCCGGTTGTCGTTTCGACCCCGGGGGTGACGCCGACTTCGGGATGGCCCGGTGTCTTCGAATGGAGCTGGCGGAAGCGCTTCAGCTCGTCAAGCGGAAGGTCATAGCCCGACAGATGCAAAAGCGCGTAAAGAAGCATTGAGCTATGACCGTTCGACAAAATGAAGCGATCGCGATCCGGCCAGCGGGGGTCAGCGGGATTGTGTTTGAGATAGCGATTCCATAGAACTTCGGCGACATCAGCTAACCCCATCGGCGCGCCGGGATGGCCGGATTTTGCCTGTTCAACAGCGTCGATCGCCAGCATGCGCAATGCATTCGCCAGCGTGCGATTGTCCAGGGCGCTCTTCATTTGCGGCATTGCGGTCATGGGCGTAGTCCTGTTCAGAATGCTTTCCTCTTGCGATCCATCAGTTGCCAAATCATTGGCGTGAAGATGAGTTGCATCGCCAAGGCCATTTTACCTCCGGGGCACACAATCGTGTTGGCGCGTGACATGAAACTGTCGTGCAGCATTGAGAGGAGATAAGGAAAATCGATATCCTTCGGACTCCGGAAACGGATGATGAGCATGCTCTCGTCGGCGCTTGGGATGTCACGCGATATGAACGGATTCGACGTGTCGACCGTCGGCACCCGCTGGAAGTTGACATGCGTTTCAGAAAACTGGGGACAAATGTACTTTACGAAATCCGGCATGCGACGGAGAATCGTATCGACGATCGCCTCTTGCGACTGGCCTCGTGCGTCCCTGTCGCGGTGCAGCTTCTGGATCCATTCCAGATTGATGATCGGCACGACGCCAATGAGCAAGTCGGCGTGACGTGCGACATCGACCTTGTCAGTCTTGACCGCACCATGAAGCCCTTCGTAGAACAGCAGCTCTGTGCCTGATGGGAGGTCTTCCCATGCTGTGAATGTGCCAGGCTTCTGCTTGTAAAGTAGCGCCTCCTCTTCGTTGTGGAGATATTTCCGCGTTTTTCCAGCGCCCGTTTCGCCGTAGTCACGAAAAAGAGCTTCGAGTTCCTCGAGCAAATTTGTGTCTGGGCCAAAATGACTGAGGTTCTGGTTTCCGAGCTTCTGCGCCTCAGCCATTTTCGCGCGCATCTCTGTGCGGTCGTACCGATGGAAGGCATCGCCCTCAATGATCGCTGCGGCGACGCCCTCGCGGCGAAAGATCTGCTGAAAAGTTGTCTTCACAGTTGTCGTGCCCGCGCCCGACGAACCGGTAATCGCGATGATCGGATGTTTTGCGGACACGGCGTGACCTCGGATGCCTTCAGCCGGAGCGGAACAGCGAGCGCTTGTGGAAAAGCGGCGTTTCGAAAGTCGGCTCTTCTCCCTCATCATAATATTTGTGATAGGCGATCAGCCGCTCGACTTCGGCGCGTGACCCGAGGATCAAAGGTACGCGCTGATGCAGAGTTGTCGGCGCGATGTCCAGAACGCGCTCCCGGCCCGTGGACGCGGCGCCGCCGGCTTGCTCGACGATCATTGCCATCGGGTTCGCCTCATACATTAGGCGCAGGCGGCCCGGCTTCGAGGTGTCCTTGGTATCGCGCGGATACATGAATAGACCGCCGCGAATCAAGATGCGATAGATCTCGGCAACGAGTGACGCGATCCAGCGCGTATTGAAGTCGACGCCTCGTGGCCCTGTCTTGCCTTGGATGCACTCCTCGACGTAGCGCCTGACGGGCGGCTCCCAGAAGCGTTCGTTCGATGCATTGATCGCAAACTCGCAAGTCGTTTCTGGAATGCGCATGTTGGGATGCGTTAACGTGTAGGCGCCGATCTCCCGATCGAGCGTGAACCCGTGCACGCCGGCGCCGAGCGTGATTACGATCATCGAGGTGGGGCCATAAAGAGCAAAACCGGCCGCGATCTGCTTGGTTCCGGGCTGCAGGAAATCCGCCACAGTCGGATGCGTGACACCCGGGGGCGCGCACAGTATCGAGAAAATGGTTCCAACCGTGACATTAACGTCGATATTCGAGGATCCGTCGAGCGGATCGAACAGGAGCAGATAGCTGCCCTTCGGATATTCCGCCGGAATGGAGTAGGGCTCTTTCATCTCCTCGGAAGCCATGCCACAAAGTTGGCCGCCCCACTCACATGTCTCAAGGATGATTTCGTTCGCGACGACGTCAAGCGGCTTCTGGTCTTCGCCCTGGACGTTGACACTCGTCGTAGTGTCGTCCCGCGCGATCAATGCCCCGCGCGAGACGGCCGATGCAATGAACTTGCACGATGTCTGAATGTCGTTGAGTAGCCCGGTGAGATCCGGATCGGGGTTGGCACCGCGGCGCTCATTCTCGATGATGAACTTGCTGAACGTCGACCGGCGATGTGGCATCGCTTCCTCCCGTGGACCAGTGGCTATTACATGAACACTCGACTGGCGCGGATATCCTCCGCCGCGATTGTCTGAAGTGCGCTCTTATCGAGCGGCTTGCCGCGCTCGGAAAACAAGCGGTTCGCCTGGCGCAGCCGCGCACGGTCTAGTGCATTGCGGATCGAGCGCGCATTCGAGAACCGAGGTTGGCGCATACGGCGCTCGATGTATTCGCGCATCGCCGTTTCGGCCGGAAGATCGAACCGATATTGCATCTTCGTCATCATGCACTTGGCGATGTCCATAAGCTCCTCGGCACCGTAATCGGGGAATTCGATATTGTGGGCGATCCGAGAGGCCATGCCTGGATTACTCTTGAAGAACGTGTCCATCCGGTCCTTGTATCCGGCCAGGATCACGACAAGATCATCGCGGTTTTCCTCCATGACCTGGAGGAGAATTTCGATCGCCTCCTGGCCGTAGTCGCGCTCGTTTTCGGGTCGATAGAGGTAGTAGGCCTCGTCGATAAACAGGACGCCGCCCATCGCCTTTTTGAGTATCTCTTTCGTTTTTGGTGCCGTGTGACCGATATACTGGCCAACGAGATCGTCGCGTGTGACGCTGACGACATGATCGCGCCGTGCATATCCGAGCCGATGCAGGATCTCCGCCATCCGCAAAGCAACGGTCGTCTTTCCGGTGCCGGGATTGCCCGTGAAGCACATGTGCAAGGAGGGTGGTTCCGCCTGGAGCCCGAGCTGACGCCGCGCGCGTTCAACAAGCAGCAACGCCGCGATCTCCCGGATTCGTGTTTTAACCGGTACGAGTCCGATAAGCTCGCGATCAAGCTGATCAAGGGTTTCGCCGATGCTCGTCTTGGCAAAGAGATCAGCGAGATCGATGCACTCGGTGGCATCTGTTGGTACGGGTGGAGCAGTTGTCACGCGGCCCTCCCCGCTGCAGTCGCAGTCGCAAGTTCGCGACGCATGGCGCCGATGACGGAGCGGAAACCGCCGTCTTCATCGCGGGCACCAAAGATCGCTGAACCGGCGACAAACGTGTCGGCGCCCGCCTCCGCAATGGCGCGAATGTTCCCAACCTTTACGCCGCCATCGACCTCGAGCCAGATCGATTGCCCGCCGTGAGCGACCTGCGCGTCGATGCGGCGGCGAAGTGTGGTAAGCTTGGTCAATGCCTCAGGAATGAAGGCCTGACCTCCGAAGCCAGGATTGACCGACATCACGAGGATGAGGTCGAGTTTGCCCATCACGTGATCAAGGACGTGCAACGGTGTTGCAGGATTCAACACCAGCCCAGCCTTGCAACCGAGCTCCCGGATCATGGACAATGTACGATCGACATGTTCGGATGCCTCTGGATGGAAGGAAATGATGTCGGCGCCCGCCTTGGCGAACATCCCGGCGAGCGCGTCGACTGGCTTCACCATCAGATGAACGTCGATCGGCGCCTTCAGACGTGGACGTATCGCTTCGCAGACCACCGGTCCGATCGTAAGGTTCGGGACGTAATGATTGTCCATCACGTCGAAATGAATCACGTCGGCGCCTGCGGCGATCACCCCTTCCACGTCCTCGCCAAGCCGTGCGAAGTCGGCGGAGAGTATCGAAGGGGCGATCCGGAAAGCGCCGTTGTTCATGATCGAGCCCTCGGTCAGTAGCGCTGGCCGGCCGGCTTGGCACCGGCATAGCTCCGCATGGTGTAGTGAACCTGCCGCCCCGGCCCTTCGGCGCGGACCAATTCGAAGCCTGGCTCTTCGGCAGGACGGTTGACGATGAAGGACATGCGCACCGTCTCGAACCCCTTCTTGGAGTCGAAGGCCAGGACCTTGATGTATTTTGCGCTGTGCGCCTTCCGGCAGGCGGTGACCTCGACCATGACGCCTGCCGGGTCCTTGATGTCGAACATGGGTTGGCCCCACATGTCCCAATAGGAATTGCGGGGGTGAGGATCGTCGGTGAACTCGACGGACAATGCCCAACCTTGCGCAAGGGCGTAGTCGATCTGCTTCTTGATTTCTGCGTCCGTCAATTCGGGAAGAAACGAGAACTGTCCTTGTGTCAGTCGCATGTGGCGCTCTCCTGATCTCAACTGGTGGTTGGGGTAGGCACATAGTCGACCGAGTCAGTCGACGCATAGTCGAAGGTGACGTCCTTCCAGGTGTCGAGCGCGGCCCGCAGCGGCGTGCACCATTTGGCGGTATTGGCCAGAATCTGTGGACCTTCACCCCAGATGTCGCGACCTTCGTTGCGCGCCTTGACCATGCTCTCGAGCGCCACACGGTTGGCCGTGGCGCCAGCTCGGATGCCCTGCGGATGGCCGATTGTACCGCCGCCGAACTGAAGGACGACATCGTCACCGAGATAGGTCAGCAACTGATGCATCTGCCCGGCGTGAATGCCTCCTGAGGCGACCGGCATCAGCTTCTTGAGGCTTGCCCAAGGCTGATCGAAGAACACCCCGTGCTGTAGATTCTTCGTGACATGGTTCTCGCGGCAGGTGTCATAGATGCCGCGAATAACGTTCGGGTCGCCTTCCAGTTTACCGACGACGGTGCCCGCGTGGACGTGGTCGACTCCAGCCATACGCATCCATTTCGCGATGACGCGGAACGATACGCCGTGGTTCTTTTGGCGTGTGTACGTGGAGTGCCCGGCCCGATGCAAATGCAGGATCATGCCGTTCTTCCGGCACCATTTCGCCATCGACTGGATCGCCGTATAGCCGATGACAAGGTCGATCATGACGATGACGCTGCCGAGCTCCTTGGCGAACTCCGCCCGCTCGTACATGTCTTCCATGGTCGCGCCGGTGACGTTGAGGTAATGGCCCTTGATCTCGCCCGTCTCGGCGATGGCCTTGTTGACGCCCTCCATGCAATAGAGGAAGCGGTCACGCCAATGCATGAACGGCTGTGAGTTGATGTTCTCGTCGTCCTTCGCAAAATCGAGGCCGCCGCTGAGCGCCTCGTAGACGACGCGACCATAGTTGCGACCGGAGAGGCCGAGCTTCGGCTTCATCGTGGCGCCGAGCAGAGGCCGGCCGAAATTGTTCAGGCGTTCCCGTTCGGAGACGATGCCGGTCGCTGGCCCCTGAAAGGTCTTCAGGTAGTGGGGCGGGATGCGCATGTCCTCGAGGCGAAGCGCTTTGAGTGGCTTAAAGCCGAAGACGTTGCCAATGATCGAAGCCGTGAGGTTGGCAATCGAACCTTCCTCGAAGAGGTCGAGGTCATAGGCGATATACGCGAACCACTGACCGGGCGTGCCGGGTACAGGCTCGATCTTGTAGGCCTTCGCTCGGTAGTATTCACTATCGGTAAGACGATCTGTCCAGACTACCGTCCAGGTAGCGGTGGAGGATTCGCCCGCGACGGCCGCAGCTGCTTCCTCGGGATCCACGCCGTCTTGCGGCGTGATGCGGAAGACTGCGAGCACGTCGCTGTCCTTCGGCTCGTAGTCAGGTTCCCAATACCCCATCTGTTTGTACTTCAGAACGCCCGATTTATAACGCTCCTTCATGTCGGTAATCTTGATATCGACTGGCTTGTTCATATTCGCTTCCTTCCTGAATGTTCAGTTTCAGATTGGTGGCTGCGCAAGGTTGGTCGGCCGACGTGAGCCACAAGTCGGGGAGGCTTCGTTCAGCGTCCCGCACAAGCCTTCGTCGCTAGGCCGCCAGTTCGAAGAGCTTCACGCTGAAAAACGGTGCGGTTGCCCTTGGCAGCAGGCCATTTACTAGCAGCTGCGCATGGGAGACCTGAGCAGTCTGTATAAAATGAAACACGTCGACTGGCTTTTTCATGAGTGACGATCCAGGCCTGACCATCGATCCACATGCAGCTAACAGCTCGGACATAATAAAGTAAAACAAGATATACTGTCCGGAATGTTAAGGTATCCCTTGTGCATTGGATTCTCAGGACAGGGCCACGATCATGAGGAACGTCACCATTAGGCAGCTCCAGATTTTCGCTGAAGCCGCGCAGAGGCTGTCCTTCGCGCGCGTCGCTGAGCGGCTGCATCTGAGCCCGGCTGCCGTTTCCTTTCAAATCAAGCAGATCGAGAGCATGACAGGATTCGCGCTATTCGAACGCGTCGGTAGAAAAGTGTCTGTGACTGATGCCGGCGAACGGCTGCTGGTCTATGCTAAAATAATCCTGCAAGCTCTCGATGACGCCGATCAGACCCTCATGGCTCTAAAGGGCTTGACGGGGGGCAGGGTGACGATTGGCCTCGTCTCGACTGCCAAATACATTGTCCCCCAAATGCTCACGCGTTTTCAGGCCAGCTATCCCGCCATTTCTATCAACCTGAGGGAGGGCAACCGGCGGCAAATCATTGACATGCTCACAAAAGGCGAAATAGATCTCGCCATCATGGGGCAGCCACCCGAAGGTGCGGATGTGCTTGCCGAACCATTCGCTCTGCATCCTTCCGTGCTCATTGCGGCGCCATCCCATCCCCTCGTCGGGTTGAAAGCGTTATCACCAAGCGTACTTGCCGGTGAACTGTTCGTCGTTCGCGAAGAAGGATCCGGCACCCGATTGCTGCTCGAGCGGTACTTTCAGAAGGCTGACCTTTCGCCGCGTATCGCAATGACGTCGAGCAGCAACGAAACCTTAAAGCAGGCTGTCATGGCTGGAATGGCCCTTGCATTGATCTCGCGCCATACCATCGGACTTGAGCTTGGACTCGGCCTGGTTGCTACATTGGCGGTCGACGGTTTTCCCTTAATGCGCTCATGGTTTATCGCGCACCGGCGAAGCATGCCGCTGCCACCTGTTCATTCTCGGTTGCGGGCGTTTTTAATCGAACAAGGTCAGTCGATCATCAATGATCTCGAACGTAGCTACGATGAGATTGGTATCGGAATCAGGGAGAAAACCACCCGCCGTCCCACCGAGGCCGGCCGCCAGCGGCCACGTAAACTCGGTCGGTCAGGGAGACCGCCCAAAAAGAAGCGGGCTTAAGACTGGGCATGATCGAACGGGCACTGAACGCCGAAGGCCACTATCCGCCAAAGCCGGAGATCGATCGGATGTTTCGCGCCTTCGTCGATCATTACGGCGCTCACATCGCGAATTCGTTCGCGAGCGGGTAATTGCCCAGTTGTTAGCCACCTTCTTCAGCAGTCTGCCTTTCGGGCGCCAAAACATCGACGAACGAAGCTCTTCACCAGATGGCTGTGAATGCTCGTGGGGCAGAATTCGGGAAGGCCATTTAAACCACTTGGCGATGTAAGCTGGCCTTATTAAGATCACATCGGGAAGTTTGCTCGACCGAACGCGCGTCGGAGCCACCGTGTCGCGTCAACGTGGCCGCTGCGGCTGTTCGCTTAGAAGCATTTGCGCGTTTCTGCGACGCCGGACGCCCAGCTGGTATTTCCGCGAGGCGCCGCAAGCGGAACCGGCTTAGCGGTCGCGGTGCCCATGGGCTCGGCAT
>Ga0193751_1001766_pt1 | contig 13533 bp, 16 predicted proteins | sample L1c2metaG_FD_143050 | JGI IMG/M metagenome (GOLD analysis project Ga0193751, IMG submission 143050) | Soil microbial communities from a riparian zone of the East river system, Colorado, United States - L1c2 | ecosystem: Environmental > Terrestrial > Soil > Riparian zone | place: USA: East River... | reverse complement strand
CGATGTTGAACGCGGACTCGAGTGCACTGAAGAGTGAGAGGGACGACCACAAGAGCGCGACGCCGCCGATGATCCCGAGCGTCGCTGCGTTGTCCTGCACGCGGTGGACGAGCGTGAGGATGCTCTGCAGCGAGCTGCCGGGGAACGCGCGCTTCAGCTCCCGTACGAGGAAGTCCGATGCGTCGGCGCGATGGGCGAGGCCGAGCAGCGAGAGCGCGATGAAGATGAGGGGGACGAACGAGAGGAGCGCGAAGTAGGCGACCATCGCGGCCAGATGGGTGCCGCGGTCGGCGAAGAACTTCGCAAAGAGGGCGCGCTTCCTGAGTCGCATCGGCCCAGTTTGCACCGTGAGCGGGGGGCCGAGTGAATCGGCCCCCCGCTTATGGTCGGCATCGCAAGCGACGCCTCAGCTAGCCTCGGGCACCCATGGACGCGGCCCAGGCACTCGCCGATCTGACCGAGATCTCCTCGCAGGTGGAGGCCGCGGTGCTCTTCGACGAGACCGGTGAGGTGGCCGGCTCGACGCTTCCCGGCGGGCAGGACGCCGCGGCGCTCGCTCGCGCCGCCGGTGAGCTGCTGGCGCGCGCGGCGTCGCTCGGCGACGGCGGCGAGGTCACGCAGGTCGAGGCTTCGACGCCGACCGGCAGCGTGTTCGTCGTTCGTGACGGGTCGCGCCGGATCGCTGCCACGACCGCCGCGGACCCGACGACCGGCCTCGTGTTCTACGACCTCAAGAGCTGCCTGCGCGACAGCGCGCCGGAGGCCAAGCCGCGACGCAAACGCGCGGCGAAGAAGGATGACGATGAGGCGTAAGGCGCTCGGCCTCTTCGGGTTCGGCACCGGGCTCTTCGCGGGCAGCGTCCTCTACAGGCGCACGCTTGCGCGCCGCCGCGAGCGCGTCGACGTCTACTTCGACGACGGATCCATGATCACGTTCGACGACGGCTCGCCCGAGGCGGACGCGCTCCTGCCGATCGCGCGCGACGCCCTTTCGGCCGCCAAGCACTCGTGAACGACTCGGAGCTCCGCTCGGCACTCGTCGAGCACGCGTACCTCGAAGGCGACTTCGTCCTCCGCTCGGGCCGACGGTCGAAGTACTACCTCGACAAGTACCGCTTCGAGACGCGGCCCGACATCCTGCGGGCGCTCGGAAAGCGGATCGCGGCCGAGGTCGAGGCGCACGCGCCGGACGCGACGCGCCTCGCCGCGCCCGAGTTGGGCGCGGTTGCGCTCGCGGCTGCCGCGTCGCTCGAATCGGGCTTGCCGTTCGTCATCGTGCGCAAGGCGGCGAAGGAGTACGGCACCGCCAACCGCATCGAAGGACCGTATGAAGAGGGCGAGTGCATGTGCCTCGTGGAGGACGTCGTCACCTCCGGTGGCGCACTCCTCGACTCGGTCGACGCGCTGCGCGACGCGGGCCTGCTCGTGCAGACAGCCGTGTGCGTCGTCGACCGCGAAGAGGGCGGCGCGGACGCTCTCGCACGCCGCGCCGTGCGGCTGCGGCCTATCTTTCGGGCTGGAGAGCTCTTGGCAGAGGCGAAAAGCCCCGCAAAACCGCATGGTTGAGCGGGACCGGTACCCCTGGTAGGGTCATTCAAGCCCGTAAGACCGATCAACGACAGGAGGAGAGGCACGTGACCAAGCAGGAGTTTGTGAACGAGGTCGCGAGGCGGAGCCAGCTCACGGCGCGCGATGCGGGCAAGGCGGTCGACGCGTTCCTCGAGACGATCACGGACACGCTGAAGAGCGGGGGCGACGTTGCCTTCACCGGTTTCGGCAAGTTCTCGAGCCAGCACCGTGCGGCTCGCACCGGCGTGAATCCCCGTAACCCGACGGAGAAGGTGCACATCCCGGCCGCGCAGGTTCCGAAGTTCTCGGCCGGCAGCGCGCTCAAGGCCGCCGTCAAGGGCGGCACCGGCAGCTAGTCAGCGCGACGCCGTCTCCTCTAAGGATCTGCTAGGGGCCGCGAAAGCGGCCCCTCGCGCATTCCGGAGGCAGAAGTACATTGGGCGGCATGGCCCGCGTAGCCGTGACGCACTTCGCCGACCGCATCGCCGAGGCGGTCGAGCGCAAGCGGAGCCAGGTCGTCGTCGGCCTCGATCCGGTCCTCGACCAGCTCCCGGTCGAGCTGCGCGGCGAGACGGTACTCGGGCGCGAGCACGCCGCCGCCGCGTGCGCACGGTTCTGCTGCGGCATCGTCGACGCGGTCGCCCCCTACGCAGTGGCGGTGAAGCCGCAGCTGGCGTTCTTCGAGGCGCTCGGAGCCGACGGCATGCGTGCACTCGAGGACGTCTGCGAGTACGCGCGCGCGGCGGAGCTGCTCGTGATCGCGGACGCGAAGCGCGGCGACATCGGCTCGACCGCGCGTGCGTATGCGGCGGCGTACGTCGAGCCGCGCGGCGACGCGCCGTCCCTCGCCGACGCGGTGACCGTCAATCCGTATCTGGGCCGCGACGCGCTCGAGCCGTTCCTCGCCGCCTGCCGCCGTGACGGCGCCGGGCTCTTCTGCCTCGTGAAGACGTCGAATGCGGGCGGCGCGGACGTGCAGGACGTGCGGCTCTCCGACGGGACGCTGCTGTGGCAGCACGTCGCCGGGCTCGTGGGCGAGTGGGGCGAGGAGCTCCTCGGCGAGGGCGGGCTGTCCGCCGTCGGTGCCGTCGTCGGCGCCACCTTCCCGCGCGAGGTCGCAGAGGCGCGGCGCCTGCTCCCGCAGGCGGTCCTGCTGCTTCCCGGCGTCGGCGCCCAGGGAGGGAAGCCCTCCGATCTCGCCCCGGCGTTCACGAGCGGCCCCGCCAGCGCGCTCGTCTCGGCCTCCCGGTCGATCATCTACGCGTACCGGAACGTGACCGACGACTGGCGCGGCGCGGCCGGCGGCGCAGCTGCGCGGCTCGCGCACGACGTCTGGGCGGCGTCCGCCTGGTGAGGCAGTACGCGGCACCGGCGGCGTCGCTGCTCGCCGTGACCGCGGCGGTGCTCGCCGTTCACTACGGGCTCCAGCAGCATTCGCCGCCTGCCGCGCCAGCGGGGACGCAGACGGTGCCGGTCCGGCCGAGGGTGAAGCGCACGGCCGCCTTCACGCGCGTCTACGTCGTGCAACGCGGCGACAGCTTCTCCGTCATCGCGGCGAAGACGCACACGAGCGTCGCCGGCCTCGAGCGGCTCAACCCGGGGGTGAGCCCCACCGCTCTGCGCGTCGGCCAGCGGCTCAAGGTGAAGTAGCCTTCCGCCGGCATGCGCCGGGGGTCGCTCGTCCTCGTGGCTGCGCTGGCCTTTGCAGGATCGGCTCGCGCCGCTCCTCCGACCGTGGACGCACCTGCCTACACGATCGTCAATGCATCGAACGGCACGGTGCTCGCGTCCTCGAATGCGCACGAGCGGTTGCCCATCGCGAGCATCACGAAGCTGATGACGGTGATCGTCGCGCTCCAGCACCTGCGGCCGGACGACGACGTAATCGTGACGGCGCAAGCCGCGCACGTCGGCGAGGAGCGCATCCCGCTGCGTGCAGGGCAGGTGCTGAGCGTGCACGACCTGCTCGAGGGCGCGCTGATCCAAAGCGCGAACGACGCTGCCGATGCGCTCGCAGCCGGCGCGTCCGGCGACGACGTCCCGCTCTTCATCGACTGGATGAACGAGGAAGCGACGAAGCTCGGTCTCACGGACACGCACTTCGTGCGGCCGGACGGGCTCGACGCTCCCGGGCACGTGTCGAGCGCGCACGATGTCGCGGTGCTCGCGCAGGTGGCGATGCACTCGCCCGTCGTCCGCGCGATCGTGCGCAAGCGCACCGACACGATCGAGGGCGGCGCGCTCGTGCTGCACACGTGGAACGACCTGCTCGGCGTGTTCCCCGGTCTCATCGGCGTGAAGACCGGGCACACCGACAACGCGGGCTGGTGCGAAGTGGCGGCAGCGCATCGTCCCGGATACACGATCTACGCGGTCATCCTCGGCAGCCCGTCGCGGGCGCAGCGCAACTCTGATCTCGACCGGCTGCTGGCGTGGGGCGTCTCGCGCTATCGCACGCTGACGCTCGTGGGACGCGATCCTGTCGCGCACGTCGCCGTCCCGTATGGGCGCGCGCCAGTGGCGCTGGTCGCGACGCGGCCGCTCGTGCGCGTCGTCCCGGCGGGCCGGCCGGTGGTCGTGCGCGTTGTCGCGCCCTCGGCGGTAACCCTTCCGGTCCAGGGTGGCCAGCAGCTCGGTCGCATCGACGTCTGGGCCGGCGGCAACCTCCTCGGATCGAGGCCGCTACTCGCCGCACGCTCCGTTTCTCGGCCGGGGATGGGCGGGCGTCTACGCTGGTACGCGACGCGAACCGTGAAAGACCTCTGGGGCCTCATCCCGTGATCGTCACCGTCACCCTCAACGCAGCCGTCGACCGCACGCTCACCGTGCCGAACGTGCAGCTCGGGCACCGTCACCGTGCGAGTGCGAGCTTCACCTCGGCCGGAGGCAAGGGCATCAATGTTGCGCGCGCGCTGAAGACGCTCGAGACACCGGTGATCGCGACCGGGCTCGCAGGCGGCCGCACGGGCGAGCGGATCGTGGAAGAGCTCGCACTCGAGGCGATCCTCAACGACTTCGTTCGCATCTCCGACGAGTCGCGCACGTCGACCGCCGTCGTCGATCCGACGGGCGGGTCGATGACCGAGATCTACGAGTGGGGTCCGGCGGTGCGGCCCGAGGAGCTGGAGATGCTGCTGGACAAGCTGCGTTACCTGTCGCGCGTGGCGTCGTTCGTCGTCTTCTCCGGCTCGCTGCCGCGCGACGTCGACGACGACTTCTACGCGGAGGCGATCCGTGAGCTGAACCGGCGCGGCGTGCCGTGCGTCGTCGACAGCGAGGGCGAGCCGCTGCGCGTCGCCGTCGAGGCCGAGCCGTTCCTCGTCTCCCCGAACCAGCGCGAGGCGGAGAGCCTCGTCGGACAGGAGTTCTCCGACGACGCCGACTTCCTCATGGCCCTCGACACGATCGCCGATCTCGGCGCGCGGAACGTGATCATCACGCAGGAGACGTCGTGCTTCGCGCTCGTGCGCGAGGAGCGCACCGTTCGCCGGTTCCGCGCGTCGATCGAACGCATCGAGCCGATCGCGCCGGTCGGCGCAGGCGATGTCCTGCTCGCGGGCTTCCTCGCCGCGCGGTACAACGACCAGCCGGTCGGTGACGCGCTGCGCAGCGCGGTCGGATGCGCCGCCGCATCCGTGCTCGAGGTGGGTGCGGGCCGCTTCGACCCGCGCGAGGCGAGCCGCCTCGCGGCCGACGTCCAGCTCGAAGAGCTAGCGCCAGTCTCCGCTTGACACGTCCATCTTGGACGTGAGGCGCTGCACGTCGGTGCCGTCGGTCGCCACCGTGTAGAGGTCGAACGTCGGTGTTCCCTTCGCCTTCGCCGCGACGAGGAAGCGCGTGCCGTCGGGCGACCAGGCGAGGCTTCTCACCTGCGCGAACGGAAGCGCGACCTTCGACCCGTTCACGACGACGGTCGTGCCGACGAGATACGCGAGGCGGCTGTCCGACGACCACGCGACCGCCGTCGACTCTCCGCTTCCCACCTTCACCTTGTTCGCGCCGTCGGGCGTCATCGTCCAGATGGTCGTCGGCACGGTGGTGCCGTTGACGTACGCGATGCGCGTAGGCCCCCATGCGAGTAGGAAGCCGTTGGCTCGCAGGTCCTTCGGCGTCCCGCCGGCTGCGCCGAGGACCTGAACGTCCGGTGCCGTGTCGCACGCGGAATGCGAGAAAGCGATCTGCGTTCCATCGGCCGACCAGCTCGGCGAGTCGTCGAATGTGCAGTCCGGCGGGCTCGTCAGCGTGACGGCGTTCGTGCCGTCGACGCCGATCGTGCGCAACGCCTCCGGGCATCCTTTGCAGCACAAGCCCGCGTACTGCGACTCGCCGAACGCGATCCGCGTCCGGTCCGGCGAGATGCGCGGGCGTACCTGGTTCGCCTGCACGTTCGTGATCCGTCGCAGTCCGGTGCCGTCCGGCGAGACCGAGTAGAGATTGTTGAACGGCTCCGCGCAATAGCTCTGGTACACGATCGACCGCGTATGGGGGACAGGCTGCAAGGATGCGATCGCGGCTCCCGGACCTCCATCGTCGTCGCACCCGATGACGTGCGTGTAGACATGCGTCCCGTCGCGGAGGGCGAACGTCGTCCGCGTCGCGAAAGTGTTGAGCCCGAGTGACGTCGGCGCGCTCGCGAAGACGACGCCGGTCGGCGTCCAGACCGGCTCCGCAAAGCGGTCGGCGACGATCTCGGATGAAACGAGACGGCCAGACTTCGTGTGCACCTCGGCCCGATGACCCTTGATCGACGCGAGCTTCGTCCCGTCGGGAGACCACACGGCGGACGTCGCCGGTACGGAGAAGCGCTCCTTGCCGTCTTCGCCGACGACGTGGATGCGACCGTCGTACGCGCCGGTGGCGAAGAGGCCTGTTGCCGACCAGCCGACCGGGCGGCTGCCTCCGCTCGAGACGTTCCACGCATGCGTTCCCGTCGGCGTGAACGCGTCGACGGCGCCGCCGTCCGTCTCCATGGTGACGAGCCGGCCGTCCGGCGACCACGCCGGCCCGAAGAGCGACTTCGCCCGCGCGAGTGCGCGCGGCGCGGCTCCGGGCCTGGTGAGCCAGACCGTCTGCAGAGGACGGTTGGTCCCGCCGGTCGTATAGACGAGCGTCCGGCTGTCCGGCGACCATGCCAGCTCGACCGCATACCCCGAGGGGAAGCCCTTCGCCGACACGAGTCGCAGGCCGTCGCCGTTTACGGCGATCGTCCAGACGCCGCCGCCGAATCGGTCGCTCACGAACGCGACGAGCTTGCCGTTCGGCGAGACGACGGGGTTCGTCTCCTGCCAGGGGCTGTGCGTGAGATTCACCACGCGGCCGTTCCAGTCGGCGCGATAGACGTCTCCCGACACGGCGGGCGCGCGGTCCGCGGAGAACACGATGAGGGAGGTGGTTGTGCCGTGCGCGCCGCCGAGCAGCGCCGCCGCGGCGACCGCTGCGGCGAGCGCCCTCACGGCGCGAGCGTGATCGCGCGAATGCGCCCGCGCCCGGCGACGTTCTCGGCCCACGCGATGCGGTCGCCCGCGATCGAGAGGCCGATGGGCGTTCCCGCCGCCTTCGCAACCGTGCGGATGCGCTTCGTGTGGACGTCGACGACGCGGATGGAGCGTCCGACGCGGAACACGATCGCGCTGTCGCTGACGGACAACGTCGGCGACGCGCCGAGCGGCAGCCGCAGCGTGCCGATCGGCTTGCCCGTCGCGACGGCGTACCAGCTGAGGACGAGCCTGCCCGCCGACCGGCCGAGCACCCCAAGGACCGTGCTCGACAGCCCGATCGCGAGCGGCGCCGAGTCCGGCGAGACGCTCGCCACAAGTGAGCCGGTATCGATGTCGCGCACCTCGACGGGAACGTTGCGCGAGGCGAGCGGGTGCCCATCCACGGTCGACGTGCCGATCGCCGGGACGTATGCCACGTCGTTGTTCGACGCCGCCACGGCCACGGCCGCCGGCGCGCCCTTGATCCGCAGCGGAGTGTTACGGCCGACGATGCGGTAGATGCCGCCGCCCGTCGTCACCTTGAGGTCGCACGCGCCCGGCTCCTTCGGCGACGACAGGCAGGCGACCTGGTCCTTGTACGCGACCTGCGCGACCGCGTAGACGAGCGTTCCGCCGCTGCCGGCGACGCCGCCGAGCCACAGGCCGGCCCCGTGGCTCGCGTGCGCGACTTCCTGGAAGCGCCGTTCTCTGGGATCGGCGACCGTGGCGCCGAGCACGTAGTCGAACCTCAGTGCCTGTGCGGCGGATTCGTGCAGCGTCCACAGCAGCGCCGGTGAGCCGCCGTTGCCGGCGACTGCCAGGCTGACGGGCGAGTGGGCGGGGACCTGCCAGTCGCAGGTGACGTTGTGGTACGCGGCTCCTTCGCGGGGGAGCGGCTGCCGCGCGCTTCCGAGCTGCCAGAGCCAGACCTCGTTGCAGCCTTTCGAGGCTCCGGGAGCGAACCAGGCGACGAGGCCGCCGTCCTGTGCGAACGCGGCGATCGTCCGGTGGGCCGGGCTCGTGTAGAGCGTCTCCACCTGCCCAGCGCGGTTCCCCGTATGGGGGATCGAGGCCGCAAGAGCGAGCGCGCCGAGCAGCATGCGCATCGCCTGCACGGTAGCCCCCTCGTGTTAGGAGGGTGAAAAGAGGTAGTCCGCGGAGGTTGGTACCCTTGCCTTCTTGAGCGTCGAACTTCGTCCGGACGAGCTGCAGCGGCTGCTCGAGCTGGACCGGAAGTTCGCCCGCGAAGGTTTGACTTTCGACGACGTGCTCCTCGTTCCGGCCGAGTCGTCCGTGCTGCCGAACGAGGTTTCGACGCGCACCCAGCTCACCCGCTCGATCGAGTTGAGCATCCCGATCGTCTCGGCCGCGATGGACACGGTCACCGAGGCGCGGCTGGCGATCGCGCTCGCCCGTGAGGGCGGCCTCGGCGTCGTCCATCGCAACCTCTCCATCGCCGAGCAGGTGGCGGAGGTCGACAAGGTGAAGCGTTCCGAGGCCGGGATGATCGTCGAGCCGGTGACGCTGCCTCCGGCCGCGCTCGTGCGCGAGGCGCTCGAACTGATGGCGCACTACAAAGTGTCGGGCGTGCCGATCACCGACGACGACGGCGTCCTCGTGGGGATCCTCACCAATCGCGATCTGCGCTTCGAGGTCGACGTCGAGCAGCCGGTGTCGGCCCTCATGACTGCGCGCAACCTCGTCACCGCTCCGGTGGGCACGACCCTCGCGGAGGCGGAGGCGATCCTCCACCGGCACAAGATCGAGAAGCTGCCCGTCGTCGACGCCGACGGCCGGCTGCGCGGGCTGATCACCGTCAAGGACATCCAGAAGAAAGTCCTGTTCCCGCACGCGACGAAGGACGAGCGCGGCCGGCTGCGCGTCGGCGCCGCCGTCGGCGTCGGGCCCGACGCGCTCGAGCGCGCGCAGGCGCTCGCGGCTGCGGGCGCGGACGTCCTCGTCGTCGACACCGCGCACGGCCATTCCGCCGGCGTGATCGAAATGGTGCGGCGGATCAAGGATGCGGTCGCGGTCGACGTGATCGCCGGGAACATCTCGACTGCCGAAGGGGCGGAGGCACTCGCCGCTGCCGGTGCCGACGCGGTGAAGGCCGGCCAAGGCCCGGGATCCATTTGTTCGACGCGCGTCGTCGCCGGCGTCGGGGTTCCGCAGATCACGGCGGTCTACGAAGCTGCGCAAGCGGTCGACGTGCCGATCATCGCCGACGGCGGCATCACGTCTTCCGGCGACATCGCGAAGGCGATCGCGGCCGGCGCCGGCGCCGTGATGCTCGGCTCGATGCTCGCCGGCACTGACGAGTCTCCGGGCGAGGTGATCGTCCAGCAGGGCGAGCGCTTCAAGGAGTACCGCGGCATGGGCTCGCTCGGCGCCATGAAGGCGCGCGGTTTCTCGAAGGACCGGTACTTCCAGAATGACGTCGAGGACGTGGACAAGCTCGTCCCCGAGGGCATCGAGGGTCGAGTCCCCTACAAGGGCCCGCTGGCGCCGATCGTCTACCAACTGGTCGGCGGCGTCCGGCAGGCCATGGGGTACTGCGGCGCCGCGACGCTCGACGAGCTCAGGGCGGCGCAGTTCGTCCGCATCACCGGAGCCGGGCTGCGCGAGTCGCACCCGCACGATGTGACGATCACGAAAGAGGCGCCGAACTATCGCCGCTGAGCCGTCGAACGTCGTCCAGCTTCCGGTCACCGAGGACCGGCCGGTGCTGGTAGTCGATCTCGGCGGGCAGTACTCCCAGCTGATCGCACGGCGTGTGCGCGAGTGCCGTGTGTACTCCGAGCTCGTCGGTCACACGATCACGCCCGAGGCGGTGCGCGCTCGCAATCCCTACGCGATCATCCTCAGCGGCGGCCCCGCGTCCGTGTACGCCGAGAACGCGCCGCACGTCGATCCGCGCGTCTTCGAGCTCGGCATTCCCACGCTCGGCATCTGTTACGGCGCGCAGCTGCTCGCGCTCGATCTCGGCGGCCGCGTCGATCGCACGGGTGTGTCGGAGTTCGGCAAGACGGATCTGCACGTGCAGGAGTCGCGGCTGCTGAAGGACACCCCGGCCGAGCAGACCGTCTGGATGTCGCACCGCGACACGGTGGTCGAGGCGCCCGAGGGCACGACCGTTGTCGCGAGCTCGCCGGCGACGCCGGTGGCCGCATTCGAATCGCGGGAGCGTGCGTTGTACGGCGTGCAGTTCCATCCCGAGGTCGTGCACACGCCGCACGGGATGGACGTGCTGAAGAACTTCCTGTACGAGATCGCCGGCGCGCCGCCGGCGTGGACACCGGCCGCAGTGATCGAGGAACAGGTCGAGCGAATCCGCAAGCAGGTCGGCTCCGAGCGCGTGCTGTGCGCGCTCTCCGGGGGCGTCGACTCCGCTGTCGCAGCCCTGCTGGTGTACAAGGCCGTCGGTGACCAGCTCACGTGCGTGTTCGTCGACCACGGGCTGCTGCGCAAGGACGAGGCCGGGCAGGTGGTAGAGATGTTCGGCGAGCACTTCCGCGTGCCGCTCGTGCACGTGCAGGCGCAAGAGCGGTTCATCGAGCTGCTCGCCGGCGTCGAGGATCCGGAGCGGAAGCGCAAGATCATCGGCCGCGAGTTCATTCGCGTGTTCGAGGAGGAGGCGCGTCGCTTGGGTGACGTGAAGTGGCTCGTGCAGGGGACGCTGTACAGCGACGTGATCGAGTCGGGCGGCACCGAGGGCGTCGCGGCGACGATCAAGTCGCACCACAACGTCGGCGGCCTGCCCGACGACATGAAGATGCGCCTCGTCGAGCCGCTGCGCCTGCTCTTCAAGGACGAGGTGCGGCGCGTCGGCGAAGAGCTGGGCATGCCCGAGCGGATGGTGTGGCGGCAGCCGTTCCCCGGCCCGGGCCTCGCGATCCGCATCATCGGCGACGTCACAGCGGAACGGCTTGCGATCCTTCGCGACGCGGACGCAATCCTGCAGGAGGAGGTGCGCCGCGCCGGCATGTACCGCGAGTTGTGGCAGTCGTTCGCGGTGCTCCCCGCCATCCGCTCGGTCGGCGTCCAGGGGGACGAGCGGACGTACGGCTACCCGATTGTGCTGCGCGCGGTGACGAGCGACGACGCGATGACGGCGGACTGGGCGCGGCTGCCGTATGAGCTGATCGAGGCCATCTCGAGCCGGATCGTGAACGAGATCCCGGGCGTGAACCGGGTCGTGCTCGACGTGACGTCGAAGCCGCCCGCGACGATCGAGTGGGAATAGTCCGCCCAGCCCGCTAAGTTTCCGGGCCTTGCCCCCGCGGATCGACCACGTCGTCATAGCAGTCACCGACTACGAGCGATCGAATCGCTTCTACGCCGACGTGCTCGGCGTCGAGGTGCAGGAAATCTCTCGTGGCCGCTACGCCTACCGCCTGGCGGACGGGCAGCAGCTGAACGTCCACGGCCCAGGCGCGAGCCCCGTGCCGCGCGCGGCCGACCCGGTCAAGCCCGGCAACAGCGACCTCTGCTTCCGCTGGGACGGCACGCCGGAGGAGGCTGTCGCGCATCTCCTCTCGCACGGCATCGAGGTCGAGCGCGGCCCGGCGGCCCGCACCGGCGGGAGCGGCCGCGGCACGAGCGTGTACTTCCGCGATCCCGACGGCACGCTGCTCGAGCTGATCTCGTACCGTTAGCCGTATGGACCTGCGTGACATCCTCAAGCGGCGCCGCATGGTGCGCCACTACACGGGGGAGGCGATCCCGCGCGAGACGCTCGAGCGCATCGTCGCCACCGTCCGGCGCGCGCCGAGCGCCGGCTTCAGCCAGGGCCAGCGGCTGCTCGTCGTCGACGACCAGGGCCTGCTCGCCGATCTGGCCGCGCTTGCCGGCAACGACGATCCCGAGGTCGAGCCGTGGTTCCCAAGCGCGCCGGCGCACGTGCTCGTCCTGACGCGTGAGGCCGACTACCACGAGCGCTACCGGAGCGACGACAAGCTCCAGGCCGGCGAGGAGATCGAGTGGCCCGTCCCGTTCTGGTACGTCGACGCCGGCGCCACGCTCATGCTCGTGCTCCTCACCGCGGTCGACGAGGGCCTGTCGGCCGGCGTGTACGGCGTGCCGGTCGAGCAGGATCCCGCCTGGCGCGCATTGCTGAGCATCCCGGACGAGCTGCGCATCGTCGCCGGCGTCACCATCGGGCGCGGCGCCCCTGATCCGCTCTGGAGCAGAAAGACGAGCCGCGCGACGCAACGGCGCCGTGCGCTCGACGAGCTCGTCAAATGGAACACCTGGAGCTCGTAGCGCGTCTCGCCGAGGCGCGGATCGGCGCCACGTTCAACCAGTACGCGGCCTCGGAGCTGCGGCGCGAGCGGCTCCGCGCCTACCTGGCCGCCCGGGAGGGAGCGGAGACGATCCTCGTCGGCGAGGCGGCCGGCTACCGCGGCGCCCGCGTCAGCGGCCTCCCGTTCGCCTCCGAGCGGCAGGTGAGCGGCACGGGACCGGCAGAGGTAACGGCGACGATCGTGCACCGCGTGCTGGCCGAGCTCGGCCTCGAGGAGGCGGTGCTGCTCTGGAACGTCGTCCCGACCCATCCCGGCACGGCGAGGTCGAACCGCAGGCCGACACGGGTCGAGGTGGCGGCGGGGAGGCCATTCCTCGCAGAGCTCGCGCACGGGCGGCGGGTCGTGGCCGTCGGCCGGGTCGCCGCCGAGGCCCTGAATGCCCCGTCCGTCCGGCATCCGAGCCACGGCGGCGCCCAGGCATTCGCGGAGGGATTGCGGGCGGCTTTCGCTACAATCCCGGCCCGGCGCGCCACCCGCGCCCGTTTCCTATGAGAACGTATTCAGCCAAGCCCGGAGAGATCACGCGCGAGTGGTATCTCGTCGACGCCCAGGGCAAGACCCTGGGACGGCTTGCCACGCAGATCGCCGACGCGCTGCGCGGCAAGCGCAAGCCGCAGTTCACGCCGCATGTCGATACGGGCGACTTCGTCATCGTCGTGAACGCGGAGAAGATCGCGGTCACCGGCAACAAGCTCGACCAGAAGAAGTACTACCGCCACTCCGGGTATCCGGGCGGCTTGAAGCAGCGGACGCTGCGCGAGCAGCTCGACCGGCGCCCGACGGAGGTGCTTCGCATCGCCGTGCGGGGCATGCTTCCGAAGAACCGCCTGGCGCGGCAGCAGATCACGAAGCTGAAGATCTACGCGGGCCCGGAGCATCCGCACGGCCCGCAGAACCCGAAGCCTTTGGAATTGGAGAGTTGAGTTGAGCCAGATTGCTCAGTACCGCGGTACCGGCAAGCGCAAGACCTCGGTCGCACGCGTCATCCTCCGGCCCGGCGACGGCGCCACCTGGGTGAACGGCCGGACGCTGGACGAGTACTTCCCGCGCTCCGTCTGGCGCTCGCTCGCCACTGCGCCGCTGCGCACCGCCGGCCTCGAGGGCCAGTACGACCTGCGTGTCCGCGTCCACGGCGGCGGCCTCACCGGCCAGGCCGGCGCGGTGCGGCACGGCGTCGCCCGGGC
>Ga0193751_1001765_pt1 | contig 13554 bp, 11 predicted proteins | sample L1c2metaG_FD_143050 | JGI IMG/M metagenome (GOLD analysis project Ga0193751, IMG submission 143050) | Soil microbial communities from a riparian zone of the East river system, Colorado, United States - L1c2 | ecosystem: Environmental > Terrestrial > Soil > Riparian zone | place: USA: East River... | reverse complement strand
ACAGAGTACGCGCTCGAGGGAAGCATTTTCATAGCGGGCGCGGTGGTGCAATGGCTGCGCGATGGTCTGGAATTCTTTCGCTCCGCGGCGGAGATCGAGGCGCTCGCGGCCGGCGTCAGCGATACCGGCGGCGTCTATCTCGTTCCGGCGTTCGCCGGACTGGGAGCGCCGCACTGGGATCAGTACGCGCGCGGTACGATTGTTGGACTGACACGTGGCTCGACGAAAGCACACATCGCCCGGGCAGCGCTCGAAGGGATCGTGCTCCAGGTGATGGATGTCCTGAAAGCGATGGAAGCCGACGCGGGTATCAAGTTGAAAGAGCTGCGCGTCGATGGCGGGGCGAGCGCCAATGACCTCCTGATGCAATTGCAGGCAGATTTGCTAAACGTTCCTGTCGTCCGACCGAAGGTCGCCGAGACTACCGCGCTTGGTGCTGCGTATCTCGCTGGGTTGGCCGTAGGATTCTGGAAGAATCAGACCGACATCGCGCGGCAGTGGCAGGTCGACAAGCGATTCAAGCCATCAATGAAGTCCGCAGCACGAGCGAAGATCACGAAGGGATGGGTGCGTGCGTTGGGCCGAGCGAGGGCGTGGGAAGAGGCTTAGCTGATAGCCTAGCTATCGTCGCGGCGTTTTGCATCGCAGCCTGTGGCGGAAACGATAGCGACAGCAGCGCTGGTCAGCCGCCGGCGCTCCCGCCCGGCATGCAACCGGCGGCGCAAACGCAGGCCGACGCACGGCCGCCGGCAGTTCCTTTTGACTCGAGCACGCCACGTGTCTCGCCTCGCGTCATCCACAGTTGGCCGCACGACACAGCCGCGTACACGCAAGGACTGGCGATCAATCGCGGACAGTTGCTCGAGAGCACGGGTCTCCTGGGACGATCGGAAATCCGCGAGGTTGACGCGGCGACGGGTAGCGTTCGTCGGAGAATGGCACTGCCCGCGAACGAGTTCGGAGAAGGAATAACAGTCGTTGGGGACCGACTCTATCAGCTGACGTGGCGCGGCGGTCGTGGGCACATCTACAATCCCGTCACACTCACACCGATCGACAGCTTCACGTACGCCGGTGAGGGATGGGGACTCGCGACTGACGGCCACGTTATATACATGAGCGATGGCACCAGTCGCATCCGTGTGGTGGATCCGAACGGATTTCACGAGCTGCGCAAGATTCAGGTGCGCGAGCGAGATAGCACCGTCTGGATGCTCAATGAGCTGGAGTGGGTTCGGGGAGAGCTGTGGGCGAACGTGTATCAAACAGATCTCGTCGCTCGCATCGACCCGACGACCGGAAAGATCCTGGGTTGGATCGACCTGGGGAATCTCCTGACGGCGGCTGAACGACAGAACGTCGCTACGCGCGGGGGCGTCACGAACGGCATCGCGTTCGACTCCGCCAGGAATCGGCTGCTCGTAACCGGAAAGCTGTGGCCGCGATTGTTCGAGTTAGACGTAGCCAGCGTCACTCGGCCGCCGGGTCCACCACGCCATTAAGAAAACGGGCTTCTCGTCTTATCATTCCCGTATGAATCTTGCCGTCAATCCGCCCGTCCTACCCATGCTCGCCAAGCGAGTGGGCGAGTTGCCGCCGGGCGAAGGATGGATCTTCGAGCCAAAGTGGGACGGCTTTCGCACGCTGATCTTCCGCGACGGCGATGAGGTGTTCATACAGAGCCGAGACGAGAAACCGCTCAATCGATATTTTCCAGAGCTGATCGAGCCGCTTAAGGCGCAGCTCCCAAAGCGATGCGTGCTCGACGGCGAGATCGTCATCGCCGGCGAAGAAGGTCTCGAGTTCGAGACGCTCCAGATGCGATTGCATCCCGCGGAATCGCGCGTGAAGAAGTTGGCCGTCGAGACACCAGCGTCAGTCGTCTTCTTCGATCTTCTCTGCGAGGGCAGCAAGAGCCTTTGCGACGCGCCGTTCAGCGAGCGACGCAAAAAGCTAGAGACCGTGCTCTCGAGCGCGAAGCCGCCATTTCACATCACGCCGGCAACGCGCGACCGCAAGACCGCCGCTGATTGGTTCAAGCGTTTCGAGGGTGCTGGCCTCGACGGCGTCATCGCGAAGGCCGAGTCGGGAACGTACGAGCCTAACAAGCGAGCGATGTTGAAGGTAAAGCACGAGCGCGATTGCGATTGCGTCGTCGCCGGTTTTCGCTGGCACAAGACCGGCGAAAAAACCAAAGTCGGCTCACTGCTACTCGGTCTCTACAATGACGCTGGCAATCTCGAGCACGTTGGCGTCTGCGCGAGCTTCACCGACGTAAAGCGGAAGGAGCTCGTAAAGTTTCTGACTCCGTATCGCAAGAATGCGCTCGACGGACATCCCTGGGCCGGATGGGCCGAGGCAGAGTCGAACGCGGACGCCGAACCGCATCGTCGACCCGGCGGGCAGAGTCGCTGGAGCGCGGGCAAGGATTTGTCGTGGGAGCCGCTGCGTCCCGAGCTCGTCGTCCAGGTCGCGTACGATCACATGCAGGGCGACCGCTTTCGACACACCGCCCAGTTTCGCCGCTGGCGCGAAGACAAGCGTCCGCGTGATTGCACCTACGATCAGCTCGAGGTCGTGGCCCCGCAGGAACTGGCAGAGATCTTCGCGATCAAACGCTAGTGGATGCTATGATTGGTATTTACGCGCCCGCACTTCTGGTCGCGGTGTCGTCGATTGCGAGCGCAGCGCCGTGCGACAGCCTGGCAAGGCTCACTCTCCCCAACACGACGATCACGAGCGCAATGGTTGTCGCACCGGGGGCATTTCATTTGCCGCCGGGCCGCCGACGGAGCTCGGCGGAGTTTTTTACAGGGTTCGACCGCCTTCGTGCTTTCTGTCGAGTGCAGGCGACGCTCACGCCCTCGCCTGACTCCCACATCGAAATCGAAGTGTGGCTTCCAGCTATGGGTTGGAACGGCAAGTATCTCGGCGTCGGCAACGGCGGCTTCGCAGGCTCCATCGCTTACTTCCGTCTCGGCGAAGCAGTCAACAGCGGTTATGCGAGCGCGTCGACGGACACCGGACACAAGGGCGCCTCTCGCGATTCGCGATGGGCGATTGGCCACCCCGAAAAACAAACCGATTTCGATTACCGCGCGGTACACGACATGACCGAGGTGGCCAAAGCCGCAATTCGCGCGTTCTACGGGAAGGGTGCGGACCATTCTTACTTCAGCAGCTGCTCCAACGGCGGACGGCAAGGCTTGATGGAGGCGCAGCGCTTTCCCTCGGACTACGACGGCATCATGTCCGGTGCGCCCGCGCTCCATTTCGGCTTCAAGACGTTCGTGTCCACACAGCTCGATGCCTTTCGGGACCACGGAGGAAAGCTGATCATTTATCACGGAAGCGCTGACGCCCCACAGAACTCCATCGATTTTCTCAGAGAAATGCAGTCACGCATGGGACCGAACGCCGCCGACGGATTCATGCGACTGTACATCGTGCCGGGTATGCGTCACTGCGGTGGCGGCGAAGTGCCGAACGATTTCGGCCAATGGGTTCGTCCAGACGATGATCCGCAACACAGCATGTTGAAGGCGTTGGAGGGATGGGTCGAGAACGGCGTTCAGCCGCAGGGTATTATTGCAACCCAGTACAAGGAAGATGGCAACGTCGCAACGGGAGTCTTGCGCACGCGTATGCTCTATCCGTATCCACAGAAATCGCAATGGATAATCAACGCTCACTGACCGCGCACAGCTCCGAGACCGGCCGCACTTATCAGTTGGACCGGCTGATAGGCAAAGGAGGATTCGGTGAGGTGTACCTTGCGACGCCCACACCTCAGCACGGCCTTCCGTCGCAGGTCTGCGTCAAGATCACCGAGCGTCTATCGGCTTGGGTGCGCGAGGCGTATTTCGCCGAGCTCCTTTTTCGGGAGTCGCGCGCACTGCGCGTGTTCGATCGATTCGCCGAAGTCGATGGCCAGGGCGCGCGCTACTGCATCGCGATGGAGTACGCGGTTCACGGCGATCTCGGGACCTGGCTCGTCGGCAAAGGCCCACAATCGGAGCGCTTCGTTAGACGCGAGATCGCCGCAATACTTGGAGCGCTCGACGTGCTGCACCTGGGGCAGGCAATGCACCGCGACCTCACACCGTTCAACGTGTTCGTCTGCGAGAACGAGCAGCTGAAGCTCGGCGACTTCGGCATCGCCGCCCACCAGCTCAGTCATCGTGGAGTTACCGCTGATGCCTTCAACCTTTTCGCGGCGCCGATGGAGATCGCGTGGGGAAAGGTTCGGCGGTGGCAACAACGCGACGACATCTACCAGATCGGCCTGATCACGGCGATGCTGCTGCGCGGCGACATCGAGAGTCCAATGAGGAGTCGCGATGTTCGCCGTCTTCCCTGCAGCGATCATCTCAAGGAAGTGATCTACCGATGCCTCGGCGCGCGCGGCAAGCGTTATGAAGCGGCGGGGGAGCTGATTACCGCGCTTCGCCATCGACCGAAGCAGACCAATCTGGGTCGGGTCGGAAGTCTTAAGGGCAAGCGCGTCTCATTTACAGGTTTCCTGAGTCGACCGCGGAGTGAAGCGATCGCAGCCGCGAAAAAAGCCGGAGCCATCGTGCAATCGAAGCCGGGGCCGTCGTCGGACATTCTTGTGCGCGGCCGGCCGAACGCGCTACAGATTGCGGGCGTGAGCGGAGGTGTGAAGCTGATGGAGATCCGGCGTCTCGCATTGAAGGGACACCGGGTGACAATAATCGGCGAAAGCCAGTTCTGGAGATTGGCCGAAGCCGTCTCGCGATCGCGCAAACCGAAACGAGGGACCAAGGCCTCACGTAAGTCTTCTATCCTCACGTAAGTCTTCTATATAGTAGAGGAGCTTCAAATGGCTCGACCATCCAGACTCTGGCAGGTAGCGGCGGCGCTGTACGTCTTCATCAACGCGGCGGGCGCGGTCTTCGCAGGCATGCAGGGCGAGCGAATGCATATGGACGTCCACATCGGACTGCTATTACTTGGCTTCGCCGCGTATCCGATCTGGCGGCGCGCACAGCTGACGCGACAGCAGAGGCAGCAGCCCGCACAGCTGCCCGAGCAGCGCATCGACTACCTTCAGCAGTCGGTCGATGCGATCGCGCTCGAAGTGGAGCGAATCGGAGAGGCACAACGCTTTGCCGACAAGCTGCGCTCAGAACAAGGTGAAACGCCTCCACCCAAGAAGTCACCGCCGGAGGTGTAGTAGGAAACCCCGAGACCGTCGCAGTATTGCGCTCAAATGTGGCGCCCGCGCGGCATTAACCCTGTGAAGCACGGGCTAAGACCCCATTCAGGATCGAATTAGCGGCGGCAGATTTATTGCTGAGCTTACCCCCAGATCCGATACGGGGGAGTTATGGGTGGGACGTTGGGACGGGCGAACCTGGGCTTTTTCGCGGCAGTCACATTGATGGCAACTGGCTGCCTCAGCCTACGACCCTACGATCCCGGACCAGGTAAACGCGTCGCGGCTGGCTTCGCACAAGACACGTACGTCTCGGGTCAGTCCATCAACGTCACCATCGCGAACCTGAGCGACGTTACGCTGTTCTATCCGGGCGGCTTCTGCAAAACCGAGCTGCAAAGGAGGGACGGCTCGTCGTGGATGACGGTCTCCGACCATTCCGGTGACTGTCCCATCGAGCGCGACTTCCTGGAGCCGGGCCAGACTGTCGTGCATCAGTTCCGTTTGCCAAGCGGAGTAATCGCCGGGACCTACCGTCTGAGCATGCCGATGCCGGTGGCGGATGAGGACACTGTCAGGGTGGCGGAGTTGCAGACCCCAGCGTTCAAAGTGCAGGCTGAGGGGGTCTTCGCCGCCTCACGTTAACCCCGTCCCGATTTCTTGAGCTCGGGCTCTACGACAGTCTCCATGCACGTAGGACAGATGCTGTGACTGAACCGGCTCCCCGTGTGGTGCAAGAGGTAGCTCTCCACGGTGTGCCAGTAGTTCTCGTCGTCGCGAATCTTCCTGCAGTACGAACAGATCGGCAGAATCTCCTGCAGCCTACTCACCTCGGCCAGCGCACTCTGTAGCTCGGTCACCAACTGCTCCCGCTCAATCCCCGCCCGCTTCGCTTCGGTGATATCCCGCGCAACAGAGTAGATGACCTGATTGCCCGAATCAGGCGCCGCGTTCCAGTGAAACCATCGGTAGGATCCGTCTTTACAGACATAACGATTTTCGAAGCCGAGCGCCCGACCGCCACTTCTGACGGCGGCGTTCTGCTTCAACGTGCGCTCGCGATCGTCTGGATGAACGAACTCGATGAAGGGACGCGACATCAGTTCTGCGCGAGTAAAGCCAAGCGCGCGCTCCCACGCCGGGTTAAGTCGCGTGAAGTAGCCGTTGAAGTCCAGAAAGCAGAGCAGGTCAACGGCGATCTCGAAGAAGCGGTCGCCTGTCTCGGTAGCCACGGCGATGGCCTCTGCCTCGGACGGAGCTATCGCCGCGACCACATATCCAAGTCCGGAGAGTCGCTCGAGGACCGTCGGTACGACGCTTTCGTCGTCGACGATCAGGATTTTCTTCTTAGGCGCGCTATGCAACGGGGAAATGCGGTGAGGTGATCCGACGGGTGGTGACTGCTACTCCAGGCAATCTACTCGCGCGCGGCGGTGATGTCGTAGGGTTACTCCTTAAAGCGCGTCCGGTCCCACCAGGTCGTTCGGATCGCGACCGTGCTTGGGCGGCTTGCCGAACGTCCAGTTCGCGCTGAACAAGAGCCCGCGGATCACGTTGCTGCGATTCGAAACCTGATAGATCAGCGGATCGCTCATCGTAAATATTTCGCGTGATGTATTGAACGGATCGATCGCGCGAAGCGTGAGGCTCAGTTGATCGTTGACGAGTTTCTTGCGCGCCGCAAAGCTGACCTGCGTCCTGCTCGCGTTCCTACCCTGCTCCACAATCATCGGTGTCTGGTACGACACGAGTGCCTGCATGTCGAGAGTGCTCGACACGTGGAGTGACAGGTTGGTCCGAGTCGTCAAGCCGAAAGTCTTTGCGTTGAGACCCGGCGCTAGGTTTGCCGCGTTGCTCACCTGGCGGAAAGCGCTCGCACCCACGAAACCGCTCAGCAGACCGCCACTCAGGGCGACGTTCGCATCCGCGCCGTAGGCGTCACTTGTTGCCACGTTAGCGAACGTTCGCGTGATGACGCCTGCTGTGTCGATGGTGCGTATCGTCCGGATTGCATCGAGCGTGTGCCGGAAGAATGGCGTGAGCTGCAACGTCATGCGATCTGCGGTCCGCTGGAATCCCAGCTCGAGCGCGCGGATGTACTCCGGCTTTAGGTTGGGATTACCGCGCTGGAGGTTTAGCGGATCCTGATACCGTGCCGTCGGATCGAGCAAATCCGTGTCGTCGGGACGACGGATCCGCGTCGAATAGCTCAGCTTCACCTGGTGCGCGTCGTCAATGTTGTACGCGATGAGACCGCTCGGGAAAAGACTGTTGTACTGGTTGTCGTACGTCGCGCCAAGAGTGTTGAGGTGAAATCGCGTATTCGCTCGCTCCACTCGAAGGCCGCCCTGTAGCTGGAATTTGCCGAGGTCGGCGTCGAGCATGCCGTATGCCGCGTTGACGCGCTGGTCGTAGGTGAAGTCGCTGATGCGGGTAGAGTCGGGGCGGTAGGTCGCCGTAGTCGTGTCGAAGGCCTGGTCATCGAGCGTGGTGGGAAACCGCTGCAGCATTCCCTTGTATCCCGTTTCCAATCGCACAAGACTCGTGAGCGGACGCACGTAATCCACCCTCACCGAGTTTTCCGCGGGATGTTCCCACGATGTCTGCTTCTCGAGTGCTGTCGTACCAGTTGGCGTACCGTCGAGCGACAAGGAGCGCGAAACAATATCGCTCGGCCCACCTTCACTGCCGCGCACGACGCGAAGCTCTGTCGAAAGCTTGTGCGCCTTGTCGGCGAACACATGCTTGTAGCCGAGAGTGGACTGGAAGTTGGACTCGTGGCCGGTTCCGGTGGTGGTGCGGTCGCTGAGGCCCATGAGGTCCCGCGAAGTGTTCAGATCACTGTACAGGATCCGGTATTTTTCATCCTGCGAGCGCGTGCTGAACATCACGTCCGCCGAGAGCGCGTCGTGCGGGCTGAGCGCGTAACCCGCACTGCCCGTAAGCGTGTTCGCCAGCGGATGCCGAGAGCGCAGGCCTGATTCGTTTAGGTATGTCAGCGGGTCGAGGTAAAGGTTCTCGCGGAAGATCGAGTCGCGCCGCGGACGATTGTCGTGCAGAAAATTGTAGCTGCCGAACAACGACCACGGCCCGCCTTGATAGCCGACGTTCCCTCCGGCATCAACGTGCCCCGTGGTTCCAGCACCGAGTGTCAGTCCGCCACCAATACCTGCGTCGGCTTTCTGCTTCAGCACGATGTTGATTATCCCTGCCACACCAGTGGGGTCGTCGCGAGCCGATGGGTTTGGAATGACTTCGACTTTGTCGACGATGTCAGCAGGCAGTTGCGCGAGAAAGTTTCCGAGCTGCGCCGGCTTCATGGGACTCGGGCGCCCGTTGATCTGCACTACCACCCCGCTGTTGCCGCGCAGACTCACGATGTAGTCGATGTCGACATCGACGGCTGGAACATTGCGCAGCACGTCGAGCGCCGTGCCTCCTTTGGTGGTCGGCATGTCGCGCACGATGTAGGTGTTGCGATCAGGTGCGAGCTGCACGTCCTGCCTTTGCCCGGTAACCTGCAGTGATTGCAGCTCCACCACAGATGCAGTGAGCTCTACTATGCCAACGTCCAAGTTCGACGACGCGGGAGTGATCTCGACAGATGTAAGCTCGCGTGGGGCGTAGCCGACCGCGCGGACGCGGACGCGATAGCGCCCGGGACTAAGGTTCTGGATACGGAACGCCCCGTCAGCACCGGCGGATATGTGAGCCACGGCCGCTCCGGCCACGGAGCTCACTACGTCAACTGTAGCTGCTCCAATGGGGCTCTTGGCCGCGGCGTTCACCACACGGCCGTGGATTTCTCCGCCGTTTGATGTCGTGGTGTCTGTGGTCGTGGGAGTACCTTGAGCCGCCACAGGCTGGACCGCAATAATCATCAGTGTCGCGACGGCGACAGTGCGTACTATCAAGAAATCTCCTGGGGATGCACATCAAGCCAGCCTGAATCGTAACTGGCGCGCCTGTCAGTGAGATGAACTAGCGGCGGCGATGCTACGCTTTTCTTCCGCCCTCCCGCCACGCGCGCGTTGGATCGTCGTCCGGATCAGGCCTTTCCTGGGGCGGTCTCATCTTCTCCGGGACGTTGCGCAAGTTGACGCGGATGCGCGTCCAGGTCGATGATCGTCCGCGCATGGAGTCGACGAGGACATCGTCAACAGCGAGATGCGATGCAGCGTCGCGATGTTTCGCCTTCCATCGCTCGAGCCCGGCGAGAGCCGCTTCCTTGTCCTCTGAGTTAGCGACGGTAATTAGTGGCATCATCGATCTCGTTTTCGCGGCTGGCTTCTTTGCGACGGTTTTTCTGCCAGTCGTCTTTTTACCTGGCGCCTGTTTGCCTGCGACCTTCGCACGCTTTGCACGCGACGGCGCCACGCGCGCGGGCTCGCCCTCCATCTTCCGAAAATGTGGCGGCCACGGCGCGTCGCCGAGCCCCGCGGCTTCGTCCCGATCGGCGAGCGCCAGCAGCTGCTCCAGTGAGCCCGCCGCATCGTCCATTCGCGCGTTTGGATCGCCGATCTCCATCAGTCGCGCCGGCATCGTCAGCACCGTGAAGTCACTCGGCTCGCAATCCGGAATCTCTTCCCAGCGTAAGGGCGCCGAGACGCGGGCGTCGGGGAGTGGGCGTATCGAATATGCCGAGCAGGTGGTACGATCCTTCGCGTTCTGGTTGTAGTCGAGAAAGACGCCGTGACGCTCCTCTTTCCACCACTTCGATGTCGCGATCTTCGGCGCCCGGCGCTCGATCTCGCGCGAGAGTGCCAGCGCGGCGCGTCTCACTTCGGTAAACGTCCATCGCTGGTGAATGCGCGCGTTGATGTGCATCCCGCGCGAGCCGCTTGTCTTCGGCCAGCCGCGGAGTCCCATCTCCTCGAGGAGATTTCGCGTTTCGATCGCCACGCGACGAACGTCGTCCCACTCGACGCCCGGTCCGGGATCGAGATCGATGCGCAGCTCGTCGGGGTGATCGAGATCATTCGTGCGAACCGCGTGTGGATGCAGCTCGATGCAACCGAGATTCACGATCCACGTGAGACCAGCCGCGTCGTCGACGACGACTTCTTCAGCGGTACGCCCCGACGGAAACGAGAGCGTGACGGTTCTCAGCCACTCCGGACGATTTTCGGGCGCGCGCTTCTGATAGAACGGCGGCTTTTCAGCGCCATCGACGAACCGCTTGAGCATGCTGGGCCGATCGCGGATGCCGGCGACAGCCCCGCTCGCAACGGCGAGGTAATAGTTGACGACGTCGAGCTTGGAGAGCTTGACGTCGCGCGCGAAATACGGCTTGTCCGGATTCGAGATGCGGACCTCGCGCCCGTCGATCGAAAGGACTTTCGCTGTTTCCTTCTTTGGCATCGTCGCTTTTCGCCCCGAGAGATCGTAATCCAGTAGAGCTGTAGGCTTCCAATTTGCGAAGTTCGGGCCCAATCCAACAACTCACTCCATGTTTACGCTCTCCGGCGCGCATCTCCATCTGCTGGTCAACCACGCACCGATCTTCGGATCGCTATTCGCATTGGTGCTGCTCGTCGCATCGTATTTCACATCCGCGGAGACTTTCAGGCGTACTGCGTTCGTGGTTCTCATCGCCACAGCCATAGCCGGTGCGATAGCAGATCTAAGCGGAGACTCCGCGAAAAACGCGATCCGGGGATTCCCGGGTGTTCGCCGAGAAGTGATTGATGCGCATGAGCAAATGGCCGACAAGGCATACTACCTTGGGGACGTTCTTGGCGTGCTTGCTTTGGCAGCGCTAATCCGTTGGCGGCGCCGGCCGGTGCCACCAGCTGCCACGTTGGTTGCGGTGTTGGCAACAGCGTTCGTGGGCGGCGCTTTCGTGTACACGGGACTGCTCGGCGGCCAAATCCGACACACCGAGGTGCGACCCGACGCGACCAAGGCGGACGCTATGACGATCGAGCCACCTCGCCAGCGTCCTCCGGGCCAGCCGCAACCGGGCCAGCCGCAGCCTTAGCACAGCGCGTCAGCAGTCGTTTGTCGTCGATGCGCGTTGCCCAAGCCTCGAATTCAGGCGTGGGCCCCTTCCACTCGAGGGCGTCGACGTTTGTGAAGAGAGGCGCGTCGGTTTTGAGCGTCGCGAGCGTCTTGAACAGGATCGCGCGCTCGCGATCGGCGCCGAGCGTCTCCGGCGGAAAAGACTCGATAGGTCCGTGCTTGTTCAGCAGACTAGCGGCAGTCGACTTACCGATCCCGCGGATGCCGGGGTAGCCGTCCTGCGCGTCGCCGACCAACGCGAGAAAATCCGGAATTAGCGCCGGGTCGACTCCGAATTTCTTGCGTACCGCTTCGGCGTTCCTGACCTCCATACCGCGCCTGATGATCTGAACGACGCGATCGCCGCGCACGCACTGCGCGAGATCCTTGTCGTTCGCCCAAATGCAGATTTTCTCCACACGCGAATCTTCCTCGGCGAGATACGCCGCCGAGGCGAGGCCATCGTCGGCCTCGAGCTCGATCATTGGCCAGACGGCAACTCCCATCGCAGCGAGCGCATCCTCGAGCGGTAGAAACTGCGCGGCAAGAACTGGCTCGATTCCCTCTCCGGTCTTGTAGTCGGGCCAGAGATCGTTGCGGAAGGACTCGATCACGTGATCGGTGGCGACGCCAATATGTGTCGCGCCCGTCTCGACCATCTCCAGCACTGAGTGCAAAACTCCCGCAACAGCGCCGAAGGGTTTGTCTTTTCCTTCATTCCAGCTGCGCTGTCCGTAGAAGTGACGGAAGAGCTCGTAGGTGCCGTCGATCAGGTGAACGATCATTGCTTTATCGGGGAGGCAGCTCTATCAACACGACGTCTGAATTCTCACGTACGCGCTCGAAAAGAATCCGCTTTCCGTCGCGCGAGACATCGAACCGTTGGAGCGAAGCGCCCGGCCGTAGCGACGTCAAACGCCGTTGATGTCCGGTCGCCAAATCGAATAGCCAGAAATCCTGGCGTCGGAATCCGCCGAGCTTCACGACAAGCTGTTTGCCATTGGGAAGGAATCGATAACTGTCGCCAACGCGATCGACCAAAAGCGGAGGCAGTGCGTATGGTTTGCCGTCGGGCGTTACCGCTTTGAGCGGAACGCTTCGCGCCCGCGAGATTCCGGAATACAGAATGAACTTGCCGTCGGGAGACCAGACGGGATTCGAAGAAACGGAATCCACCAATGGCACGGGGTGACCACCGCCCACTGGGATCTTGAAGACACGAACGCCCGGGCCAACCTTTGCTCCGATCGCGATCCACTTCCCATCGGGAGACCATGATCCGGCGCCTCTAACATCGAGAGATGGCGTGAGAGGCTGTGCTCCAGTTCCGTCGCTGCTTTTACAGTAGAGTGTCGTGCGTCCCTGCCTCACGACTGGAAAGCACACTCGCCTGCCATCCGGAGAAATCGCGGCTGCGCCCGACACAGCTCCCTGATCTGTTTTCCAGATCTCGCTCGCCTGGGCGCCGGCAAGCCGCCACAGACCGTCGCCTCCGCCGCGCGTAGCGAGATAGAAGAGCGACGAGTCCTGGGCGAAACGCGGGGCGGCGGACCGCGCGGTGGGCAACGAGACAACAGTGACGGATGGTTCGTCAGCGATGCCGCTAGTGATGGCTGCGCTCCACAGCTGCACGTTTGGATTCGACACCGTTGCCACCAAGCGCCTCGGCTTGCCGGCGACTTCTGCGCTCGCTGCGATGGACATGTAGTGCTCGACACCACTGCTCACGCGATGTGCAATGCGGTCTTTCACATCCATGCCATACAACCACGGGCCGGTACCATCGTCCGCGGTCGCGGTGTAGAAAAGCGTGCGATCGTCGAGAAGAACCGGATACGCCACCCTCGAATTGTGCGCTGTGATTCGCTCGGGCTGACTACCGCCGTCCGCACGAATGCGCCAGATGTCCATCTCGTCGGGCGGCACGCCGTGCGAGAAATAGAGGAAACGGCCGTCCGGTGACCAGGCGAGATAATGGGAATGAACACCAGGAGGGGCGATGAAGATTCGTCGCCCATTCGCGGCGTTGCTGTCGGCAATGTAGATCGGGTCGCCTGGAGTCGTCTCGTGGTAAGCGATCCTGGATCCGTCGGGCGACCAGACTGCCATCACGGCGGTTTTGAGGAAAGGACGCGCGGTACCACCGGCGGCGGGCGCAATCCACACGCTGGCCGGCGACGTGATGTCGGCCACGCGAAACCACACGTGCGAACCGTCGGCGGAGAATCCGATGTTGCGCACATCCTCGTTCAAGAGCTGCGGAAAATGTCCACCGGTGAGATTCAAGAATTGTCCGCTGCCAATCCGAGTGACGAACGCGTCGAACACGCTATCACGGTCGGCGAGGAAGGCGGCGAATTGGCCGTCGGTCGAAA
>Ga0193751_1001764_pt1 | contig 13554 bp, 8 predicted proteins | sample L1c2metaG_FD_143050 | JGI IMG/M metagenome (GOLD analysis project Ga0193751, IMG submission 143050) | Soil microbial communities from a riparian zone of the East river system, Colorado, United States - L1c2 | ecosystem: Environmental > Terrestrial > Soil > Riparian zone | place: USA: East River... | reverse complement strand
GCACTCATGCCGAGAAACTCTCTTCTGCTCACGGCGGGGTCATGATTCGCGGGCATTCTATCTTGTAGTGTGTCTTGCAATGGCGACCGTCTGCGCTTCACCATCTCGGTCTCCTTTCCTCATTCAGACAAGCATTCTACAAGCCACGTTGCACGAAAGTACATTGGGGAGCAAGATCCACCGCGCCTTCAGTTTCGATCTGGTGAAAGCAACAATCTCTTTTCCCGAGTGTCCGCAATTCGACACCCGTGTCGAAGGATTGAACACGTCGTCCAACGGGAGCGGGCAATGAAATTAGAAGAAGGCATACTGCGAGCCCGAATACGCTCCATTCCAGCGCAAACGCGGCAGTCTCTCGGAGAGCCACGGCCTCGCAGGGTGGCAAGGAACTTGCTTCTCTTTAGGTCGACCGGGTTAAATTAAGTCGGTCGGACGAAAATGGAGTGCCAGGGACCGGCTCTTCTTTCGACAACTGTATTGCATTCGTGTCGTAAGCAATCAACAACGATCGCTGGAGGTGAGTGTGAAAATCGGTGTCCGCTTGTATTTTCTTATCGCGGCAGTATGTGCGATTACATCGATCTTTCCGTCTTCGAGGCTGGCGGCCCAGGACGCGCACTTTCACAACGCGCCTAAATCCAGCGTTCAGCTAAAGAACCCGTACGCCGGGCAGTCCGCAGCCGTCGCAGCAGGCTCAAAACTCTATACGATGAACTGCGGCTCCTGTCATGGAATCCGCGGACGCGGAACCGGAAACATTCCTGCGCTATCCCAGGGACCCGCGCAATCAGTACCAGACGGAGAGGTCTTCTGGTTCATCACAACCGGATCTGTCGACAACGGCATGCCCGCCTGGGCCAGCCTGCCTGAGCAGAAACGATGGCAGATTGTCACTTACTTGAAGTCACTCAAGAATTCCCGGAGCGCGCAAAAAAACGCTTCTACATCTCCTGAAGTTGGCAACGTGAGGCCAGTTAAAACCGATGCCCCGCCGCCGCAAGCACCATATACAGACTTCCGCTTTGAGCAACCTGGAAAAATCCGCAAGATCACTGTGCAAGATCTTTCGGCGCCGTACGCCACCCAGTCAGCGAACAAAGGACCTCAGTTAGTTGCCCGTCCGCACGATGCCTGGCCCAAAGCTCCGGCCGGATTCACCGTGCAGCAATATGCAACCGGCCTCGATAATCCGAGATTGATCCGGACTGCTCCGAACGGCGATTTCTTCCTGGCAGAGAGCAGCAGCGGCGAAATCAAGATTTTCCGCGGAATCACCAGCAATGGTAAGCCAAAGCAGACAGGCACCTTCGCCACTGGACTCAACCGGCCCTACGGCATCGCCTTCTTTCCTCCCGGAGACAAACCTGAATGGGTGTACGTAGGAAACACCGACTCAGTCGTCCGGTTTGCATATCGAAATGGGGACCTGAAAGCGGGAGGACCGGCGCAGCACATTGTTGACCTGCCTGCTGGCTCTGGGCACTGGACCCGCGACGTGCGGTTCACGGCCGACGGCAAGAAGATGTTCGTCGCAGTCGGGTCGCGGTCGAATGTCGACGACCCCGACACCACACCGGATGAAAAGAATCGCGCCGACATCCTGGAGTTCAACCCCGACGGCTCAGCGATGCAAGTCTACGCGTATGGGATCCGCAATGCGGGAGGCGGGCTGGCGATCAATCCGAAGACGGGTGAGTTGTGGTGCTCGGTCAACGAACGTGACGGCTTGGGAGACAACCTTGCGCCCGACTACATCACTCATGTCGAAGAAGGCGGATTTTATGGCTGGCCCTGGTGGTACATCGGCGGCCATCAGGATCCGCGTCATGAAGGCAAACATCCGGAGTTGAGAGATAAGGCCATTGTTCCCGACGTGTTGTTGCAGCCTCACAACGCTTCACTCGAGATGACGTTCTACGAAGGCACGCAATTCCCCGCCGAATATCAGGGAGACATTTTCGCATCCGAGCATGGTTCATGGAACAAATCGGTGCGTGCCGGGTATGAGGTGATCCGCATACCGCTGCACCAGACAGCCCGGGCCAGCGGCGAGTATGAAGATTTTGTGACCGGATTTGTAGTCGACAACCAATACGTGTGGGGGAGGCCGGTCGGCGTCACCGTAGCCCAGGACGGATCGTTGCTGGTAACCGATGACGGCTCGAACTCCATCTGGCGTATCAGCTACACGGGCACCACGAACAAAAGCGCGAGTGAACGAAACCATGCCAGCCACAGTGCTGCAAGCCAAAGTGCTGCAAGCCACGCTACGAGGCGCGCGTCTGAGTAGAAGGCGCGTGAGTAAGTTACTTAGCGCGATCGCGACTTTGGGATTGTGCGCTTTCCAATTCGGAGACCGGAATGGCTTGAATAATATGCCATTCGGGCAAGTGCAACCTCTGGTCTCCGATCTGGCAAAGGCGCGGAGATTGGCCAGGCAAGGGAACATTGATCTGCTCGTCGAACAGACGGTTCCGGGAAAGGCTGCGAGTCTTCGAGGTGAAATCACCGATGCGAATTGTTACCTCGGCAGCCACACGCACGGTTACGACCATGCCTTCTGCGCGAAGCTGTGCGCGGCGGCCGGTAGTCCTCTGGTATTTGTTTCCGACCGGGGCGGAGAGATTTATCTGGTGCTCAGCGAACGCAACGGCATACGGCTTCCTGAGGACGTTCTCGATCGCATAGGTGTTCCTGGGATCGCGGTCAAAGGTAAAGTGCTCGACGCCGGCGGAATGCGCGCGTTGGCGGTTGAAGGGTTGGCGCCTTGAGCGGCAGCGTGACACGAAGTTTGAATTAACAGTGTTGGAGGTCAATATGAAGAAGAAAGAAATCTCGGCAAGTTTGGCTGGGAATATTTCGCTCGGCGGAGAAATTTCCGTCCATCGCCTCGGTTTCGGGGCAATGCGCCTTACCGGCGACGGCATCTGGGGCCCGCCAAAAGACCGGAAGGGTGCGCTGGCGGTTCTTCGCCGTGCTGTGGAACTCGATGTCAATTTCATCGACACCGCGGATTCCTACGGGCCACACGTTAACGAGGAACTGATTGCCGAAGCCTTGTTTCCTTATCCGCCCGGCCTGGTGATTGCGACCAAGGGAGGCTGGAACCGTCCCGGCCCGAATCAATGGACCCACGATGCAACTCCTTCTCACCTTCGCGAAGCGGTTGAAGGCAGTCTCAAGAGACTGCGCCTGGACCGCATCGACGTTTACCAACTGCACATTCCAGACCCCATCGTGTCCTTCGACGCGTCGGTGGAAACTCTTGCGGAACTGCGAAATGAAGGAAAGATTCGCCTGGTTGCATTGTCCAACGTGACGCAAGAGCACATCGAGCGAGCGCGCAAAATTGTCCCCATCGTCTCTGTGCAGAATCGCTATAGCTTTGCCGACCGCGAATGGGATTACGTAGTGAATTATTGTCAGCGTAATGGAATTGCCTTTATCCCCTGGTTCCCACTCGGAGCAGGCAAGGTTGCCGGGGAAGTGCTTAACCGAATCGCGCAGGCGCACGGTGCGAGTCCCACCCAGATAGCATTGGCGTGGCTCTTGCGACGATCTCCCATCATGCTGCCCATCCCGGGGACATCCTCGATCGAGCATCTCGAGCAGAATGTCGCGGCGGCTTCACTGCGCTTAGCTGAAGAAGAATACGAGGAGCTTTCCGAGGCCCGCGAACCGGTGGGATCGCGGTGAAAGAATTTGGCCTTTTACAGGCACGAGCTTCGACCATTCAGGAAATAACGGAGGAAATAACGGAGACTCTATGAAACGTCTTACTACAAATCAGGTGAAACTCGGATTCATTGGAATGGGTAACATGGGAAGCCGGATCGCACAGCGCTTGCTTAATCACGGATACGAACTCTCCATTTACGATATGGATCCAGCTAAGACGCAGGTCATCGCAGCACAGGGCGCCGCTGTTGCTGAGAACATTCGTGAACTGGCAAGCACTGCCGACGTGGTTCTCTCGTGTTTGACCAACGATGAAGCAGTTCGGAGCGTTTATAGGGAGCCTGAGGGAATTTTCGCAGGGGCACGGTCGGGAACCTTCGTGTTGGAGATGAGCACGATCTCTCCAGAAAGCTCACGCGAACTGCACAAGCTCGGCGCCAGAAGAGGCATTGAGGTAATGGATGTAGCCATCTCGGGCAGCACTCCTGCCGCCGAGCAAGGCATCCTTACGCTACTCATAGGTGGCAAGCGAGAACTGTTCCGCGCCGCTGAGCCAATCTTCCAGGCGGTTGCAAAACAATACTTTCTTCTGGGTGGTCCTGGCTCGGGGACAGCAATGAAGCTGGTAGTCAACACATTGTTGGGTGTTGGCATGCAAGCGATCGCTGAAGCTGTGGTCCTTGGGGAGAAAGCTGGTCTCGATCGCGAGCGGTTGCTCAAAGTCCTGTCGCAGACAGCGGTGATCGCTCCGGCTCATGTGGGAAAGCTGGCGAAGGCGGCGCTCAACGATTATAGTCCGCAATTTCCGCTGCGCCTGATGAACAAAGACTTTCAATTGATTCTGACTGCGGCGGCACAAGAGCATGTTCACATGCCTGCGACAGAAGCGGCGTTTTACGTCAATGCCGATGAGCTGGCAAATCATGAGCTGGCGCAAAATGATGAACAGGACTTCTCGGCTGTCCTGCGGCGAATGGAAGACCTTGCAGATATCTCACCTGTTCACTCGGTCCCGATGACGTAGGCGAGTATCGGTCTTCCTGCACGCGAGTGCACTCTTCGACTCCGCCGTCAGCGTCCAGATTCGAAACGGTAGCCGACTCCGCGCAGCGTTTTCAAATAGCGGGGATGCCGTGGATCGCGTTCAATTTTCTCTCGCAGGCGCCGCACAAATACATCAATGGAACGTGGCGTCACGAAGGAGCCTTCTTTCCACACCGCGTCAAGCAACTGGTCGCGGGTAAAGACGCGTCCCCGGTGCCGGGCCAGATATTCAAGGAGCCGGAACTCGCGAACCGTAGTAAGGACTGTCCTGCCCTGTACGCGCACCGTCATCGAAGCGATATCAATTTCCAAATCTCCCAACTGAATAATCTCGTGCGTGGGGGCATCCGGCTGAACGCGAAGGACGTTGCGGACTCGCGCAATCAACTCGCGTGGACTGAAAGGTTTGGTAATGTATCCGTCTCCGCCCGCGTCGAAGGCCTGAAGGCGGTCGGGCTCCTGAGTTCTGGCGGAAAGAAAGATGATTGGCGTCTTCCCCAGTCGTTCGTGCTGGCGGATTTGGCGGCAGAGATCGAAGCCGCTCATCCCGGGAAGCATGATATCGAGAAGAAACAGCGCTGGGTGGGCCATGGCTGCCATGGGAACCACCGGCGCCCCGGAGAAGAATGTGGAGACCTCGTATCCGGCAGTTCGCAGGTTGTGTTCGATCAGGCGAGACACATCCGGATCGTCTTCCACGACGTAAATCAGATCCGGGTAGCGCGGTTTGTCTGTCGCCTCCAAACGATCCATGGCCAGAAGGAGAGCCCTCACGCGCTCTCACAGAACCCACTTAGATAGCCCCAAACTGACACTAGTGGGACTCTGTTGCAGCAATGTTGCGCCAGTGTTAAAGGAGAGTTAATTTGATCGAGGCCGATTATCTGGGCATCCGATCACAGACTCTACTGCTGTCTCTGCCCCACCACGACCGCTGGATGTCCGTTCAGCGGCGAAACATCGATGTAGAAAAACCTTGATTGATTAGTCGCCGTGTAAGTGTTCCCCCCATAGGTGCCGGAGCCATCGGCGCTCCAGGTGTACTTAAAAAGATCAAACTCCTGAAACGGGATCAAGCCCGTGAGGCTGCTGGAATCCAGGTACGCCCCAATGCTGCTGGTCGAGAGGCTGCCATTGGGTCCGGGATCCTCAATGCCGGCAAGCACCGTGGATTGTGGGTCCAACATTTCTTCGGTGCCCAGCCCGTAATGTCCACTGATCGGTGCGAATTGATATCCCGGAGGATACGGATTTGTTTGGAACTCCATCGTGCCCGAGGCTGCCGTTGCGCCTGTGCCTACCAGATATCCGGTGATGCCGCTGGCGGATGGAACGGCGTATCCAATCACAGGAACACCCGTTCCTGAGAAGGTGAACCGGCCGGTGGTGGGATCGACCGCATATTGTGCCGAGAGGGTCGTGGCGTTCGCCGTTCCCCCGCTTCGTTCATAGGCGGTTCCGCTCAGGGCGGCGGCCCCATCAAAATGGAGCACGCCTACCCCGACATCGGGACTGCCGGGAACATAGCCTCCGAATCGGTAGATGTGGCTGTTGCTCAGCGTCGCCTGTGAGAAAGGGCCGGCGCTGGCGGTTGCTTCTCCGGTAATTAGTGGATGCCCATTGGATAGTATTTGCGCGGAATTGAAGATCAGATGATTTGCGTCAACGATGTAGTAGATCAGGTCGTATGTGGTTGCCCCGGCACTGAGCGTAGCAGTGCCCCGGCCGTTCGAGTCCGCAGCGCCGATTGTGCCGCCGCCGGTTAAGGGGCCCGAAAACGATCCGCCATCGTTCACGTCGGCGGAGACGGAGGTGAACAATCCAGTCTGCGCGGTTGCCGTGCCCGCCATCGCGAAATGGTTTATGCTTGCGTCCCAACCGGAAAAGCGGAAGGCAAACGGACCGGTCACGGGTGTCGCGAACGCCGTGCTGTCTTGAACGTGAAAGTAGCCCGTCCCCCGTGTTCCCGTTCCGGTCGCGTCGTCGAACTCCAGGATGCGCCCATCCATGAAAGCCGTGGTCAGTGTAGTCGGAGCAACGCGGAACTGTGCGGTGGAGCCCGAAGTGCTCAACGTCAAGCAACCGCGGCCCAGATCACTGAACAAGATCGCGCTTCCCGCCGTGAGCGGCTGTGCCAACTGCGCGCCGCTCGAGCGCACTATGTCTTCGATACCGGTGAGGTTGCCGCTGGGGTCGGAGGTGAAACTACCGGAGAAAGTTACGGGACCATTCACGTCGAAGCCGGTGAACACGAAGGCGTAAGGTGTATTCGCTTGCACAGAGGTATTGACGCTCTGACAGGGATGCAAGGCCTCGTCGTCCCCAATGCCGAGCGTGATGATCTTGGGTCCATTGGCGGGTGGCACCGGCGCGGGAAAGACGGCCTGTGCGGGGACCGGGGTCTGACTGTCGGCTACTTGCAACGCGAAGCTGTAGCTGCTGGAAAAATCCGCCGGGGGCGTTCCGGAGATTGCCCCACTGGAACTTAGACTCATTCCCGGCGGTAGCGGACCGCTGCCCGTCGCCAGACTCCATGTGTAAGGAGGAACTCCGCCGCTTGCCTGGAGTTGCACCGGCGAGTAGGGGATGCTTGGAATCGGAGCCATTAGCGTGGGCGTGACCACCTTCAGTTGCACGGGTGCCACGTTGATGTCCAACGACACGGGCGCTGTGTTCCCCGTAGCGTCTGTGGCTGTGAGGCTGAATGGGTAGACGCCCGTCGCGGTCGGTGTCCCGATGATTTCGGTTGAGAACTGGTCAGCGCCTGGAGCCAACTGCAGACCCAACGGCAGCGAACTGTTGCCTAGCGACCAGGTATAGGGGCCCAGACCTCCGGTAACACTGACTTCGCACGGAATCTGTGTGACGCCGCTGAAGCTAATCGGCTGCAGGATGCACATGTAATTCGTATTCAGAAAGGCGGTGGCCAGGTCTGAGGAAGTTGTGACCGCGACAAGCGGCGGATAGATGGTGATGGGAATCGTCGCCGAGCGCGTCGTGTCGGTCACGGAAGTTGCGGTGACCGTCACCTGTACGGGCGAGGTGACGCCTGTGGGCGGGTTGAAAGTCACCGACAAAGCTTGCTGCGCGGATAGGGTTCCGGTCGGGCCACCCTTGATGGCGGGCGCTAGCGTCCAGGTGACTCCGGCATTCGAGGAATCGTGTGTGACCTTCACCGTGATCGTGAGGGTCTGGTTCGGGTTACCGTCGATCGCTGCGGCTCCAGTTGGAGAAACAACTTCGACATTAATTCCCGGCACGCCGCAACAGTCACCGCCACCGCCGCTCTTGCTGCCGCCGCCACAGCCGAGAAGAAAAATAAGAATGATGAGACCGAAGCTTGGATATTTCACGAAATCTTTTTTCTCCATACTAGAAGCTCAGTGCTAGAAGCTCAGTTTCAAGGCGAACTGCATAGTGCGCGGACGATGAGCATTGACGGGATGCAGAAACGCGTTACCGGTCAGGCAATCGGTTTGCCCGTCGCCGGCTGCGTTGAATGCTTGAACACCGTAACAACTGACCGTGTTGTTGGCGCGGTTTCCGAAGTTCGGGCTGGGATCGTAAACTCGGAACTGAGTGTGGTTGAAGACGTTGAAAACCTCCGAGCGGAACTCAAGGCTGGTGCCTTCCTTTACCTTGAAAACCTTCATCAGGGTCATATCGAAATTCCAGCGCGCGGGGTTGTTCAGCAGGTTGCGCCCGGCATCGCCGAAGGTCAGTCCGCGCGGCGCCGCAAATGCCGCGGGATTCCCCAGCGTCGGCCCAAAGCTCTTCGGATTGTTTGCTCCGACCGGCGCAGGGTCGTGAATACTGCCCACCACATCCGGGAATGAAGCGACGGAAGAGATTCCGCCGGCGGCCCCGGCATTGTCCGGAACTGAAATTCCGAGCGCGCCATAGCCGCTGTTGATCACCGTAAACGGAGTTCCACTCTGAACCGTGGTCACGCCTGATAGCGCCCAGCCTGCAAGTAAGCTCGTGGCCGCGCGATCAAAGAAGCCGGCCGAAGCTGGCGCTTCCGGCTCCGGCTCGTCTTTTGCCCAGGCGCGCACCCGATTCGAATCGAACTTGAGATTCGGCAGCGTCCACGTGTAGTTGATGTTCAGCAAGTGGCGCTGATCGAAGTTCGAGCTGGCCTTGTTGGCGGAAGGTACCAGTGTATTGACGATCGTGGTGTCGTTCCGATCGGACGAGTCGTCGATCGAGTGACTGTAGGTGTAGGACATATCCACCGTAAGCGGGCCGCGCGTTTTGCGCAGAGTGGTCTGGAAAGCGTGGTAGTTCGAATCGGCCACATTTTGCAGAGAGAAAATCTTCTGCAGGCCGCGATATGGCCGGTACGCGTTAATCGGCGGGAGACCCTGCGCGTTTACATACTCGCAAGCCGCAAGCAGATTGATATAGGCGGGTTGCGACTTATTGATGGCAACGCCGTTGACAACGAAGACCGGGTTATTGACGTTGTTCGAAGGATTCGCACAATCGCTAGCCCCGAAAAGTTGCTGGTTATTGAGGATCGGCTGATTCGGACCGTAGGGATTGCCATTGAGCAGAATGCCATTGTCACCCTGCGCTGTTACGGGCGAAAACGAATTCGGTTGCTCTACCGCGGTCAGGTGTGTTCCCTTACTGCCAACGTAGGCTACTCCCAGCACCAGGCTGTGAGAGAGTTCGCGCTGCACTCCGAAACTCCATTGCTGCACGTAAGGCCAAATCGCTTTGCGGGGAATCGAGGTCACGTCAATTGGATAGGCGCCCGGTCCCGATGGGCAGGTAACGGTCGAGTTCCCGATGCCGCCGATGCATGGATAGGCCGAGACAGCGCCGCCCGCTGAGGGCGCCAATTGCGTCATCGTGAAATTGAGGGGAGCGCTGCCCACCAGCGAACCGGTGTTGGCCTCGCTTCCTGTGCCATGCTCAAAAAATATGCCGTAGCCGCCGCGAATCGAAGTGCGCCCATCTCCGCGAGGATCGAACGCAAATCCTATTCTTGGCGCCGGATTGAACCGGTGTGCCTTCATGCAGGTCGAGGGCACCCCGGAAGCGAAAGTTCCACATTCGACTAGTCCATTGACGAGGAACGGGCTGACATCGCCGGGGCCGGTTGGAACCGGAATTATCTTGCTCTTGTACTTCAGGCGCCCGTCCTGCGTAAACTTTAGAAATTTGTCGGGCGTTACGAACTTGGTGGGATCCCAGTTCCACGCCTCTTCGTTATTCTCGTGATAATTGCCGAACAAGCTGAACCTTATGCCCATATTTATCGTCAGGCGCGAGCTCACCTTCCAGTCGTCCTGGACATAAGGCTCATAGATCTCGTAACGGTTGTGATATTTGAGCTGCGCGCTGTCTTGCTGGAACGAACTGATGGCGCCGGTCAAAAGATTGCTGTATTCGTTCCCGGTAAAAAAATTGGCGTTGCCGAAGTTGCTGAAGCCCAGCACGCCCTGGACGTCACCGGTATTGGGGCCGTTCGTTGCGTTGATCTCATTCCTCTGCCCGAGAATCACCTGCAGGCCCATCTGCAGCGTATGCCTGCGAATTACTTTGCTGATGTCATCCTTCGCGCTCCAGGTCGGATTCGCCAGTTGCCAGGGAGCATAGCCTGGATCCACTGAAAAACCGCCGCCGTAGGCCAGGTTCCCCGGCGCGAGAGTAACTCCTGACAGCTTCCCGCCAAAGCTATTGTTGAAGAGATATCCCTGCAAACCATCGAGGGCAGCTGGACGGTCGATGCTTACACCCGCCGCGGGCCGCGTCGTCAGACTGATGTGCGAGGCGGTATAACTAACCACCACCTCATTCAGCAGCGAACTCGATACGGTCTGCGTCAGGTGAGCCACGGAACTTGTGCCCGGCCCAAACAAACGACCCTGCACGGTCGGAAAACTGTTTCGCACATAACCCCAGATCGGTCGAGCCTCTGTCGTATCCCACGAGTCGTGGATGTAGCGGAAAGTGGCTCGCAGTTTTCCCGGGGTGATGTCGTGGTCAATGCGGAATAACTCCTCGCGCCAGTAAGTCGGTTGCGCGAAAGCGAAGTCGTAACAAGAACCTATAGTTGAGTTACACCCTACCGACGAGTTAGGGAGAGGAATCATCCCCGAGGCTTGGAACTTGTTGCCAGTCGTAGGGTCAGTAATCATTCCCGACCCAGCGAGGGCGGCTCCGACTGGATCGATCGTGGGATTGCCCATGTGAGTGCTGTCGTTATATCCGACGATGTTATAGGGCAAGGTCGTGCCGGCATGGATATGAGGGCAGTCGGGGAACTGCACCGGATTGAAGGAAGTAACAACAACACCCGGAGGCAATACCGGACAAACATCGCTGAAATCGGCGCCGATATACTGGGTCCCGTCCGCGTTCGTCCGGTCCGACGGCCGTTCTGCGAGCGACGGTACCGCCTGATTGAAATTGTTGTCGGTAGGATCTTTCTCGAGTCGAAACTCTTCGGAGAAAAAGAAGAACGTGCGGTCACGGTGGGGATAGAGTTTGGGAATAAACACCGGTCCGCCGATGCTGCCGCCGAAATCGTTCTTGCGATAAAGCGGGGGGCGCAACGTCTCATCGAAGTAGTTGCGGGAGTTGAAAATTTCATTACGCCCGTAGTAATACGCGCTGCCGTGCAGAGAAGAGCCGCCCGACTTGGTATCCACCAGAATGGTTCCCGAGGCGCTGCGGCCGTACTGGGCGCCGTAGTTTGAGGTTAGAACCTTGAGTTCGTTAATCGCATCCAGGCTGGGATATACCACCAGCGTGCTCTCACTGCCATGGATCCCGGCATGCAAAACATCGGCGCCATCCACGCTGAAAGTGTTGTATTCAACGCGTCCGCCATTGACACTGAACTTGACGCTCCCCTTCACGCCGACCAGAGCCTCATCCTGTCCGCTCTGATTGCTGACCCCCGGGGCGAAGGTCAACATGCTGACGAAATTGCGCCCGTTCAGCGGCGTCTCCTCCACCTGCTTCGCAGTGATGACCTCATTCACCTCCGCCTTTTCAGTTTCGACATGGCCAACACTCTCGCCCACAACCTCGACTTTCTCGGGACTCGCTGCCGCTGGTTCGAGCGCGCCATCCATTTCAATTTCCTGGTCGGTCGCGAGAATCAGATTCTCCGATGTGAAATCCTTGAATCCCTTGGCCGCAATCTTGAGCGAGTACGTTCCCGGTGCGGCATTGATGAAGTACTGACCTTGTGCATTGCTGGTGGTGGTCTGAGTTATGCCCGACGCGTTCGTAAGTGTGACAGTCGCACCTGGAAGCACAGCGTTCGATTGATCGGTAACGGCGCCGTAGACCTGAACCTCGCCCGCTTTATGAGGGGACGGTTTGACCGGAGCAGCCGCCTGGGTTGTCGGCGCGCTCGGCGGCTTTGCGCCGGCCGGAGGCTCCGGAAGTTGCACTGTCGGCGGAACGAGATCGGGCCCGACTGGTATCTGCGCCAGTGACAGCGGAGCCAGAACCAGAAAAAAGGACGCAAAATGCAATAGACACTTCAGGGTCTTCACAAGAAACATACCTCGAACCAAAGGAGTCAAGGACTACCGGAGAATTGTTAAGGCAATATGACGCCTTGGTTAATTTCAAGTGAACATCGTAAGAAGATGGTAAGTGGAGTGTCGCCAGCAATTTCAAGCACAAACGTTGTGTTCTGCGCGGCAAGGCCGCTGTAGGAATTCACGATCCTTTAACACGCCCGTAATTCCAACGTAACATTCAGCGCAGAGAGTTGCAGATTCGGAAGCCAGCTCATTACCCGGAGAAAAAGTGCCCAGCTCTCGAATTCGATGCATAGCCCTGTTCCTGCTTCTTCTGCCCGTGCTCGCGGCAGCGCAGACAAAAGGGATTGTCAGCTTCGGCGGGTTGAAGAACCTGGAGTTCATTGACCAGTACTACAACGGAGGAATGGGCAGTCTGGGATCGGGACCGGGTCCGAATTATGGCTTGGAGTTTACGGCCAACGCCCAAACCATTATCTCTGCCAGCAAAGGCGGCTCGGGAGATTTCATCCACAACCCCGGCGGATATCCGGTGATGTTCTTCCAAGCCGGAAACGCGGTGACCATGACGGCGACGAACGGCGTCGGGGTCGCTGTGTGGTTCTCTTACTCGGCACTGCAGACCGGAAGCGCTACCGTTTATGCCGGGCCCAACGGCACGGGGACAATTCTTGCCAGCGTCACGCTCCCCCCGAATAACTCAGGATGCAATACTTACAAGCTTTGCGTTTGGTCTGCCGTGGGCGTGCCGCTGAGCACGAACGCCGGATCGATCACCTTCGCGGGCGTCGCCGATTACCTGGCGATCGGCACGATCCACCTGGGGTCGGCCCTGCCCACATCGATGGTCCTAACTTCCTCGCAAAATCCGTCGGTCCAGGGCGAGGCAGTCACTTTTACCGCGACCGTTACCGCCACCGGAGCCGCGCCCGTCGGCAGCGTTACGTTCAAAGCAGCCGGCCAGGTAGTGGGGGTAGTCCCGGTGTCCGGCGGAGTGGCATCGATCACATTGTCTTCGTTGAAGGTAGGTTCAACGACGATTAGCGCGAAGTTCCAGGGCACCGGATTCGCCACCGTCGTGAAGAGCTTGGCTCAAGTCGTGAACTAGCTCGTGAACCGCGAAGACAGAAAGTCTGAGAAATTTCACAAGCAAAACTCCGCTCGGCCGTTCGAAGGAAGTAGTTTCTGCTGCCGCCTACGCGCGAACGCTGCCGAGCGCCCTGAAATCCACACTGCGCAAGGTTTTGCGGTCTGCGGCCTCGGAATTTAACCTGCCGTTCATCTTGCTGTCATTTCCGATTAACAGCCCTGAGTATAGTTT
>Ga0193751_1001763_pt1 | contig 13557 bp, 12 predicted proteins | sample L1c2metaG_FD_143050 | JGI IMG/M metagenome (GOLD analysis project Ga0193751, IMG submission 143050) | Soil microbial communities from a riparian zone of the East river system, Colorado, United States - L1c2 | ecosystem: Environmental > Terrestrial > Soil > Riparian zone | place: USA: East River... | reverse complement strand
ACGGCACAATTGCACCCAGGTGCGTGCACTTCTCATATAGCGCCAGCAGGCCGCCGCTGTGGCTTGGTAAAGCCACGGATTGAAATCGTTCGGGTACGCCCTCGCCCGGCTTGAGGTTGACGAGCCAGAACTTGCCAACGCGGTGGTAATACGGCTCGCCGCCTGGCCTCGGGACTTTGTTGGGGGGAACGGTCAACATGGCGCCGAATGTCTGGATATCGTGCGGATTGAGGAAATCGGCGGCAGCCGCCAATCCCCCGGCCGCTACCACGCCCACCCCAACCCAGAATCCACTGCGGAGCAGCGCGCGGCGGCGCAGCGCCGGCGCGCTGCTGGCATCCCTGTTGGAATCCATATGAAGCGACGACGCTTCGATGGGCATCGAGCCATCCTTTCGCGGCTCCATTTTAGCGCTCGTACATGCCGCCGGCAGGTACGGAGATGCGGCAGCTGTCTGCGCGCACCCGTTTGGGGTATCGATCCGCCCGCGCAGCGGATCGATAGTGCGAGTGAGCTCGTCAGGCAGCTTGAGCAGTCGCGCCTGCGAACCGAAGGAGGGCCAGCTATGCGTCGCTCAGAGCCAATCATGGCCGCGATAGGTGCCGTTACCGGTGCGGTCTGCGCCATCTTCCTCGACCCGCGGTCGGGCCGGCGCCGCCGCGCGATCGCCCGCGACAAGATCCGGCACTACCTGCGGATCGGCGGGTTCCAGGGGCGGCGTCGCGCGCGCCATCTCGCCGGCCCCGTTCGCGGCCTTCCGCATCGAGCCGCCAGGATCGTCCCGCTCGCGAACCACGTCGCGGACGCGGACTCAACAGAGCTGAAGCATCGGGTCGAGAGCGAGCTCGGTCGCGACATCACGCTTCCGCTGCACACGATTAACATCGACGCCGTCGACGGCGTTATCCGCGTACGCGGCGTCGCAAGTGACACCGAGCAGGCGAGGCGGCTTGTCGAGCGCGCGGCCAGAGTGGGAGGCGTCCGCGGCGTGCTGAGCCTCATGCACACGCCCGACGGATCACCGGTAGGCGGGTCGGCAGGAAAAGCTGAGGAAATCGCCGCCGGGCCGGCGATCGTTGTCAGAGCGCGACGCCTGCATTCCGCCCTTATCGAACGTTGGCCGTGGCTGTCGGATGACGACATCCTTGGGTGTGAGGGCCACCCCGAGCGCTTCCGCCGTCGCATCGCCGAACAAGAGCACTGTTCCGAGCAGGACGTGCGGTCCGAGCTCGACAGTATCCTCATGGCCGCGATCGACCCGCCTCGCTGATCCGTCGCTCACGGGATGAACAGGCGCGGATTCTTTCGCTTCGCTCTCGCGATTGCTGGTGGTTCAGCCGGCACTATCTCTGCCCTGCCCGCGCTGGCGCGGCGGCGCGGAGCCGGATCGGGCCCAGCCACAGCCCGGCCGCTCAGCGAATCGGTCGCCCCCGCACACGCGCGGGTTGTTGCCGTCGGGATTCCGGGCGCAGGTGCAATCGGCCCCGTGGGCCGCTTCCTTGCCGGTGGCCCCATTCACGACAACCCCGCCTTCGCCGCGTACACGCAGTCCGGCAGGGTGCTCGATCCCAGTCGCATCATGGTTGGAAGCTCGAGCAACTTCGGCGCTCCGGTCGCGAACGCGTCACAGGCGCCCGGCTCGCTCCTGACAATTGATCCGAGCGGCGACGGCACGCTGCGCGTCCCGGCGGCATTCGCGGCCGGCGACGGCCAGATCTCGGCGCTCAATGGCCGGCTGCAGCTCTTCAGCGCTCAGAGCCCGGCATTTCTCAACCGCATCAATACGCCCGGCGCGGCGACCGCCGATATGGCGGGCGTGAGTGCACCGCGGGCCTTGTCTATCAACAACGCCTTCGGTCGCATATGGCCGGCGAACGTCCCTGCCGGCCTCGACGGGACTTCCAGCGAGAGCATTCTCGACCCGAACGGGCTGCCGCTTGCGGGCGCCCCTTACCCCGTCTCGGGCGGCGTGTTTGCTGCCGACCTCACCGGCCGCCGGCCCCAGCCGCTGGTCCCGGGTGGGCTCACCAGCGCCGCGATCGGCACGGCTCTGTTGGGCCGGTCGCCCGATGGCAGTACGCGTGCCGTGTTCGCCGCCGTGCTTGCCGACGGGAGCCTCGTCCAGATGCACACCGAGCAGGGCGTCGACGGGCTTGCGCCGGCTGGGACGGTTACGCCGCTGATCGGCGCTGCCGGCGCAGAGGATCTCAGCTCCGGAGTCGTGCTCAACTTCGAGCCACTGCGGGTTCTCTACGTCTCGGACGCCCTGGCCAATACGGTCGTCGCCCTGACGCTGACCGACGATCGTCAAATCTTCCACGTCGGTGATACCCGCGTCATTACGTCGCACCAGTTCAATCAGCCGGTTGGTTTGGCTCCAACGCAGCCCGAGACGGAGGACACGGACTGGGCGAGCAACACGATGCTTTTCGAGGGCAGCGATATGTTCGTGGCCAACCGGGGTGACGGCACACTCGTTCGCATGCAGCAGGATGGGACCGTGGTCGCAGCTGTCCAGGTGACGCTACCCAACGGCGCGTCGTTGGGCGATGCGCGGCTGAGCAGTGTCGCCGTCTCCTCAGACGGCGCGCGTATCTGGGTGACGACGGATGGCGCGCTGCCCGGCTTCGAGGGCCTCGACGGCGCCGTCCTCGAGCTGCCGGCATTCGGCGGCTAGCCCCGCCGGGACGCGGGCGTCCTCGCCCGCCCCCGAGGTTGCTCGCGCCCCAGCAACGCACAGGTATTTTTGTATGAGCCTGTCGAACAGCGACAGGCCATCGTAAGCGTCCTGCCGGACGCGCCTCGGCTCCTCCTCCTCTATCATTAACGTGATGGGAAGCTCCGACAAGCCACGTCTAACACGCCGAAAAGCGCTGCAACTGGGCGCGGCCGGTATGCTCGCCTCGGTGGGTAGCCTGCAGGCGCTGGCGCAGCCGCCTCGGCGCACCGCGCGGGCCGCGCCGGACGGCCTCCCGATCGTGCAATTCGACATGGCCGGGTATCTCCCTCCCGCCGAAGATGTCGGCGGTACGCTGTTTCAGCTCGGCCCGGTGTACACCTTGTTCCTTACGTCCAGACTTATGCGTCCCCCGACCACTGCGGACCAGCGCGCGCTCGCGGCTGCACTGAATACGATTGAGGCCCAGTACCCGTACCGCCCGAGCGGCATCTTCACCTGTGTCGCGTACGGATTGCCCTACTTCAACGGTTTGCCTGGCGGCGCCAACGGCGATTTGGTTGCCGGTCATATGCCACGGCTGCTCCTGGACAAGAGGCGCTACGCACTGGAGGAGGCGGTACCGGCGCCGACCGATGTCTCGCCTGACAACCCAGATGTCAGCAGGGCCACATTCAATATTCCCCTCGCGATCGAGCAGAATGATATCCTCCTCACGCTGCGCAGCGACGTTCAAGAGAACCTGATGGACGTGGCAGCCTGGATCTCCGGGAGCGGCATCCTGGCCGGAGCCGCGCTGCCCTCACCGCGGCTCGACCTCCTCGAGCTCACCTCCACGCGACTGATGTTCGTCCAACCGGGCCTTCCGCGCCGCGTCGCTGAGGCCGAGAACCTCCCGTACGCGGGGCGGATCCCGCCCGATTCGCCGCTCTGGATGGGCTTTGCTTCTCACCAGGCGGACAGCTCCGGTACGGCCGCAAGCGCGACGTTTGAGGGTACGGCATCGGTCCGGTTCACGAGCGCGGTGGCAGGGGACTACTTTGCCGGCGGTTCTATCCAGCATCTGTCGCACATGATCCTCGATCTGGGGCAGTGGTACGCCGATGACCAGCCCTACCTCGAGCGGGTGCAGCAGATGTTTCGCTCCAACCCGCCCCCTGCGACCGGCTATGCCGATCAGTTCGCCGAGGGCGGCGGTCCCGTATTCCTGGCGAACGTGTTCAAAGGTCGAGACGACGCTCGGCAGAACGCTATCGGCGAGCAAACGCTCGACGGAACCCGGCGCATCGGCCACTCCAGCGCGCTTCAGCGGGCGTCTCGTGCCGCGGATGGCACGCCGTTCCATGTGAGGGGCGACGGCGCCGGCTTCGACAGCATGGATACTCCGTCCGGCGACAAGCTGCCGAAGCTGCACTTCAGCATGTTCGTGCCTACCGCCGAAGTCTTCGAGCGCATGCGCCGTTACCAGGCGGCCACGGATTTGGCGACGGCATATGACGTCCCGCCGCGCCACGCTGGTATCGAGCGTTTCACGACCGTCACCCGACGCCAGAACTTCCTCGTGCCTCCGCGCGAGCATCGCGCCTTTCCGTTGCTCGAGCTGCTGTAACCCTGATTGCATTCGTCCTGTTACCATACAAACCGAATTAGCTCGGCTGCGCGTGGAGGAGGAGCGATGTTAACAAAGGAGCAGAATGCCCGCTTTACTCAGGTGGGCCCCAGCACGCCCATGGGCAACCTCTTCCGCCGTTACTGGATGCCCTTCGCCACGGTCACGCAGCTCATGGAACACCCCACCCGCGCCGTCTCGCTCCTGGGCGAGCATCTGGTTGCCTACCGCGACCGTTCCGGAAACTTCGGCCTCATCCAGGAGTTCTGCCCCCACCGCAATGTCAATCTTCTCTGGGGCATCCCAGAGGTCGAGGGGCTCCGCTGCCCCTATCACGGCTGGCTGTTCGACAACAGCGGCAACTGCCTGGAGCAGCCGGCGGAGGCGCCTGACTCCACCTTCAAAGATCGCATCCAGATTCACTCCTACCCGGTTGAGGAGCTTGGCGGAATGCTCTGGGCGTGGATGGGACCCGAGCCGCGGCCGATGGTGCCCCGTTGGGAGGCCTTCGTGAAGGAGGGCGTGCGCGACATCGGCTGGGCCGTTCTGCCGTGTAACTGGTTGCAGATCATGGAGAACTCGCTCGATCCGGTGCACGTGGAATGGCTGCACCGCTACTTCTCAAACTACGTCCTCGAGCGACTCGGTCTCGAGCACGACGACCCGTCCTTTTGGCGCGAGCACGCCCTGGTAAAGCCGCATGAGAAGATCGGCTTCGACGTTTTCGAGCATGGCATCGTCAAGCGGCGCGTCCTCAAGGGCGATAACGAATCTCATCCCAACTGGCGGCTTGGACACGTCATCTGCTTCCCCAACATGCTCCGACAGGACCAGATCCGCGTACCGATGGACGACACCCATACGCTGTACTGGTGGTACAACGTGCACAAGCAGCGGTCCGGCGACCCGGAGCAGAGGCCGGAGAACATCCCGATCTACAAAGTGCCGCTGCCGGGGGTCGATCGGGAGGGTCTGCCGATCTGGGACATTGTCGATAACAACTCGGGCCAGGACAACTATGCCTGGGCATCCCAGGGACCCGTGACGCCACGCTGGACGGAGCATTTGGGCGAGTCAGATAAGGGGATCATTCTCTACCGGCGCCTGCTCTCACGCATGATGCGTGTGGCCGAGGACGGCGGCGACCCGATGAACACCTTCCGCGACCCGTCCACGAACGTCTCGGTCCATGTACCGCACGAGAATGACGACGTTGCGTGGCGGGCTGCCAACCCGTTCAATCGCGAAGGCGCAATCAGCACCGGTCGGTCCGGAAAGTACAGCCCGGTGGCGCAGGAGCGAGCGCAGGCAGCCGGGTTTGCCACGCCGAAGCCGATCGAGAAGGAATTGGCCGGCTTTGGCCAGATTCACCCTAGAGATTGAACACGCGGATGCGGCCTTGTAGGGGCGGGTTTCAACCCGCCCGTCGCGAGTGCCAGCCCGTAGAGGCGGGTTTCAAACCCGCCCTCGCAAGTGAAACGGAGAGGACGAGGGAGGTGGGAGAATTGACTGTACAGCGAACTGATCGCCGTGGCAACTACTGGATTAGCGTTGCGAGCCGGCGCCTGAGCCGGCGGCGAGCGCTGGCGGCGGGCGCCGGTGGTGCCGGCGCGGCCGCGCTGCTGGCGGCCTGCGGTCAGCGCGGCGGCAGCGTACCGAGTCCGCGTACGGCGGCTTCGGCGGGCAAGCCGCGGGCGGGCGGTAACGTCAACGTTTGGCAGCCGGTCGACTGGTTCGACTTCGACGTCACCTACCTCGGCAAGAACACCAATAACATTGAGGGCGTGCAGCACGCCTACAGCCAGCTTCTGCGCTTCAAGTTCGGGCCGGATGTCCAGTACACCGACTTGAACATCGAGCCTGCGCTCGCTGACAAGTGGGAAACGCCCGACGACCAGACCTACACGTTTCACATGCGGCCGGGAGTCAAGTTCGCCGACCTTCCGCCCGTCAACGGTCGCGACCTGACGTCGGCGGACGTCAAGTGGAGCTATGAGTACGAGTCGCGGACGGGCCAGTTCAAGGACAAGAAGCTCGCCGCGGCGCAGAATGCGTGGATGTTCTCGGGCATCCAAAGCGTCCAGACTCCTGACGCCCAAACGGTGGTTGTGAAGTTCGACCAGCCCTACACCCCCTTTCTGAACTACGTCACCCATCCGTGGAACCCGATCATGGCGCACGAGATTTACGATCAGGACGGGCACTTCAAGGACCACATCGTCGGCACCGGGGCCTGGCAGCTCGATGCGGCTGCCTCACAAAAGGGAAACCGCTGGGTCTGGAAGAAGAACCCCACATACTGGGAGCAGGGATACCCCTATCTCGACTCCGTCACGTGGTTGGTCATTAAGGATGACGCTGCCGGACGTGCAGCATTCCAAACCCGGCAGCTCGACATCCTGCCGGGGGCCGGAACGAACATGGACATTCCAACGGCCGATCAGATTAAGCGCGACCGCCCCGATGCCATGGTCGACGTGAACATCAATCCGGCCCCGATTCACCTCTATATTCAGACGGCGAAACCGCCGCTGAACGATCTTCGCGTTCGTCAGGCGATTAGCCTCAGTATCGACCGAGCCGAGTTCATCCAGACGTTCACCGGCGGTAAGGGCGGCTACGCGATGGCGGGCGCATTCACCGATACCTACAGCCAGGACGAGATGAAGCAGATGCTGAAGACTGATTTGGCGCAGTCGAAGCAGCTGCTGAGCGCCGCCGGCTATCCCAACGGGCTGGAGCTCGAGCTGCTCACGCCGGGCAACGCCTACGGCGACGTCTACATCCAGCAGGGCGAGCTGCTGCTGGCCCAGCTCCGGCGCGGCGGCTTCAACGCCAAGATCAATGCAATCGACAAGGCCGACTACCTCGCCCGCAAACAGAAGCAGACCTATCAGCTCGTATTCACCGGCAAGGCGCTGGCACCGGACGTCGACTCGTATCTGACGGTCTTCGAGCCCGGGGCGGTAGAGAACTACGGCGCTGTCAACGACCCGACGCTGACAGACCTGATTCACAAGCAGCGCGAGGAGAAAGACACCACGAAGCGCCGCGACCTCGTTCGTCAGGCGGTGAAGCGCATCAACGTCGATCAGGTCTGGGCGTTGGCACTCTTCAACCCCGTCAGGGTCGATATCTGGCAGTCGAGGGTCCAGAACTACAAGGCCAACTTCGGCCGGCGTGACTGGCCGCTGGAGCACGCCTGGCTCAGCGGCTGATGCGAGACCTGATGGACCAAAGGAAAGGGGAGCCAGTGTGGAGGGCCAAAAGGTCCTTGACGCCGTGGAGAAGGAGGATATCGCTATGTTGAAGCCGGACCTTGTTGCGCTACGTCGCGCCGGCGTGTTCATTCTCGCTTTGTTGCTTCTCGTGGGCAGTGTGGGGCGAGTCCAGACCCTGCCTGCCGCCGAAGCCGACCCATCCGGCTCATGTGATCCTGGCGCGGTGGGTGGGCTCCTACACCAATTCGGGGCGCAACTCGGCCACAATCTCGGCGCCTCGGACGCCCAGATTGGCGCGGCCCTCCCGCAGACCGTCCAGGGACTCCAGGCGCAAATCGCCGCCCTGATCCAGGCAACCTGTGGACAAGCCCCCGCGGGCGGCACCGCGGGACTGTCAGTGCCGCCTCAAGCCCTCCTGGGACCGGCGGCGCATGCACTCCAGCTTGACCCTTCTACCCTGGGCACCGACCTCCAGCAAGGCATGACGCTGAGCCAGCTTGCGCTGCAACAGGGGGTTGACCCCAACGCGCTCGCGGACCAACTCACCCAGGCGGCTGAGCAGCTGCGGATGCAGCAGGAACACGACGCGATTCGTCATCTGCTCGACCAGCCACTTGGGGGGCCGCCCGCTGGACCATAGGCGAGGTCTCGAAAAAGGACCCAATGGATGGACGACCAGGACACACGGACATACCGACCGAACGCTGTGTCTACAACGGGTGGCTGAATTTCTACGTCCCGGCTTTCAGGCGCTCGACCATCATGTTCTCCCAGCGATAGCGCAATAGCCTGTCGTCCGGGATGCAGAGCTCGTGGATCGCGATGCGCTGCGGCCCCACGTCGGCGAGGATGCGCGTTTCGTCGTCGCCAAATCGCCCGCCGCAGTGATGGCAGCTTGTTAACGATACCTGCTCTGGATTCATAAGCGGAGCGTAGCAAATCGGACCGCGGCCTGTGCTGGCGGTCCCAGCGTGGCGGGTAGTACGCTGACCATCGAGGCCTGAATGCGCGTCGATGTCCAGAAGGAGATGGCATAGTGCTCACCGAACAAGAGAATGAACGGCTCAGCCGGGTCGGTCCGGGAACGCCAATGGGAGCGCTGCTGCGGCGCTACTGGCACCCAATCGCTGCCACGGAGGACATCGAGCGCGAGGAGGTCCTGCCTGTTCGCATCCTGGGCGAGAACCTGGTGCTGTACAAGACGACGGGCGGCGAGTTGGGCCTGATCCAGGAACGCTGCCCGCATCGATCAGCCTCCCTGGCCTACGGTGTACCGGACGAGCAGGGCCTGCGATGCCCATACCACGGCTGGCTGTACAACGCCGAGGGCAAGTGCTTGGACCAGCCCTACGAGTCGACCGAGGATCCCGAGAGCACGTACAAGGACAAGATCATCGTCGATGCCTACCCTGTTGAGACGCTCGGTGGGCTGGTCTGGACCTACATGGGCCCACCGGAGGGCCGGCCGCTGCTGCCGCGCTGGGACGTGCTTGCCCGCGACGACTATCACCGCCGGATCGGCATCACGCACCTGCCATGCAACTGGCTGCAGTGTATGGAGAACTCGCTCGATCCTGTCCATTTCGAGTGGCTGCACGCCAACGTAATGAACTACGCCGCCAAGCGGCTGGGTCAGGAGCCGGCGATGTTCCCGGCGCGGCACCGCCGCATCGGCTTCGACCGCTTCCAGTACGGCATCTACAAGCGGCGCCTGCTGGAGAACGACGACCCTGAGACCTCGCCCGATTGGCTCACCGGCCATCCGATCCTCTTTCCGAACACCCTCGACATCGGCGGGAGCCTGCAGATCCGCGTCCCGATCGACGATACGAACACGCTCCATATCGTCTATTCGACCAACGAGCGCAAGCCGGACGAGCCCGAGCGGATCGAAGTCTATGACGCGCCCCACACGCATGAAGATGGGCGGCTGTTCACCGAGTCGATTATCGGCACCGACATGCTCGCCTGGGTGACGCAGGGGCCGATGACCCCGCGCAATCTGGAGCACCTCGGCGTCTCCGACCGCGGTATCATCATGTACCGCCAGGAGCTGAGCGACGCGATCGACGCGGTCGCGCGCGGCGACGACCCGCCCGGCCTCGTTCGGAATCCCGAGGACAACTTTCCCTGGATCGAGATCCCGTGTGAGTCGACGCCTCGCGCCGCCTTCCGCCGTCCCGGCCAGCAGCGCGAGACCGGCTACGTCACCGCGGTAGAGGCGGCCGAGCCACCGAAGCGGCGCAGGGTTTCCGGCCTCGTGCCGCGCGTGGTGTAAGAGGGCGATGGCGCGTAGCTCGATCCCAGGTTCCAATTACCGCCGGAGCCCGTCGCAAGGCCCATCACCGGCGCGGGCGAGGACGCCCGCGCTTCCGGGGAGGCCCGCGGGCAGGGGCGCGGGGATGCAACCCCCGAAATAAACCACCAACTCGGATGGGCGGGCGGGCAATACGAGCCCAAGCGGGCCACCCACGGACCCCGGCAGGCCAGGCACCCACAGGCTGACAGTATGAGTACACATCCCATGCGAATCGGACTCGCCGGCCTTGGCGTCGCCAGCGCCATGGTCATGCCCGGCATCGAGAAGATGCCGCACGCGCAGATTGTCGCGGGCGCCGACCCACGCAGGAGCGCACTCGACGCCTTCCAGGCGCGGTACGGCGGCCATGTGTACGGCTCCGTCGATGAGCTGTGCGCAGATCCTGACGTCGATGTCGTATGGGTTAACACTCCCAACCAGTTCCACTGCGAGCACGTGGTCCTGGCCGCCGAACGCGGCAAGCACGTCGTCTGCACGAAGCCGATGGCCCTCTCTGTCGCGGAGTGCGAGCAGATGGTCGATGCCGCCGGCCGCAACGGCGTGCGGCTGCTGTGCGGCCATACGGTCAGCCTTGGACCCGATGTCCAGGCGATGTGGCGGGTGGCGAGGTCGGGCGAGCTCGGCCGGCTGATCGCGGCGAACTGCTGGATGTATACCGACTGGCTGCTCAAGCCACGTATGCCGGAAGAGCTGGATGAATCGCTGGGCGGTGGCGTGGTTTACCGGCACGGGCCGCACCTGATCGACACCATTCGACTGCTCGGCGGCGGCGAGGTCCGCAGTGTCCGCGCCATGGTCGGGCGCTGGATGCCCGAACGCGCCGCGCCCGGTAACTTCTCCGCTTATCTCGAGTTCGAGGACGGAACCCCGGCCACCATTGCCTACAACGGCTACGGCTACTTCGACACATCGGAGCTGACCTGGGGCATCGGCAACCGTTGGTATCCCGAGGAGCAGCGCATCGGAATCCGTCAGGCGCTCCGTAGTGGCGGGCTTGACGCCGAGAAGGGTAAGGAGGGGATGCGCTTTGGCGCCTCTGCGTCCGACGAGACCAGCAAGGCGACCGCACAGGAGGCAGCCAAGCCGGCCGGTACACGGGCAAGTGCCGGCTGGTTCGGCGTTATCCTGGCCAGCTTCGAGCGCGGCGATGTGCGCCAGTCGCCCAACGGCCTCTACGTCTACAGCGACCAGGGCCGCCGCGAGGTCCTGGTGACCGAGGATCGCGGGACTGGGCGTGTTGAGCTCGAGGAGCTCTGGGGCGCGCTGACCAAGAACAAGCCGATCTCGCACGACGGCCGCTGGGGCATGGCGACCCTTGAGGTCGCGGTCGCCATCATGCAGTCGGCCCGCGAGCGCCGCGAGATCCTTCTCACACACCAAGTCCCGCTGGCGGTCTAGGCGGTGAAGAGGATTCTGTGACCGCGGGCGTCCTCGCCCGCCTCCCTGTTGAGCGAACAGACTATCCGTCAGGCGCCGGGCCCTCGAGCCCCCTACTGGCTGGTGACCGGAGTGTTGGCCCGCAGGAACTCGCGGATTCGCCCGAAGGCCGCCTCCATCGCCGCCCCCTCCTTCCAGTCGGGAATAAACTCGGCGTTGGGCGCGATCCGCGCCAGCTCCTCCGCAATCTCGTAGGGATGCGCCTGATCGTTTCCGGGCAGGACGACCATTGGCATAGCACAGGAGCGCACAAACTCGCGGCTGACGCTGTAGATGAACAGCGGGCCGTAGAGGTTCTCGTGGAACTGCTTCAGAACTGCATCGGTGGCCTCGGGGTGGTCAATGAGCTGGTCGCGCCAGCTCGTGAACGCCTCGCTGGGCGTCCGCGGCGCGTTCGCGCCGATCGGCTGCTGCATAACCGCTGCCGACACGCGCTCCGGCTCTGCCTCGATGAGCCGCAGCGCGAACGACACGCCGATACACGCGCCCATGATGTGTGTCCGCTCGATCCCAAGGTGGTCGAGCAGGGCGATGTGATCGGCGAGATAGGTATCCCAGTTGTCGCTATCGCGGATCGGCGCGCGCGATCGTCCGGCGTTACGCTGGTCCATCGCGATAACACGGTATTCGGACGCCAGCTCTGCCGTTGGATCCCAGCGGCCTCGGTGCCAGAAGTCGATTGTTGAGCTCAACGACCCCGGTGCGAACAGCAGGATCGGATAACCGGAGCCGTACTCCTCGTAATAGATGGAGGCATCGCCGTGCTGCAGAGTCGGCATTTCGACACTCCTTCTGGTTTTAATCCTTGGGTAGAGTAGCAAGGGTGAAGCCGGCCAGTCCTCCAGCCATACCGCTCGAGTTTCGTGGCCAGTAAGGCTGTCTCCAGAACCTGTCGATCGACTGCTTACGCTATCTACGGTAGGGGAATGCCGTCCCATGTTGCGCCATCGTTCGTTGTCCGCCAGACCGTGCTTACCTCGACTCCGTCGTTCGCGTCGTTCTGTACCAGCCATCCACTGGCGCCGCCGATGAAGACAATCGCGGGGATGCCGCCGTCGTGGTACGGAATTACTTGCCGCCATTGATGCCCGGCATCGTCCGACTCGTACAGTCCCATTCGATCCCCGCCGAGAAAGGCGCGGTCCCGCGACACCGCGGCGAACGACGACGCATAACCAGGGCTCATCGGCGGTGCTGCCAACGATGTTTCCCAGCTGGCGCCGGCATCGTCCGAGGTATACACCCAGCGGAACTCGGCTCCGCTGCCGCGGTTACCCCCACAGACCAGCCAAAGACGGCCTTCCGCCATGCCTGCGAGTGGTGTCGTGGAAGCCGGACACGGCGTCGCGCCGATGGTGTCCCAGTGCTGGCCCGCGTCCTCTGTGCGAACGAGCGGTCCCCCAGGATCGAAGACCCACGCTTCCTCTGACACCGAAACTATGCGCGCCCGACTGGACAGGCTGGGTGGTTGGGGCATCGCTAATTGCCAGGTGTGTCCGCCATCCGGAGAAACGAAGACTCGGGAGTAACATGCCTGCCGGGTCGCACAGGAGCCCTCAATTGCCCAGATGCGGGACCCGACCGGCCTGATCTCGAATACCTCGCCTGCCGGGTGGTCGTCCGTCCAAGTGCGGCCGCCGTCGTGGCTGGAAAACAGCCCCGGACCATACAGCCAACCGTCCTGAGGCGTGGAAAAAAGAAGGGAATCATCACCTAAAGGTGATGATTCCGAAAAAGAATATGCCGCACCGATGCGATGGGCGGTGCAGGAAGACGCGTCCAGGTCTGCCCGCCGACTTCGGTCGCCCAGACGAGCGGTTGGCCCGAGCAGTCAGCAGTGTAGCCGCACGCAAAAAACGCACCCAGGACCCAGCCGTGAAGGGCGTCGGCGAAACTGATATCGATGGCTGTGACAAGCGGGACCACCGGTGAAGAAGCTCCGGTGGACGCTATAACGGACGGCGCGCCAAGAGGCGGCTGTCCAGCCTGTGGGACGGATGTTTCGGCGATAGGCGTAATAGGTCCGCCATGGGTGCCCGGCGTGGATTGCGTGCGATGCGCCAGGCAGCCGCTCAACGACAGGCTGACGGCAAGAAGCCCAACGCCAACGAAGACTCTTCGAAACGGTAGCTGTACGGCCATCATGGCGCGACCAGATTCCCGGGGTAGGCCAGGGGCACCACCCCGCGCTAGAAGCGCGGCCGTTAATCGGCGATTTTGAAGCCCGTGGCTGTCTCGGGATCGAGCAGGTGGGCCAAGCGCTGGGGCAGCGCCTGGACGCGACCGAGCACGG
>Ga0193751_1001762_pt1 | contig 13570 bp, 17 predicted proteins | sample L1c2metaG_FD_143050 | JGI IMG/M metagenome (GOLD analysis project Ga0193751, IMG submission 143050) | Soil microbial communities from a riparian zone of the East river system, Colorado, United States - L1c2 | ecosystem: Environmental > Terrestrial > Soil > Riparian zone | place: USA: East River... | reverse complement strand
TTGAGCTCGGTGTTCGCGGCTCGGCCTATCCCGACCGGACCGGAGAGGTGACTGCGTCCCTGGCTCGAGAACAGAGAAGCGAGACCCGTGGCGGTACCGGTCACCACTTGCCAGTTGTCGGATGCGGCCCTCCTGGCGGCCTTGCCGACGGAATAGCTCACGATCTGCGCCGCGGGGTTGAAGCCGAAGATCCAGCGGCCCTGGCGGAAGACCGTCCTGCCGGGCCCGACAGTCACCCGCCGTCCGTTGCGAAGCACGGTGAGCAGCACTGGGCCGCCGTGGCTCGAACGGATGCGGTGCGAGACGGCGGCGAACGTGCTGGTCGGCCGGCCGTCGACGGCCACGATGTGGTCGCCGGGCTGCAGGCCGGCGACGGCCGCCGGCGTCCCCGCCTCGACGCCTGCCACCTCGGTGCTCGCGCGGTTGGACGGACCGCCGCTGACTGCGAAGACGGTGAAGAGGATCGCGAACGCGATGACGAGGTTCGCGAGCGGGCCGGCCGCGATGACGGCGACCCGCTTCCACGTCGCTGCACGCCAGTACGCGTCCGGGGCCGTGCCCTCCTCCACCTCGCGCAGCGCGCGCCTCGCCGACCGTCTCGCGCCCGGTGACAGGTGCGCGGCGTCCACCTCGCTCTCGAGCTCGGGATAGGCCCGCCGCGCCGCGTCGAAGTTCTCGACGTCGAGGGCGCGCCGGACGGCGCCTACGGATCGGGCGAGGCTCGGCTGCTCGCGCACGGCCGGCTCGATGAACACCTGGAGGTCGCGCGCGGCCGGCCTGTGCATGCCCGGGATCCGGACGAGGCCGCCGAGCGGGATCATGCCGATCCCGTACTCGATGCCCTTGCGCCGGACCTTGACGAGCGCGGGCGGGAACCCGATGTAGAAGCTCCGCGGCCGCATCCCGACGGCGAGAGCGACCGAGAAGTGGCCCAACTCGTGGAGGAAGACGAGCAGGACGAGACCGCCGATGACGACGAGCCAGGTCATGCCGGAGTAAGCGCTCCCTCCGCCAGTGCGCGCGCAGCGCGGTCAGCCTCGACGAGGTCGTCGAGGTCACGGACGGGCTCGGTTCCGGCTGCCGCAAGCGTCTCGCCGACCACCTCGGGGATCGCGAGGAACGGCAGGCGGCCGTCGAGGAACGCGGCCACGGCCACCTCGTTCGCGGCGTTGTAGACGCACGGCGCGCTCCCGCCCTCCATCCCGGCCGCCCGCGCCAGCGAGAGCATCGGGAAGGTTTCCGTGTCCGGCGGCGAGAACTCGAGCGCGAGTGACGCGAGGTCGAGTGGCGGCAGCGGCGTCGCCGCCCGCTCCGGATACGTGAGCGCGTACGAGATCGGCACCCGCATGTCCGGGTACCCGAGATGCGCGAGCGCGGCACCGTCGCGGAAGCGGACGAGCGCGTGGACGATCGACGTCGGCTGGATCGCGACCTCGATTCGCTCGTACTCCACGCCGAAGAGGAAGTGCGCCTCGATCACCTCGAGCCCTTTGTTCGCGAGCGTTGCGGAATCCACAGTGATCTTCGGGCCCATGCGCCAAGTCGGATGCGCGAGAGCCTGCTCGGGCGTCACGTCCTCGAGCTCGCTGCGCGTGCGGCCGCGGAAGGGGCCGCCGGAGCCGGTGAGCACGAGCGTGTCGACCTGCTCCGGCTCCCTTCCCTCGAGGCACTGGAAGAGCGCCGAGTGCTCGCTGTCGACAGGCAGGATCCGGCCGCGGCCCCGCTTGCGTGCGGCGAGGGCGATCTCCCCGGCGGCGACGAGGCTCTCCTTGTTCGCAAGCGCGAGGTCGACACCGCGCTCGAGCGCCCAGAGCGTGGCGTGGACTCCGGCGAAACCGACGACCGCGTTCAGCACGACGTCGGGCTGTGCGCGTTCGAGGAGATCGGTCAGGTCGCCTCCGACCTCCTTCAGCGGCGCGTCGACGTCGTCGAGCGGCGTGGAGCCGGACGCGGCCGCGCAGAGCTCGAGCTCCGGGTGTCCCTCGACGATCTCGATCGCCTGGCGACCAATCGACCCCGTTGCCCCGAGCAGCGCGACGCGCTTCACGAGCTCAGTCTAGGGAGTCAGGAGGGCCCGGCGAAACAGCGGCGAGCACCGTTCCGCCGAGCCCTCCTAGCGAAATCCGAACGAAACGACGAGGAAGTAGGCGGCGGGCGCCGCGAAGAGGAGCGCGTCGATGCGGTCGAGCACGCCGCCGTGGCCTCCGAGGAGCCGACCCGTGTCCTTCACCTCGAGGTCGCGCTTCAGCGCCGATTCGAAGAGGTCTCCGATGACCGCCGCCGTCACGACGACGAGCCCGAGCACGAGCGCCTGCCAGACGCTGAGATAGCGGTCGCGCGTGTCGTAGAGCGCGATGAACGTCACGAAGACGCCCGCGAGCACGCCCGCCGCGAGGCCCTCCCACGTCTTCTTCGGCGACAGGCGCGGTGCGAGGCGGTGTCGGCCCACGAAGCGGCCGACGATGTACGCGAGCGTGTCCGCCGCGAACACCGCCAGGACGACAGCGAACGCGAGCAGACGCCCTTCGGTGTGCATCTGGCGCAGCAGGAGGACGAAACCGAGCCCGAGCCCGATCCAGGCCGAGCCGAGGATCGTCGAGCCGACCGCCGCCGTCGTGGGCGCGCGGGTGCTCGAGAGCGCGTGGAGCACGAAGCCGAGCACGAACGTTGCGAGGAAGCCTGCGAGCAGCCACTGGAGGCCGCCGGCCCGTGCGCCGACGAGCGCGAGCAGGATGCCCCCGTAGACGGCCGGTGCCAGCGGTCGCATGGGCCGCGCGGTCGTCACGAACTCGTGAACCGCGACGAACCCCGCGACTGCGACGAGCCCGCACAGCCACCAGCCGCCGAGCCACAGCATGCCGAGCACGAGCGGCAGGCCGACCGCCGCGACCAGCAGGCGCGAGACGAAGTTGCTCACGCTCGTATTCGTAGGCGCGTTTTCGCCGACGGCGGTCATCGACCGCCGTATCTACGGCGCCGGCGCGCGTACTCCTCGATCGCGTTTCGGAGCTCCTCCGGTCCGAAGTCGGGCCAGAAGGTCTCGGTGAAGACGTACTCGGCGTATGCGGACTGCCAGAGGAGGAAGTTCGAGATGCGCCGCTCGCCGGACGTGCGGATCACGAGGTCGGGGTCCGGCATCTCGGGCTCGTAGAGGCACGCGGCGAGCGCCGCCTCGTCGACGTCGTCGGGGTCGCGGCCGTTCTCGACGAGCCGGCGGGCGGCGTCGACGAGCTCGGCACGGCCGCCGTAGTCGAAGGCGATCCAGAGCTGGAGCTTCGACTTGTCCACCGTCGCCGCCTCGAGCTCCTCCATCCTCGCCAGCAGCCAGTCGGGCGCCCGGTCGCGGCGGCCGACGAACCGGCACCTCACGCCCTGCGCCGCAAGGTCCTCGAGCTCGCGCTCGATCGTCTCGCCGAAGATCTCCATCAGCGCCGCCACCTCCTCGGCGGGGCGGCTCCAGTTCTCCGTCGAGAAGGCGTAGACCGCGAGGGACTCGATGCCGAGGTCGATCGCCGTCTCGACGACGGGCCGCAGCGCGCGCGAACCGGCGCGGTGCCCGTCGGCGACCGAGACGCCGTGCTCCGCGGCCCAGCGCCCGCTCCCGTCCATGATGATCGCGACCGCGTGCGCGACCTCGGGGAGATGGTCCTCGGGGGTGACGTCGGTGCCGGGGAGGGACGAGCTCAGACCTCCATCACCTCGGCCTCTTTGTGCTTCAGGAGCTCGTCGATCTGCTTCGTGTGCTCGTCCGTCAGCTCCTGGACGCGACCCTCGGCCCGGTGCTCATCGTCGGCGCCCACCTCGCCCTTGTCGACGAGCTCCTTGAGGTGCTTCATCGCGTCGCGCCGGATCTCGCGCACGGCGACTCTGTGGTCCTCCGCCATGTTGCGGACAACTTTCACGAGCTCCTTCCGCCGCTCCTCGGTGAGCTGCGGAATCGGCAGCCGGATCAGCTTGCCGTCGTTCGACGGCGTGAGGCCGAGGTCCGATTCCTGGATCGCCTTCTCGATCGCCTTGATCGAGCTCGGGTCGAATACCTGCAGCGTGAGCATGCGCGGCTCGGGGACGTTGATCGTCGAGAGCTGTCGCAGCGGCGTCGGCGTCCCGTAGTAGTCGACCTCGATCCGATCGAGGAGCGAGGCCGAGGCGCGGCCGGTGCGCACGGTCGCGAACTCCGCACGCCCGTGCTCGACCGACTTCGCCATCTTCTGCCCAGCGTTGTTAATGAGCTCTTCCGCAGTCGCCATCTCAGCCCTCCTTCTCGTCAGTCGCGATGATCGTCCCGACCTCCTCGCCGGCCACGACGCGCGCGACGTTGCCGTCGGCGAGCTCGAAGACGTGGATCGTGAGGCGGTTGTCCATGCAGAGCGAGAGGGCGGTGGTGTCCATCACCTTCAGCCCCCGCTCGATCACCTCGAGGTGCGTGATCCGCGGCAGGAACTCGGCGTCCGAGACCTGCCGCGGGTCGCCGTCGTACACGCCCTTGACGCCGTGCTTGGCCATGAGGATCGCGTCGGCGCCCATCTCGAGCGCGCGCAGCGCGGCCGCCGTGTCGGTCGTGAAGAACGGGTTCCCGGTGCCGGCCGCGAAGATCACGACCCGGCCCTTCTCGAGGTGACGCATTGCGCGCCGCCGGATGTACGGCTCCGCGACCTCCGACACCTCGAGTGCGGACATGACGCGCGTGTCGACTCCCTCCCGCTCGAGCGCATCCTGGAGCGCGAGCGCGTTGAGAAGCGTCGCGAGCATCCCCGCGTAGTCGGCGGTTGCGCGGTCCATCCCGCTCTCGGCCGCGGCCGCGAGACCGCGGTAGAAGTTCCCGCCGCCGACGACGACCGCAACGTCGACGCCTTCGCCGCGAATGCCCGCGACCTCTTTTGCGATCGCCTGCGTCACGTCGGGGTCGATGCCGTACTCGCGCTCGCCCATGAGCGCTTCGCCGGAGAGCTTGAGCAGCACCCGCCGAAAAACGGGCGCGCGCGGCGGCGAGCCGGTCTCGGTCTGCGGCTGAGCCGTCATCCCGACAAGGAGAAGCGCTGGAACTCGAGCACCTCAGCCCCGGCGTCGGCGAGCACCTTGCCGACCTTGAGCGAGCCGTCGTGGATCCACGGCTGGTCGGCGAGCACGCCGCCACGCTCCGCGAAGAAGCGCTTGTCGAGCATTCCGGTCACGATCTTCTCACGCGCCTGCTCGGGCTTCGACTGCACCTCCTCGGAGTTGAGGTAGATCTCGCGCTCGGCGGCGAGCAGGTCCTCGGGGACGTCGTCGCGGCCGATCCAGCGCGGATCCGACCACGAGATGTGCATGGCGAGGTTCCGGGCGAGCTCGTCGGTCCCGCCGCGCAGGTGGGCGAGGACGCCGAGCTTGTTCGCCGGTGGATGGACGTACGCGGCGACGCGGCCTTCGTCGACGGCCTCGAAGCGCGCGGCACCGGCGATCGCGATGTTCTCGCCGAGCCTTCCGGAGAGCTCTGTGCGCTCCTGTTCGAGCTCCGCCACGGCGTCGATCCCCTCCGCCTCGACGAGGTCGAGCGCCTTTTTGCCGAACGCCTGGAAATCCTCGTTCTTCGCGACGGGCTCGGTCTCGCAGCCGACGGCGACCATCGTGCCGCGGGAGTGGTCGTCCGCCAGGCGGTAGCCGACGAGCCCCTCTGTCGTCGCGCGGTCGGCGCGCTTGGCCGCGTTCGCCATCCCCTTCTCGCGGAGGAGGACGACCGCGGCCTCCATGTCGCCGTTCGTGTCCTGGAGCGCGCGCTTGCAGTCCATCATCCCCGCGCCGGTGCGCTCGCGGAGCTCGCGGACGAGCTGGGCCGAGATCTCCGCCGGCATTACTCCTCCTCCTTGCCGCCGCCGCCGGAGGCGGCCGGATCTTCCGGCCGGGCGTCGTCGCCTTCGCCGGCGACGCTTCCACCCCTGGTTGGGTCTCCGAGCGCTGCGGCCGACCTCTTGGTCTCCTCGGCGCCTTCCTTGGCCGGGTCTTCGCCGGTCGGGACCGGGACGGACTCGCCTTCGGTGACCGGCTCGATGTTCTCGCCGGCCAAAACGTCCTCGACGTCGCCTGCCGGCGCGGCCTCCTCGGCCTCTGCTGCCGGCGCGGGCTGCTGCTCCAGCTCCTGGACGGACACCTTCTGCTTTCCGTTTTCGATCGCCTGGGCGAGCGCGTGCACGACGAGGTTGCACGAGCGGATCGCGTCGTCGTTGCCGGGGATGACGTAGTCGGCCTCGTCGGGATCGCAGTTCGTGTCGACGAGCGCGACGACCGGGACGCCGAGCCGGCGTGCCTCGCGCACGGCGAGCGCCTCCTTCTTCAGGTCGACGATCACGACCGCGTCGGGCTGGCGGCGCATGTCGGCGACGCCGCCGAGGTTCGCCTCCAGCTTCTCGAGCTCACCGGCCATCGCGATCCGCTCCTTTGCCGGCAGGAGCTCGAGCAGGCCCTCTTCCTGCTGGCGGCGCAGCTCGTGCAGCCGGTCGATGCGGTCGGCCATCGTCCGCCAGTTCGTCAGGAGCCCGCCGAGCCAGCGGTGGTTGACGTACGGCATGCCGATGCGCTTCGCCTCCTGCTCGACGGCGTCCTGCGCCTGCTTCTTGGTGCCGACGAAGAGGACCGTGCCGCCGCGCTCCGCGACGTTGCGGAGGAACTGCTGCGCCTCGTCGAGCCGCTCCGCTGTCTGCGTGAGGTCGATGATGTAGATGCCGCCGCGCTCGGCGAAGATGAAGCGGCGCATCTTCGGGTTCCAGCGTCGCGTCTGGTGGCCGAAGTGGACGCCTGCCTCGAGCAGCTGGCGCATCGAAACCGCGCCCGTCGAGGCTGGCTCAGTGGATACCGACATGGAAGCTCCTTCCGGATTCGTTTTTTCGTGCTGCGCCGGCGGAGTCGAGGCGCACCTCCCACGAGGAGAGGCACACGCGCCGCGGCTGGGCCGCCGGGGAGTGGGTCAGGACTCGGGAAGGTTAGCTGCGGGCGGCGCGAAGGGCCGCGGCGAGGTCGGGCGGGAGCGGCGACGAGACGTCGACCGCGGCACCCGTCACGGGATGGGCGAAGGCGAGCCGGGCCGCGTGGAGGAACTGCCGCCGGAGGTCGAGGTCTCCCGCCACGCCGTAGATGTGGTCGCCGGCCACGGGGAGGTCGATCGCCGCGAGGTGCACGCGGATCTGGTGCGTCCTCCCGGTCTCGAGCCGGACGCGGAGAAGCGCGTGGCGCGGCAGGAGCTCCTCGAGCTCGAAGTGCGTCACTGCGGCGCGCGGGGTGGCCGTGTCGAGCGAGTGGCGGAGCCGGTCGTGGCGGTCGCGACCGATGGGCGCGTCGATCGTCCCGCGTCGCGACCGCGGCTTGCCGGCGACGAGCGCGAGGTACTCCCGCGTCAGCGCCCGGCGGCGCACGAGCCGTTGCAGGCGCTCATACGTCTCCTGCGAGCGCGCCACGACGAGCAGGCCCGACGTGTCCCGGTCGAGGCGGTGGACGATGCCCGGGCGGTCCTCCTCCCCACCCGTCGCGCCGGCGGCGGCGAGAGCCTGCGCGAGCGTGCCTCCGGCGTGCCCCGGTGCGGGATGGACCACCACGCCCGCGGGCTTGTCGACGACGAGAAGGTGCTCGTCCGCGTAGGCGACCGTGAGCTCGGGCGGCGGGACGGCCGGCTCCGCGGCAGCCGGCGCCGGCGGGTCGATCTCGATCTCTTCCCCACCGGAGAGCTTGTGGCTCTTCCCGCGGGCCCGCCCGTCCACGAGCACGGCGCCGGCGTCGAGCAGCCGCTCCGCCGCCGCCCGCGACCCCACCTCCGGCAACCCCGCAAGGTGGCGGTCGAGCCGCTCGCCGGCGGCCTCCGGCGGGACGACGAGCCGCTTCAGCGCTTGGGAGGCGCGCCGTTTTCCCGGCGGACGCGTGGCTCTCGCTCGGCCCAGAGCAAGGCGGCGAGCAGGATCCCGACTCCGATCACGATGAAGCTGTCCGCGAGGTTGAACGCCGGCCAGTAGCGGAAGTCGAGGAAGTCAGTGACGAAGCCGAGCCGGACGCGGTCGGCGAGGTTCGAGACGCTGCCGCCGATCACGAGACCGAGTGCGATCGGAAGCACCGGATGGCGGGCGCCGGAGCGCGCGAAGTAGACGAGCATCCAGGCGACCGCGATCGCGGTGACGACGATGACGGCGGCCGTCGCGTGCGAGAAGAGGCCGAAGGCGATGCCGGAGTTCTGGACGTGCGTGATCGAGAATGGGCCGACGACGTGGAGCCCTTCGCCGAGGCGCAGGTTGGCGACGACGACGTGCTTCGTCACCTGGTCGGCGACGACCGCTGCGAGCGCAATCGCCGCGAGCGACAGCCACTGCACCGCTGTCGCGGCGAACGACCGGGTCGCACGGGAGAGCGGCGTCAACGCGTCCGTCGCAGAGCCGACCCGCACCTCGAGCTGCCGCAGAGGCTCGTTCACCCTCCTTCGACTCTCCGCTTGCAGTCGATGCACAGGGACGCCCACGGAGACGCCTCCAGCCGTTCGCGCCGGATCTCGCCTCCGCAGCCGACGCATGTGCCGTACGTTCCCTCGTCCACGCGCTTCAACGCGGCGTCGATCTCCGCGAGCACCTGCTCCGAGTTCTCGCCCAACGTGTAGTCAATCTCGCGCCCCAGCGTCGCCGTCGCGGTCTCGGCGAGATGGCTGTCGTTCGTGGCGGCGACCTCCTCTACCTCCTCGTCGAGCGAGCCGCGATGCTCGTTGCGGAGCGACGCGAGTGCATGCTCGACCCGCCTCCGCTCCTCGAGGAGCACGTCGCGGAACCGCTCGGTGTCGATGCCCGTCACCGCCTCTCCTTTCTGCCCCGACCGTTGCCGGTAGCCGCGGCGAGACGCCGCTCGATCAGCGCCGGCCCCACTCCCGTCAGCTCGACGATCTTCTCCCGGCCGCCGTGGCCCGAAACGAGCGTCAGCGACGTCCTGGGCAGCGCGAGCGTCTCGGCGAGTAGGCGGAGAACGGCTTCGTTCGCGCGACCGCGCTCCGGGGCCTCGGTGACGCGCACCTTCCACGCATCGCCGTGCCGCCCCACGAGCGCCGTGCGGCCGGCTCCCGGGCTGACGCGCAAGCGCAGCCGCGTCGTCTCCGCCGTCATGCGCTCAGTCTAATTCGGGCTACTGCTCATGCAGCGTCCGCGTCCGGCACGGCGGTCCCGCTCGGGAAGCCGTACCAGCTGCGTTCTGCCGCGGCGTCTCGGTCCTGCTCGACGGGCGTCTCCGCTTTCGGCTGCTCCTCCTTGTCGGCCACATCGGTCGCCTCGGGATCTCCGAGCGCGGAAAGAGCCTCGACCAGCTGTGCCCGCAGGCGGCGCGACTCGTGGGAGAGCCGCTCGTTCTCGCCGATCGCGCGCCGCTGGATCTCGCGAGCTTCGGCGTGTGCCTGGTCGAGGATGAGCTCCGCCTCGCGCCGGGCCTGGTCCCGCATCTGCGCCGACGCCTGCTCTGCGGAGACGAGAGTCGTGCGGAGGAGGCTCTCGAGCTCGCGGAAGCGGACGAGGTCGGCCTCGAGCTGCTCGACCTTGTCCGCGAGGTCTGCGCGCTCCCGCCAGACGTCTTCGAAGCTCGTGACGATCTCCTCGAGCAGCCTGTCGGTCGGCCCCGTGCGATAGCCGCGCCACGTGGCGCGGGGAGGCTTCAGGTGTCTGATCTCGACGGGTGTGAGTGCCATGTCGTCTCTCCTCAGGCGTAGTTGTCGATGAGCCGTATGACGAGCTGCGAGAAGATCCAGAGCACGATCAAGCCGACCGTCGGTGAGAGGTCGAGCCCTCCGAACGAGGGCAGGAAGCGCCGGAACGGCCGCAGGTACGGCTCGCAGACGTCGTAGAGGAAGCGCTGGATCCGGTTGAGCGTGGGCGAGTACGGCAGCCGTAGCCAGCTCGTGAGGATGTACGCGATGATCGTGAGCGTGTAGACGACCGTGAACGCGTAGATGAACGTGGTGACGCTCGAGACGGCGTTGCCCACCGGCAGGCTCAGACTGGCCGAGACGCCCATTCGTCAGTGCTTCGCGCTGGGCGGCGCTTCTCCTATGCCTGGTTGAAGAAGCCCCGCTCGAGCATCCGCGCGCGGTCTTCCGCCGACAGCGTGAGGAGGAAGACCTTGTCGGCGATTCGCTGCATCCCGCCGTCGAGCGCGTAGGTGAGGCCGCTGGCGAAGTCGATCAGCCGCTTCGACAGCTCCGCGTCCGCCGACTGGAGGTTGAGGATCACGGGGACGCCGTCTTTGAACCGGTCGGCGACCTGCTGCGCGTCGTTGAAGCTGCGCGGCAGGATCAGGTGGACGCGCGATGTGCCCGGGCCGCGGACCGGCTCGAGGTTGCGGACGCGCCGCGGAGCCTGCGGCCGCAAGATGCTCGTCCGCTGCGGGTCGTCGGGCTCGGGATCGGTCCAGTCGTCATCGTAGTCCCGCCGCGACCGGCGGGCCGGCAGCCGGCGGACGTTCGGGCGGTCGTACCCCTCGTCGAGCTCGTCCTCGGTGAGGTAGCCGTCCTCGTCCCAGTCCTCTTCCTCGGCGATGCCGAAGTAGACGAGGGTGCGCGCCCAGACGTCTGAGAGAGCCATGGCGCCGCCGATGTTAGCGCTGCCATAGGACTGCGCCGACCCGGACGTAGGTCGCTCCCTCCTCGGCCGCGACCCGGTAGTCCTGGCTTGTCCCCATCGAGAGATCGCGCAGCCCGTGGCGCTCGGCGAGCTCACGGAGGCGACGGAAGTACGGCCGCGAGGCCTCCGGGTCGCCCGTCTCGGGGGGCATCGTCATCAGCCCGCGGACGTCGGGATAGAGATCGAGCAACGCCGGCAGCTCCTCCGGAGTCACACCCGACTTCGTCGGCTCCCCGGAGAGGTTGACCTCGACGAGCGCCGGGATCGTGAGCTTCCGCGCCGCGGACTCGGAGGCGAGCGAGTGGCAGAGCTCGCAGAGCTCGCTCACGAGCGGCGCCTTGCGGCTCTGGAGGTGGCCGATGAAGTGCCAGCGGAAGGCGTCGCCGTAGGCGTCGTGCTTCGCGCCGAGGTCCTGGGCGCGATTCTCGCCGACGACCTCGACGCCCGCCTCGGCGAGCGCTGCGAGATCCTCGAGCGAGACGTACTTCGTCGCGGCGACGACCGTGACCGCTGGGCCGACCTCCTCGCGGATCTGCTCGTACCGCTCGCGGATCTCAGCCGGCGACGTAGGCGATCACCCCCTGCCGGCCGGTGTTGCCGCGGTCGCGCCGGTGGGAGAAAAACGTCTCGGGCTCGCACGCCGTGCAGCGGTCGAAGCGGTCTACTTGCTCCACGCCCACAGCGCGGAGCGCGCGCTCGGCGCCCGTCCAGAGGTCGAGGCTGCTTCCGAGCAGCACGTCGTCGCCGAAGCGCTCGCGGAACGGCGCCGCCACCTCCTCCCCCACCTCGTAGCAGCACGGGCCGATGCCGGGGCCGATCGCGGCGGCGAGCGAGCCGCGGCCGAACGCATCCGCTCCGGCCGCGACGATGCCGGCGAGCAGGCCGCGCCAGCCGACGTGCAGCACGCAGACGGCGGGCGCGGACCCTTCCGTACGGGCAATCGCGATCGGGAGGCAATCGGCGGACATGGCGAGGATCGGCAGGCCCGGCTCGTCCGTCCACAGCCCGTCCGCATGCTCGCCGCGCACCCCGGGAGCCGCCCGCAGGACGCGCGCGGAGTGCACCTGGTAGTTGAGCGCAAGCTCGTCCACGCTCGCGCCGATCGCCTCGCACGCGATGCGCCGGTTCTCGTCGACGCGCTCGACGTCGTCGCCGCTCTTGCGGCCGAGGTTCAGCGACGCATACGGCCCCTCGCTCACGCCGCCGACGCGCGTCGTGAAAGCGACCGCGTAGCCGTCCATCTGCCACCGGATCAAAGGCGCTCCGTCGCGCGCGCGAGCAGCCGGTCGCGGGTGTTGAGCGCGGGCTCCTCGACCACTGCGTCGAGGAGGTCGTGGAGGACGCGGCCGAGCTGCGGCCCCGGCTGGAAGCCGAGCTCGATCAGGTCGTTCCCGTCGACGGCGAGGTCGCCAAGCCGGTGCGGGCTCGAGCACTCCTGCTCGACGACCTCGCGGAAGCGCGCGAGCGCCTCGATCTCGTCCCACGGCGGCGGCTCGCCGGCGCTCCCACGCTTGCCGAGCAGGTCCGCGTGCTTGTGGTCGATGAGGTCGAACGCGAGCTCGTCGCCGTTCCGGCGGAGGAAGCGTCGCGCGCGGAGGGCGTCGCCCTTGCCGGGCTGGAACATGTGGCGCCGCACGATACGGACGACGTGCTGCCGGAGCGCGTTCGGATACCGGAGCCGGAGCAGCGCGTCCCTCGCGAGCTCTGCTCCCACCTGGTCGTGCCCGCGCTCGGCATAGCCGGGCTTCGCGTAGTAGTGGAGGCGTCCGTCGCGGCCACGCCATGCGGCATGGGGCTTGCCGAGGTCGTGGAAGAGCGCCGCGAGCCGGACCGCCAGCGAGAACCCGGCGTCGGCGGCGGCCTGGACGACCGCGAACGTGTGCTCGTCGACGGTGAGGTCGTGATAGCGGCTCTCCTGGTCGAAGCCGATCGCCGGGCCGAACTCCGGCAGGAGCTCGACGAGGACGCCGGTGTCGCGCGCGAGTCGCAGTGCCCGGGCCGGCTCAGCTCCGAGCAGGAGCTTCGAAAGCTCGCCCATCCCGTCCGCAGCGAGGCCGCCGCCGATGCGCTCGCCTGAGACGAGCTTCACCGCCGGCGCCTCCTCGCGCATCTGGGCGAGCAGCTCCTCGTCCGGCCCGAAGCCGAGCTGGGAGACGAAGCGGAGAGCGCGGACGAGGCGCAGCGGGTCCTCGCGGAAGCTCTGCGGCGACACGGTGCGCAGGCGGCGCGCCTCGAGGTCGGCCAGGCCGCCGAGCGGGTCGACGAGGTCGCCCGTCTTGAGCCGGCGGGCCATCGCGTTGACGGTGAAGTCGCGACGCCGCATGTCGTCCTCGACCGACAGCGACGCGTCGGCGACGATCTCGAAGTCGTGCCGCCCTGGGCCGGTGGACACTTCCTTGCGCGGTGGCGCAAACTCGATCCCGGCTCGCGTCAGCCTGCGGATCCCGCCGTCGCGCGGATGCAGCCGGACACCGACGAGCCGGTCGGCGACCACGAGATCCTCGACGCGCCCGTGCGGTGCGAGCGCAGCTCGGAGACCCTCGGTGTCGAGGCCCGGCACGAGGAAGTCCGCGTCCTTCGAGTCGAGCCCGAGCAGCTCGTCGCGGACGGCCCCGCCGACGACGTAGGCGTCGAGCGCCAGCGAGCGCACGTAGTCCTCAATCTCTTTCAAAGCGGCGGAAACGCTACGCGTTCGTGCCGCCCGAAGAGCTGCGCTCTTCGCGCGGTGGGTCAAGGAACTGAAGGCACATGGAGGCTGACGCAGGGTCAGGCCGCGCTTCTGTGGTGAAGGCTCGAAGCCGCTCGATCCAGAACCTAGGCAGAAGGCCGCAGGCTAAGCCTCCCGCGCAGCGGGGTCTTAGAAGTCGTTTCTGAATGAAGGGACCCGCTCCCTGGCGACGAATGCCGTCGGCATCTGTCGTCAAGCTGGGAGGGCCCGATGGCTGTTGCGCCGTGGATCGTCTCGGATG
>Ga0193751_1001761_pt1 | contig 13571 bp, 11 predicted proteins | sample L1c2metaG_FD_143050 | JGI IMG/M metagenome (GOLD analysis project Ga0193751, IMG submission 143050) | Soil microbial communities from a riparian zone of the East river system, Colorado, United States - L1c2 | ecosystem: Environmental > Terrestrial > Soil > Riparian zone | place: USA: East River... | reverse complement strand
TTCTTCGACGCCGCCGAGCTGCCCGAGTTCCGCTTCCACGCTGATGCCTTTGGCGTGGGCTTTATCGACCACCCGCTTCGTAATCGCGACATTCTTTTCGAATGGTTCCTGGCTCGCATCGATCATGACTGAGCTGTAAAAACCCGATGCGATGCAATCGTAGCAGGCTTCTTCGTCGCCATGATCTAGATGCACGGCAAAGATTGCTTCTGGAAACATTCCTTCGGCAGTGCGGATGATCGCTTCAAGCATCCGTTTGTCGGCATATTTTCGCGCTCCTTTGGAGAGCTGAATGATGAACGGCGCCTTGCTTTGGACATTGCCGCGGAATAGGCCGAGGCACTGTTCCATATTGTTGATGTTGTAGGCGCCGACGGCGAATTTGCCGTAGGCGACCTTGTAGAGTTGGGCGGTGGTAACGATCATAAGCTTGGAAAATATCGATCTCTCGCGTCAAAATCGTGGATAAGAATCGAATCTAGCGACGAAATCGAAAATCTAAAATCCGAAATTCGTCACTGTTTCTTTTGCGTCGCCGGCAACATAACGCTGACCAGCGTCCCCTTCGGTGTCGAATTAATATCGACACGACCGTGGTGATCGAAAACCGTGCGTTTAACGATGGGCAGGCCAAGTCCCATACCGCGCGGCTTGGTCGTGCAAAAAGGTGAGAAGATTTTGTCTTTTACGTCGGGCGCGATCCCTTTGCCGTTGTCGCTTACCGTGACGAGCACGCCACTCGTCTGACCGCCTTCGCGGACCGGTTTTGCGGAAAGGAGCACGCGCGGTTTGCTTTGGTCGGACATTGCTTCGGCCGCGTTGGCCACCAGATGAGCGAAAGCTTCAGTCAGGGCCGCTTCGTCGCCGAGTACATGCGGCAAATTTGCAGGCAAGGAAGTCTCCACTTCCACACCGCCGTTGACGCCAAAACGTGAGCGCGCGATTTCGACGGCTTTTTTTACGGGCGCGCGGACGTCGATCAATTTCAACACGAGCTCGGGTGGGTGGGCAAAGTTGTTGATCTGAGTAATGATCTTATCCAGGCGATCGATTTCTTTGACAACGATCTCGTTGAATTCCTTACGGAAATCAGCGTCGTCGAACCGCTCGGGAAGGAGCTGCGCAAACGTCTTGATCGCGACGAGAGGGTTGCGGATTTCGTGGGACATGCCGGCGGCGAGGTCCGTCCAAAACGCTGCCCGATCGAGCACTGCTTGTTTGTCGCGCAACGTTTCCTCAGCGGTGAGATCCTGCATGACTGCGACCGCACCAAGCGTGGCGTGTTGATCGGCAAGCTGCCGTGTTTGCACAGAGAGCGAGCGGTGCGTGTTATGGTCGATCCATCGCTGTGGTGGCAAAGCCGTTTTAGAGTCGAGCGTGTCGCGCAGAAAGCCGGCCAGTTTGCTGCCAACCGCTTCCACGGGTTTGCCCAAGACCTCGGAAATTGAAAGTCCAAGGATCTGTTCGGCCGTCGGATTAAACCAACGCACGATCGCGCCGTTATCGATTGCCACAATACCGGGGGGGATCGATTTCAGGAGTGTTTCGGCCAGCGTTTTTTGCAGGGTTGCCTCTTCGTAAAGCAAAGCGTTTTCCAGCACAGTGGAAACGTTCTCTCCGAGCATCATTAACCCTTCGAGATCCTGATACTCGAAACTCTGGCCGGTAATCCGATGACCGAAGAACATCCATCCCATGATGCGACCACGCGCGTAAAGAGGCACAATCACTTCGGCACCAAAAGTGTCGAGAGCGCGCCGCATAAGTGTGCGTTGCTGCCGATCGGATACTTGCGGGATGTTGGTGCGAGAAATCAGGTGGGCATGCAGTTCAAGCCAGCGCACGAGCGTATCGCGCTCGCCAAATTCGAGTTCGTAAGTTTCAGGCAAACAATTCAGCCCGGCATGCAACCGATAGCGATCGCCCTGGCGAATGCGGGAGAAAAGGCCAACGCGACTAACACCCGCGGCATCGGCGACCCCTTCCGCCAGGTTTGCGACCAATGCATCGACATTATCGAAACGGCGGAATACCCGGGAAAATCGCAGCAACGGCAAAGATAGTGCGGCGCCAGGTCGCTCTCCAGCCGCTTCGATACGGTGCGACGGTCGAGCCACTGGAACGATCGTCGACCTTTCCTGCAATTCGTGGTTTTCTTGGCGAATCTTGAGATAATCGAATGCCCGCCCGACCAATGCCTGGAACCGACGGCGCTCAAAGTCGAGATCTTCGGCGGCGTAAATCCCGAAATGTTCCGCCTCTCGAAGGGGATCTGACCGTGCCACGCCGAGAGCGATCATTACAACATCCGGCCATTCCTTTTGGATTTGATCGATCAGGTCGCGGCATTCTTTTGCCCGCAGATCCATGATCAGCAACGCCGGGCTTGACTGTTGAAGAACAGCGTCGAGGCGATCCACTTCGGCCACGTGCCGCACCTGGGTCATTGCGCGGATGAAAGCTTTCACCCGGCGGACGAGCTCAGGATCCTGTGTATATAAAATGCAGGCCGGCGGTTGAGTCATGCCGCCGCCACCTGGCTGTCAAACCGGACGAGCGGAAGCAAGATATAAAAGGCCGTCCCCTTTTTCAGCTCGCTCTCTACTTCGATCTGGCCGCCGTGCTCCTGGATGATTCCGTGCACTACGGAGAGGCCCAGCCCGGTTCCGTAATCTTTCGTTGTGAAGAATGGATCGAAGACATGCGCGACATCTTCGCTGCGAATTCCCTCGCCATTGTCGCGAATGGTGATGCGAAGAACCTCGCGTGCTCCCCCATTGCTTTGTGCGAACGCTGAGACCCACCTTTCATCGGTGGAAATCTGAGTGTTCACGGTAAGCTCTCCGCCGCTTTTCATGGCATCCATGGCGTTAAGAAAAAAATTAAGGAAAACCTGCTCGAGCTGGTCGGCATCGCCACGTATTGTATCGATATTTGCCTCCCAAGAGCGAGTTAATTTGATCTCTTTTTGATATAGCCGGTGCCCAATGAGCAAGAGCGACTTCTCCAAAACCTCATGCGCACGCAGCGGTTTGAGGATCGGTTTGGCGGGTCGGGCGAAACGAAGGAGCTGGTTGACCAGCGAATCGATCCGGTCGATTTCGTGACCGATCAGATTCGAAAATGTTTCACGAAAATCCGAGTCCTGATAACGTTCCGGGAGCAACTGCGCAAAAGTTTTAATCGACACAAGAGGATTCTTGATCTCGTGAGCCATTCCGGCCGAGAGCGTGCCAAGACTGGCCAACCGATCGCTCCGGCGAATTTGGAGCTCAAGGCGCTTCAGAGCCGTGATGTCGGTCAGCACCATCAGAGCGCCGAGCATTTGTCCATCTTCGCCGTGGAATATCTGTGTGCTGGTGCGGACGATCATGCCCTGATCGCCGGAGTGGAGGACGAGCTCGCTGTTTTCCTGACCTTGTCCGGTCTTGAGCGTTGCGCGCAGTGGGCTTGCTACCGGCTCAGGAAGCTCGTTTAGCGAACGTTCGAGAATCGCTCCCGAATTTATACCGGTGATTTGTTCGGCTTCATTGTTAAAAACAGTGACGCGTCCGTCCGCGTCGGCCGCGATCACACCGGTCGTTAAATTTTTGAGCAATGTCTCATTGTAGATCTTTGCGTTCTCGACCTCCGTAAAGAGTTCCGCGTTCTCGATTGCGACCGCAAGCTGTCCGCAAAGCACCTGGAGCGCGTTCTGCTCCACTGCCCCATAGATGCGCCCGGAGCGACGCGGACCGAGCAGCATCACACCCGCCAGATGGTCGCGAGCGAAGATTCCCATGGCCAACGCGATCTGAAGCGAATCCAATTGGCGGATCACTGATCGAAGCTGAGGAGTAGGTCGCGCCCGATGTAACTCCTCCAGAACGATCGGTTCACGGTTGAACTGAAGCTGCATGATCGTCGCCTGGTCGCGGGTCAACTCCAAACGGTGGCGCGATCCCGGTTGAACGGCTGGATACCTTTGCGAAAACCCTTGCTTGTCCGGTAGGAGGACGAAGACCCGCTCTGCGCCGACTGCTTCGGCCATCGTGTTTGCAAACCTGTCCAGCAAATCGCGAAGAGTTGTGACTGAGGTCAATATTTTCGCCGCCTGACTCACCGTGGCGCGGAAGTCGAGGTGATGGGCGCTAATAAAAAGCCGCTCGGCCAGGCGTTGTGAAACGCCCCTGGCTGGGGCCATCGCAAAAGCAATCACAATGGCCGCCAGCACATGCGCAATCGTGTGGGCATTGGCGGTAGAAGAGCTCAAAGCCGTCGCTGTCAGCCACCAGACCAACGCGTAGATTGCGAGGAGATAGGCAGCCAGGAGCGAGTACGATATGACCCGCCGCAAGAAAAGCCCAGCCTCCATGATCTTGCGCGTGGCAATCCCGTAGGCGACCACGATGCTGAAGAGAACGACTCGAAACGGCGCGAACCAAGAGAGCTGCGAGGGCGCAAAAAAAAGCCCAAGAAGAAGCACGAAGGGAAAAGAAAGGACAAGGACCGTAATTCCGCCAAGCAGAATAAAGCTGAGCTCGGCGCGGTCTCCGCCGGAGGTTTGCCGCAAGTCTTGGCGAGTTCCGATTATAAGTAGGATCGTCGCTCCGACAAAGAAGGCTTGATAAACCCAAGCCCCTACCGCCGGGTGGCCGTACATTGCCGTTGGCGCGCCGCCGCCGCTCGAAAGCTGTGCGCCTTTTAAAAACCACTTTGTCTGGCAGAGCAAAATCACGCCGAGACTGGCGCCGAGCCAGATTCGCGATCGGTACAAAATATCACGCCAACCTTCGCGACGCCGCCGTATCGAAACCCGCAACAGATTTAACGTCGTGGGAATCAAAGCGGCAGCGACGAAGCTTGCCCGAATCCAAAACTCAGCTCGTCTGGAATCGGTGGCGGTAACCGCAAAATAGACACTTCCCAACCAACCGATTGCAACGAAAGACAAGAGTAGGAAGGATTGGTTCGACCTGTGGTGCCGATTTGCGAGAAATACGGCCAGGCCGAGCGCTAGCTGAATGGTTAGCGCGACGAGGATCGGAATGGTCGCGTCATTCATTTACCGTCTACGCGATCAACAACGAGAGAGCTCGCGCTGCCTCCTAATCCGCGAACGTTCATCAAAATACAATCGAGTTTCAATTTCCGGGGCCGCCCTGGCACGAAGTCCAAGTCGCAGTCCGGATCGGCCGTTTTATAGTTAGCAGTCGGCGCGATGATCTGGTCGCGAAAACTCAATGCGCATGCGGCTATTTGCAAGGGACCACCGGCCGCAAGCGGGTTTCCGGTGACGCCCTTAATCGAACTAATTGGAATTGAGTAGGCGCGATCGCCGAAAACCTCTTTAATGTGGCGGACTTCCGCTGCATCCAGTACCGGATGGCCCGGCCCGTACGCAGAAATGTAATCTACGTCCTCCTTTGTTCGGCCAGCGTTCGCCAGGGCGAGGTTCATGGAATCGACCAGGCCTGATGCTGGATCACCAGGAGCGCGATCCCTTTGTCTGGCATAGCCGCCGATCTCAAGATAAATCCTGACGCCGCGGGCTTGCGCCCGCTCAAAATCTTCGAGTACGAACATTCCAGCGCCTTCCGAAATCACGCCCGAATCGCGTTCCAAATCGAATGGTCGGCTTGCCTTCTCAGGTTCGCTATTGCGACAGGAACTTAGGCCGGTTGCGGTGAAAGCTGCGAAAGTATGTTTTGTGATCGGAGCGTCTGCTCCTCCTGCAATTGCCAGCTCTGCTTGGCCCGATCGAATCATGTCGGCGGCAATGGCGACTGCATCCAAACCAGATGGGCAGGCTGAAGAAACTGTCGCAGCATGCGCTCGGGCGCCAATGCGGTCGGCAATCACGTTCGCCGCGGCCTGTGGCGTCAAGGCCCCGACCGCTGTTGGCGACATTCCGTTTGATCCGTGGCGATCGAAATCGCTGATTGATCGCTCTATGATATCCATCGCACTGGTGCTCACTCCCACCACAACTGGCGTTGGGCTTGGCAAGTCCGTCTCACTAATTTCCAAGCCTGCGTCTTCAAGGGCCATCATCGCCGCAGCGTAAGCGAGCTGCGTATGTCGGGCCATTCGCTTGGGTTTCAACTCCGGCTCAATGTAGTCGAGCGGATTAAAATTTTTCACTTCGCCGGCAATCCGGCTTTCAAGATCGCTCGCATCGAAAAGTGTGATCGGCCCAATCCCGCTCCGGCCGGCGAGGAGCGATTCCCAAAACGCTTCGATGCCAATTCCATTCGGGGCCAAAATCCCCAGCCCGGTGATGACAACGCGATTTCGTACGATCATTTTATTCCCTTTGCGAACAGCACGAATCCTCGCAAGGACAATCGTGCGAATTTGATTCTCGCCCTCGTGGGGTTAGGCGATTCGTTAGGGCTCGGAAGTAATTGTCGACCTTGACAGCCACTAATAGATCACGCCGCATTCTAAACGCTACATTAAATCCAGTCATTATATTTTTTGCGTCGTGCCAGGAGCACTTATCCACCGATTTTAGAACTTATTCACAAGTCGCACCTTGCATGCCAGCAGATTCTGTTTCATCATTCCCGCGCCGACGCCATGGCTTTTAGAAGTATTTCTTACATGTTCGCCTCTCTGCGGCATGCACCTAGCTTCTCAGGATTCGATCTACCATGACCGTCTCGACTGATCTTCCCCAAATTCTCGTCATTGATGATGAAATTGGTCCGCGGGAAAGCTTGCGGATGCTGCTCAAACCAAACTATCAGGTCCAGACCGCCGATTGCGTGGAGACTGGTATCAAACTTCTTCAGGAAAAAAAGCCCGACACCGTGGTCATGGATATTCGCATGCCCGGCATCACCGGCATTGACGGGTTGCGCAAAATTCGTGAAATCGACCCCCATCTTCCTGTCATCATGCTCACCGGTTTTGGAGCGCTCGAGACCGCAAAAGAAGCCCTGCGACTTGGTGCTAACGATTATATTAGCAAGCCCTTTGACGCGCGCGAAATGCAGGAAGTAATCGGCCGCAATGTTGAACGGACCCGCATTCAACGAACGACTGAACACGCCGCCGCCGAGATCAAGGAATTAAACAACCGTCTACTCCAGCAGCTTGCCCAGAAAGAAAGGCTTGCCGCGCTCGGCCAGGCCTCCGCCGAATTTGTGCACGATCTCGGCAATCCGCTCACGATTGTCTGGGGTTACGTGCAACTATTGGCGAGGCGGCTCGAAAAATCCGAAAATGATGGCGCGGCGGAAAACGCTAGCTCGGTCAAAGAGCTGAAGATCATTGAGCAGCATGTGCGAACCTGCCGCGAACTGCTGACAATGTGGCAAAGTTACGGCAGCGTCGAAGCTTCGCCGCCCAAGCCGATCTCCGTCTCCGCGATTCTTCGCGAGCTCGTCAAGGGCGTGACCGCCATGGCCACCCAGAACAGAGTCGAGCTAAAGGTCACCATCTGCGAAGACCCATGCATTCTCTTGGGCGACGCCGTCCAAATTAGTCGGGCCATTCAAAACGTCATCATTAATGCCGTGCAAGCCTCCGCGGAAAAGGGGGGCTCGGTTACGGTGACTTGCATGCAAAAGGACTTTTATATTGACCTTCGAATCGAAGACACCGGCGCCGGAATGTCCCCTGCGCAAATGAGCAAGATTTTCGATCCCTATTTTACGACCAAGCAGGCGAAAAGCGGCACCGGCCTGGGTCTCTACATCGCGAAGAAAGTCGTGGAAGACCATAGCGGCTCGATCAAAGTCGAGAGCACGCCGGACGTCGGCACTATTTTTACGATTCGCCTGCCGCTGCAGAGCAATTGATTTTAGCCCGTGGCCCCGCGGGCCGTGTCTGAAACACCCGCCTCGCCGGCATCATACGGCTTCGGTTTCACTTGTCAGCGCTTGCGCCTTTGGTTTTGCTGAACGGGTGTCCTACCGCGTCGCGCCCATTTTCTTGATTCGAGCCGCCGGCGCGCCTTTTGAGGTCCTCAAAGAGTTGGCCACTCGCGATACGAACAGGGCAGCCCACGAGCTGCTCGTTAGGCGAGACAAGTTATCTGCCCAGGATAAGACGCGTCTCGCCGCATCACTCGAGCACGAACTGAGCGCTGCGCGCGTTGCGCTTCTGAAAGCTGCCCGAACGCTGTTGCCAGCTTACCTCATTTTTGGATCGGCGGAAGTTCGTCAAAACCTGCTTGGTCAATCAACTCTGATAGAATCGAAATCGCTCCCGCCGCGCAACAGCCGTGCCCGCGAACGCGAACGCCACTTACTGCTTTATCTTCAGCGCATCGCTGGAAAAAACGACACTTTCGGTGAATTCGGACCATCGGGCTGGGGTAAGGTCGATAAGCAGATTCGCGGATTGAAGATTGACATCCAGCCGGGAATCGCGGCGCGTGAGGTTTTTCTCGAGCGCTGGACCGCCCACGCCACTGCCGCTGCAATGAATGCTGACGCTGAAATCTTTCTCGAGCTTTCACCGCGTCTCAATCCCAACGCGCGTCTCGATGATAATAAAATTATTTTCACCGATACAGGTGAGAGTGTAGAGGTCGACCGCGTTCAAACCCAGCTCATCCGGCGGTGCGACGGTCGGACGCCGATTCATTCGTTAGGCACGCCCTTCGAAATTCTCCGTGCACTTATCGAGAAGAACATTTTGCGTTGTGCGATGGATGTTCCAGCGCTTGAACCGCACCCTTTTTCCGTTTTATGCGACGATGTCGAAAAGTGGCGCTCAGGGCCGGCCCGTGAAAAGTGGTTGTCAGTCTTGCATCCTATCGCCGGACTCCCGGCCAGATTTGCCGTCGCTGCCGAAACGACAGATCGTCAAATAATTTTGGACGAAACGCGCTCCCGCCTTCAGTCGTTAGGCGCGGTCCGCAAACCAGGCGACCGGTTTTTGTATTCCGCCACGAATCCGATCGGCGAAGAATGTTTTCGCGAATGTAACTTCGCAATCAACGAGGATTCGATCAACGAGGTTGCCATTGAAGCGGCGCCGTGGATCGATTTTTGGCGCGACAGTTACGCTTTTATCGCCGGCCGAGTCGCTGCTCGCCTGCGGCAATTGCTTGGAAAAGCGCCGACCAAAGGTGGCGCGATGCCACTTCCCGCGTTCCTGAGATTTTGCGAGGCGGCCAAACTTCCTTTGACCGGGCCCGGGCTCGTCGCTCTGGCGCACATGGCCTTTCAGGAAGTGAAGGCTGCTTTTCGCGAGCGCATGAAAAACCACGTCGACAAAACGGAATACGAACTTACCACCGATGATTGCCATCTGGTTCGTAAGACTTTTCAGTATGAAAAATTCGACGAATACACTTATCCGTCGGCTGACTTGCAAATTGCGGCCGCGTCAGTCGACGCGGTCGCGCGCGGCGAGTATCAATGGATTTTGGCGGAGCTGCATCCGCCGCCGGCGCTCCTTCATCACTGCATGTATTGGAGTTGTCCGGATAAACTGGCGCTTGGCCGCGCACTGGCCAGCACAACGGGTAACCGACCAAGTTTTCACTTTGGTTTTTTTGCAGCCGATTTTACCGCGCACACGACGGTGCGGCTTTTCGACGCCCTGCCGGAGCTCACAAACTTTGTCGCGGCGCAGCGGGGAAACCCGAGCTGGCGCACAGTCTGGCCGTCACAGACGGAAGTTTATGTCGATGAATTGACCGGCGATATTTGTCTGCGAAAAGTGGGCACGGACGAACAGATGGGATCCTTTGCGCGCGCCTGGTTGATCCCGCTCGGCTTTCATCCATTCCAATTTGGAATGGCGCCGCAGATGCCCCGTTTGCGTTGCGGGAAAGTTATTGTGCAACGCCGCGCTTGGACGGTGAGGCAAGATGAAATGATTACGGGCGATTACAGAGGCGTTTCGTGCGATCTGGTTCTGGCTGTTGAGAAGTTGCGCGCCGAAAGAGACTTGCCGCGCTTTGTTTACATTCGGCCGAGTGAGCAGGCTCTTCGCCGCAGCGGAGCGGAGGGCCGCGATAAAGACACCAAGCCGGTATTTGTCGATCTTGAGAGTTACTTGTTTCTCGAAATTTTTTATCGCTGGCTGACTAAAGCAGGTGAGCTGGAAGTGACCGAAATGCTGCCTGATCCCGACCACTTGCTTTGGAAAGAGCGGGACGGCCACCATACGTTCGAGCTTCGCACGTTGATTGTTCCGCGCTCATGAAAATTGTCGCAATCGCGAATCAGAAAGGCGGCGTCGGAAAAACAACAACCGCGGTCAACCTGGCCGTCGCGCTGGCCGAGAAGAAAATGCGCGTCCTCCTTGTCGATCTTGATCCGCAGGCGAACGCGACCAGCTCGCTCGGGATGCAAGAACTTGCGACGGAAAGCGTTTACGATTCGCTGCTGGGTGACGCTTCGATTGCCGAAAAAGTGCTGCCTACGCGGATCGAGCGTTTGTTCATTATCCCGGCCGATCTCGATTTGGCCGGCGCGGAAGTGGAGATCGCCCGTATGCCGGACCATCTCACCCGCCTTGCTCAGGCATTGTCGACCTTTCGGGCCGATGCAACGTTCGATTTTATCCTGCTCGACTGCCCGCCTTCGTTAGGCATTCTGATGACGAACGCGCTGGCGGCGGCAGACAGGATCCTCACGCCGATTCAGTGCGAATATTTCGCGCTCGAGGGTTTGGTAAAAATCGTGCGTGTGGTGGAGCAAGTGCGCAACTCGGGCGCAAACGATCGGGTCGAGATTGGAGGCATCCTAATGACGATGTTCGACAGCCGCACAAACTTGAGTTCCCAGGTTGTGGCCGAAGTGCGCCAGCATTTTGGCGAGCGCGTCTACGACACGGTCATTCCGCGCACCGTTCGATTAAGTGAAGCGCCAAGTTTTGGGAAGTCTATCTTCGAATATGATTCGCATGGTGTTGGTGCGCACGCCTATCGCGCTCTTGCGCGCGAATTCATCAAACGCCACTCTTCGCCCACCAAATCTCGCGACTGATCGCGAAGACGATGGTAGGAAATCCGCGAAAGATGGTTTCTCTGTCAGGCGTCATTCCGATTTTTTCTGCAACACGGCGCGACGCAACGTTTTCGGGATGAATGAGAGAGACAACCCGATCTAATTTCAAATCCCGAAAGGCGTGATCGCGCACGGCGCGCGCGGCTTCAGTGGCGATCCCCTTGTTCCAGTAGTCGGAACGAAGCCGGTACCCAATTTCGATTTCGTTGGCCCTGTCGACCCGTTGATGAAAGAAGCCACAATATCCGACCAACGTGCCGTTGGATCGTATTATGATTGCAAATTGAGACGGTCGATCGGCACGGTCCCATGAAAGAATTTTCTCGAGAAACGCTCCTGTTTGTTCGCGATTGTAAATGCCGCGCGAGAACCGCATGAAATCCAAATTCGCCATCAGCTCGGCCAGAAGCTCGACATCTTCCTCGCGGAATGGTCGCAGATTTAAGCGGGGTGTTTCGAGAACTGCCATAACGGTAGATAGAGACGAATGATAGCTGAGTTTCGATTCCCAATCAGATGCCAGTGGAATCAAATGAAGACTGGCGGCCGGCGCCGGTGCCGAAGACATCCAGGTTAATGGAAGTCCGCGAGGCGGCGTCCAGCTGCACGGCGTGTCCTCTTTACAAACGGGCGACCCAAACTGTTTTTGGTGAAGGGCCGAAACATGCGCCGATCATGCTGGTAGGCGAGCAGCCTGGCGATTACGAAGACGTTGCCGTTCGTGGGGCCGGCCGGCAAGGTCATGGACCGAGCGTTGGAAGATGCGGGGATCGACCGTAGGGAAGTTTATGTCACAAACGCGGTCAAACATTTTAAATGGGAGCCGCGCGGGAAACGGCGCATTCATAAGAAGCCGAACTCGCGCGAAGTTGCCGCTTGCCGGCCATGGCTCGAGACGGAACTGCGACTCGTTAGGCCGAGATTACTCGTTTGCCTCGGTTCGACTGCCGGACAAGCATTCTTCGGTCCATCGTTTCGCGTCACACGGGAGCGCGGCAAAGTTCTGTCGTCGAAGTTCGCGGCAAAAGTTGTGGCGACGGTTCATCCTTCCTCCCTCCTTCGGCAGCCAGACGAGGAATCGCGTGAACGCGAGTACAGAAATTTCGTCGCCGATCTTCGCGTCGCGCTTAAAGCGGTCGGCGAAAACTAGAAGGCTGCCAAAAAAGATTTGATGCGCGCCTGGCCGATTCCTTCGACCACGCTCGGGACAAGCTCGGTGATCGAACTAGGCGTTCGGGGAAGGGGAAGGTTTCGGAGAAACCGTGGGCGAGGCTGAGCCCTTTTTGCCTTTCTCCGCCGAAGTCACCGGGCCGATCTTGACCATCTTGGCTTCAAGCGTGCCGTCCGGATTCTTCCAATATGAGCCGCTGACTTCTTCGTTCTCGGCGATGTCTTTAATGCTCGCCGCCGATGCACCTTTGGTAATCGCCGTTTTGTCCGTTACTTTGAAAGTGCGGGGTTTTTCCTTGCCCGCGATCGTGAACGCCTTCGCTTTCTGATCGACGCCAGAAACCATTCCGTGGAATGGCATCGGCCGGCCAGGCTGCGAGGGCGATGCAGTGACGCCCGGTGGAGCGGAAAGTGTACTCCCCTTTTTGGGGATTGTTTGCGCAGAAAGTGTCGTGCAAAAGATAAGAGTCGCGATGCAAGCACCGCCGGCGAGATGCATTTTGCGCTTCATAGGTTCACTTCGTTGTCGTCCTTCATGGTTTGGTCCGAGCTCCACAGTGGACGAGACGGAAGGCGACTTTGTTCAATCAGTTTAGCGAGTTGTCTAACGAATATAACGGCAACGGATTCAGCGTCGTCACCAAAGAGGGCGGCCGGCGATTTTTGCTGCGGCCGACGTTTCGAGCGTCGCATAATCCGCCCATTCCCAAAGTGCCGTAAACGCGTAAGTCTGGCCCCGTTTCACGTTAATGCGGCGGTACGTAAATTTGGTCTTTCCATATGGGCACGGAGTCGTTCCGATGGAGAAGACATGTTCCCCTGCACTGGAAGGTTTTCATGACCCCAAGCTCCGACCATTTTGCGCATCGCGCCAGTGCGCATTGACGAAATTTCTGAGCTGCCGCGGATCCCTGCGGGGGACGCCGACAACGACCGGCTCAAAATCCAGTTCCCGGTGATAATCTTCGCTGTCTTTCGGGATATAGCTCACTTTGCTCGTTTTGGGGAAGAAACGCAGGCGGGACCTATGAATTCGCTGGTATCGGACTTTTCCTTCTGGATCACAGTCGCAGCGAAGCGTTCCATTTCTTCTAGTTGCGGACTGCATTGCAAGAGAAGCAAGTCAATGCCCGCCGCTTCGAACTCGGAGATACGCGCGATGACCTGATCGGGTGTTCCGATGAGGCCTGAACGTAAGCCACGGTTCGAAACCGAATATTCTTGGATCGACATCGGGCCTTCGAGTTTTGTTCCAGCAAGCCATTGCTGGTAATTTCCGAATCCTGCGCCGGAGGCCTTCACATCTGAGATGCGAGCGAGTTCATCCTGGGCCTCCTTCTCTGTATCGCGAACAATGGCATATGCCGCAATGCCATAGCGCATAGGCGGCAATCTGAGTTTTTCCCGACGTGATTGCATGTCAGAAATCCTTTCTCGAATTCGTGC